>Ga0209457_1000051_pt1 | contig 50198 bp, 47 predicted proteins | sample WorMetHEROISLAND_5_FD_187410 | JGI IMG/M metagenome (GOLD analysis project Ga0209457, IMG submission 187410) | Marine gutless worms symbiont microbial communities from Max Planck institute for Marine Microbiology, Germany - Olavius sp. 5 HERON... ... | reverse complement strand
TCTTTAGTATTTAGGTGTTTGATGATGTCTCATATACTAAAATCAGGGCCGCCTTTCAATTATTTTCCTTGTAATTTCAAAAAATTATCCCTTTCTTGGCCTTGAATTTTAACTGCGAAACTTCAGTTATTAATTGTACATTTTGGCCGGGCTTTTGATGTTCAGCTTGGCAACACAGGTTCATCGTCACCTGTTGAATTTGCTCTGTAAGGTATTACATTGTTTCCGCGACCCATGATCTAACGTACCCTTGCGGTCAAAGGAGCGCTCCGATCAAACTTCCATCCGCCACTTCACTATTTACCCTTACCCTTGCGGTCGGACTGGTGTTTACCCCGGACGCCCTGAATCTTTGGGGCAATGCGGTGGGAGAGATCGGCCTGTTCGCGTTTCCTGCCTTGGTTGGTGGCCTCCTGGTACATTGGGTTACCCTGGTCAACTTTCGCCGGCTTGCCACTATTTCCGGTTCGCACGTCGACGGCCAGGCGGTTTTGCGCAACGTCTGGGGACGTGGTTTTGCCGATCTGATCCAGTTTTGCGGCAAGGTTCCTTTGGCGGTCGGCGCCGCCACCGGTCTGCTGGTTTCCGCCGGATTCGTTTTTAACGAAATATTTGTCTCCTGGTTTCCCAACTTCGCCTTTGCCTATCTGTTGTTGGGGGGCGCCTTGACGCTTAACCTGGTGGGTGACCGGGCCGTGCGCTGGGGCCAAGGGGTTGCCCTGGTGGTGGTCTTCAGCGGGTTATTGGCCTTGAGCCTTTGGGTAATACTCTTTGCTAAAACCGACATCACCGCCGCACCTGCGCCGGAGCCACACGGATGGCCGCTGACTGCCGTCATGGTCGGGGTTCTGGTAGCCATGGGTTTTGATCTGGCGCTCTACGGACTTCCCCAAAAAGTCAAAGGCGGAGGGTTTCCCTGGCGGAGCGTTTGGGTTGCTCTGGCTTCGGTAGGGGTGGTTTTCATCCTTTGGGGATTGGCTGGACTTTTCACTGTTCCACGGGCTAAATTAGCCGACACCACCATTTCTCACATCATCATTGCCCGTACCGTTTTGGGCGATACGGGCCGGTATATCATGGGCGGTGTGGTCATCGGAGGCGTGTTTGCAGCGGTGAATGCCCTGCTATTTGGCATCGGCTACCTATTGACCCGGCTGATTCGCGAACCCGATCCATCAGTTGACAAATGGGCCCCCGGGGGGGCTCCGACCAGAACCCTCTATTTAGCACGCATCGGTCTGGCGAGCCTGACCGCTTTGGCCATGGCCGGTGGATGGGCCGGCGAGCCGGTTTTGGAAACCTTCATCCGTACCGGTATTGTATTTTGGCTGTTCCATCATCTGATGGTGAACCTCACCGCCGAACGATTGCTTAGGCGCAAAAGGCCTTTCGTCGATAATTACCGGCGAACCGGTCATTTTATTGTGCAAACCTACGCCCTGACGGGCTTAATCCTTGCCATCACCGGCCTTTTTTGGGGGGAACCGGACCGCCGCGCCATGCTGATTCTCATGACGGCCATTCCGGTAACGGCCGGATTGATGCTTAAACTGTCAAGCCGGATCCGGCAAAGCAACCCCAAACTGCGGTGGTGTGGTCTCTCTGACTGTTCCACCAAAACCCATTAGCCACAAAGGAGTTACATTATGATGAAAGCGAAAGTACCGATTGTTGCTGCCATGGGTGCGCTAACACTCATGTTGGCCATTGTCCTGCCCATGGCCGCGGCCATGGATGTGCCGCTGATCACCAAAGAGGAGTTGAAGGCGCTGATGGAAAAAGGCGATGTTGTCATTCTGGATGTCCGCAGTGGACGGGATTGGGATTCCAGTGAATTCAAAATCCAGGGCGCCCTGCGGGCCGATCCCAAAAACGTAGCGGCCTGGGTTGGTGAACATGCCAAAAATAAACCCACCGTGCTTTACTGCGCTTGACCTAATGAATGGACGAGTGCCGGTACGGCACGGAAACTGATGGAGCAAGGTTTTACCGACGTTTACGCTTTGAAAGGCGGCTGGAGGGAATGGTCGCGGACGAAATTCCCTGTAGAGGAGCGATAGTTCAGGCCGTTTACCGCCCTTTCGGGGAGAGAGGGGGCGGCCTGAATTCTCATTCCGGGATAATTCAAATATCTGTAAAATCAGGCCGATCCGTGCTTTATGGCCCTGCTAGAGCGATCAATTAGAGTCTAATTTATTTAAAATGGCGGGAGCGACGAGACTCGAACTCGCGACCTCCGGCGTGACAGGCCGGCGTTCTAACCAAACTGAACTACGCCCCCTACAAAAGTTGTGGTAGGCGGAACAGGGCTTGAACCTGTGACCCTCGGCTTGTAAGGCCGATGCTCTCCCCACTGAGCTATCCGCCCGTAGTCCCCCTGATCTTTTACCACGCTTGACCAAGGACTTGGTTTATGGTCAAAATTAACGGTCCTGTCAAGCAAAAAATGATCAATTCAGCGGCCGTTGAGGCTGTGGTTTATCCGGCGGCGGTTGTACATTAAACGGCATATCGCTTGGTTGGAACAACGACTCACCGCCCTCAACAACAAGTGCGTGGGAAAGGACTTCGTCCATATGCGCCACCGATACCACTTTGACCTGTTTTAGTATATTGGCCGGCACATCGTGCAGATCTTTACGGTTTTCTTCAGGGATCAAAACCATCCGGATACCTCCCCGGTGAGCCGCCAGCAGTTTTTCTTTCAGCCCGCCGATGGGTAGCACTCGTCCACGCAGGGTGATCTCACCGGTCATGGCCACCAGGCGGCTCACCGGCTTTTGGGTCAAGGCCGATACAATGGAAGTGCACAAGGCGATTCCGGCCGAGGGCCCGTCTTTGGGGATGGCGCCCTCGGGGATATGGATATGCAAATCGAGCTCTTCGTGAAACTTATTATCGATCTTCAGCTCTTTGGCCCGCGAGCGAACATAGCTGATCGCCGCTTGGGCCGACTCTTTCATCACGTCACCCAGCTTGCCTGTCACCACATATTTGCCCTTACCGGGCATCAGGATAGTTTCAATGCTAAGCAGCTCGCCACCCACCTGGGTCCAGGCCAGTCCGGTGGACAAACCGACCTGATCGGTCTCTTCCAGTTGGCCGTAGCGATAGGGCGGCGGTCCTAAATGGCGCTGGACGGTTTTTTCAGTGACTTGAATCTTTTTGGGCTCTTTCTCGGGGTGGTTCAAATTAGCCAGTACTACGTTACGGGCCACTTTACGGCAGATGGAGGAAATTTGACGCTCCAATTCCCGCACTCCGGCTTCACGGGTGTACCGCTGAATCAGCAACATCAGCACCTTTTTGGTAAAAGCAATCGGCTTCTCTTCCAGCCCGTTGGCCGTAATCTGTTTAGGAACCAAAAAACCTTTGGCGATGTGGTATTTTTCAATCTCGGTGTACCCGGGGATGCGGATGATCTCCATGCGATCCTGCAATGGTACCGGGATCGACGGCAGGGTATTGGCCGTGGTGATAAAGAGGATATCGGAGAGATCGTAATCCACATCAAGATAGTGATCGTTAAAGGCGTTATTCTGTTCCGGATCCAGCACCTCCAAAAGTGCGGCGGACGGGTCACCCCGAAAATCCATGCTCATCTTGTCCACTTCATCCAGACAAAAGACCGGATTGTTGGTGCCCGCTTTTTTAAGCGATTGGATGATCTTGCCGGGCAGGGCGCCGATGTAAGTGCGGCGATGCCCGCGGATCTCCGCTTCGTCACGCACGCCGCCCAAAGACAAACGGATATAGTTGCGCCCTGTGGCCCGGGCCACTGATTTGGCCAATGAGGTTTTGCCCACTCCCGGCGGGCCTACCAGGCAGAGGATCGGGCCGCGTACTTTTTGGGTTAGCGATTGCACGGCGAGATATTCAACGATGCGTTCTTTTGGTTTTTCCAGCCCGTAGTGATCTTCGTCCAGGATTTCTTCGGCTTTTTTCAAGTCGTTGAGCACTTCGCTTTTTTCAAACCATGGCAGGCTGAGCAACCAATCGATGTAAGTCCGCACTACGGTGGCTTCGGCTGACATGGGCGGCATCTGTCTCAGCTTTTTAAACTCGGCGGCCACCTTTTCTGTGGCTTCCCCGGACATTTTTTTAGCTTCGATCTCTTTTTCAAGCTCTTGCAGATCATCGGTTGGATCCATCGGGTCGCCACCCATCTCTTCTTTGATGGCGCGCATTTTTTCATTGAGATAGTAGTTGCGTTGGGTCTTGTCCATCTGCTCTTTAACACGCTTTTTAATGCGCCGGTCCATGTGCGTGACGTCCATCTCGATCTTAACCAGCTCCAGCAGAAGTTCGAGGCGCCTGGTCAACGAGGCTGTTTCCAGCAGCCGCTGTTTATCCTCTACTTTGAAACCGAAATGAGCAGCCATGGAGTCTCCCAGCCGGGAAGGATCATTGATGGTGCTGATGGTTTTTACGAGCTCCCGGGAGATTTTTTTGTTGAGTTTGGCGTAATCAACAAAGCTTTGGCGTAAAATCCTGACCAATACCGACAATTGACCGGTATCCCCGGGAAGATCGACCAGTGGTTGCAACCGGACGCTAAATGAATCCTTCTCTTCGATAAATTGGGAAATAGTGGCCCGCTCCAAACCTTCGATCAAAGCTTTAACCGTTCCATCGGGTAGTTTTAGTAATTGCAAAACCTTGCCGATGGTTCCGGTGGTGGCAATATCCTCGGCGGCAGGATTATCGACGCCGGCATTTTTTTGAGTGGCCAAAAAGATCCGCTTGTCTTTTTCCATGGCGGCTTTCAAGGCCACTACTGACTTGTCACGCCCCACAAAAAGAGGCGCCACCATATAAGGAAAGACAACAATATCCCTTAATGGCAGGAGCGGAAGTTCAATGGTCTGAAATTTTGGTTCCATATAGCTGTCTTTTTTAGTTCGGCAAAGATTTCGTGTGGCTGCCGCCACGGGCGGTCTTTCGTTAAACGCCTACTACGCTTGGGCTTTACTCTGCTCGTAAAGCAAGATGGGCACTTCATTTTGGGTGATCACCTCTTCGCCCACCACACACTCTTTGACATTTTCAAGAGAGGGTATCTCATACATAATATCCAGCAGCGCTTTTTCCATGATCGAACGCAGACCCCGTGCCCCGGACTTGCGTTTGATGGCCGCCTTGGCAATGGCTGAAAGGGCCGCTTCGGTAAAGCGCAAATTGACCGCTTCCATTTCAAACAGTTTTTTGAACTGTTTGATCAGCGCATTTTTGGGCTCCCTCAAAATCCGAATCAAAGAGGCTTCCAACAGCTCTTCCAGCGTAGCGGTAATGGGCAGACGGCCTAAAAATTCGGGAATCAGACCAAACTGAATCAGATCCTCGGGTTGAACCATTTCCAGGATTGCGCCTAATTGACGTTTTTCTTGATCCACCACTTTGGCACCAAAGCCCATCACCTTGGAGCCCAGCCGGCGTTTGATAATTTTGTCAAGACCGTTGAACGTTCCTCCGCAGATAAACAAGATATTGGAGGTGTCCACCTTTAGGAAATCCTGCTGCGGATGTTTACGGCCGCCTTTAGGCGGCACACTGGCCGTAGTGCCTTCAATGATTTTTAACAACGCCTGTTGGACCCCTTCGCCGGAAACATCACGGGTGATGGACGGGTTGTCCGACTTACCGGCTATTTTATCGATTTCATCAATGTAAACGATACCGCGTTTCGCCTTTTCGATATCGTAATCAGCGTTTTGCAACAGCGAGACGATAATATTCTCCACATCCTCGCCCACATAACCGGCTTCGGTCAGGCTGGTGGCGTCGGCAATGGTGAAAGGCACATTGAGAAAACGGGCCAACGTCTGGGCTAACAGGGTTTTTCCGCAACCGGTGGGGCCGATGAGCAGGATATTGCTTTTTTGAATCTCCACATCATCGGTTTCCGTTCCTGAATTAAGACGTTTATAATGGTTGTAAACCGCTACGGAAAGCGTCTTTTTAGCTGCTTCCTGCTCGATAACATAGTCATCCAAAAAGGCTGTAATCTCTTTGGGGAGCATGCTCTCACCGGGTGTGCCGCCTTCCTCCTCCCTGATCTCTTCTTCAATGATCTCGTTGCACAAGGAGATGCATTCATTACAGATATAGACGGCCGGCCCGGCGATCAGCTTGTTGACCTCAGTTTGGTTTTTACCGCAAAAAGAGCAAAACAGATTTTTTTCGCCATCCTCTTTTTTATTTGCCATTCTAAAATATCCTCAAGATGGGGTAAGCCCGTTATCCTGGCAGCGGGTTAGGATACTTCGTTGTTTTCGCCGGCGATACTTTCCAAGTCATCACGATTGGTGATGACATGGTCCACAATACCGTAAGCCTTGGCATCGGTTCCCGACATAAAGTAGTCGCGATCCGTGTCTTTTTCAATCTCCTCCAAAGGCCGCCGGGTGTGGCGTGCTAAGATCTGATTTAATGTTTCGCGCACGCGCAGAATCTCTTTGGCCTGAAGCGCAATATCCGAGGCCTGCCCCTGGGCGCCGCCCATGGGCTGATGGATCATAATACGGCTGTTGGGCAGCGAATAACGCTTGCCGTCGGTGCCGGCGGTTAGCAAAAGCGCCCCCATACTGGCCGCCTGCCCGATACAGACCGTGGCAATATCAGGCTTCACATACTGCATGGTATCATAAACGGCCAATCCCGCGGTAACAATGCCACCGGGGGAGTTGATATAAAAATTGATCTCCCTGTTGGGATCCTCCGATTCCAAGAAAAGCATCTGGGCAATGAGCAGGTTGGCGATCTCATCGTTGAGGGCGGTACCTAAAAAGATGATCCGATCCTTCAATAAACGGGAGTAGATATCGTAGGCGCGTTCACCGCGGCTGCTCTGTTCAATAACCATGGGCACTAACGGCATGGGTGTTTTTCCTTATTTGTGATTCATCTTTGCCAAAACCAAACTATTTTGAATCAGTCGTTTCGACCGTATCGGCGTCGGACTCCGGCTCCGGTTCTACTTCGGTCATCTGACCGTTCTCAACAATAAGGGCGATGGCCTTTTTTTCAAGCAGTGCATTTTTGAGCATATCCAGCCGGTCTGGAAATTCACGGTAGTACCCTTTGATGCCTTCCACCGGCTGACCGTAAGTCACAGCCATCTCGGCGAATCCTTCCTCTAGCGCTTCGTCGGACAGTTCCAGTTTTTCCTGCGCGATCAGCTTGTTGAGCAGAAGGTGGCGGCGGACCTGTTTTTCAGCGGTTTCCCGATATTTTTCCCGAATCGTTTCCGGGCTTAGACCCGCTTCGTCCATGCTCATGTTCTGTTGCGCCAGGCGCTGTTCCATGTCGTTGACCATGGCGTCCAGTTCAAATTTCACTAAGCTTGCGGGTACATCAAAGGTGGTTTTTTCCAGCAGCGCGGTGAAAATCTGTTCGTTGATTTCCTGCTCACCACGTTTGTCATAGCCGCTTTGCAGATTCTCGGAAATGCGGTTTTTCAGGGCCTCCAGGTTTTCATAGTCGCCGAGTTTTTTTGCCAATTCGTCATCAATGGGCGGTAGGATCTCTTCACGAATTTCATTGAGGGTTACCTCATAGACAACGGTTTTACCAGCCAGATCTTCATTGGGGTTTTCATGATCAAAGGTGACGGCAATGGTTTTGGTCTCTTTGGGTGACATACCCGTCAGGGCTGCGTCAAAATCGGCGTGAATGCGATGATCACCGATTTTTAAAGTAAAGTTTTCCGTCTTTTCATCCTCTTTTTCGCCATCCACCTGCCGGGTGAAATCGATCATGACAAAATCATTCTCGGCCGCGGGCCGCGTATCTGAAATAGCTTCATAACGGGCCAGGTTGCGTTGCAGCATTTTCAGTTGCGCCTCAATCTCTTCATCGCTGACTTTATAGAGGGTCTTTTTCAGCGCAATCCCTTTGTAATCAAGGTCGTCGATTTCGGGTGTCACCTCCACCGTTGCGTCATAGGCGTAATCCTTTTGCCCGTCAATTTCCGGGGGGTCGATTTCCGGCTGCCCAATCATCTTGATCCCGTTTTCCAGGATTGCGTCACCAAAGGAGGTTTGAATCAGGCGGGAGACTACATCGGCGTTGACATCTTTGCCGTAAACACGTTCCAGCACCGAGCGGGGTGCTTTGCCCGGCCGAAACCCCTTTACTTTGGCGTTTTGTTTTAGCTGCCGATAGGCGTTGTCCAGCTCCTTGGCGACTGTTTCTTGGGGCACTTCAATATGAAGTATTTTTTTTACCGGGCTGACATCTTCAATGGATACTTGCATGCATGTCCTTTCCGACTATGGAGAGCCTTGCAAAAGATCTCCGCGTTACCTTACTTGTAAAAAATACCGGTGACCTACGCGTGGCCGGATAAAGATAACTTCAATAAATAAATGCCTGAAATCTGATTTCAGGCATCTTGCAACCAGTTTGTCCAATATAGGAAATGGATGTTTGGTGCGAGAGGGGAGACTTGAACTCCCATTCTGTTGCCAGAGCTGGATCCTAAATCCAGTGCGTCTGCCAATTCCGCCACTCTCGCAGTCAAATACCCGACGCCCATCCCGGCCCACCGAGCCTTCGAGAACGAAAAACTTTATATAAAATTCAATGTGTAAGGCGTCTCGTAAAATATAATAGTTTAATATCAGCCGGTTAGTGTGTCAAGCAAAATTGGTTGCCCAAGCTCCGCGATTACCGACTGAATAGAAGTGCAAGGGGTTGAAAAACTTCGTTGGCGACGGTTGCGGGTTGATGAATTACCTCCTATCTACCTGAATCAACGAGGTTTCTCAGCCTTTTGCACTACTTTCCGTATGATTCATCACGGATCTTGGGGTAGCCGGCAACTGTTGACTTGTTCTTTTCAACGGGTGTAGCGGTATGAAGAGCTATCGCCACACCCGTTGAATTTTATTCAATGAGGAGTGGATATCCCAAACGAGGCGGGTTACTTCTCTTCACGATACTTAAACGAAAGATTGACCCGGGCCCGGAACGCCTTCACTTTGCCATCATCGATTTTCAGATCAAGCTGGCTGATTTCGGCTACGCGCAGATCTTTCAGACTTTGGGAAGCGGTATCCACTGCATTTTGAGCCGCTTCTTCCCAGGATGTTTTGCTGGACCCTACCAATTGAATCACTTTGTAAACACTGTCAGACATGCTTCCTCCTTTTTGTGGGTGTGCGGTTTTACCCGCCTAATAGTTGCGGGCAGTTTTAAAACCCCGTCCTAAAGGACCATTTGTCGCTATATGGCGAAACGGGGTATAGCGTTGGCCTTTTTAAAAGGCGTAACGATTTAACTGTTTGAACGTTCAAACTAACCTTCATGGCCGTAAACAGCCACAACGAACGATGAAAGTCTTTCTTTTTGTACATATGTTGGTAAGACTTTTCATATAAAAGTAACGGGTACGCTAAAGCTAAAAAGGGTTGATCGTTATCACGGTTGAACGATTTTAAAAGCGTATAATGTGGAACCGGATATTCGCTGTTACGGTGAAATTTTCAGACGACGGTTACATGAAAGTTAGCGTATTTAACAGCCACAAGTCAATTGCAAAATGATTGCGCCGGTTTTGATGTGAAGATGGGTTGGTTTTCGGAAATAACGCAAGATCCGGCATCCACGACGATGAGGTCTTCTTTTTTATTGCGGCGTCCAATCCGCGTCACAGCAACCGTTTGGCCGATTCCAAGGGCGGTAGCCACTTGGAGTGAATCCTCAACCGTCTAAAGACGGTGGCTTCGGCGGCTACGTGCGCTCAACCGGATGAAATCCGGCCGTCGCAGCCGCCATAAAGGAGCATCATCTGAGTTCCACGATCTATAAGAAAGTCTTTAAAGCTCAGGCAAATCGCCGGAGAAATCTTAATACGGTCGATTTTTACAGCGATGGGGCCAAATTTAAAGTTGGGCGACTTTCTTTAATGCATGATCAATCTCATTGCCGATGGTTTCGGTCAGTTCGGCAATTCTATCGAAATGCGGTTTTAGGTTCTCAAAGCCTTCTTTTTCACAGGTTAGGGACCATTTGCGGTAGGTGGCGATATGGTCGTTGTTATGGCTTTGCCAATGCCCCAGCAAGCGCTTGATTTTTTCATCAAAAGGCATTTCCTGCAAAGGATCATGCGAATGCCCATGAGAATGGTTGTGTTGACGCGGCATGCGGCCTCCTTAATGAGTCAACTATTTGATATTCATGGCCAATTTAGAAGGGTCGCTGACATAAGTCAATAGCTGTGAATAGCCTGTTTGGCGGCAATTTTCATTGACCTTTTTAATGCGGTAATGCTATGCATTGGAAGTTAAAGTGAATTCGCAGCCGCCATAAAAGAGCGTCGCTTTTAAACGACGGTCGTTTATGAACGCATAAAACCTTAAACCAGACAGCAAAAAGAGGAGCTATGGATATTGCCAGAAAATTGGGAATGTTGGTTTTTTGTGGAGTTCCGGCTATTATCGGCGGCGGTATCGTTTACCATTTTTTTGGAACGATGGCGTCCATTTTTATCTATGAGGCGATTTTATTGGTGGCCATCGGGGCAATTTTAGCCGCAAGGTAATCAATCCATTTATCATAGGCGTAAACCAGTTGTCTCTAAAAGGGCCGGTCGGCTCCGTTACCGGTCCGTTCATAGGTCTGAAACCGACGTTGACATATCGAACATCCCGTTAACATCTACTTTGAAAGCGAATAATCATCCGGATGCAAAACGAATTTTTCCCTGAGATCAGTATCGAAAGTGAAATGCGCAAGTCCTATCTGGATTATGCCATGAGTGTCATTGTGGGCCGGGCGTTGCCCGACGTGCGTGATGGGTTAAAGCCGGTTCATCGCCGGGTTCTCTTTGCCATGCAGGAGCTCAAAAACGACTGGAATAAGCCCTATAAAAAATCGGCCCGTATCGTCGGTGACGTTATTGGTAAGTACCACCCCCATGGCGATACGGCGGTATACGATACCATTGTTCGCATGGCCCAGGATTTTTCACTGCGGTATCCGTTAGTGGACGGGCAGGGGAACTTTGGCTCCGTGGATGGTGACCCGCCGGCCGCCATGCGGTACACCGAAGTCCGTATGGCTAAACCGGCCCACGAGATGTTGGCCGACCTGGATAAAGAGACCGTCGATTTTACCCCTAATTACGACGAATCGCTTGCCGAACCGGTGGTGTTGCCGACCCGGTTGCCATCTTTGCTGGTAAACGGCTCATCGGGGATTGCCGTGGGGATGGCCACCAATATCCCCCCCCACAACCTGGGGGAAGTGATTGACGCCATCACCCTTTTGATCGACAATCCGGGAGCAACCGTTGATGAACTGATAGCGGTTTTACCCGGCCCCGATTTTCCCACCGCTGGTATGATCTATGGCGCCAAGGGGATTCATAAGGCTTATAGTACGGGTCGAGGCGTCATCCGGGTGCGTGCGCGCGCAATCGTTGAGAAAGACAAACGTACGGGCAGTGAAACGGTTGTGGTGACCGAACTGCCCTATATGGTCAACAAGGCGGCGTTGATTGAAAAAATCGCCGAGCTGGTCCGGCGCAAATCCATTGAAGGGGTAAAATTTGTCCGCGACGAGTCCGACCGTGAAGGGATGCGTATTGCCATCGGGTTGAAAAAAGGGCAGATCGCCCAGGTCGTTATCAACCAGCTTTACAAACACACCCGCATGGAAACCAGCTTTGGGGTCATTTTGCTGGCCGTTGCGGGAAACCGTCCCGAGCTGATGGATCTAAAGGCGATCCTGAACCATTTCATCCGCCATCGCAAGGAAGTGGTATTACGGCGCACACGCTTTGAACTGCGTAAAGCCGAAGAGCGTGCTCATATTTTAGAAGGGCTTAAAACCGCCCTGGACAACCTGGATGAAGTGGTGGTTCTGATCCGTGCCTCCAAAACGCCGCCCGAGGCCAAAACCGGTCTGATGGAACGGTTCGGATTAAGCGCCTTTCAGGCCCAGGCGATATTGGATATGAGGCTCCAACGGCTAACCGGCCTGGAGCGCGATAAGATTGTCGCAGAGTATACCCGGGTTCTTAAGGATATTGCCCGCTACCGCGAAATTTTGGCCAACGAAAGATTGGTGCTCAGCATCATCAAAGACGAGTTGGCCGAGATCAACGACAATTTTAGTGATGATCGCCGTACGGAAATTATTCGCGAGCCCCGGGAGATTACCATCGAAGATATGATCGTTGAAGAAGATATGGTCGTCACGATCTCCAAAAAGGGCTACATCAAACGGACGCCCATATCACTCTACCGCAGCCAACGGCGGGGTGGCCGGGGCAAAACCGGAATGTCAACCAAAGATGATGACTTTGTGGAAAACGTCTTTGTGGCTTCCACCCATCATACCTTTATGTTTTTTACCAGCGCGGGGAAGGTCTATTGGCGCAAGGTGTATGAAATCCCCCAGGCAGGCAGAACGAGTCGCGGAAAGGCCATTGTCAATCTGCTGAACCTTGAGTCGGGTGAGCGGTTGGCCACGGTTTTAGCCGTCAAGGAATTTAAGCCGGGTCAACATGTTCTCATGGCTACCCGCCAGGGAGTGGTCAAAAAGACCGACCTGATGGCCTATAGCAACATCCGCGCCGGCGGTATCATCGCTTTGGGGCTCAATCCCGATGACGAGCTAATTGCCGTGCGGCTGACCGACGGCACCCTTAACGTCTTTTTAGGGGCGGCCAACGGCAAATCGATCCGATTCCACGAGACCGATGTACGCCCCATGGGGCGGGTTTCCAAAGGGGTTATCGGAATGCGTATGGATAAAGGCGACCGGTTGGTGGCCATGGAGGTGCTCAGCCATGGTCAAACCGTTTTTACCATCACGGAAAACGGGTATGGTAAACGCACTGAAATTGATGAGTATCCCATCCGCAAACGGGGTGGCAAGGGTGTCATTACCATCAAAACAACGGCCCGTAACGGCAAAGTGGTGGGGATCCTTCTGGTGGGCCAGGATGACGATTTGATGCTGATGACCAACACCGGTAAAATTATCCGAATGCCCATTGAGGGTATCAGTGTGATCAGTCGCAACACCCAGGGTGTCAAACTGATGAATATGGAACCGGGTGAGCTGGTGGTCGGGGCGGTTCGGCTGGCTGAAAAAGAGACGAACGGTGACACCCATAGGGAGTCTTGATGGCAGATCAGGTGAAAGATTTGACAATGCGTATCGGTGTTGTCGGGGCCGGTAGCTGGGGCACGGCCCTGGCCGATCTGTTAGCTGCAAAAGGGTTCGCCATTGATCTGTGGGTGTATGAACCGGAGCTTGTTCAGGGGATCCGTAAACACCGCGAGAATTATCTATACCTGCCCGGTGCAGCGCTTTCGAAAAAACTAACACCCCATGGTGATCTTGGGCCGGTCGTGAAAGGGAAAGATATTGTTCTGATGGCGGTACCGTCCCATCTGGTTCGATCGGTGACCCAACAAATGGCCCCCTTCATGGGCCGAAGGATCATGTTGGTTTCGGCCTCCAAAGGCATCGAAAATGAAACCTTTCTTACCATGTCGCAGGTTTTTAAAGATGTGATTCCGACCTTAAAAGGAAGCCAAATAGCCGTTCTTTCAGGCCCCAGTTTTGCCAGAGAGGTGGCGGCCGGACTGCCCACCGCCGTCAGTGTCGCCTCATCTGATTTGATAACGGCCCAAAAGGTCCAGGCGGTTTTTTCCACCCCGCAATTCAGGGCCTATACCAACGATGATGTCATCGGCGTGGAGCTGGGTGGCGCCGTTAAAAATGTCATTGCCCTGGCGGCCGGAATTATCGCCGGCTTACAGTTGGGGCTCAACACCCGGGCAGCGTTGATCACCCGCGGGCAAACGGAAATCCGGCGCTTGGGACTAAAGATGAACGCCAACCCGCGTACTTTTACCGGCTTGGCCGGAATGGGTGATCTGATATTGACCTGTACCGGGGATTTGAGCCGTAACCTCACGGTGGGCAAACGGATCGGCCAGGGCGAAGCGGTAAACGCTATTTTGGCGGATATGCGCATGGTGGCCGAAGGGGTGAAAACAGCCAGATCGGTTTATTATCTATCCAAAAAACTCGACGTTGAAATGCCCATTTGCCATGCCATCTATCAGGTCCTGTATGAAAATCATTCGCCGTTGCAAGCACTTCAAGGGCTGATGACGCGGGATCTGAAGTATGAGTTTGATGCTCGGTGATGACATTATTTAGAAAACAGTCGCATGACGTGTCATCCTTTGTTGAATTGGGTTGTTGAGCAGAGAAATGCGAAAGCGCGATTCCCCCAAAGCTTCCGATCCAGGCCCTTCCGGCCACCGCCAACGGTTGCGGGAGCGGTTTTTGAAAAACGGGCTGGAGGGATTTCACGATTACGAAGTGATTGAGTTGCTGCTAACCCTCTCGGTCTTGCGCAAAGACTGCAAACCCATGGCCAAAGCGGCCATTCAACGGTTTAAAACTTTTCAGGGCGTGATGGACGCATCGGTGGAAGAGTTGGCCGCAATCGAGGGTTTGGGAGTCAAATCGGCTTTTCCGATTCCCCTCATAAAGGCCGTTACCCAACGTTACTTAACCGGCCGGCTTCAGGATCGGATTGTGATCAGTGACACGCGTGCGTTGGCTGACTATCTTTACGGTGCCATGACCGGACTGACCCGGGAAGTGTTTAAGGTGTTGCTGCTAGATGCCAAAAATCGGCTCGTTGCCAACGAAACCCTTTTTAAGGGAACTTTAACGAACAGCGCGGTCTATCCTCGGGAGGTGGTCCGGCTGGCGCTTAAAAACCACGCCGCGGCGCTGATCGTGGCCCATAACCATCCGTCGGGTGACCCGGCGCCGTCCAGGGCGGACCGGAATCTGACCCAACGATTGCTCTTTGCCTGCCGTGTGATGGATGTTACCCTTCACGATCATTTTATTGTGGGTCGGCATAAACATTACAGCTTTGCCGATGAAGGGGTGATCCGTGAACTGAACCGGAAGTTTGACCGTTATGCCGTCTGATTCAAAAACCCCTCACAAGGAGCGCCCCCACTGTTTTGCCCGCCTGGATGAAGTCTTCCCCGTGGGGGATGACGGTCTGCGTCACTCGCCGGAACGGTGCCTGGTGTGCCACTGTAAGGTCGAATGCTTAAAAACGGCCCTGGCGGGTGAGGGGGGTGTTGCCGTAAAGCAAGAGATGGTGGACCGCGCCTATGAAACGGGTCTATCCGGATTTTTAGAACGATGGTCCGTGCGCAAATCCCTGGCCCGGAAGTTGAAAAAGAAGAAACCGGCAAAATAGAATGGAGTGCACCCAAAAAGAACCATGCAAAAACTAACCAGAATTAATTTAAGGAATCAACGTGTGTTGGTGCGGGTGGATTTTAATGTACCCCTCGACTCATCGGGCGGCGTGGCCGATGATGCCCGCATCCGGGCGGCGCTGCCGACCTTGGGGCATGTGCTTGATATGGACGGCAAATTGATCATTGCCTCCCATTTGGGGCGCCCTAAAGGGGAAGTTATCCCAAAGTATAGTTTAAAGCCTGTTGCGGCACACCTTGAAAAACTGCTGACACGCAAAGTCATCATGGCCGACGACTGTATCGGTACGGCAGTTGAAACAGGCGTTTCTCAAATGGCAACGGGTGATGTATTGCTCTTGGAGAACTTGCGTTTTCATGTCGCGGAGCAGGCCAATGACGATGTTTTTGCCCGGCAGCTGGCGGGGCTTTGCGATGTTTACATCAACGATGCCTTCGCGGTGTGCCACCGGGCCAATGCCTCGGTGGCGGCCATCTGCCGATATGTTGGGACAAAAACGGCAGGGTTCTTGCTTCAAAAGGAGCTGGACACATTTGCCAAGGTGGTCGAAACGCCGGTGCGGCCGGTTGCCGCGGTGGTGGGAGGCGCCAAAGTTTCCAGTAAGTTAAAGGCCCTTGAAAATATGATTGCCAAAGTGGACCTGATCTTCATCGGCGGGGCCATGGCCAACACGTTTTTGGCTGCACAAGGGATGGATCTCGGCCGCTCATTGCTGGAGCCGGATATGATCGAAACGGCAAGGCATGTTTTGGCGGAAGCCGCCATAAAAAAGACAGATTGCCATTTACCCGTTGATGTGGTTGTCGCCACCGGGTTACAGGCTGATGCGGCCGCGCAGGTATGTGCGGTTCATGCAATTCCGCCCCAACGGATGGCCCTTGATATCGGGCCGGAAACCGTCGCTCACTACGCCCAAAAGATGGCCTTGGCCCAAACAGTTATCTGGAACGGCCCTATGGGGGTTTTTGAAACCGAACCTTTTGATCAGGGAACCCGGGGCGTGGCCGACGCAATTGTCGCTCTCGATGCGTTGACCATTGTTGGGGGCGGAGATACTGTTGCCGCAGTGAACCGATTGGGCCGGGGCGATGATTTCAGCTATCTTTCCACCGGCGGCGGCGCATTTTTAACCTTGATGGAAGGCCGGCCTTTGGTCGCGGTCGCCGCTTTGGAAGGAACTTAGAATATGATCAAATATGGCCGGCCGGTGCGTGTTGGGAACAATGCGGTGAAAATTGCGTGAAATAACGGAAAGGTGGTTGTATGGCCCCCTGGCGCCACCGCGAAACCTTGAGCCTGGCCAATCGTGTCCGGCGATCCTACTACGAGCTGCTGCGGGACAGTCTGGATCAGCAGCTTATCAACCACGCGCTGACGGTCTCTTACCATCAATTTGCAAAAGCCGGGGATAGCTACCCCTTTGTGGAGAAAAGGGAGCTGAAACCGAGAGCCCGGGCGGCTGATAAAGAATATAAAAGGCACAATACCTTTCTGGTGATCTTTACCGAAGATGTGATTTTGCCGAAACATAAAAAATACCTCCATTTTTTTGACCATAACAAGACAACCCTGCGCAATTTAAAGCGTTCCAAGAGCGTTGATTTGTCGCTGCGCTTTAACCGCGATTCAAAGTTTTTTGACGCCCCCGATTTTTATCATTTCATGGAAGCGTTGCTGCCCGTGGATTACGCACTGCTGATTCAGCGCCACCCGACCAGCCGAATGATCAACCGCTACAATCTTACCCATTACCATGTGCGGGTGGATTGGCCCATCCTGGATGCAGCCGAGGAGTTGGGCAAAAATTTGCGCTATCTCTCCAAAGATCTGTATGAAAAGGGGGACTATTACGCCGAGAATCTATTGAAAAAGTTCTTCGAATATTACGGCCTCACCCCCATGTCCGGCGGCCGAAGAACAGCGGCGATCATTGCCGCCCAGTATGTAAAAAAGCTTGGTTGCATGGCCACGGTTTATGTGGGCAGCAGCGAATCCCGTTCCATGATGCGGTTTTGTGAACGGGGGGTGACGAAATCGGTGCTTGTACGACTGTCTAAAGAAAAGATAAAAGAGATTGCCGCCATTCATCATTTGACACCGGCCATGTTGCGCAAAAAATATACCATTGCCGCCACCCGACGCCACGGTCTCGGGATTTTACAGGCCCGTTATAACCATACCGAACCGGCCCGGATGCCTGAAGATGGTAAAATCCGTGAACTTAAAGCCGACCTCAACTGGCTGACGGTCAGCGGACAGTACTTACTGCCCCGGCCGGGCGTCCGCCGGTTTCCGCCTTTGCCGGTCAATCTGATCTACACCTGATATCCATAACCATTTGAGACCGGCCATCTCTTTATGGAACGCATAATCGTGGTGGTAAATGAACAAGTGCATTGGAATAATGGCTAATAGCAGACCCATAAGTCTCAATGTGAAGTCAATACCGACAAAGGGGAGCGGAGCGCATCCTACGGCCCCACCCCCCATTTGCGGCACCCAGAAATAAGTACTTATTTTGATCTTTGGGCCTCTTTTTTGTCTTTGGCCGGTTTTTCACTGGTTTGTTTCAGCGGAATGCATCCACAGCCACAGCCTTTCTTTTTTTCTGCCATTCTAATCACCCCCCTTCCGATTAAGCGGTTAAGTAATAACTTAATTATCTTCCCAAAAAAATTTACCTACTTTTTGGAAGACTCCACCTCTTTTACCCTTTGTCTTACTGCAGTAAGCTCATTTTTAAGCGCTTCTTCGTATTTCCTAAGCGATTCCAAATTCGATCTTTCCAATTCAATTTCTCGGAATTCTCCTGTTCCCTTGCACCCGCACGTGCAGACGTCATTTAGCATTTGGCGGCAATTTTCCAAGGCTTTCTCATCTATCGAATATGGTATCCAGTACCCTTTCCTCTCGCTTCTGACAAGCCCTGCCTGTTTCAATATTTTGAGGTGTTGGGATACGGCCGCGGTTGTTATTCCTATCGTTGCCCCAATTTCCTTGGCGCCTAAAGGCCCTTGGGTTTTAAGTAGCTCGAGTATTTTCACCCGAGTTTCAACACTCAATACTTTAAATATTTCGGAAGGTTCCATATTCATAGGGGAAACCATATTGATTAAGTTATTAGGCAACTGCCTAAATATAAAATCAGGAGTTGTTTATGTCAAGCTTTTATTATAAAGAATTTCATAGGCCTATGAATTGGCGGAGAACATGCGGGTGCGGTCAGGCAGGTATTCCGCTTCGTTCACGGTCTGCCGGAATGTGAAGTTGCGCTGACGCTCCCCCGACCTTGCCCTGCGGCGCTCACACGCTCTGCGGACATGGTCGTCGGATCTGACCGCGCGTCTCGGGTCAAAATTGCCGCGCATTTTGCTCCTGCGATGCTCGCAGCTCAATTTCGCATTGGGCCACCAGGATTGTATTTATAGGAAAACCGAATGAAAAACAAAACACAGCTCGATTCCTTCCTTGAAAAAAGGCTCACCAAATATGACCGATGGATGGCTAAGGGGCAAATAGCATTTTCCTCAAAGGTCATCCCTGTTTCGGAATCACTTGACGCCAAACAGTGGATAATGCCCACTGAACAGGTGTTGCAGGTGCTTGAAGCCGCCGAATCAATTGCTCTTCAAGACTGTGAATGTCGGACACATTATAAACTGTGTGAGAAGCCATTGGAAGTCTGCTTGCTGCTCAATAAGGCCGTCGATAAAGCGGTTGCCCAGGGCAAAGCGCGGCATATTTCCTTGGACGAGGCCACTGATGTTCTTAAAAAGGCAAATGAGAGCGGTTTGGTTCATATGAGTTTGTATATGCCCGACCATGAAGTTTTTGCTTTGTGTAGCTGTTGTTCATGTTGCTGCCATGATTTACAGATAATAAAACGCACCGCACGAAATGATATCATGATGCGATCTGAGTATGTGGCAGTTACAGATTTCGAAAACTGTATTCACTGTGGAGACTGTGAAGAAAGGTGTCTTTTTGATGCCCGCATCATTCATGATGATGAGTTGGAATTCGATTCCGAAAAATGTGTCGGCTGTGGGCTTTGTGTCACAACTTGTCCGGTTGAGGCAATATCAATGACAACAAGATAGCCCGGTAGCATTGCCCAACTAGGCGCTCAGGAGGGGCCGGGCGGCGAATGCCGAAAACGGCCACTGTAAGAGACCTTTGCAGAACATCTGTTTTTGTTCACGTTCAAGGATGGCGAAAAATGTAACCGGATGAATATATTGAATATTTAAAGGATTAAATTTTGAGCCGGACGCCAAAATGGGGTAAATAGGGGTGTTATGCAAAGGTCTATATTTCGAAGCTGCACCAACACTTCAGGGTGCGCGAGCACCCCTACGGCCTGCCGGATTCTCCGCCTGCGTTTGGCCCATCCTGTTCGCCGTCGATATTTCCGGTAACTCCGCCATGGACCCAAGGCTCGCTACGGGTAGGTGGCTAACCCTTACGGAAAACCATTGCCGGTTTCCCTCCCGACAGGGACTTTCACCCTGCAAGATGCGCCGCGCTTTCCTCGGCGCGATGACGACGAAGCTTACCGGCGGCAATGGAGCGCAACGGAATTGCCGTCCGAGTGCAACCCCTTAGCTTTTAAATAGATGGTCTTGCCCACACCTTAATTGCGATCTTTGCTAAAGTCTCACCCCTTTTTATAATCTGTTCGGAACTCCAAGTAGAGGCAAAACCTAATTTTCTGTTTAACGCAATTCCACTACGGGAATATTGGTCCAGTTTGAGTGAAAACTCTGAATTGCTCAGCTCAGAGTTATAAGCAGAAAGAGTGAGGTTGCCCATGGTATCAAGATAGGTCCTGTGAATGTTTTCAAAGTCATTACCTAGTTCCGCTTTCCAGTTCTCTGTCAGGTTTTGAGGCATAATGTGTTCTATCGTGATTTTATGATTGCCTAAATCAATAACTTCTTTCCCAGATAGATATGCCTCTATGCTCTCTAATAATATCCGGGCTTCCTTTTTACCATACAAATTATTATTTACTATCGCATCTCGAAACTCGGCATCATCTGGCCATCGTTCACTCCGTAATGGTTTTGATAGTTCGGTTATTAACCATTCATCAATCTCAGAAACATCTGGAAACCTTGAGGTTAAACGGATAAAAAGCTTATTCAAAGCACTTCGTTTTTCGAGGCATACGGCCCTTCGTAATATAAAAGAGTTTAACGCCTTGAGAGCACTAATTGTGATTGTTTCATCAATCTTTCCTGCTTCAAATGAATCGAATATTCTTAACAGTAATGGATAGGTAATAGTCGCTTCAAACCTTTTGAGCCAAAAAAGTTCTTTTTGAATTACATCGTTTTGCTCTTTGGAAGGGTCGATAAATCTTGCATAAACCTTTGCGTTGTCAAACATTCTTACCAATGCATTTTCTATTTCCTCCTCTGAGGAATATTGATTAAAAAACTCTCGAACAGCAATATACGTCTTTGGTTTTTTAACATCAAATTTTTGCACTACGGTGTAGTGCCATAGGAAATTTCCAATGTTACGATCCAATATTTTTTCCATGGGTCTCCACAATTCGGTATAGATTCTTTCTTGGTCCCCACCATCACCGAGAGAACGTCGAAACCTCATTAATACATAGTTTCTAACTAAATCAGCTTGTGTAAGAGCCTCTCCTTTAAAGTTAAGGCTTTCAAATATCTGGTACGGATCATCCGACTCTCCCAAATTTATCATGACAACTTGCAGTTGCTGCTTTGTGATATCAAATATTTTTACTGGATCGATTTTTATTCCATTTTCATCTTTTCCTGATAGTTTCTTTGAAAAAAATTTGTAACATTTTCTCATTAAGTGAGCTACGCCAGAGTTCTTTTTTTCTTTTAAAATCCTTATATATTCATCCCTGTCACCTTGTGTTGGTAAAAGCTTTAAATAATCTGCTGAGTCCTCATAATGCCGATTTACCAAATAATCTTGTATCTGTGCAGCTTTTCGCTCCCCAACGACATCTCGAAGGGCACAAAGTAATAACGAAATTGTGGTTAGTCGCTGTTGACCATCGATAATTAAATGCTTTGTTACTCCAACTGGAATTGTTTTGGCCGGAATCGAAACTATGGCGCTCATAAAGTGGCTTGCCGTAGATTGGTCGTCATAATAGAAAGCCATAATGTCTTCCCATAATGTTTGCCAGTTTCTGCGTCCCCAGCTGTATGGCCGTTGAAATAGAGGAATAAGGCTTTGTTTTTCACCATCGAAGTATTGCACAATTCTGACTGGATTGGCTTCCATATTTCTCCCTATTTTATAGTTTTTTAGGGTTCTTCTCCAATTTTAGTTGGAAGAAAAAGCCTAGGTAGTGTCGTCACAAGATGTTGGCCCAAAGTGCGATACACCGAATGTGAATTGCCGCCAGGAATGAGTCCGCATTCTTGGCGTAGCGCGTAGCAAGACCGCGCCAACGCTTCAAATGCAAGATCGCATTCTCCACCAAATGCCGCAACCGGTACAAATATTGGTCATATTCACGTTTGCCCCTGCGATTTTTGCGTGGCGGGATCACAGCCGTCATCCCTTGCAATGCGGCCTGCGCAACAATCGCGTCGCTGTCGTATCCCTTGTCGCCAATCAGATAATCCGCTTCTATTCCCTTAATTAATGGCAATGCCTGAGTGCAATCCGCTGTGGTACCATCCGTGATAATTGCTCTGACCGGCATACCATGCGCATCCACGGCCAAATGCAACTTTGTGTTGAGCCCCCTTTTGTGCGGCCCATCTTCTGATTGCCTCCTCTGGCGCCGGCCGCATGTGGATGGACCTTAATATGGCTGGCATCAATCATGAGCCATTCATAATCCGGCTCATTGATCAGTTTTTCAAGGATCGCCTCCCATACCCTTTTATCGCGCCAGCGACAAAAACGACGGTGAGTGTTCTTCCAGTCGCCATAATCAGGCGGCAAATCCCGCCAGGGAGCCCCTGTGCGCAATACCCAGAACACAGCGTTTATAAACAGGCGATTATCTTTTGCCACACCTCCCCATTGCCCTTTACGGCCGGGCAGGTGCGGTTCAAGCAAACCCCAAACATGATCAGATATGTCGTGGCGTCGATGCGCGGGAAGCGATTCCATGGTGTAACCCCCAGTTGATGAGTTGTTGGCTGCACTATACCATATATCTCGTGACGACACAATCTAGAACAATATACGATGAAAAGACAGCCCAACCTTGCCACGTAATAGGCAGCCCCCACCCAACACCATATTTCATTGCAGGAAACCAGGTGTCTTTATTTTCCTTTTTCATTCAGTTTATCCTTTCGTTGGCGAACGATTGAGATCAGCGGGTTTGCCGGCGCACGCCAATGCGCGCCCAATACCAATTAACATACTCAACTACATCCTGTCAACGCACCCTTTCCCCTGCAGCGGGATAGCTCCCCAGGCGTTTTAGGTGGGCCGTATGGACCTTGACCTTGGCGAGGACATCCACAATTTTGGTCTCTTTCCCGGAACCTTCAAAGTCCAGGAAAAAGCAGTAATTATCCGGGTCATCGCGTAGCGGCATGGAGGCAATCCGGGTCAAGTTGATATTGGCGTCGGCAAAGCATTGCAGCACTGCCAGCAGTTGACCGGCCTCGTGCCGGGTGACAAAAATAATCGATGTTTTTTGTCCCTTTTCGGTTGCTTCTTCCCTGGCCAGCAGCAAAAAGCGGGTGGAATTGGCCGGGCCGTCCTCAATCTGATCTTTAATGATATCAAGGTCGTAAAGTTCGGCGCAAAGACGGCTGGCAATGGCCGCCGAGGCTTTGGGGTTTTCACGGGCCAACATCTTGGCGGCGCCGGCGGTGTCGTAATAGGGCCGGGCCTCCAGATTGTTACGGGCCAAAAATCCGCGACATTGCGCCAACGCCTGGGGATGGGAATAGACCTGGCGGATTTCGCGGTAACCGGTGTCGGCCGCGGCCATCAGGCAGTGCTGCACGGTCACCTTGGCCTCACCGATGATCTTCAGCTCGGTGGCGGTTAAAAGGTCATTGACTTGAGTGACGGCGCCTTCCAGGGAATTTTCCACCGGGACCACGCCGAGATCCAGATAACCCTCTTCAACGCCCTGAAACACATCGGCAAATTCCAGACAGGGGATGTGAGCGCTACCCGGGGTGAGCTGCCGCGCGGCGATCTCGCCGTAGGCGCCGTGTTCGCCCTGAAACCCCACCAGCAAGCGCTCCTCTTCCTGCAGCCGCTTGCTTTCCTCAATAATTGTTTTGAGCAACCGCTGGGTAAAGGGGCGCTCCACTAAATCCAGATTCAACCGTTCGATCCGCGCCATCATGGAGGCCTCGCGGGTGGGATCGGAAACGGCGGTTTTAAATTTTTTCGATCGCAGCGCCAGACCCATACGCTCCTGGATCAGCACCAGCATTTCACGGTCGAGCTTGTCGATTTTACGGCGGATTTCGTCGAGTTGCATGCGTTATTCTCCTTCTCCTTTAGTGGGTTGCGTATGGTTGTCGCAAAGGGTGGTCATAAACTGATGCAGCGGTTTAATTTGTTTCATTAACCCGGTAAACATCGCCGGTGTCAGCGCTTGATCCGCGTCGCACAACGCCTCTTGGGGGTTGTTGTGGACCTCGATCATCAAGCCGTCGGCGCCGGAAGCAATGGCCGCAACGCTCATGGGCGGGATCAGGCTGATACGGCCGGTGCTGTGGGTCGGGTCCACCACAATGGGCAGGTGGGTCAGCTCATGAATGGCCGGGATTGCGCTTAAATCCAGGGTGTTACGGGTGTAACGCTCAAAGGTGCGGATGCCGCGCTCGCATAAGATGACCCCGGCGGTGCCTTCGCTGAGGATATATTCGGCGCAGTTGAGCCACTCTTCCAGCGTGGAGTACATCCCCCGCTTTAACAGCGTTGGCTTGCCTGCGCGGCCCACCTCCTTTAAAAGGGCAAAGTTTTGCATATTACGGGCGCCGATCTGCAACACATCGGCAAACTCGGCCACCCAGGAGACATCCCTGGGATCGATCACTTCAGTTACAATGGGCAGGCCGGTCTCCTTTTTCGCTTTTGCCAGAATTTTCAAGCCCGAAAGCCCCAGCCCTTGAAACGAGTAGGGGGATGTACGCGGCTTAAACGCACCGCCGCGCATCATGTTGGCTCCGGCCGCTTGGACCGCCCTGGCCGTCTCGATGGTCTGGGACTCGGTTTCCACGCTGCACGGCCCGGCGATTACCACCAGGTCTTCGCCGATCTTTACCCCATCCACATCAATGACCGTTCGGTGGATCTTGCCGCGGGCGGTTAATTTCAGATTTTTCATCATGTTCTCCTTGCCATAAAATGAAAAAGCCTCGGGAAAATTTCCCAAGGCCTGCGCTGTTGAATGCATCCCGGGAAGCGTCGTCTACCCGGGGTATGTCAATCCATCGTCAACCCACCGGATAGACACCGGTAAAGCCGAAAAAGAAGCGGCTCCCGAAAACGGCAAATTGACGAGCAGTAATGTTCATTTTCATTCCGGTAAAAGGGCCTGATAAATCCTACTTTCTTTCAGATAAATAGCCACGGTGTAAATGTCAACAGGTTTTTAGCAGGTCTTATTGCGGCGGCTTTGGCAACAAATAGACTTGACATGGTTACGGTCGTCTTATATATTCAGGATTAATCAAAGACGATATTTGAAAAAATCGTTTTATCAGCGGGGTGCTTCCAGTTTTCCGAGTGTCGCTGAATTTCGGCATATAGAGATCAGTGGCGTTATCAATCCACGGTTCAACCTAAGTGATAATTATTATTAATAATTTATTGGCTGGCGCTGAATTAGCCGGCTAACAGAAATCATCGGCCAATCAAGAAGAAAATCCAAATAATGCGGAGTTGAGCTGCGAGCATCGCGGGGGCAAAATGCGCAACCATTTTTGACCCGGGACGAGACCTTTGCCGGACATCTGTTTTCGTTTACATTCAAGGAAGGCGAAAAATGGAACCGGAGGAATATAGTGTATATTTCGAGGATACCATTTTGAGCCGGACGCCGAAATTGGGCCAAAAGGGGTGTTCTGCAAAGGTCTTGAGACGCGCAGTCGGTTCCAACGATCTGGCCCTGCGGACCGTTAGCGAAGCAAAGCTAAGCCCACAGTCCGCCGGAACCCATATTACAGATATCCATATCAACATATAGCAGTTACCAAAGGAGTTGCGGCGGCAGACAATAGCGGTCTGAGATGCCGATAAGATAAACATCAATTTCAGGTTTAACATATGAACATTACAAAACTAAAGGAAATGAGCATCCGGGAGCTGACCAGGTTGGCCAAAGAGTTCAATCTCCAGGGTGCGGCCGGAATGCGCAAACAGGAACTCATTTTTGCGCTGCTTCAGCACCACATTGAGAAAAATGGGATGATTTACGGTGAAGGAACCCTGGAAGTTCTTCCCGATGGGTTTGGGTTCTTACGGGCACCCAGTTACAACTATCTCCCGGGGCCGGATGATATTTATGTTTCTCCTTCTCAGATCCGACGCTTTAACCTACGCACCGGCGATACGGTTTCCGGACAGATCCGGCAACCCAAGGAGTCGGAGCGTTACTTTGCGCTTCTCAAAGTGGAGGCGATCAATTACGAAGACCCCGAAGTGGCGAGGGACAGCATCTTTTTCGATAATCTCACACCACTCTATCCGGACCGCAAAATCCACCTTGAAATCGAACCGGACAACTATTCCACCCGGATCATGGACCTGATGATTCCCTTGGGATTTGGCCAACGCTGCCTTATTGTCAGCCCGCCACGGGCCGGAAAAACCATGCTGCTACAAAATATCGCCAACAGTGTGATTGCCAATCATAAACATGTGGTGCCCTTTGTACTGTTGATTGACGAAAGACCTGAAGAGGTCACCGACATGCAGCGGACGGTGGATGCCGAGGTGATCAGTTCCACCTTTGATGAGCCCGCTGAACGCCATGTGCAAGTTGCGGAGATGGTCATTGAGAAGGCCAAACGGCTTGTTGAACATAAAAAAGATGTTGTGATCATGCTGGACAGTATTACCCGTCTGGCGCGCGCCTATAACTCGGTCATGCCTCCCAGCGGCAAGATTTTGACCGGCGGTGTGGACTCCAACGCCTTGCAGCGGCCCAAACGCTTTTTCGGCGCCGCCCGCAATATTGAAGAGGGCGGCAGTTTGACGATTATTGCCACGGCTCTTGTGGATACGGGCAGCCGCATGGATGAGGTGATCTTTGAAGAGTTCAAGGGTACCGGAAACATGGAGCTGCAACTGGATCGCCGTTTGGCCGACAAACGGATTTTCCCCTCCTTTGACATTAAAAAATCGGGAACCCGGAAGGAAGAACTGCTGCTTCCCGAAAATATCATCAACCGGGTCTGGATTCTGCGCAAACTGCTTACCACCCTCAACCCGGTGGACAGTATGGAGTTTATGTTGGACAAAATGAGTGGCACCAAAGACAATGAGGAATTTTTACAATCCATGAACACTTGATTTTTTCAACAAAAGGTGCATAATAACGTGTTTCAATGAACGTAAGATTTTCCCAGGGGCGGACATGAAAGCAAAAATACATCCCAAGTACAACCAAACCACCATTACCTGCGCTTGTGGTAATGTATTCGAAGTGGGTTCAACCCGCAAAGATATCCGGGTGGAAATCTGTTCAGCCTGCCATCCCTTTTTTACAGGCAAACAAAAACTGGTGGACACCGCCGGTCGTATTGAGCGGTTTCGCAAAAAATATGAAAAATATGAGGCGGTCCAGAGAGAAAAAGCTCAACAGTAGCAATTTTACCATTAGGCCGTTTTTTGCGATAATGCTTTGCATATCGCGAAAAACGGCTATTTTTTCTACTTTGGCGGATTAACATGAGTATGCAGCAAGGCATGCGCGATAAACTGGATGGTGTGGAAGAGCGCTTGGTAGCAGTGGAGGCAAGCCTCAGTGATCCTGCTGTTTTGCAGGATCGGAAATCCTTTGAGGCTTTGAGCCGTGAGCACGCTGACCTGGCCCAGGTGGTAGGGACCTACCGGAAATATCGCACCGCCGAGCAAGAGTATACCGACAGCAAACTATTGCTGGATGAAGATGACGCCGAAATGCGTGAACTGGCTAAAGACGAAATGGCGGAATTGGCGGCAAAGATGGAACGGCTTGAGCTGGATATCCGGAAACTGTTACTGCCTAAGGACCCCAATGATGTTAAAAATGTGATCGTGGAAATCCGTGCCGGTACCGGTGGTGATGAAGCAGCCCTTTTTGCCGCCGATCTTTTCCGGATGTACACCCGCTATGCCGAAGAAAATAAGTGGACCGTTGAGATTCTCAGTGAAAATGCCACCGGGGTGGGTGGATATAAAGAGGTGATTGCCATGGTCCATGGCAAAGGTGCTTACAGTCGGTTTAAATATGAAAGCGGCATCCATCGGGTGCAGCGGGTGCCGGTAACGGAAACCCAGGGCCGGATTCATACCTCCGCGGTCACCGTTGCCATTTTGCCCGAAGCCGAGGAGGTGGAGGTCTCTATCGACCCCGGTGATATCAAAGTGGATGTGTACCGTTCCTCCGGCCCGGGTGGCCAAAGTGTCAACACCACCGACTCGGCGGTACGCATAACCCATCTGCCCACCGGGCTGGTGGTTACCTGTCAGGATGAAAAATCGCAGCATAAAAACAAGGCCAAGGCGCTGCGGGTCCTCCGGGCGCGTATTCTGGACCAAATGATTCAGACGCAAAACGAAACCCGCTCCGAAGACCGCAAAAGCCAGGTGGGATCCGGTGATCGCAGCGGCCGTATCCGTACCTACAATTTTCCCCAAGGGCGCATGACCGACCATCGCATCGGTCTGACGCTCTATAAACTTGAGAATATCCTCCAGGGTGATATTGACGAGATTATCGACGCCCTCATCGCCCACTACCAGGCCCAAGCCCTTCAAAATGTCCGGTAATCGTTTGAAGGAATCAGGTTCTTCAAAACCGTGGACGATTCTGACCTTGCTCCGGTGGGCCACCGGTTATTTCACATCCAAAGATGTTGACAGCCCGCGTTCCACCGCCGAAATATTATTGGCTCACGCCTTGGGGGCACGGCGTATTGATCTCTATCTACGTTATGATCAGCCATTAAAACAAAATGAGCTGGCCCAATTTAAACACCTGGTTCAGCGTCGTATTCAGAATGAGCCAATCAGCTATATTACCGGCACAAAAGAATTTTGGTCGTTGCGTCTGACTGTTGGGCCGCAAGTGCTGATCCCCAGGCCGGAGACGGAGTGTTTGGTGGAGCAGGTCCTCGCCGGTATTAAAAATGATCAGCCGCGTCAAGGCGGTGATTTACTGGAACTGGGAACGGGCTCCGGGGCTGTTGTATTGGCCCTTGCCAAAGAGTTGCCAAACTGGCGATTCCGGGCCGTTGATCAGAGTCCCGCAGCTATTGCCATTGCGCGTCAAAACGCCATTGCCAATGGTTTGGGAAATGCCGTCTCTTTTTGGGTTTCTGATTGGCTTGCGGCCGTTAACGCTTGTTACCCATTTGATTTGGTTGTTTCCAATCCACCTTACATCCCCACGGCCGACATTGAGGCGCTACAACCTGAAATCAGCCGGTTTGAACCGCGGTTGGCGCTGGACGGTGGTAAGGATGGGCTTCAGGCCATTAACCAGATCATTTTTTCCGCTCCCGATATATTGAAGTCCAGTGGCGCGTTATTTCTGGAGATCGGGTATGATCAGGCGGCGGCTGTTCGTGAACTGGCCCGCGAAAGCGGAGCCTACGGTCAGGTGGAGTTGTTTCAGGACTATAGCTTTAAAGATCGGGTGATCCGGATGGTTGTAAAATGAAAATGTTTGATCACTTTGCCGATTGACTGAAACAGCGCTGATGCGGTCAAAAAAGGGCTGCCAGGCAAAAACCGGTTAATGTGTAATAACCCCTCTAAAACCATTGCCTTTTTATAAAACAGATACTATATAAAATTGTTTAAAAAACCGAGCGCTTTGAAAGGCTTGAAGCGGCCATTCAAAGGTTCAACATCGCACGCCCCTGGACTTTGGCGCCAGGTGCCTGGCAATGGTGCCGGGTCGGTGTAAAAGGATGACATGGGCGGTGGAAAAACCGAAAGGGAGTTTTCATGATGGCAAGTTATGCGACAATGCGGGAGTTGTTGGAAGCGGGGGTTCACTTTGGGCATCAGACCAAGCGGTGGAATCCCAAAATGAAACCTTACATTTTTGGCGCACGCAACGGAATTTACATTGTTGATCTGCAACAGACCGCCAGGAAGATCAGAAGCGCCTGTGACATGATCACCGACACGGTGGGCCAAGGGAAATCAATTCTCTTTGTGGGCACCAAGAAACAGGCCCGGGAGTCGATTTATGAAGAGGCCAACCGGTGCGAAATGTTTTATGTGCATAACCGCTGGCTGGGCGGCATGCTGACCAACTTTCAGACCATCAAAAAAAGTATCGATCGGCTCAACCATTTAAATACCATTGAAAACGACGGTTCCATTAATCTTTATCCCAAAAAAGAGCGCCTGCAGATGGGCAAGGAGCGGGCGCGTCTCGACGCCAACCTGGGCGGTATTCGCAGCATGACCAAACTGCCCGGAGCGATGTTTGTGGTGGACCCGAAAAAGGAGAGCATTGCCGTCCATGAAGCCCGACGGCTCAATATCCCCATTGTAGCCATTGTGGACACCAACTGTGATCCCGACTTGATTGATTATGTGATTCCGGGCAATGACGATGCAATTCGGGCCATCCGGTTGATCACATCAAAGGTAGCCGATGCGTGTGTTCGAGGCCGTGAAGCCTACGAAGAACGGCGCCAGGCGGAAAAAGACAAATCGGAACAGGAAGCACCCGATGAGGTGGCCAAAAAGAGCGCGGAGATGAAGCCGGGCGAGCGTCAGGTGATTTCCGATGGGACTGATGGGCCTGTGGTGGAAATTATCAAGCGTACCGCATCCGGCAAAGCGACCGACGAAGCGGCATCGGAAACCGCCATAGCGGAAGGTGGCGAATAAAAACAGTTAGACAGCTGAATGTTTTAATAGTTGAATGAATAATTGCGGTGCCGCGTGAAGGCGGCGTAGCGCTTGAAATCAGGAGAGGAAAATGGGGGCAATTAGCGCAAAAATGGTCAAAGAGCTTCGGGACAAAACCAGCGCCGGCATGATGGACTGTAAACTGGCGCTGACGAAAACCGGTGGTGACGTGGAAAAGGCGGTCGATTTTCTTCGTAAAAAAGGGCTGGCCACTGCTCAAAAACGGTCCGGCCGGGCCATGAGCGAAGGGGTGGTGCAGGCCTATATTCATATGGGCGGCAAACTGGGTGTGATGGTGGAAGTGGGTTGTGAAACCGACTTTGTGGCTAAAAACGAAGATTTTATCACCTTTGCCAAAAATATTGCCATGCATGTGGCCGCCTCCAATCCTTTGGGAATCACTGAGGAAGATGTTCCCGCCGAGATAGTAGCCAAGGAGAGAGAAATCTATAAGGCCCAGGCATTGGAAATGGGAAAACCGGAAAATATTGTGGAAAAGATTGCCGAAGGTAAGATGGCGAAGTTCTACAAAGAGAATTGCCTTTTAAATCAGGGTTTTGTGAAAAATCCCGATGTAACGGTCAAAGACCTGCTCAACGAACTGATCGCCAAAATCGGTGAAAATATATCCGTGAAACGGTTTGTCCGATTCCAGGTGGGGGAATAATCCATTGACAGACGCAGCGTATCAAAGGGTTTTATTAAAACTCAGCGGCGAGGCCTTGATGGGCGACCAGGGTTTTGGAATCGATCCTGAAACCATAGCCTACGTGGCCGATGAGGTGCTGTCGGTGGTTGCATTAGGCGTCCAAGTGGCCATTGTAGTGGGTGGCGGTAACATCTTTCGAGGGATTGCCGCCAGTTCATATGGCATGGATCGTGCCAGTGCAGATCACATGGGGATGCTGGCGACCCTCATAAACAGCTTGGCCCTGCAGGACGCTCTGGAAAAAAAGGGGGCGCAAACCCGGGTGCAGACAGCGATTGCCATGCGGGATGTAGCCGAGCCCTATATTCGACGCCGTGCAATGCGCCATTTGGAAAAAGGGCGGGTGGTGATTTTCGCCGCCGGGACCGGCAACCCCTATTTTACCACCGACACGGCGGCGGCCTTAAGAGCCAATGAGATCCACGCCGATGTGTTGTTAAAGGCCACCAAAGTGGACGGCCTCTATACAGCCGATCCGGCTAAAGATCCCGATGCCCTGTTTATCGCGCACAGCACCTACATGGAGGTACTGGAAAGGCAACTGCGGGTGATGGATATGACGGCCATCTCCCTGGCCATGGACAATCAGTTACCGTTGGTCGTTTTTAATCTGAATACACCCGGAAATGTAAAAAGGGTAATCGCCGGAGAGAAAATTGGTACCCGCATAGAGTAAAGGAAGGGATCATGCTTGATGAAATTTACGCTGAAACCAAAACCAATATGCAAAAAGCGGTTGATGCGCTCAAAAAGGAGTTGGCCCGGGTGCGCACCGGCCGGGCGTCATTGACCCTACTGGATGGAATTCGCGCGGATTACTACGGAACACTTACACCACTTAATCAAATGGCCTCGCTGGCCGTTCCCGAAAGCCGCTTGATTACGATTCAGCCGTGGGACGCCACGGCGCTCAAAGAGATTGAAAAGGCCATTTTAAAATCGGACCTGGGGCTGACGCCGGCCAGCGACGGCAAATTGATCCGCATTGCCATTCCGCCGTTGACCGAAGAACGGCGTAAGGATCTGGTGAAGGTGGTTCACAAGGCCTGCGAGGATCACAAAATCGGTATCCGAAACGTTCGCAGAGAAGGCAACGAAATGATCAAAGAGCTGAAAAAAGAGGGCGATGTGGCTGAAGACGACGCCTTTAAAGCCCAGGACGAAATCCAGAAAATCACCGACAGTTTTATCGGACAGGTTGACGCGATATACAAGGAGAAGGAAAAGGAAATCCTTGAATTTTAGCGTGTTGGATCAAATGAAGGCAGACGGCCGTCTTCCCAAACACGTTGCAGTGATCATGGACGGTAACGGCCGCTGGGCCAAAAAGCGGGCTTGGCGGCGGATTCGGGGTCACGAAAAAGGGGTGGATACTGTCCGGACCGTCGTTGAAACCAGCCGCGAAGTGGGGATTGCCTATTTAACCCTTTATGCATTTTCCACTGAAAACTGGCAGCGGCCCGAAGCCGAAGTGCAGGCGTTGATGGCCTTGCTTACCCGTTTTTTAAAGAGTGAAGCGGCTAATTTAAATAAAAACGAGATCCGGCTAAGCGCCATTGGGCAGATAGACCGCCTGCCGCCCGAAGTTCAATCGGTCTTGGCCGATGCCATGGCTCAAACGGCAAAACACCAAAAAATGACATTGAATCTGGCCCTGAGTTACGGGGCCCGCGATGAACTGACCCGAGCCATTCGAAAAGCGGCCCAAAAGGTTGCCGATGGCGAATTGACGGCCGGCGATATTTCCGAAGAAATAATTTCCCAGCATCTTGATACAGTCGGCATGCCGGATCCAGATCTCATGATCCGCACCAGCGGTGAAATGCGTATCAGCAATTTTTTATTGTGGCAGATCGCCTATGCCGAACTGTTTATCACACCCACGTTATGGCCTGATTTTAGCCGGGAAGAGTACCTGGAAATATTAGAAAACTACGGCAATAGAGAACGCCGTTTCGGCAAAACATCCCGGTAATCCGTGCACGATAAGGTTGTCTCAAATGATAGCCGCAATGATTGGGACGCTATGGCCATTGCAAACAAACTGTCCGCAGCAAAGTTAAAAGAGAAGCTGGCCGGAAACACCCATCTTACCCGCTGGGTGACGGGCCTTACGGCCGCGCCGGTTTTAATTTTTGCCGTTGTCTGGGGGGATGGTACGCTCTTTTGCGGGCTGGCGGCCCTTGCATCAGTGGCGGCCTTGTGGGAATACATGGGCCTGATCCATCCTTCCGCCACAAACCGGCAACGGTTTTTAGCCGGATTGCCGGCTTTTTTGATGGCTCCGCTGGTTATTTTCGCAGCGGCGGCAGGTCTTCGAAGCCTTGTTCCGGCCTTGATCATGCCCTACTTGTTACTTTTGGCCGCCGTTGCCGTCCGGCGGTATAAAAACAACCCCAAGGCTTGGCATGCCACCGCATTTGAATTGCTCGCCTTTGGTCATGTGACCATTCCGATCTGTCTGGCGGTGATTATCCGTAAAAACCCCATGGGGGTCGCCTGGATTTTTGCCCTGTTACTCATTGTCTTTGCCGGAGATATTGGCGCCTTTTACACTGGTAAAACCATTGGTGCACATAAATTGGCGCCGGCCGTCAGCCCCCAAAAAACCGTTGAAGGCGCGGTTGGCGGTCTTTTTGCCAACCTGTTGATGGCGGGGCTGTTTCAGTTTTTCTTTTTGCCTGATGTCGATCTCGAAGTGATACTGCTCATCGCTTTTTTGGCGGGGATTGCCGGACAGATCGGCGATCTTTTTATCTCCGTATTAAAAAGAGATAGCGGTATTAAGGATTCGAGCCGACTGTTGCCCGGCCATGGTGGTATTTTGGATCGGATTGACGCATTGCTGATGGCGCTTCCCACGGCATGGATGTTAATTGAACTGCTGGTCAAAAGGTCTGTTTCGTGAAAAAGCTGGCCGTCTTAGGCGCCACCGGATCCATTGGCGCCGGCACATTGAAAATTGTTGACCGCCATCCTGATCTTTTTACGGTTACCGCGTTGAGCGCCTGGACGCGTATGGAAGCGCTGGCGGTTTTGATTGCAAAATATCGGCCTGCAATTGCCGTTGTGGGCACCGCTGCGTTATCAAAAAAACTGATAGAGAGGCTCCCCTCCGATCTTTCCGTAGAAGTATTGCATGGCATCGACGGTTTATGCCAGGCGGCCGTGATGACGGAAGTGGACCAAGTGGTGACCGCCATGGTCGGTGCCGCCGGGTTACAGCCGACATTGGCGGCTATTGATGCAGGGAAATCCATTGCTCTGGCCAACAAAGAGACTTTGGTTATGGCCGGCGAAATTGTCATGGCAAGGGCTAAAGAAAAGGGTGTGGCCATCATCCCTGTGGATAGTGAGCACAGCGCTATTTTTCAATGCCTGTCTGCGGGACGCCGTCGGGATCTAACCAAAATTATATTGACCGCTTCCGGCGGACCGTTTCGGAACCATCCGGCGGATGAGTTTGCCCGTATTACTGTTGAAGACGCCTTGGCCCATCCCAACTGGAATATGGGCGCCAAGATCACCATCGACTCTGCTACGTTGATGAACAAAGGCCTGGAAGTGATTGAGGCGTGCCGGTTGTTTGAAGTGGCCCGGCAACAGATCGAGGTGGTGGTACATCCCGAAAGCATCATTCATTCCATGATAGCCTTTAAAGACGGCGCGGTAATCGGCCAGATGGGCCTCCCCGATATGCGCGGCGCCATCGCCTATGCGTTATCCGCCCCGGAGCGTCTTGACATTGCCGTGCCGCCACCCAATTTTTTCGACATCAAACAATTAAACTTCGAACCACCGGATATGGCGAAGTTTCCGTGCCTGGGACTGGCTTTCGAGGTTTTGGGTCTTGGCGGAACGGCCCCGGCGGTGTTAAATGCCGCCAACGAAGCGGCGGTTTACGCTTTTTTGAAGCGGACCATTGCCTTTACTGACATCCCCGGGGTGGTTGAAGCGGCATTGGCCGATCATGCTGTTTGCGCATCACCGGATCTTGCGACCATTGTAGCTGCGGATCAGGAAGCACGGCGGTTTGTGCAAAACAGAATAGCGCATCAAACGCGTTAATAGGGAATACGTATGAACAGTATTTTTGCCTTTGTTGTGAGCCTCGGCCTGCTCATCTTTTTTCATGAGTTGGGCCATTTTTTACTGGCGCGTCTTTTCGGTGTGGGCGTCGAGAAGTTCTCTTTGGGTTTTGGTCCCCGCGTTGCCGGGTTTGAGCGGGGCGGTACCGATTACCGCCTATCGGCCATCCCTTTGGGTGGTTATGTGAAAATGGTCGGTGAGATCCCCGGTGAGGAGCTTTCCGAAAAAGAGCGACCCTGCTCATTTACGCATAAGCCGGTCTGGCAACGGATGCTGATCGTGGCCGCCGGCCCTTTTTTCAATCTGCTCCTGGCGGTTCTTCTCTTTTGGGGGCTTTTTTGGTCCATGGGCGAATTCATCTTAGAGCCTGTGGTGGGCGAGGTGTCAACCGACGCACCCGCCGCTGCAGCCGGAGTCATGCCCAATGACAGGATAACGGCGGTAAACGGCGAGCCGGTTGAAAGCTGGTCGCAGATGGCCCGTTTGATCGCCCAAAGCGGCGACCGACCCATTGACGTCACCGTTGATCGATCCGGCGAACAACTCGTCTTTGGTATCACCCCAAAAACCATGCAGGATCAGAATATCTTTGGTGAACCGGTGGAGCGGTATATCATCGGTGTGACCTCCCGGGGCGATACCCAAAACCGCCCGGTGGGGCCGGTGAAAGCTTTTTTATACGGGATTTCCCAAACCGGCCGGATCATTCAGCTAACGGCCCTCTCTGTTGTTAAAATGATTCAGGGCGCCGTTTCAAAGGACAATATCGGCGGGCCGATCCGAATCACTCAAATGGCGGGTGAACAGGCCAAGGCCGGCATGGCCAGTCTCATTAACTTTATCGCTTTCTTAAGCATCAATCTGGCTATTTTGAACATCTTGCCCATTCCGGTACTCGACGGCGGGCATCTCCTCTTTTTCACCATTGAGGCAATTATGGGCCGGCCGGTCAATCGCCGTTTTCGTGAAATGATGCAGCAGGCTGGTGTTTTGCTGTTGACCATGTTGATGATTTGGGTTTTTTACAACGACATCGCCAATCTGTTCTCCGGGGCCGGTTGATTCGGCGTCTCTGCGACAGGGGGAGGGCGGTGATAAAATTGAAACCAAAAAAACCGTTTTGAAATGGAGTTATGCCGCATCAGCTTGAAATCACCGTTAAAGAGAGTATGCCCGATATCCAGGGCCGTACCATTTTAACCAAAGCGGCCGACTATTTTGATATTGCGATTGAGGGCATCCGCACTGTTTCCATTCTGACGATGGATGTCGATCTGACCCCGGAGCAAAAAGAAGCGGTCGCCACTCAAATTTTTATCAACCCGGTCACTCAGGAGGGCGGATTTGGGCCTTTGGACATTTCTTTTGACTGGTGTGTTTGGGTAGGATTTCGGCCGGGTGTAAAAGATACGGCGGGGGAAACCGCTTTAGAGGCGATGATGGATCTGCTGGGAAGAACGCCATCATCGGATGAGGCGGTTTATACCTCCAAACGGTTCTGTTTTTCCGGCGCCAATCTGAAACGCCAGGATATGGAAAAGGTGGCCGGTGAGCTTTTGGCCAATGATATTATTCAGCAGTGGCGGGTTTATCAAAGGGACGAATGGTTGGTCAACGAGGGCGTTGGGATGGTGATGCCCAAGGTGGATTTGCAGCATCAACCCACCGTCACAACGATTTCGGTAAAAAGCGACGCCGCTTTACAAAAGGTAAGCGATGAGCGCAACCTCTCCTTAAACGTCGCTGATATACCGGTTATCCGCGCCTATTTTGAAGATCCGGCGGTCCGTCAACAGCGGCAGCAGGTGGGGCTTGATGAGCCCACCGATATAGAGCTGGAGTATATTTCCCAGGCTCGCAGCGATCATTGCAACCACAACACCTTTCGCGGCCGCTTCTATTATGAGGATCTTTGCACGGGTGACAAGGAAACCCTCAACAGCCTTTTTAAAACCTTCATCGAGGAACCAACGCTGAAGCTGAAAGATCAAAAGGCGTGGGTGGTGTCGGTGCTGTGGGATAATGCCGGAGTTGGGCGATTTGACCCGGATAACCTTTATGTGATTACCGGAGAAACTCACAATTCACCTTCCAATATGGAAGCTTATGGTGGCGCTATAACAGGTATCGTGGGCGTCTATCGCGATCCTTTGGGAACCGGCAAGGGAGCCAGGCTGATCATGGGCGGTTACGGTTACTGTGTGGGCGGGCGTGACTACGACGGCCCATTGCAGCCCAGGCTGCACCCTCGGCGTCTGTTGGACGGTGTGATTGAAGGGGTCAAGGACGGCGGCAATAAAAGTGGGATTCCTACCGCCTTTGGCCAGGTAACCTTTCATCCGGGCTATATGGGTAAATGCCTGGTCTTTGTGACGGCTTTGGGAATCATGCCCAGCCGGGTGGACGGCACACCGGCCCATGAAAAGAAAACCTCTCCCGGCGACCTGGTGGTGATGTGCGGTGGCCGGGTGGGTAAAGATGGAATCCACGGTGTCACCGCATCTTCGGAATCCTTTAGCGCCGGCACACCGGCCGGTCATGTGCAGATCGGCGATCCTTACACCCAAAAGAAGATGCACGACTTTCTGTTGGAAGCCCGTGATCACGGGTTGATCGCCTTTATCACCGATAACGGCGGCGGCGGTCTCTCTTCATCGGTGGGTGAATCGGCGCGCGATTCCAACGGCTGTGAAATCGATCTGGAGAAGGTGCCCTTAAAGTATAACGGCCTGGATCAGTGGGAGATCTGGGTCTCAGAGTCACAGGAGCGGATGACGGTAGCCGTTCATCCCAACCACATCGATCGCTTCATGACACTTTCCGGAAAACATGCCGTGGAGAGCACGGTTATCGGACGTTATACCGATTCCGGAAAACTCCACATCCGCTATCAGGGCAAAACCTGTGCCCATGTAGATATGGATCTTCTCACCCAAGGGTTTCCTCAATGGGAATTTGAGGCCCAGTGGCAGCCGCCGTCACAGCGCGGCCTGTTTGAACCGGTCTTAACCCCGCCCGGGGAGTATGGCAGGATCATTGAGCAACTGCTCGAACAGCCCAATATTGCCTCAAAAGAGTGGATTGTGCGCCAATACGACCATGAGGTGCAGGGAACCAGCATTATTAAACCGCTGGTGGGCGTCAATCACGATGTGGTCAGTGACGCCTCAGTCATCCGACCGGTGCTGACATCCGAAAAAGGTCTTGCCTATGCCCAGGCGCTGCTTCCCAACTATGCGGCCATTGATGCTTACCATATGACCGCCTGCACCATTGACGAGGCGGTTCGGAGGCTTCTCGCCGTGGGTGGTGATCCGGATCATGTCGGTGGGGTGGATAATTTTTGCTGGCCCAATATTCAGTTTGACCCCGACAAGAACCCCGACGGGAAATTTAAAGCGGCGCAGTTGGTGCGCTCTTGCCGGGCGCTCAAAGATATCTGTCTCGCCTACGAAATTCCACTGTTATCAGGAAAGGACAGCATGTATGTGGATGGCCATCTGCCCGGCGCGTTGGGTGAGACCCACAAGGTGTCGGCGCCGGAAACGATCCAGTTCTCTACCGTTTCCGTGGTGAAAACGATTGAGCATTGTGTGACCATGGATGTAAAAGCAGTGGGCGACTTCGTCTATCTGCTGGGCACCACCCGCAATGAGTTGGGTGGTTCCGAATATTACCGTTATTTTGGCTATACCGGTTTGAATGTTCCTCAAGTGCGCACCGGCGAGACCAAACCCCTGTATCAGGGGCTTTATAACGCCGTGAAACAAAGGCTGCCTGCATCGATTCACGGTATTTACAGCGGCGGATTGGGGGTTCATCTGGCATTGACCGCCTTGGGCGGAGATGCGGGGTTGGAAATTGATTTGGCCAATGCTCCACAACAGGATGGTTGCCGTGATGAGCAACTGCTCTTTTCCGAGTCTCCGGGCCGTTTTATCGTCAGCATTGCCCCGGAAGATAAGCCGCTGTTTGAAGCCTGTTTTGAAAACATGCCCGTGGCTTGTATTGGCCGGGTGGCCGGCGAAAAAAGGGTTCGTATCACCGGGCAAGCGGGGGACGTCATCTGTGAGGCGCCTCTAAAGCATCTCAAACAAGCGTGGCAAAAGCGATTTGGAGAGCTAATATGACCCTGCCCAGGGTATTGGTTTTAACCGGTTACGGATTGAACTGCGATAATGAGACGGTGTATGCCTGTAAAAAGGCCGGCATGGCTGCCAGCCGGGTGCATATCAATGAACTTATTGACGGCGGTGTGGAACTCTTTGACTTTCAGCTAATGGTTTTTGGCGGCGGTTTCAGCTGGGGGGACGAGCACGGCGGCGGGGTGATCCAGTCCGTTCGTATGCAGACCGCATTGGGCGATGCGGTTCACCGGTTTATTGAAAAGGGTAATTTGCTTCTGGGGATCTGTAATGGATTTCAGGTATTGGTCAATTGGGGACTGTTACCCGGGTTTGAAAATAACTACAGCCGGCGGCAGGTAGCACTTACAGCCAACGATTGCGGGAACTTCCGCGACCAGTGGGTCACCCTTAGGATCAACCCGAACTCGCCTTCGGTTTTCACAAAAGGGATGGATCAAATTGATCTGCCGGTGCGCCATGGCGAGGGAAGGTTTTTTGCGGAAGATGAGGTAGTAGACCAGTTGATTCAAAATGATCAAGTTGTGATGCAGTATGCGGATGAAAACGGCCGGGCAGCCCAGGGGGTGTTCCCTCAAAATCCAAACGGTTCATTGGCCGATATCGCCGGCATTTGCGACCCCACCGGCCGGGTGTTTGGTCTAATGCCGCACCCCGAGGCCTATAACCATGTGGCCAATCACCCCGACTGGCCCCGTGATAAAATACTGACCCAAAGAGAGTTGAATAAAAAAGAGCCACATCCGGTGACGGGAATTAAAATTTTTGAAAACGTGGCGGTCTATCTGAATAAGCAAAATTCGGGATAATGGCGCTTGGCGCCAGAGCGCCCATAAAAAACCGACCCTCTCCGGCAATGGCGGTAATGACGGTTTGGACACGCTTACCGCGGGCACATAGACGGCGGTAACGCGTACACAGCCGAACCTGAGCGTTCCAGGCGATTTGGCCCGCCTCAGGCAAACCACGCTGGCGCCGTAAGAGATAACGCGGTGGGCGGGCCGGGAACCGATACGACCAGGCCGCTTCCACCAACACCCGTCGAACATGGCTGTTGCCCGCCTTGGTGGTTGAACCGCGTCTTACATGATCACCGCTGGAATATTCCGACGGCGTCAACCCAGGATAGGCTATGAGCATCTACAAGGGGCAGGTCTTTTTGGTTACAATCATTATGTCTAACGTCCATGACCGCCAGCGGCCACAACAGACAATGAAAAGTCCGTTTTTGAGCCTTAAAAGAGGAAACTTTTCATATAAACACTCATTGCCATTGCAGCCGATTCCCAAACGTAAAATTTAATTACACAGGTTATAAGCACCCTGTCTATTTTGGTTATTTATAGTTATTATTTATCCATCTTTAAGTTTATTATTGTATATTAGGAAAGAAAAACCAATAATAACCAACAAGGTTCAGAACGGTCTTAGCCCTTCCCGGGTGGAAGGTTATTCAACCGAAGTGCACAGTCACCTGCAAGTAGGATTATCGGTTTTAGCGGGCAAAGCGGACACAGGTCCTGCGATTCGGGCTGTGGCTGACATGCTCGATCTCGACTTCCTGCCGTTACGCTGGGAGCGGTTTGATCTCATTTTGGCCAAAGAGCATTTTTTTCAACCCGATATCCAACAGTTTTTAGGATTGCTGAATGATTCGCAATTTCAGGAGACCGCTCGCTCCATGAAGGGTTACGATATTTCCGCGACAGGACAAATGGTCTTCCCGTCACGATAATCTATGGATATGAACGGAAGTTGCATGAAACGAGTCTTTGTTTTGTTTTTTATCGTTTGTGGTCTCTTCACCCTGTTGACACCTGCGGTTACGGCCCAAAAACCGTTTATCACCATATCCACCACCACCAGTACCCAGGCGTCCGGGCTTTTGGATGTGCTGCTGCCCGAATTTGAAAAAGAGACCGGTATTGGCGTGAAAGTTATTGCCAAGGGGACCGGCGCCGCCATCCGCGATGGTGTGGACGGCAATGTGGACCTTATTTTTGTCCACGACCGTCATCGCGAAGAAAAGTTTATTGCCGACGGATTCGGCACCAAACGATACGGTGTCATGCGCAACGACTTTGTCATCATCGGCCCTTCAAAGGACCCCGCCCAAATCAAAGGGTTGGCTGATGTGACCCAGGCACTGAGCCGGATCGCCGCCAAAGCCGCTTTTTTCGTATCTCGCGGGGATGACAGCGGCACCCACGCCAAGGAGCAGGCTCTTTGGCGGGCGTCGGGGGTCAAGTTGGAAACCCGGAGCACCGCCATTGTCAAAAAGGGCCAAGAACGCTCCGTAGAATTTGAGCAACCGGCCGATGCGGCTGCATGGTACCGCTCCATCGGCCAGGGCATGGGTAAAACCATAACCTTTGCCGACGAAAAAATGGGGTATACGCTGACCGACCGGGGAACCTACATCAAGTACAAGCATGGCCGCGATGTGCCCATTGAGTTGGAGGTGCTCTGTGAAAAAGATCCCGCATTGATGAACCCCTACGGGGCCATCCCCGTCAATCCCAAAGCGCATCCTCATGTCAAATTCGATCTGGCTGATCAATTGGCCCAATGGCTGGTGTCGTCAAAGGGCCGGAAGCTGATTGAGGGCTACCGCTTGTTAGGGAAGCCGCTTTTTATTCCGGATGCGCTCTGATTTTTCAAAAAAATTTCTGTGCCGGATGAAAATGCTAAAAACCCCATATCATTTTCAGCATGCCTTTTTTAGCTGACAGTTTTGCTTCGGCTTTGGGTCTGATTTTTGCATGGGACCCGCAACTGGCGGTCATAGTCAAGCTCTCGGTGACCGTCAGCTCGATCTCCACCCTGCTGGCCGGGGTCATCGGTGTGCCGCTGGCCTTTGCCGTGGCCTTTAACCGTTTTTACGGAAAACGTCTGGTGCTCACGGTCATTAACACCCTGCTTTCCGTCCCCACGGTGGTGATTGGACTCTTTGTTTACGCCTTTATTGCCCGGCGCGGCCCATTGGGCGCTTTCGGCCTGCTCTATACCCCCGGGGCCATCATCATAGGCCAAGTTTTACTTATTGTGCCGCTCATAACGGCTCTCACTTTAGCCGCCATCAACCGTATGGATGCACGTTACCGCCGGACCGCCAAAACATTGGGCGCCAGTGGGCGCCAGGTGATGGGGGTGGTCTTTAAAGAGGCCCGGTTTGGAATTGCGGCGGCGGTGATCACTGCCTTTGGGCGGGTGATCTCCGAAATCGGGATCAGCATGATGCTGGGCGGCAACATCAAGGGTTTTACCCGCACCATCACCACCGCCATGGCATTGGAATATGACAAAGGCGCCTTCACCCTGGCCGTGGCTTTGGGAATGGTGCTGTTGGTTGTCAGTTTTGGGATAAACTTGCTCTTTCACTTTATCCAGGGTAAAACCGGTGAGGAGTCGCTATGGCCGTGACCCTTTACACCCTCGACCAATTGAGCCATCGTTACCACCGACGGGTGGTGCTGGAAATTCCCCACCTCGAGTTTGCCGAAGGGGCGATCTATACCTTGGAAGGTCCCAATGGCGCCGGAAAAACCACCCTTTTGCATATTCTCGCTTTTTTGCGTCCGCCCACGGCGGGAACCGTTTTTTATCAGGGTCGGAAAGTTGCTTACACCAAAACAGGGCTACACAAACTGCGGCAGAACGTGGTCTTGCTGAATCAACACCCGCTGCTCTTTTCCACCAGCGTTGCTAAAAATATCGCTTTTGGGTTGAAAATCCGCGGTCTTGGGTCCAAAGAACGTCAAGAGCAGGTTGCGGCGGCTCTGGACCTGGTGGGCATGCGCAGCTTTGCCAAGGCGCCCGCCCGCAGTCTCTCCGGCGGTGAAACCCAGCGCGTGGCCTTGGCCCGGGCCCTGGTGCTTAACCCCAAGGTTTTTTTATGCGACGAACCCACCGCCAATGTGGACAAATCCAACCAAACCGCCATCACCACACTGTTGAAAAGAATATGCCAAGAAAACGGCACGACCGTCATTGTAGCCACCCATGACCATCGTCAGGCCCTTCAGCTGACAACACAATCATTTTATCTGGATCATGGTCGCCTGACACCCTTTCCCGATTCATCCTGCTCAGATCACCCGGACAGCAGTGCTGCGCATGAGAGCCTTGCAAGCGGCCGACACTCGTATTATAAGTGATCGCCGTAACTGCAATGTAAAGGATTTGGGTCCATGTCTAAAGCAAAAAACGTGCATGAGTTTATCGCCAAAAACCGGCAGGCCATCGCCGAAAACCCCGAGTGCGGCACCTCCCATTACAATCTAGCCGTGGGATTGCTGGGAATCGGTGAATTTGAAGAGGCCGAAAAAGAGCTTTTCGAGGCCATTGAGCACAGCCCCACCCTGGCCGAGGCCTATGTCCAGTTAGGTGGTTTAGCCATGCGGCGCGGTGATTTGCAAAGCTGTTTGGAGTTCAACCAGCGCGCCACCCGGGTTAAGCCGGGTTTTTCCGAAGGTTGGGGCAACATTGGTTTTGTACACATGCAGCGGGGCGAGATCGACGAGGCGATCAAAGCCCTGGAAAAGGCCACCCGTTTTAACTTCCGCTATGTCCAGGCCTACGCTACTTTGGCCAACGCTTATTTGATGAAAGGCCGGGTGGACGACGCCATTGAAACCAATTTCAAGGCGCTGGAACTGGCGCCCGATTTTGCCGTGGCGCACAATAACCTGGCCATTGCCTATCTGGAAAAAAATGAGGCCGCCAAGGCATATGAACATGCCCAAAAAGCCGAAGAGCTGGGCTATGACGTGGCGCCGGAAATTATGGCCGATATCGATGCGATGCAAGCAGCCGGTTAATACGCCCTTGCCAAAAATCGCCTGCTTTTTATACGGCCCGGACCGTCCGCTGACCGTCACCGGACCGCTGGGGCAAAAACCGTTGCCCCTTTCCCGTAACGCCACGCTCCACAACCCGAACAGGGGCGCCACGCACCCCTTAACGGGCGACTATTTCGAGGCGGTCACCCAATTGGTCACCCTTGACTATGGCGCTCCGTTGGCCCAAGCGGTCACCGCTCAAACCGGGCAGCCTTGCCGTCCCGATGAGATCGAAGCCATTTCAATAACCCTGGAAAAGCATGGCGCCTTTTATCATCCCGCCCTGGTTCGGGTCACGATCCCTGTGGGGACCATCCCTTTTGTGGCCAACGTGGCGATTTCCGATCCAGGCCGCCGGATGATAAAGCGTGAGTTTCAGTTACTGCGGCAGCTGGACCCGTCAACGACCGGCCCCAAAAGACGGATTCCCGCAAGTTACTATCAGCATATCTGGGACGTCCAGGGATGGCCCCTTTATCTGGGACAATGGTTTGAGGGGTTCCACGAATTTCACCTCACCACCCCCCGTGATGATGATCCCGACCCTATTGCGGTTTGGGCGACAGAGCCGTACCTTTTAACCGAGCCGTCACATAAAGCGGCCCTGTGCCACCAAATCGCCCGCCTTTTAACCCAATTTTACAACCCTTTGACCTTTGAACAGATCGTGCCCTGGCACCATGCGGCGGGCGATTTCATCATCCGGGCCGGGCCGGATGCCATTGAGGCCAAACTCATCACCGTGCGGGATTACCGGCCTTTAGCGGTTGCGCCGGAAGAGACAACCCCCGCATCGATTTTAGAGGGGCTGCTCTTCTTTTTTCTCCATCTTTCCCTGCAGATGCGGCTGGATCGCCTGGACGGCACCGGCGAACTGGTATGGGCCGGTGAGTGGGCCGTCAACGGCGCGGTCAACGGTTTTTTTGAGGCGCTGTTGGAAAAACCGGATCCAGCGCAGTTATCCCTCCCCCTGAGCACTGCTTGGGGTTTTTACATGGCGCGGCAAACAACTGAGCAACTTCAACGGGCCCTTGGAACCGTTACAGCCATTTATTTATCCCCCTCACCGGAACATCACCTTATCCAGCAGCATTTTTCCAGTCATTTAAACACGTTGCAAAATGTCCTGGCCCCCATCACGGCATTATTTCAGCCCCACCTGGATTGAATCATCACCCGGAAAAAACAGACGGCGGTATTTCTGCGGGCTTTTGTGCGCCCTCGATTTTCATTGACAAAAAAAACGTTTGATTCTATAAAAATATCTTTGATGTGCTGGATGAGACCAGCCGGTGAGAGTCGATTCATTTAGATAACCTGCAGATGTCAGGTTGGTATATTGGATATTTGTTTAAAAGAGAGGAGGTGACCGTAAAATTTATTAATAGGAACCATTTTGAGGTCGAGTCGGCAACTATTTATTATTTAATTTGGAGGTTACAGAGATGAAGCATGAGACCCCTCTATTGGACCAGTTGGAATCCGGGCCGTGGCCAAGTTTTGTGTCCGACCTGAAATACCAGGCGGCCAAGCGGGCTAAAAATGAAGAAGGGCTGGAATTTCAGGTGCCTGTGGATGTTGTGGAAGACCTGATGGGCCTATTGGAGCTTTCCTACAAAGACGGGACAACCCACTGGAAACATGGCGGTATCGTCGGTGTTTTCGGTTATGGCGGCGGCGTAATCGGGCGTTACTGCGATCAGCCTGAAAAATTCGATGGTGTGGCTCATTTTCACACCATGCGGGTCGCTCAACCAGGCGGAAAATTCTACAAAACCGATTTTCTGCGCAAACTGTGCGACCTGTGGGACTTCCGGGGCAGCGGCATTACCAACATGCATGGCTCCACCGGTGACATCATCTTCCTGGGGACCACCACCCCGCAATTGGAAGAAATCTTCTTTGAAATGACCCACGACTTGAACCAGGACTTGGGTGGCTCCGGTTCAAACCTGCGGACCCCGTCCGACTGCATCGGCCAGGCGCGCTGCGAATGGGCCTGCTTCGACACCCAGGCCATGTGCTATCACATGACCCAGGAGTATCAGGACGAGCTTCATCGGCCGGCGTTTCCTTACAAAATGAAATTCAAATTTGACGGCTGTCCCAACTGCTGTGTGGCCTCCATTGCACGAGCCGACTTCGCCTTTATCGGTACCTGGCGCGACGACATCAAAATCGACCAAGAGGCGGTTCAAGCTTACATCGGCGGCGAAATTCCGCCCAATGGCGGCTCGCATTCAGGTCGTGACTGGGGCCCTTTCGACATTGAAAAAGAGATCATTGACCTTTGCCCCACCAAATGTATGTGGATGGAAGGCAATGAGCTGAAAATCAACGATCGTGAATGTAACCGCTGCATGCACTGCATCAACGCCATGCCCAGGGCGTTGCGCATTGGTGATGACCGTGGTGTTTCCATTTTGGCCGGCGCCAAAGCCCCGATCCTGGACGGCGCCCAAATGGGATCTTTGATTGTTCCCTTTATCAACGCTGAAGAGCCCTACACCGAGATCAAGGAAAACGTGATCGAGCCCATTTGGGACTGGTGGATGGAGGAGGGGAAAAACCGCGAACGTCTGGGCGAATTGATGAAACGTCAGGGCCTCCAGAAACTTCTGGAAGTTTGCGGCCTGGAACCGGATCCGCGCATGGTCCAAGAGCCCCGCACCAACCCCTACATCTTCTGGAAGGAAGATGAAGTGGAGGGCGGCTGGGATCGTGATGTGAACGAATATAGAAAACACCATCAGAGATAAGAAGGGGGTATCGTTATGGCATTCGTCTCTTCAGGTTACAATCCTGATAAACCGATGGAAAACCGGATCAGTGATATTGGTCCGCGCAAATACGATGAGTTCTATCCCCCGGTTATCGCTGCCAATAAGGGGAAATGGCTCTATCATGAAATTTTGAAACCGGGCGTGTTGGTACACGTTTCCGAAACCGGCGATAAGGTTTTTACCATTCGCTGCGGCGGCGCGCGTCTGGTGTCGACCTCGCTGATTCAGGAGATCTGCGATATTGCCGACAGGCATTGTGACGGCTATGTCCGCTGGACCACCCGTAACAACATTGAATTTATGGTGGATGAAGAATCCAAGATTGAACCGTTGGTTCAGGACCTGGAAAGCCGCAAGTTTGACGGCGGCAGCTACAAGTTCCCCGTGGGCGGAACCGGCGCCGGTGTAACGAATATAGTTCACACCCAGGGCTGGATTCACTGTCACACGCCGGCCACCGATGCTTCCGGTCCGGTGAAGGCTACCATGGATGTGCTTTTTGATGATTTCAAAGATCATCGTCTGCCGGCACAGCTCAGGGTTTCCTTGGCGTGCTGCCTGAACATGTGCGGCGCCGTGCACTGCTCGGATATCGCCATTTTGGGTTACCATCGTAAACCGCCGATGCTGGACCATGAGTATCTGGATAAAATGTGCGAAATTCCGTTGGCCATCGCCTCCTGCCCCACCGCGGCCATTAAGCCGTCCAAGGTGGATTTTGAAGGCGCGAAACTGAAAAGTGTTGCGGTGAACAATGCCCGCTGTATGTACTGCGGAAACTGCTACACCATGTGCCCGGCCATGCCGCTTTCGGATCAAACCGGTGACGGTATCGTCATTATGGCCGGCGGGAAAGTCTCCAACCGGATCTCACCGCCCATGTTCTCCAAGGTGGTTGTGGCCTTCTTGCCCAATGAAGCACCGCGTTGGGATCAAACAACCAGCACGATCAAGAAAATTGTCGAAGCCTACGCCAAGGGTGCCAAAAAGTACGAACGGGTTGGCGACTGGGCCGAGCGGATCGGCTGGGAACGTTTCTTCGAGAAATGTGAACTGCCGTTCACCCATCATCTCATTGATGATTTCCGTGATCCGGCTTATTACACCTGGCGTCAAACAACTCAGTTTAAGTTTTAACTGAACAAATCCGGCAAGAGGCCATCTAAGCAAGCAGGTGGTCTCTTGCCACTTTTATATGTACGTCTTTATTAGAGGGTACTGTTATGACATTAGATTACGAAGAGTCAAAAACCAAAATTGTGGAAGGGCTGACCAAAAAGCTCAAAAGCAAATCTAAGTTTTATTTCAATGATTTGGCCAAAATTTTGGGTGTAAAGCCGCGCGCCGCCAAAAAAGTTGTCAATCAGTTGGTGCAAGAAGGTGTTTTGGAATACTGGTCCAGTGGCAGTACCTCCATGTACGGCCTGCCGGGGACCGGCAAACAGGCTGCCGCGGAACACGAAGACTGAAATGGCATCGTAAAAGTCTCAACGTATGATCTTTTTACTTAGCCGTTCGGTGGCAATAACCCGGCCAGGCGAATTTTATTGGTATTGCCATCAGAGGCTTGGAAACCTTTGAAAAATGCCGTTCTTTGTTCTAGCTCAGGGAGGACGAAAAATTTACCCGGAGTAACAATTTTCATATTTCGAGGAATAAATTTTGAGTCTGACGCCGGGGTTGGTCAAAAGAGAGCTTTTTGCAAAGGTTTCGTTATATGAACGCTCCCCGCTTCACCATCGCGGCGTTAAAGGGTGGTTCCGGTAAGACCCTGCTTTCCATTGGGTTGTTAGCCGCTTTCAGAGAGGGGGGCGTTTCTGTTGCACCTTTCAAGAAAGGGCCCGACTATATTGACGCCGGCTGGCTGACCTTGGCAGCGCAAAACCCCTGTTATAATCTGGACACCTTCTTCTGCTCATCCGAAAAGATCCGCGCCTCTTTTTTTTCCCATACCACCGAAAATTCAGTTGCTCTGGTCGAGGGGAACCGTGGGCTTTTTGACGGCATTGATCTTGCGGGCAATACCAGCACCGCCGAATTGGCCAAGCTGTTGAAACTGCCCGTTATTCTTTGTGTCGATTGCACCAAAACCACCCGCACCGTGGCCGCTATTATCAAAGGGTGCCAGGTGTTTGACCCTGACGTCCAGATCAAGGGGATTGTCTTAAATCGGGTGGCCGGGTTGCGTCACCTCAGCATCGTTTCCCGCAGCATCGAACACTATTGCGGCGTTCCGGTGCTCGGGGCTATCCCTAAACTGCGGCAGGAAAATTTCCCCGAACGCCACATGGGGTTGCTTCCTTCCGTGGAGCACCCGGCGGCCGTTGCCGCCGTGAAAGCCGCCGCCGAAGTGATCCATGCGCATGTGGATCAAGCAGCGATTTTGGCAATTGCAAAACAAGCGGTTCCCATGGGAACAGATGGGTTTGAACGCCCCTTTTTACCGGCCATATCTGTGCTCAAAAGCCGCATTGGGGTGTTAAAAGATGCCGCTTTTCAGTTCTACTATCCGGATAATTTAGAGGCACTGGAAGCTGCAGGCGCCGAGCTGGTTTACATCAGCCCACTGTCGCAAACAACGCCGCCTTCCATCGACGCCCTCTATCTCGGCGGCGGGTTTCCCGAAACCCATGTGGAGCAGTTGGCTGAAAATGATACGTTTCGCCGGGAAATTAAACGGTTGGCTGATGCCGGTCTGCCAATCTACGCTGAATGCGGCGGCTTGATCTATTTGGGAAAAAGCCTTGTGCTGGGAAGCAACACCCATCCCATGGCCGGTGTGCTGCCGCTCACCTTTCACTTTTCCAAACGGCCCCAAGGTCATGGTTACACCATTTTAACGGCCCGCCGTTCCAACCCCTATTTTGAGGTGGGCGCCGAAATCAAGGGGCATGAATTCCACTACTCCAGCGTCAGCCGATGGGAGGGTCAAACCGAAAACCTGGTGATGGAGATGAAGCGGGGCGTCGGGCTGTGGGAAAAACGGGAAGGTTTTTTGTATAAGAATGTTCTCGCCTTGTACACTCACATTCACGCCTTGGGAACCCCCCAATGGGCGCCGGCGTTGGTCAATAACGCCCGCCAATGGCGTACTAGGAAATAACAGCAAACATATTGCTAAATTTATTGTCCCATTCGGGGAATGGGAGAAAAACCCTCGCCTCTCGGCGAAGGCTTTAGCAGGCCCGTAGGGCCGAAAGCGGATATCCTCCGACTGAAGTCGAAGGTTTTGCGTTTTCTTTCATAAACTACCGTCGCTTAAAAGCGACGGTCTTTTATGGCG
>Ga0209457_1000050_pt1 | contig 50241 bp, 49 predicted proteins | sample WorMetHEROISLAND_5_FD_187410 | JGI IMG/M metagenome (GOLD analysis project Ga0209457, IMG submission 187410) | Marine gutless worms symbiont microbial communities from Max Planck institute for Marine Microbiology, Germany - Olavius sp. 5 HERON... ... | reverse complement strand
TCTCAATGCCAAAATTTTCCTTGGAATCCAGAAAAGCGTTCTGCTGCCTGATCGCTTCCATCCCCGCTTTAATGGCTACCCTTGAGACATCATCGGGGTTCATCCGATGGGCAATTTCATCAGGGTTAATAAAAGGAATTTGCTCTTTAAACTTTCCTATGTGCCGCTTGACAAGCGTTGTTTTTCCTGATCCGTTTGGTCCGGCGACCATCCAAAACTGTAACTTCATTCTTCAGGCTTCCCGATAACAATCTCGTTGTAATCATCATCAAAGTCGATAAACTCTTTCCGCCCATCCGGATATTCCCGAATGATCTTATCCGGCCATCGTTGATCTCGATAAGTCACCGAATAACCCTCAGCTAAATGCTCATCGGCAACACTTGGCAACTCTCCCTTTTCAATTTTATCCATCAGGTCTTCCATGCTCTCACTGAACAGGTCTCTTTCTTCCATGGCTCTATCCTTTTTGTTGGTTCTGTTGTTCACAGCGCCCCTTTTTTCATCCAAATTTGACGGCTGTACCGTATGCGGTTGCAGCGATCATCTTTTGAGTGAACTCAAAATCCATATTGAGGCCGATGATGCCATTGGCCCCCATGGTCACAGCTTGTTTTTCAATTTCATCAAGCGCGACATTCCGGCCCTTTGCTAATATTTTCTCGTAAGACTTTGACCTGCCGCCAATGGTATCAACCGCGCTGGCAAAGAAATCCTTGATGAAATTTGCGCCAAACACGGCCTCTTTGTGAACGGTGCCCACAATTTCTATCCTTTTGCCTGGTATGCTGTTGGTTGTTGTTACAATCACTATTTGGCCCCGTAAAAAACATAATCGGTCAGAGTTGAAAAATTCAATTTGCCCGGGAGTTTCAGGTTGACCATCATTTCTGTTGGTGCACCGGAAAGGATTCCAGCCCATAGGCGCAGCTTGTAAACACCTTTTTTCAGCTCCAAAGCGCCAGCGCCGACGTGTTTTTTTTCTTGGCTTGGATGTGGACCAAAATGATTGAAATTCATGAACTCAACCCCTTCCAACCAGCCCTTGATGTATGACTTAGTGCTGTATTTTGACTTCATTATCCTGAAATGTTTTTTAAAAACCCTGTTTCAGCTTCTCAATCAGCGCCGGCACCACCTCAAACAGATCACCAATAATGACATAATCGCCGGCCTTGACCATTGGTGCGTTGGGGTCGGTGTTGATGGCCACAATGGTTTGGCTGGTCTTCATCCCGGCAAAGTGCTGAATGGAGCCGGAAATACCGCAGGCGATGTAAAGTTTGGGGTTCACCGTGCTGCCCGTTTGCCCCACCTGCATGGAATACGGCACCCATCCGGCATCCACGGCCACGCGGGACGCACCCACTGTGCCGCCCAACAGGTCGGCACAGGTTTTCAGCAGTTGAAAATTTTCACCGTTTTGCATTCCCCGCCCACCGGAGACAATCACTTGGGCTTCGGTTAACGGAATTTGACGCGATTCCGACTGTCGAAGCTCTTTTAAGGTGATAGGACTGTCAGGTAAGCTTGGTGTAAACGTCTCGATAGTGGCCTTTTGGGGATGCTCTTTGGGATCGATCACATTGGGTCGAATGCCATAGACCGCCTGGGGGTTGTTAACTTGAAATGTAGCAATGGTTTTGCCTGAGAACTGCGGCTTTTCAGCGATTCCCGCCGCTAGATCCACGTTGAGACAGTCCATCAACAGCGGTATTGCGCCCAAGGCCGCAACACGGGGTAGTAATTCCCGGCCCAGAGGCGTTGTTAATCCCAACAGGGCGTCGATCTGATAATATTTCATGGCTTGGACCAAGACTTGGGCATAATGGTCCGGATGCCAAGGTAAAGGGCCATCATCGCCGCCAATGGCAACGATCTGATCGGCACCGTGAGTTCCCAAGAGGCATTGATACCTGTCGGCATGACCATCGGTCACCAACGCCAAAACCTGGTTTTCAGCAGCTACTGCGGCGCTAAACAGAGCCATCACCGACGGTTTCACTTCGCCGTCGTGGGTCTCAATAAAGATACCGATGCGTTTGGCCACCATTTATATTACCTTCGCTTCGCTTTTCAGCCGTTCAATCAAGGTCGCCACCGCCGTTTTCGGTAAGCCGTCGATGATTTCGTTTTTACGCTCCTGAACCAAGGGGCGCAACGCCACCCGCTCAACCTGAGCGGTGACGGATGGATCGTCAAAATCGCTAACGGTTTGAATCGGTTTTTTCTTGGCCTTGATAATGTCGGGCAAGGTCGGATAGTTGGGCTGGCTTAAGGCTTTACCCGCACCAATCACGCACGGTAGGGGCAGTTGTAAAACCTGGGAGTTGCCCGCCCCCAACTCATTTTCGACCTCAACAGTGGTTTCATCCACTAGATTTAAAGCAGAGACATTGGACGCCGCAGGCAGGCCCATGCACGCACCCAGATAGAACGGCAGTACTCCCCCTTCGCTGTCGATGGCCTCTTTGCCCGTAAAAATCACCCCGATATCGCCGGCGTTTTTAATGACCGCGGCTAAAAAAGCAGCGGTTTGATGTTGATCAAACCAATGGTCGGAAACCAGATGAATCCCCCGATCGGCCCCCATGGCCAAGGCGGAGCGGAGCGTCTCCACGACGGTTTTGGGGCCCAGGGTAACGGCCACCACTTCCCATTCGGGAAGTTGGGATCGCAAATCACAAGCTGCTGCCACGGCGTTTTCATCATAGGGGTTGAGTAGCCAGGTCACCTTTTCGTCGATGGTGTTGTTACTCACCACTTTTATTGTGGCTGCTGAATCGGGCACCTGTTTAATACAGACGTGGATAATGGGCATCGTTGTCTCTTTCGCAAGAATCGGTTTTGTACTTCGTACTTTCCGTCTTGCAACTCACCCTGATTTAAATCCCCATCTGGCGTTGCGAGGAAAGAAGTGACGAAGCAATCCCCAATTGCAATAGAGATTGCTTCGCTACGCTCGCAATAACGTGATGGACTGTTTAAGCCAAAGAAAACAGTTTATCCGTTCACCGAGAAACTACTGTCTTCGTTGATTTCACGTTTGCGGGAGAAAAAACCCACATCCAACATGCGGCCCGTATATTTCATCTTAAACTGAAACGGCTCCTTGTCGTGATCCAGCCCTTTTTCGCAGGCTTCGATCAGCTCGGCCATCATGGCCCCCACCACGGGAGCGTTTTTGTATTGGTTGCCGCTGGTGCCGATGGCCATGTAGAAGCCGCCCAGATCCGATTTATCGTAAATGGGAATCCAGTCATCGGAACAGTCGTACAGATCCACGACCCCACGCGGCTGGTTGGGCACCCGTAAAGTGGGAACGCGTTTGGCCAAACGGTAGCACTGGGCTTTCCACTGCTCTTCGGAAAGCTGGTTATCACGGCCGTGGCCGCCTTTACCAGCGTAGAACTCATCCGGATCAACCCACTCCTGGGGATCGCAATCAGGGTCCTCGCTGCCAATCAAAAAAAGATTGCCTGTCTCCGGACGGTAGTAGCAACCCACATCACCATCGGAGGTGTGGTAGCCGTCTTTATGATAGTCATAGCCTTCCGGTGAAGGGCAGTACATCACTTCGTGGCGCAACGCCTTGGTTTTGATGTTGCACCCTTCCCAGACGCCTTCGGCCATCTGGTTGATTTTAAACGAATGCGGCCCGGCCACGTTGACCACGATGGGGGCGTCAATTTCCTGACGGTCCTTCAGGGTGATCCCAACCACCTTACCGTCCCGACTGCGCACATCCACCACTTCAGCGTTGAACAGAAACTCGGCGCCATGTTTTTCGGCCGCGCGCATAATATTGTGAGCCGACAGTTCCGGGTCGTTCACATAGCCGCCCTCCGGACAAAAGAGGGCCCCGTCCATATCCTTATCCGACTCTTCCCAGAACTGCGGATCTTCCGGGCGACGGACCGGCCAGTGTTCTTTCAACTCATACACCGGCACCATCTCTTTGACCTTTTCGATGGAGATCTCTTCGTATTTTACACCCACAGCATCGTAATGTTTTTTCACCTTGCGCCAGTCGTGCCCCTGAGATTTGAGCAGAATTGAGCCGGTATTCATATATTTGGCCAAGCCCTTTTCATCTTCCACCCGGCCCAAATATTCTTCCCAATCAAGCCAATACTTAAACCCTTCATAAGCAAAAGCAACCCCATCTTCGGTGGAATAGTGCGCCCGTACAATGGCGCAGGAACCGGCGGTAGATCCTTGGCCGGCATCGACCCGCGCATCCACGGTTAACGTTTTGTGCCCTTTTTTCGCCAATTCGTAGGCGATGGGGCAGCCGATCACTCCGGCGCCGATAATGATGGCATCGTACTTTTTGGTCATGGTCTCTCCTCCTAAATTGATGGCGTCGTAAATATCCTCATCTACTGTGTTGTTTTGATTTTCCAGACTCCCAGCATACTAACCCGTATAGCCGCAATTCCGAAAATAAAAACGCCTTGTCCCTGAGTCCATTTACTTAGATTTTGCCGATGTTCATTAAATGGATATTTATAATGATTCAAGCCAGTCGCGAAACCTCTTTTCACCCGCCGGTGCCAAACCAAACTCTTTACCCGCCTCTAAAATAACGTGGGCCATATCATGGCCATAGCCGCGTGAACAGGTAAACAGTATTCCATCCTGGTTATTGATATTGCGAAAGACAACGATCTGGCATGGGACGTGGGAAAAGGGTCCCTGCACCAGACGCGGGGTATTTACATTGGGGTTCCCCAAATCGAGGTTGGTCAGCTTTTCCGTGATCTCAAACACCGAAGGTCCTATCAGTCCCAAGCAAAGGGTTGCCTCAGTGGTATCGGTGATCATCGGCATATCGGCCGGTTTTTCAGGTTCGCCGTCCAGATGCCAAATTGCCGCTTGTGTGCCGTTCATGCGGTTGATCAGCACCCCGTTTTCCAGAACCACTTTGCCTGGCGCAGGGGGAATGGTGAGGCCCTCAACCGGCGCCAAGTCAGCCACATTTTTATCCTGCACATCCCAACGGGGTTGATGGCTCAAATCCACCAGGTGGGGCCCATCGCCCTCGTTTTGATAGCTTTTTACAACGCGCCACCCGTCCCGCTCTTCGATTTCAACCGGCTTCTCATCAAATTGAACGGGAGAGGTTCTCACTATCGTTGCCATGGTGTTCCCTTCACATTAACGCTGTTATGCTGCGTTAATTCAGTATCTGTTGCTTATCAAAAAGTACAAATAATGGCTAAGAAAAAAGACCCGGGTACAAGGCGTTTCGGTTTTTCAGAGTCGAAGCGATACAGGTTGGTATCCGAGGGCCTGAAAAATCAAAGCAACGCCGTAAATGGGGCTTTATACGACGCCATCTTAAGATTTCATCCGCCCGCCCGCCGCATCATAAAACGGCATCTTCGCCACCTTCACGGAAATCAGCTTCCCCTTGCAGCCCGGCTCATAAATCCCCAGTTCCGTGCCTTCTACAGCCAGCGAGTCTTCCACCAGGGCCATTCCCACGGGCCGTTTTTGGGTAGTGCTGTAGCGTGCAGTGCATAACCAGCCGCGCACCCTGGTATCAATAATCGGCGAACCGTCTTTGGGCACATCGGCACCGGCGTCAGTGGTCATAATCCCCACCAGCTTCAACCGCCCGGTCTGGTTCTCAGCCTGGGTCAACGCGGCATGGCCAACCGTCCGGGCGTCGGTCTTATGGCGATCCCACAAAAAGCCCATCCCCAAGTCCAGCAGATTGGTTCGTTGTTCCGATTCGGAACCGATAATAAGATGTCCCTTTTCCATGCGCATGATGTTCTGGGCTTCAAGACCAAAGGGGATGATGCCGAATTCTTTGCCCGCCGCTTCCAGAATATCCCACAGGGTCTGGGTGTAAGAGGATGGTACATGGAATTCGTAGGAAAGTTCCCCCACAAAGCCTAGCCGCATCGCTTTGACCGGGATCCCTTTAATCTCAATAGCACGCACTTCTGAAAAACCGAAAGCTTCGTTGGAGACATCGGTATCGGTTACTTTGGCTAATACTTTGCGGGCGCTGGGACCGGCCAGATTGATGACGCCCATGGCATCGGTGAGGTTGACCAGGTGGTAATCCCAGCCGTCAAACCGGGTATGGTACCGCAACCAGGCTACGGTCTCGCCGGCGCGTCCGGTGGAGGTGGTGAGATAATAATCGTTTTCGCCCTCTTTGACCACCACCCCATCATCGATCACACAGCCATCTTCATTGCACATGGCGGCATACTTGATACGGCCTTCGGTAAAGCGGGTCATGTCACCGGCGTAGATCCGTTGCAGCGCTTTTTCAGCGTCAGGGCCGTAAAGCCGGAACTTACCCAAGGTGGAAGCATCCAGCATCCCCACCTTTGTTCGCACTGTTTCAACTTCATTGGCCGCCGATACGTCATCACTAAACCGGCGGGCCCGCATCCAAACGCCGATGCGTTCCATACGGCCGCCTGCGGTCACCTGGCCGGCATGCAGCGGGGTTAATTTGCTCATCACATGGGAGCTGCCCGCATAGGTCGCCATTAGAACCGGTGTCAGCGGCGCCCGCACATTGGTGGGACGCGGCGCTTCATCCGGCGACAGACAGGTTTGAGCCACATAGAGCGGCAGGTTATGGCCGGGAATACCGCCCTGCCCCGGGCCGGTACCCGCTGAGGTGAAACGCTTGATCAGCTCGGGCGCATCAAAACCCATGGCCATGGCCTGATCGATATTTCGCAAGGTGGTGTCTTCATCAAAACAGATAAAGGTTTTTTTGCCGGGAACCGCTGCCGCAACCAGCTTGGCGCCCCGGGCGCGGCCGGGCAAACTGTCACAAAGCGCGGCGGCCTCTTCCAGCAGGCCGGCAACATCACAGCCGCAATCCTTGGCCGCCAACAGACCGGCCTCAACACCCGATGCCTCAATAGCGGCGTTGTCCTGTAAGCCCCAAATTCGTCCGGCGGCGTGCACCTTGCCGGGAATATGGGTGGGCAGAAAAAAGCCGGTGCGCGGATCAAATTGCTGCCTGGCCCGGCAGATAGTGAGCGGTCCCGTCACCGGCGTCAAACCGGCCGACGCCACCAAAAGATCGCATGCAACGGTTTTGGCCGGTTTACCGGTGATGGGCGCAATGGTCGCTTCGGTGACGGCCTTGGTCCCTTTAGTGCTCATGGCCAGCCATCCCCGGTGGAGCGGAATTCCCCGCGTGGACAACGCAGCAACCAACAGATCGTTTTGGCCGTCTTCCCGGATATCGGTCACCCCGGCTACATTCATGCCCAGATCGTAGAGGTCAACAGCCGCCTCAAGGCCCAGATCATCGCCGATGGAAAAGAGGGCGTTTTCGCCGGGCAAAATGCCCCAGGTCCGGGCCAAACGGTGGGCGCAGGCCACCTGCATCACACCGGGACGTTCGTTGTGCTCGAAAAGCAACGGCCGTTCGATGCATCCGGTTGCCACCACCAGGCTTTGGGTTCTAATTTCGACGTAGCGCTGGGTAAAAACTTCGTCCCCGCCCCCTTTTTGGAAGGCCGTCACCAAATTGTTATTGTAATTCCCCATCAGAAAAGTGTGGCCGAATACTCTGATATTGGGGTTTGCTGATACCTCTGCAGCCAATTCGCGCGCCCGCTGATATAACGGCGTTCCCGCTTCGGTCGTCACCATGCGATACTCAAAATGACCGCCCAGCCAGGGCCGCTTTTCAATCAGGAGCACCCGCAAGCCTTGTTCTGCCGCGGCCAGGGCCGCACGCATACCGGCCGGACCGCCGCCGATCACACAGACATCCGACGTGGGGTAGATTTCGTCAAAGACACCGGCTATTTCAAATTCGGGGTCCAAAATCCCCAGCCCGGCCGCCTTGCGAATCTTGGGGACCGCCTTGGGCCACGCCTTGGCCGGCTTGTGCATGGTGCGGTAATAAAAACCGGCCGGCATGGCAAAACTCATTTTATCCATAAATGCCATGGCGTCCCTATCCGCGGTTTTACCCCTGCTGATGTTTTGGGCCTTTACCACCATACCCGGTTCAGCCAGAGTATTCTCCGCCCGTACATTGGGCTCGCCGTCCACCTGCATCATGGTGTTACTGCATTCACCGTCGAGGCTGTAAAGTCCCCGGGGGCGATGGTATTTCAGGCTGCGGCTGAAAACCCGCACACCATTGGCGTAGAGCAGCGCGGCAATGGTATCACCAACAAATCCACCGCAGGATTTTCCACCGTAGGAAATGGAGATTTTTTGTTCCGGATGAATGCGCATGGTTGCTTCCACACTAAGCCGTTTCATGCATCCTCCTTTTCCGGCGCCACCTCAAGGTTGGTGGTGGTGTCCCGCCGGGTGGTAAACCAAACACCGCAACCATCACGATGATACCACCACTCGGTTTGCACGCCGGCCACACTCCGGTTCATGTGCGCATAGTCGCACCACGCTTGGGGTGAGATACCGGTCTGATCCGGTCGGGGACCTTTATCTTCACCACCGAACCGGAACTCGTAGCTGTGCCGCGGACCGCAAGTGGGACAGGTCAGGATAAAAGACATATGGCTGCTCCTAGGTTGTTGCGATTTAATTATCCGCGCTGTATGTGACCAATGCCGCCGTCTCACCCATGAGACGGTGATTTTCAAACCGCCTTAAAGTAAAAGGCTGTAACACTTCCGGATATTCATCGGTGGCCATAAACTGGGCCATGTATTTTCCCGTTACAGCGCAGGATTTGAAACCAAAATAGCCCCAGCCGCAATTAATAAAATACCCTTCCACCTGATCATTACCGTCCATGATTGGCGCCATATCGGGAGTCATATCGGCCAGACCCGCCCAATGACGCATAAATTTCAGCCCTTTAAAGCAGGGTAGAAATTCGGTTAATGCTTCAGCCTGGTGTTTAATATAGTAAGCTGTGGTTTGGGTGGTGTAATTGGGCCAAGGATCCATATGAGCGCCGGTGGCGATTTCACCCTTTAATGTTTGGTTGGCATACACATGATAGGCGCCGGAAGATATCACATGATTCAACAAGGGTTTTAAGGGCTGACTGACCATGGCCTGAATAGTCAGCACACTGATGGGAAGCTTGATTCCCATCATACAATAGGAGATATCCGCCGAATAACCGCCGGCGCTGATGAGCGCTTTAGGCGTCATGATCTTCCCTTGGTCGGTAACTACGGCGCAAACCTTCCCGTTACGGGTCTCGATTCCGGTTACCTCGGTTCCCTGAAAGATATGCACCCCTTTTTTAGCTGCTCCCTTGGCCAAGCCCCACACCACAGCATCATGGCGTACAATCCCTCCAGCGGGATGAAACATCCCGCCATAAATCGGATACCGCGGCCGGTCGGAAATATCCAGCAGCGGCACCAACTCCTTACATTCCCGGCGATTAACCATGTGAATATCAACCCCGTGAAACTGGGCATTGCCAACGTTGAGACGCATCGCTTTTAACCCGGCTTCGCTGTGGGCCAGATTCAGGTTACCGCAGTTGTAAAACATCAGGTTAAAATCCAGTTCTTTGGTGAGCACCGGCCAGAGCTCCAATCCCTCTTTATACAAAACAATATTTTCCTGGGTGCGTTGATTGGCCCGGACAATGGCCGTATTGCGGCCGGCGCCGCCAAAACCGATGTAGCGTTTTTCAATGACCGCGACCTGGTTGATGTTGTGATCGCGGGCCAAAAAATAAGCTGTGGCGAGTCCGTGCAATCCACCGCCGATAATCACCGCGTCATAATGGGATTGCATGGTCGGCGTTTCGCCCCAAAGCCGTTTGTATCTACCAAGCATTGGGAATTCCTTATCCGGGTTGCAGTGCCAAGAAAACTCCTTTCAAATGCCAATAAAGGATGAAAGAAAACATGTCAATAAAATAATATATTATTGATATATCGGCCTTAATTTCTCCAGGGCCGCATTCCACCTCAACACGCTATTTACGTTGACACTTGAATGAACGGCAATACCACCGACCGGCTCTGGCGGATCATCACCCGGGAGATGGATCATTTAGAACGATATTCTCTATAATCTGCCTGTGGAATAAGTTCACAAAGGGGGTGTCTGTAAAATCAATTGAGACTTGACGAGAACCCCTTCACCACCTTAAATGTAACCAGGTTCCTTGATTGGCTGTGATATAGAGTTACACCTTTTAACGATAAAGGTTTCCATGCATAAATTACTCACCAATGATCCTGGTGCAAAGATGTTGCTGCTGGGCAATGAATCCATCGCCCGCGGCGCCATTGAGGCGGGCGTCGCCTTTGCCGCCACCTACCCGGGAACCCCTTCTTCGGAACTATCCCTGGCGCTTTTTCAGGTCTCTTTTGAAAGCGACCTCTATTTTGAATACAGCACCAATGAAAAAGTGGCCCTGGAAGTGGCTGCAGGTGCCGCCAACAGCGGTCTACGCACCATGTGTATGATGAAACATGTCGGCATGAATGTGGCTGCAGACCCGCTCATGACCCTGGCCTATGTAGGCGTTACCGGCGGTATGGTCATTTTAACGGCGGACGACCCGGCAATGTTCTCCAGCCAAAACGAGCAGGACAACCGTTATTACGGCAAGCTCTCCGGTTTGCCTGTTCTGGAGCCGTCCTCCGTGGACGAGGCCCGAGCCATGACAGTGGATGCCTTTGAACTGTCGGAAAAGCTTAAAACCCCCGTCATTATGCGTACCACTACCCGCATCAACCACTCTGCCGCTTTTGTCACCTTGGGCGAACTGCAGACGCCGCAAACCAAAGGTAACTTTAAAAAAGACCCTTTTAATTATGTGACGGTTCCCGCGGTTTCCCGTCAATTGCATGTCAAGTTGTTGGAACGGCTGGATAAAGCGGCAACGATTTCCGAGACCTGCCCATACAACTTCGTGGAAGGTGACGGCGCTTGGGGGGTTATTACGAGTGGTGTGAGCTACAATTATGCCATCGACGCACTTGCCGATTTAAATATCTTCGACCGCGCCCGGCTTTTACGCTTGGGGTTCACCCATCCGTTGCCCACCCAAATGATCACCGATTTTTTAAGTGCCTGTGAAAAAGTGCTGGTGATCGAAGAAGGCGAACCGGTCTTGGAAGAAGGAGTCCGCGCCATTGCCCAGCAAGCCGGATTGACGCTGTCTATTCGCGGTAAAGCCGACGATCTTTTCTCGCGCCTTTATGAGTATGACCCGTCGGATGTGCGACAAAAGGTCGCCTCCTATTTTGGTGTTGACTTCACCCCCGTTCAACCGAGCGATCAATCCAGCCTGCCCGAAGCCCCGGCCCGGCCCCCAAACCTCTGCGCGGGCTGTTCCCACCGGGCCACCTTCTATGCCGTGAAAAAGGCGGTTGAACAACACGAAACCATCTACTCCACCGATATCGGTTGTTATACCCTGGGCTTTTTACCACCACTCTCCATGGGGGATTTTCTAATTTGTATGGGATCATCGGTGAGCGCCGCCTGTGGATTTTCCAAGGCGACCGACAAAACCGTGGTGGCCTTTATCGGTGATTCGACCTTTTTCCATTCGGGGATCACCGGCCTTGTAAACGCCGTATTCAATCAGCACAACTTCACTTTGGTTATTTTAGACAACGCTACGACGGCTATGACGGGTCATCAACCCCACCCGGGGGTTGATATGGAGGCCATGAACCTTGACGGATACAGCCGAGTGGACATCGAGTCGGTGGTAAGAGGTCTCGGTGTCGAGCATGTGTCCGTGATCAAACCGTTTCGAGTTAAAAAGAGCATCGCCCAAATTCAAGCGGCCATTTCACATCCAGGGGTATCGGTGGTCATCTCCCGACAGGCTTGCGCCCTGCATGCCAAAGCGCTGAAGCAGTTGACGCCCAGGCCCTTTTACGTCACTGACAAATGCAAAAAGCACCACAACTGTATTGAGGAGATTGCCTGCCAGGCCTTTTATCTGGAAGGTGATCAGGTCCGCATCAATGCCGATGCCTGCGTAGGTTGTGCCCTGTGCGCCCAGATCTGCCCGGAAAACGCCATTCTGCCGATAAAGAAAAAAGGTTGAAGGAAGTATGATGGAGACCAGACGACTGATTATTGTCGCCGTGGGCGGCCAAGGAAATCTTTTGGCATCCAGGGTGTTAGGCGAAGCCGCCTTGCTGGCGGGGATCCCCGCGCATATGAGTGAAATTCACGGGATGGCCCAACGCGGCGGTGTGGTGGAATCGGCCCTGCTGTTTGGCGCGGCGAAAAGCACCGTTATTTCCGATGGCGAGGCGGATATCCTGGTGGGTTTTGAACCCTCGGAAACGTTACGGGCGTTAAATAAATGCCATGCTGAAAGTGTGGTCATCACCAACCTGTTCCCCCTGCCCCCATTTACCGTCTCCATTGGCCGGGGAACCTATCCTGACATCGAGGCCAGCCTGCCTTTGATAAAGAAGAAGGTCGGTAAATTGATCGCCTTTGACGCCTCGCGATTGGCCAAACGGGCAGGTAGTTTGATGTCGCTGAATATGGTGCTGCTGGGGGCGTTGATTCAAACCGGCATGTTGGGCATTACCACCGATCATATTACCACCGCGATAAAAACCACCACCAAGAAGGCCTTTTTGGATGTCAATTTATCCGCGTTTCGGCTGGGATTTGATGCCTCCCGTCAACAAACCGACGGGAAATAGCCTTTTTTAGGTGACAGCTAAAGCCGTCGTCAACGGCTGGCTTTTAACCGGCGATGTGGCCCGTTTGGATGAAGATGGTTTTATCTGGCTGGTGGACCGTAAAAAGGATGTTATTATTACCGGCGGTGAAAACATCTACCCTGTGGAAATTGAAGATTTCTTAATGAACCACCCCGACATCCAGGATGTGGGTGTGATCGGAATGCCCAGTCTGCGACTGGGCGAGATCGTTACGGCAATCATCCAGGTTAAACCCGGTGCAGCTTTGACCGTGGGCCAGGTCAACGATTTTTGCAATGAGCTGGCACGCTATAAACGGCCCCGCAAAATCATCTTTGCAGATGTTCCCCGGAATCCCACCGGTAAAATTGAAAAGCCTAAACTTCGGAAAAAATACGCCGGACGGGGAAAAATTGTGGCCGAGGAGTAGTGCGCTCAAAAAACGACGCCAAAACCCGGCTGACAGCGACTCTGTTGGATATTTAGTCTCTTTTTTCGGATTCCATGAAACTGCCACCCTGCCTTGAGCGTGGGGATTAGATCGTGTGCGCCACACGATTCATAAACCAGTGTTCCCTGATAAAATTTCACCCGAATGTGAGACGGATTTTGTAATGCATTGTGCCATGAAACCATTCAAGGAAACCTGAAAATAACAAATATGTTTATCTTTTGCGGGCTACTCACATTAATGCAACTAACTTCCGCCTTGGCTTTTTCTCTGCAGGGATCATTTAGATTAAATTTACAGCATGTTAGCTGCTTATCCTTGAGTTTTTTATATCCGGCACGATCACTGCATTCCCCTTTGCCAGTGATTCTTGGAACAGGTCGCCAACGACCTCAACAATGACCATTCAAAGCAAGGGAAACAGGAATGAAAAAAATTGGAAGCAAACTTTTCTTGACGATCTTATGGGTGCTCATGCCATTGACAAAAGCCTTTGCCCAGGAAGCCGCCGACACCGGTGATACCGCCTGGATCATGGCTTCTACCGCTTTGGTAATGATGATGACTCCGGCCGGTCTAGCCCTATTTTACGGCGGCATGAGCCGCTATAAGAATCTGCTGAACACGCTAGCCATGACCTTTGTGGCCTACTGCCTGGCCTCGATACTGTGGGTTGTGGCGGGTTACTCCCTGGCCTTTGGACCGAGTGTTGGTGGGATCGTGGGTAAGCTGGAACATCTTTTTTTGGCGGGGATTGATGTCAACAGCGTCTCGGGAACGATTCCGACCTATGTCTTTATTCTTTTTCAGATGACTTTTGCCTGTATTACGGTTGCGTTGATATTGGGCTCCATTGTCGACCGCATGAAATTTTCCAGCTGGATCATTTTCATCATGTTTTGGGTTATAGGCGTTTACGCCCCCATCGCCCACTGGGTTTGGGGCGGCGGCTGGATGGGCGCCATGGGAGCCTTGGATTTTGCCGGCGGCACTGTGGTCCATATCAATGCCGGCGTGGCCGGCCTGGTGCTTTCCTATATGGTTGGTCGTCGCCTCAATTACGGTAAAGAGGCGATGTTTCCGTCCAGTGTCACCTTGACCGCCCTAGGTGCGGCGTTGCTTTGGTTTGGCTGGTTCGGTTTTAACGCCGGCAGTGAACTGGCCGCCGACGGTCTGGCCGGTTCCGCATTTTTAGTTACCAACAGCTCGGCGGCCGTAGGCGCCCTGGCCTGGATGTTTGTAGAGTGGCGCTCAACGGGAACGCCGACGGTACTGGGTCTGGCCTCGGGCGTCATCGCGGGCCTGGTCGCCATCACGCCCGCCGCAGGGTTTGTGGATCTTAAAGCCTCATTGATCATCGGCTTGGTGGCCGGTGTCTTAGGCTATCTGGCCGTTGCCAAACTAAAACAGAAAGCCGGATACGATGACTCCCTGGACGCATTCGGTGTGCATGGTCTTTGCGGCATCTGGGGGGCTTTGGCCACCGGGCTTTTCGCCAATCCGGCAGTCAACGCAGCAGGTACCGGGCTTTTTTACGGCAACGCCAAACAACTGCTGACCCAGCTGATTTCTATTGTTGCGACGGCTTTATACACGGCGGTTGCCACTTTTATTCTTGTGAAGGTAACCGCTCTTTTAACCAGGGGCTTACGGGTTACCCAAGAGAACGAAATTGAGGGGCTGGATGCCTCTATCCACGGTGAACGCGGGTTTGAGTTTAGTTCATAGCGCCGTTGAATACCGGATGTTATCAAGGTTTTGGAGTAAGACCATAGCGCTTGACATGCGGCTGTCCCCTTTGACTGAGATAGACGCCAAACATTACCAGGGCTGAAGCTAAATACTGTTGCAGCGTAAAGGTTTCTCCCAAGATAACCCAGCCCCAAAATACGGCACAAACGGGAATCAGGTTGATAAAGATTGATGCTTGGCCTGCCGGCACCCGGCTGACACCAAAATTATAAAAACCGTAAGCCCACACGGTCACCACACCACCCAGATAGACAATGGCCCATAAGGGTGCCGATTCTGTTTTTTCCGGCCAGGGCGCTTGAGTCACCCCCATGAGCAGCAGAAAGAAAAGTGCTCCCACAAACGCTTGAAACGCCGTTAAAAAAAAGACGCCGTACCGTTTGCTCAACTGTTTGACCGATAGAATATACCCACAGGCACAGAGCATGGCCACTACTTCCAGAAAATTACCCAACAACGGGTTGGGCGCGCTCAATGGATCTTCTCTGCCACCGTAGCTCAGCCAGACCACACCGCCAAAAGAGAGCAAGAAGCCGCACGCGGCCAATCGGGTCAGCTTCTCCTGAAAGAGAAACCGTGCACCCACAGCCACCATCAGCGGCAGGACCGCCGTCACCATCCCCGCCTGGGAAGCGCTGGTGTAAACCAAGGCGTATACTTCAAACAGAAAATAGAGACAGGGTTCACAAAAGGCCATCAGTAACAGGAGCCCCACATCACGAAAATCAACCCGCTGTTTACGTAACAGATTGTATCCACAAATAAAAATGAGACTGGCCACCACCATCCGACCCGACATCACCAACATGGGATCATAGGCGCGTAACGCGATTTTCATCGCCACAAAAGAGCTGGACCAGATCAGTACGGCGGCTGTCAGGCTCATCATTGAAATGGTGTGGGAATTTAATATTTTTGACCGGATCATAGTTGCAACCATTGGACCATAACGCTCATAAAGTCATCGGTCATCAGTTATTCAAACATAAATCGCCGGGAGCTGATATTCAGCATCAATCCCACGGCAATCATGATGGTCAGCACCGAAGAGCCGCCGTAGCTGATAAAGGGCAGCGGTATCCCCACTACGGGCAACAGCCCCATCACCATTCCCATGTTGATGGCCCCTTCCCAGAAAAAGAGCCCTACCAGACCGACAATAATCAGGGTTCCAAACGCATCGCGGCAATTGTAAGCAATGCCCAGACCATACAGCAAAAAGCCCAAAAAGAGCAGGACCAAAAACCCCGCCCCTAAAAAACCCCACTCTTCGGCCAATACGCAAAAGATGAAATCGGTATGCTGTTCGGGTAAGAAAGCGAGCGCATTTTGGGTTCCTTCCAAAAAGCCTTTACCCGCAAGCTGTCCCGATCCAATGGCGATTTTGGATTGAATGATATGGTAGCCCGCGCCTAATGGATCCCTGTCGGGATTCAGAAAGGTCAATATCCGCTCACGCTGATAATCTTTAATGGCAAACCATCCGATGGGAATGACTGTAATACCCGCAAGCACCAATAGCAACAATGTTCGGCGTTCAATTTTGACAAACAGGGTCATGGTCCCTGCAATGAGCACCAACAGTAGCGCCGTGCCCAAATCCGGCTGCCGGATAATCAGTGCTGCGGGAATCAGAACAATCACCATCGGCATCATCAAATCGCCAACGCCCAATCCGCCGGTTTTCATGTTGCGGGCATAGTGACGGGCCAACATGAGGACCGTAGCGATTTTAACCAATTCCGAAGGTTGCAATGTTAACGGTCCGAATCCCAGCCAGCGTCGGGCGCCGCCTCCCATTTTCCCCACCAGCAACACCGCCACCAACAACAAAACACATCCGATATAGATGACCACGGCATAGCGGTCCAGACGTTTGTAGCTAAAGGTAAAGGTGACCAGCAGGGCCGCCGTACCGATACCGTACCATAACCCTTGCTTGATATGAAACACATGGAATCCTCCGGTAAGACCGGCATTGGCGGCGCTGTAAATCATCGCGACCCCAATGCCTGCCAACACTATCGAATAGAGCATCAGTCCCCAATCAAAATTGAGAATCAATCGGCGATCAAACATATCTGTTTACGGCTCTCTTTTCCCAAAAATCAACCCAAGACCTGAAAGGTTCATCATTCATCCGTCTCACGGGAATGATGCTCCAACTCGATTCCCAAATAGGTGGCAATTACTTTCCTGCCAATGGGGGCCGCTGCACTGGATCCGTGGGCGCCATGCTCTACCAGCACCGCCACTGCAATTTGCGCTTTTTCCGCCGGTGCGTATGCCACAAACCAGGCATGGGAGCGGAGCGATTTCTCCAGATCTTCCTCCTTTAACCGCGACTGGGTTTTGCGGGTGAACACTTGCGCAGTGCCTGTTTTGCCGCACACCTCAACACCGGGGATTTGGGCGATCCTCGCCGTGCCGCGGGCCCCATTGACCACTTCCCATAATCCGGCCTTCACCTGCTGTAAGCTGTTCGGGCCAGCAGGGATATGACCCAGTTTGCGGTCTTCACGGGAGTCCTGTTCCAGGCCATCTTGAACGACTGTCGGCCGATAAAGGGTACCCCCATTGGCAACCGCCGCGGTCAACACCGCCATTTGAAGCGGGGTTGTTAAATTAAACCCCTGCCCGATAGATATGGACACCGTCTCGCCCCGTTGCCAACTAATGCCGGTCCGGTTCTTTTTCCACGCCTTGGTTGGAATCAGCCCGCTGTTCTCATTGACCAGCTCGATACCCGTGGAGCGGCCCAAACCGCAGCCGTTGGCATAATGGGCTATCTTATCCACCCCCAGCCTCAAACCAACCTGGTAAAAATAGACATCACACGATTCGGCCAACGCCTTTTTCAGGTTGACGGTACCATGTCCGCCCCGCCGCCAACAGCGAAAGGTGCGTCTGCCCAACTTAAATTGGCCGGGACAAAAAAAGGTGGTATCGGGATAGATCACCTTTTCTTCCAACCCGGCCAGTGCCGTGACGATTTTATAGACCGATCCCGGGGGATACGCACCTTGAATAGCCTTGTTGGTAAGGGGCTTTTGGGGATTCGCCAGTAGTGCTTGCCATTTTTTGCTGGATAAGCCGCTGATAAAATCATTCTGGTTAAACGTCGGTGCACTGGCCAATGCCAACACCTCGCCGTTGTTGGGATTAATGGCCACCACCGCTCCCGCCTCCTCGCCCAGGGCTGCTTCGGCAACCTGTTGCAACGTTGAATCGATGGTCAGATAAAGATCCCGGCCGGGAGATGCGGGTACCGTCTTTAAGGTCCGCACCACCTGCCCGCTGGAATTGACTTCCACCTGGCGCCCCCCCCGACGGCCGCCCAGGATTGATTCAAAACTGCGCTCGACACCAAATTTGCCGACATACTCCCCGATCTTGAGATGGGGAAAGCGACCGCTCTTCAGCTCCTTGGTGTCAATTTCACCCAGATAACCCAATAGGTGCGCCGCCTGACCGGGGAATAGATAGTCCCGCACCGGCTGAATCGTAACGGAAACCCCCGGCAGCGCATAACGCCGGGCTTCCAGAACGGCTAACAGATCACGTCCAATGTCCTGTTTAAGAAGAATCGGTTTAAAGGAGGGCGCTTTACGGGAAGCCTCCCATTTATCCTGAAGCTTTTCCAAAGGGAGCGCCGTGTACACCGACAGCCGTTTCAAGACCCCCTCTACGTTGCCGGCATCCTTGGGGGTAATGGAGAGATTGAAAGCCGGCCGATTATCTACCAGCAGCCGTCCATCGCGATCATAAATAAACCCTCGAAGGGGCGTGATATCCTTCAAGCGGATGCTATTGCTGGACGATAAGCGATAATAAGTATCCCCTTCAACCAGTTGCAAAAACATCAATCGCCCCAAAAGCACGGCAAATACCACCGCAATTACACACATAAGGGGTAGCAGCCGCTTTTTGAGCCAATCGAGATCGATGGTGTTATCTAAAAAGGGCTTGCCCATGAAGCATTAATCCACCGGCTCGATTTTATTCATCTGCTGTTGAAAAATTCTTTCACCATACCTTGCTATCATTACGATTAGAGTTCCAAAAATAATTGCCCATAAAAGCTGCATACCCAAACCGAACTGTTGGATACGCTGGGAGACTTGCAAGGCGAAAATGAACCCGGATAGATACTCTAATAAAATCCCGGCCACGAGAATAAACCCGACAACCAGTGCTCGATCGATTTGAATCAGCATGCCTAAACCGCGAATGGACGCAAAAAACCAGCCATATAAGGCGATATAGAAACCAAAAGGGGCAACCGACAAACAGTCTGCCCAAAAGCCGATCAAAAGGGCTGCCGGCAATCGTCTCTTAAAGGTCCCGGACATTCCGAGCGCCACAATCAGTGGGATGTTCAGATCAAACAGCAGACCGCTCATTCCACTTAAATGGAGGGCCAACGTCGATCGAGCCGTCGTCGTCAGTAGACCCAAGAGGCCGTAAATAATAAGCGTCATGAGCCGTTGCCACCATCAGGGATTGTCAAGGGATCCAAAATCACCAACACCTCTTCCAGTTTTCTAAAATCAACAAACGGAAGAACCGCTATGGTTTGAAACATACCGCTTTCGGTGTGATCAATGGCCACAACACGGCCGATGGGAAGCCCCCTGGGATAGACTCCGTCAAATCCTGAAGAGACGATGATATCACCTTCTTCGATCACATCTTTGCGTAAAACATACTCAAAGATCGTCAGGTCGCCCGGCCCCCCTTTGACAATCCCTTTTGCCCGTGTGCGTTGAACCAGGCCATCAACCGAACTGTTTTGGTCTGTAATTAAGATGACTTTTGAGGTATGGACAGCAGTTTCGATCACTTGGCCAACAATCCCCTGGGGCATCACCACGGGCAAGCCCGGCGCAATGCCTTCAACGGTTCCCTTATCAATGACCACCGATTTGAACCAAGGGTGCGGATCTTTACCAATCACTTCGGCGGCGACGATCGCGTGAGGCGTTTGGGACTTAAAAGCCAGCAACGCCCGCAAGCGCGCATTGCTCTTTTCCAGTTCATAAAGCCGGTTAAGCCGGGCCTGTGTTTGGGCCAACGTTTCTTTCAGTTTTTTATTTTCACGAGCGGTAAGTACCAGGTTGAAGTAGGTTTGCCAGATCTCTTCCACCCTACGGTATATAGTAACCATGGCCTTTTGAATGGGACCGGCCACCCGTAGACCGATTTGTTCGGGTAAGCTGGAAACACGGGCGGCGTAACCCCCCGAAAAATTCAACAACACCACATTGGCGGCCAATAACAACAGCACAACCACCACAATAAAAATGCGTTTGTCGAACATTTTTAATCGACAACCACCTGTCTTAGAATCTCGATGTTATCCAACGCTTTACCGGAACCCAAAGCGACCGTGGTAAGGGGGTCTTCGGCCACTGTGATGGGCAGTGAGCATTTCTCGATGAGCAGCTCATCCAGATTTTTCAAGAGCGCCCCACCGCCGGTCAAGACAATCCCGCTATCGACAACATCCGCAGCCAACTCGGGCGGCGTTTGCTCCAGTGCAATCCTTACGGTTTCGATTATGGCGTCCAGCTGTTCCGAAATGGCCGCACGAATTTCATCGGAATCGATGGTCAGGATTTTGGGAATCCCTGATACCAGATCACGGCCTTTCACCTCGATGCTGTCAACACTGTCCTTATTGGGATGGGCGTTGCCTATGGTGGTTTTGATAATCTCCGCCGTCCGCTCACCAATAAGCAGGTTATACTTACGTTTGATATGCTGCAAAATGGCCGCGTCCATTTTATCGCCGGCAACCCGCAAAGATTGGCTATAGACAACGCCGGCCAACGAAATAACGGCCACCTCGGTGGTCCCGCCACCGATATCAACAATCATGTTACAAATGGGTTCTGTAATCGGCAGCCCCGCGCCGATGGCCGCCGCCATGGGTTCTTCAATTAGGAACACCTCCCTGGCGCCCGCCGATTCCGCCGATTCCCTTACAGCCCGTTTTTCCACCTGGGTGATGCCCGACGGTACGGCCACGATGATGCGCGGCCGCACAAAACTACGCCGGTTATGAACTTTGCGTATAAAATGCCGCAGCATCGCCTCGGTCACTTCAAAATCGGCAATCACCCCCTCACGCATGGGGCGGATGGCCACAATATTGCCGGGTGTCCGTCCCAACATCCGCTTGGCCTCTTCCCCCACCGCCAAAACACGGTTTTTCAACCGGTGGTCGGTCTGCACCGCCACCACCGACGGTTCGCTGAGAACAATGCCCTTGCCCTTTACGTAAACCAAGGTGTTGGCGGTACCCAAATCAATCGCCAAATCGCTTGAAAATGCACCCAGTATTCTATCCATAAAACCCATAAAACCCCGCTCTAAAACGTTTTTAAACAGTTATGTGAATATTTAGGACCCCGCAACCGTTTCATGTCAATCATCGCTTTTTACAGTCCAAATCAAAGTGAATTCCCAAGCGCCTGAAGGCGGTGACTTCGGCGGCTACGTATGCTCGGCCGGATGACATCCGGCCATCTAAGCCGTCACAAAAGAGCGTCGCTTTCAAGCGACGGTCACTTATGCAAGCAAAACGCAAAACCTTCAACTGTAGTCGGAGGATATCCGCTTTTGGCCCTATGGGCCTGCTCCAGCCTTCGCCTGAAGGCGAGGGGTTTTCTCCCATTCCCGAATGGGACAATCAGGTTAATTATCAAATTCACCTGTTGGGAACAAGCAAAATATCCCTCTCTCAAAATTAAAAAGAGGCCTTACGGGACGGAAGCGATTTTATCAAAACAGAATCTCAGATAGCCCGGAATTGCCGCATAGCGCAATCGTGGAGCTTGGGCCGGAAGGTCTTGATCGCTTCATTATTGCGGGAGGGATGAACCCGATTGGTCAAAAAAATGATGATCATCCGGTTTTGCAGATCCATCCAAAAAGAGGTCCCGGTAAAGCCAAGATGCCCAACGCTGTTATCCGAAAAATAGCTCCCGCCGGCGCTATCAATCATGCTGGGAATATCAAACCCCCTGGCCCGACCGCCGATTTTGCAAGACGTTAAAAATAAGCGCACCACCTTCGTGGATATGCCCGCCAAGGAGGCCTCTTGGTGATAGGTTTGCATCAGCCGCCATAACAGTTTGTAAACCGATTCGGCATCCCCGAACAGACCCGCATGACCCGGTAATCCGTTCACTGTACAGGCATTATCGTCATGAACCGTCCCCACCAAGGTGCGTTGACGCCACGGGCAATCCTCCGTTGCGGCAAATTCAACATCACGAGATGGTGACTGGTAATCGGGGAAGAAAAGTGTCTCGATTCCCAAAGGTTGATAGATCCGTTCCTTGACAACAGCAGGTAGTGATTTTTTGCAAATGGTCTCGCCAACCCAGGCTAAAACCATAAACCCCAGATCACTGTAACACATGTTCACACCCGGTTTGGACACCAGTGGTTCTTTAACCAGCAATGTTTTCAGACGATCCAGCCTATCTTCTTTTAATATATCATTCAGTTCTATAAAATAAGGCTGGTAGGCTGGATAACCTGAAGTGTGACATAAAAGATGTTCAATGGTAATTTGGTTTTTTTCGGGAGTGTCAAATTGCGCAAGGAGCGCGGCGATCCGGCTTGTTACGGCGACCCGGCCGGTCTGCACCAGATGCATCATCACCATGGCGGTGGCCAGGGGTTTGGTGAGCGAGGCCAGATCAAACACCGTCTCTTTGACTATCGGCGCTCCGGTTAACAGGTTAGCCTGGCCGACACTTTCAAAGAAAAGGATTTTATCCCCCCGGGCCACCAGTAACACGGCGCCGGGATAGATGCCGTCGGCGACCCCCTGCTTTAACATTACATCGAGTTTCATCGGACCGGTACCACTCATCCTGTCACATGATCGAAGCTGATAAAGCCTGTACCGGAGTCCAGAGTGACCGGTCGCCCCAAAGGGATCGTCCGGTTTACCGGCCCATGGCCGGCCTCGATACCGCTCAGAATGGGTATCGAACGTTTTCCAAAAAGATCACTAATAAGATCTTGGACCTCCTCACAGGAACCGCAACCGGTAAAATCACCCAACAAAATTCCGGCAATATCATCGAGGCACCTTGAAAGCATCAAGTGAGTCAGTTTGCGGTCAATGCGGTAAAGCTCTTCATTGCAGTCTTCCAGCAGCACCAATGCGCCAGTAAAATCAGGACAATAAGGGGTTCCCGTCAAATGGGACAGCATCGTCAGATTACCGCCCTTAATCGGCGCGGTGACAACACCGTGGGAGATTACTTTCTCTGTGGGAAACGGGATTCCCTTGGCGGGTTGGCCTGTCAACACCTGAAACAACGACTCAGCACTCTCACCAGCCCCCTTGGCCAGCGATGTCACCATAGGGCCATGGAACGTTGTCATTTGGCACCGTTCACATAAAAGGTTGAGCAGCACCGTGATATCACTGAACCCGACAAAGGGCTTGGGGTTGGCCGCAATCATATCAAAATCGATTTTCGGCAGTAGCCGCAGGGCGCCAAACCCGCCCCGGGCACAGATGATGGCGTCGATGGAAGGATCGGCGAACATTTGATGGAGCTGTTCCACCCGATGGGTGTCATGCCCGGCCAGGTACTTTTTTTTTAACCATATCGATTCCGGCACAATCGGTTCCCACCCCAGATTTGCGATGATCCTTAGCCCGGCACTAAAAAGTTTTCGATCAAAGGGACTGGCCGGCGCAATGACTCCGATCCGGCTCTTTGCCGATATTTGGGGATCAACCAGCGCTTTGGCGTTTCTATAGGTTGAATCGTTCACGATCCACTTCCCGTTTGCACAAATAACAAAAAACAGGCGTCAATATGATTTCAACTTCCGCTTGCCGCCCTTTTGCTTGACACTCCTTGTCATCCAGTGCTAAGAAATTCGTCCTATGGTGTCGGGGCGTAGCGCAGTCTGGAAGCGCACTTGAATGGGGTTCAAGGGGTCGGAGGTTCAAATCCTCTCGCCCCGACCACAATGTATTAAAGAGACATAATATCGTCCGCAAGCTACCCCATTTTCTTTACCCTGCGAAAAAGCCGATGATACCCCATCTTTTGCGTTGCCAACGGTTCGCAACAGTCTACTATGGCTTCATCCGTAGTCGCCTTGAATCCGGGGCGTCCTCGACTTTCGCTCAATCGGGGTTCAAACAGCACTTTTTATACTTTTTACCGCTGCCGCAGGGGCAGGGCTGGTTCCGTCCAACCTTCGGGGTGGTCCTTTTGTATGGGATTGACGAGCCGCCGGTGTCGAGCCGGCCCCGGGAATTCCTGCCGCTGATGGCTCCAACTAGCTTGTCGAGTTCTGTTAGCCTTTCCTGCCGCCGTTTTTCCTGAGCCGCCCTGGTCTGGATGATGGACGGGAGTTCGGGAATGTTCACATCATGAATGGTTGCCAGGCACTCCAGGTCGTTGCCGATATAGACGGCATCGTTCTCGTTGGCATATATCTCCTGCAGTTTTTCGATTCCCCTCGGGTCGCCGATTCCGAGTAAACAGGCGCTGAACAATTCATAAGAGTTCATGGCCTCTTCGCTGTCGTTTTCCCATTTCTGCACTGCCAGGTCATGAGCCTCGGAGTAGGGCAGGTTTTCCAGAAGGGTGAAGCTGTCCCAGTCATCAAGTTCGTTGTTGCAGATGATCGAAATAAGGGCCTCATGCGCGGATTCATCAATTGCGTTCAGGGCTTTTCGGGCATCGTCGTGTATGTATTGGAGGCTGTCCGAATCCTTGAACACGCGGACAAGGTTGGAAAGGAAGTTTTGGTGGCCGATTTGCCCCATTATCCTGACGGTCCAGATATCTCCCCAAGTATTGAGATCCTTGGTTAACGACGCATTCAGCTCATTGATCGGCGTCCGTTTTATGATCTCCTTAACGATTGATCCCGGAAATTCCGGACCGGCGTCTTTCAGCGCGGCCATGAGATCCCCGAGGCCCGCCCCGGGCGAAAGCGCCGCGATATATGCACCGCGCTCCTTCATCGCAAAATAGGCCGCTAAAACCAGCGAGATCAGATGTGCGCCGAATTCCCGGGATTGACGGCACTTTTTCCATATCGCGCCGCGTTCTGACAGGACTTCAAACAGGCGCGTGGTCATTGCGTCCCGCCCCAACGATTCGCTCAAGTTTTCGTGGCAATCGATTTCAGGATAGCGGGTATGGTACAGATTCCCGCAATCCGATGCAAATCCGGCAACGACATCCTGGTAACGGCCCTTATCCAGAAGCACGACAATCTCTTTTTGCAGGTTTTTGTCCAGCTTCAGGTGGGAATTCCATGAGAGGAAACGCTCCAAGGCCTCATACGGGTTCTCCAGGGCAAGCATCCGGCCGTCGCGCCATAAATCATCTACATAGTCATCCCCCCCGAAAGCGGACGCCAGCCCGATGGTGAGGTTGCGGTCGCCACCGTCCCGTTCCATTTGACGCAAGTGGGTATTCAAAACCAGATCGATGTCTTCGGGCTGATGATTCTTTAATAAACCGGTTATGGCGATTTTCAGCAGCATGGAATCCCCTATCCGGGAAACAGCCGCAATCAAGGCATCCCGGCATTTCTCCTCGCGGATTTTACCGAGGAAAATCAGGGCACCCAGGATCATCTCCCCCTTTTTTGATTGATACAAATGCTCCACCATCACATCGATGGCCGGGGCGTACCTCAGCCTTCCCAAGGCGGCTGCACAGTTTTCGGATGTCACGCGCCGGCCCTTTAAAAAGGTTTCCAGAATAGTGGGCGCGTGTTGAACCGCCTCGTGACGTACCAGGTATTCCAGGCAGGCACTTGATAGATACGGGTCCTCATCGTTGATCAGGCTGCTTACTTCATCCGCATATCTGTTGGGGAAGCCCTCATCCAGGGCTTTAAAAGCCCACTTTCGTACAAGGATATTTTCATGGGTAAGATGATTTACATAATCTTCGAAGCGCCATAGCTTTGGCATTGCAAGGTCCTTTCGGCGTTTGTGAAAGTGATGACCGGTTTGATCGAATTCCAGCTTTCAGTGCGCCGGATTATTATAGACTATCCACCTGTGGTTGAAAAGACCCATTGCCGACTCACAGGTGGCGATGTTGCGCACTACCCATTTTTTTGATTCGTTTCACCCTGCCTTGCGTTTGCGTTTTACAGGCGCGAAATTGCCTGTTTATCCTAAAGGCGGTGGCTCCGGCGGCCAGGTTCGCTCGACCGGATGACATCCGACCGGCGCGGCCGCCATAAAAGAGCGTCGCTTTTAAGCGGGCGGTCGTTAAAGACTTTCATCGTTCGTTGTGGCTGTTTACGGTCATGGGGGTTGTTACGGAGATTGCTTCCTGCCTGCCGGCAGGCGCTTTGCTCGTAATGACAGGTGTGCGTTATCGGCTTGGGATCGGTTTCCCGTGGGGATCTTCGGTGGGGCGGCCCAATTTTTCATCTAAATATTCATCCGTGCCCTGGAGATGCTCTAAACGGTGGGCCGTAGGATGCAGCTTCTCTTTGGGTGTGCCAATAGATGCGAGATAGGCCTCCCAGAGGCGGTGCACCCGTAAAATTTTTTCGGCCTCTTGGGTTCCTTTTTTCGTTAGGCTGTAGCCACTGTCGAACTGGTTGAGCAGTTCGTTCTGAACCATCTGTTTGAGCGCTTTGGGCAACCCCTTGGTGTACTCAACATGCTGCCGCAGGATGGCTAAAGGGGTGGTCTCTTTATTGCGGTAAATCGTAGTAAGGGTGTCTTCCACTACTTGCTGGGGCACGAGATTGCGCAAGCGCAGCCAGCGGGCGAAAAGACCGTACTTGGGGGCTGCCAAAAACACGATGAGAAATTGCAGTGTGCAAAAAAGAATGATGGCGCCGCCGCCGGCCGAATCGAGCCGGACACAAAGATAGAGCCCGCCTACCACGCTGGTAACGCCGAAAAGGGCCGATAGCCACATCATCCGGTCCAGCCGGTCGCTGAGCAGATAGGCGGTAGCAGCAGGCGTGATGAGCAGCCCCACCACGAGGATGACCCCTACCATGGAGACGGCGCTCACCACTACCAGGGAGACACAGGTGGTCAACAGATAGTCAAAAAAGAGAACGGGAATACCAATGGAAGCGGCCATCACCGGATCAAAGGTGGTTAATTGAAAGCTGCGGTAAAAGAGAATAAGCACGCTCAACACCACCACGGCGGTAAATCCGCTGACCCACAGATCATTGTCCGCCACACCCAAAATATCACCCATGATAAAGTGCATCAGGTCGATGTGGATGTAGTGGCGGAAAATCGAAACGGCCACCACACCCAAAGCAAAAATGCCTGTGTACATAATCCCGATGGCCGTATCTTCCTTAACACGGGAGATGCGGGCCACAAAGCTGATCAAAGCGACCGTGGCGACGGCAGCCAACAGCGACCCCAACAGCATCCCCGGCGCGTGAGCCTCCAGGCCAAAAAGCATCTTCATCACTAAATAGCCGCCGGCCACACCGGCGATCATGGCGTGGGAGAGGGCGTCACCCAGAAAAGCCATGCGCCGTAATACTACCAGGCAACCCACCACCCCGGCCACCACGGCGACAACCGAGCCGCCGATGAGCGCCTTTTGAAAATAGGTTTCAGTTAGTGGGGCAATGAATAAATCAAACATCCGATTTTCCTTTAAAAACCTCTTTGAAGATCCGCAGTTGCCCTTCGTACACTTTGCTGAGCAACTCTTCCTGCAGCACCATTTCCGGGGCGCCGTAGGCGTAGAGCCGCTGTTTGAGCAGGATCAGTTTGCCAAAATATTCGGCGGCCGTTACCAGATCGTGATGCACCACCACCAGGGTTTTGCCCGTTTTTTTGGCTCGCTCCAACACATCGAGAATCGCCCGTTCCGTGGCGGCGTCCACGCCGGCAAAGGGTTCATCAAGGAGCAGAATATCACTGCCTTGTGAAAGCGCTCTTGCTAAAAAGACCCGCTGCTGCTGGCCGCCGGAGAGTTCACCGATCTGCCGCGCGGCAAGCGCGTCCATGCGCACCATCTCTAACGCTTGTAATGCGGCTTCACGGTCGGCGGGGCCAGGGTTTTTATACCAGGGGATGCGCTGGTAGCGCCCCATAAGCGCCACCTCAGCCACGGTGATGGGAAAATCCCAATCCACCGCGCCCCGCTGGGGCACATAGGCCACTTTGCCACGGGCGTTCAGCGCGTTTTCACCGTTGATTTTGACGGTGCCCACATCGGGTTTGATAAATCCGAGAATCGATTTGATAAAGGTTGATTTGCCGGCGCCATTGGGGCCGATCACACCGATGAACTGGTTGCGTTCGATACCGACGGAGACATCCAGCAGCGCAGGCCGCGCATGGTAGCTGACGGTCAGGTTTCTCACATCAATGGCGATGTCGGGATTAGTGCTCATGGGCCGCCTCCGGTGTTTCCAGTTTAAAGGTGACGGTTCCCGACACCACGCCGCCGCCGCGACTCCAAAGAGTTTGATCAGCGATAGGCTCATCCTCGTGGGTCAAAACCACCCGAACCCCATGCTCCAGATGGGCTTCGGCAATGGGTGGGTTCGCCTTGACATAGATTTCGTTGATGCCCTGATTGAGGTTCGTCAGTGACGCCTGACCCACCCGAACCCCTCTCCGGAAAGTTTCGGTATCCAGTGGGATCTTTTGGCCGTTTAGCTGAACCAAAAACGCGTTCGCCATTGCCTCTTTGGCATTGAGGGCAAAAGGGTCTGCCTCCACATCAAAGGTGGGCGTAATAAAAAGGTCGTAGGTTTCTGTCACCGCAACGCTTTCAGGCGATTCTGTAATGCGTAACGGCTGCCCTCGGTCGCGATGAGAAAAATAAAGACCCAAACCACCCACAATGAGGAGCCAAATTAGAATGACCAAAACAAAGCGCATAGTATCGATTGACCCTTGCGGGCAGTGGGTAAACCCTTTGCCTGTAGACGGATATTTGGGCCGGTAACGGCCAAACGGTTATTGTAAGGCGTTGACGATGAGCAGTACATTTTCCCGCATCATACCGATGTAGGTTTCGCCTGCGGTATCTTCCGGCCCCATGGAGTCGGAATAGAGTTCGCCGCCGATTTTTACTCCGGTCTCCTTGGCGATTTCGCGGATCTGCTTGGGGTTGATGGTGGTTTCCACAAAAATGGCCGGTGCGGACGCTTTCCTAATGGAGTCCACCACCATTTTGCGCCGTTCCGGGGTCATGCCCGCCCCCACCTCGGCGCCGGTAGACCAACCCACCGGCGCAATGCTGAGAAAGTTGTTATCTTTATTAAAGCGGTATTCGTTGCAAAAGTAGTTAAAAGCGTCGTGGGTCGTCACCAGGATGCGCCGATCAGGCGGAATTTGACTCACCTGCTCGCGAACCCATTGGTCAAGCACCCGTAACTGCTGCAAAAACAGCTTGGAGCGGGCCTGAAACGCCTCTTTGCGGTCCGGGGCGAGAGAGATGACCGCTCGGGTAATATTGCGGACATATACGGCTACATTTTTCGGTGAAAACCAGGCGTGGGGATCGGCGATCTTTTTGCCTTTATCATCAATGGTGAGCGGGCTGATACCATTCGTGGCGGTTACCAGCGGTTTTTGGGCATCCTTGGCCAACGTGGCCATCCAGCTTTTGCCTTCCAGGTGCAGCCCGTTTTCGATGCACAGATCGGAGTCCAGTACAATCTGCACATCGTCGGGGGTGGGCTGATAGGTGTGCGGGTCGGCCCCCGGCGCTAAAATGCTTTTCACCGCGATACGGTCTCCGACAATCTGCCTGGTAAAATCGGCGATCTGGGTCGTAGAGGCCACAATCAGCGGTTTGTGATCTTCCGCGGCGAACGTGGCTAACGGCTGAAATAAAATGAGTAAAAAAAGTAGAAAAGCACTGTAGGCAATGCGCATGATTCCCCCATAAGAATAAATCGTTTTTTTTATTTGCACCTAATACTAATCCGGGATGAAAGAAAATCAACGCTGCCTGCATGAAATGTCGGGAATGAAATGAATCAAAACGCCGAAGGTATAGCAGTTCCTGCTGCCATCCCCTCGGCGGTTGATCTTGCCGATAGATTGAACCGAATGTTACATATTCCCAATCACTGCTGTCCAAAATAAATTTTGGACAGCAGTGAATAAAAATATAAAACCGCTAACCAGGCATTCCAGCTGATAAAAAAATAGCGCGGTTGACCGGCATATCCAAGTACCATTAATGCCGAGTGAGCCAATTTCAAAACTATCAGAAACTATTGCTTGAGTGTTCACGATAAGCGCCACATTCTGTGAAAATTGATCAACATTGCTTCAAACAACGGATATAGAGGGTGAATGCTCATAAATGACTGTTTTGGGGCATACCGGCCCGTTCGCGTTGTCATTTCAACACGGAAAACGACTTTTCACTTGAGACATATCGCCCTAAGCGATCACTCGAAAAAGCCGGGTCGCGGTAATGACAATAATTCCGAACATCAGATGCGTCATCACTTTGGCTGCCCCTTTTACGCGAACGTTTCGCCCACCCTAGTTATCCTTTCATAGCTCATCCGGGCCAATGGAATAGCTGCCTGAGAATCGTGCAACGATGCTGACGTTAAGATTGCACTGACGGGAATATCACCATCAATACAGTCAATATGCAGCTTGTAGCCTGTCCAGGTCTCGATATACCCCTTGCTGTTCTTTTTACTGCCGACATTGCATTCACTGGGCAGATCGCGCAAATTCTCCGCCAATGTCCTTGTTGCTTGAATATCCATTCGCCCAGGAAGGCCTGGGTAAAACCTTCGTACCTTTCTTCGGCCGTCCCGGCTTTCTTTTAGACTTTACTCCCAGCCGCATAACCGTCGTCAATTTTTACAACCATGAAGGGACTCAATCAAAATATCGGTGGTCTCGAAATTATATACTGCCTTGGCAATACTGATACGGTCTTTAGGCTTGCGCCCTTTCCCTTGCCAACGGTATGGTTTCATGTGCTCATGCAGGTCCAGCAAACTGATCACCTGCACAAACTGCCGCTCTTTTTTCGTTAATGGATCAAGCGTCTCTTCCAGCCATGGAAAAAGTGACGTTTGTATGGTATGAAAAATATCGAAGCGTGTGCTCATTTGGGTCTCCTTTGTCAGGGATTAATGAATCCAAGACCCAAATAGCACATTCTTCCTGATTAATCAATATGTTATATGGTTTTCGGACGGATATTGTACCAATTAATTCATCGCTTTTTATCCGTTTTGAAATTGACTCATGATACGTAAATTGAGAGAAAAACTGTCTTGACGGTGGGGGTCCACTTTAGTCAAGGGTTTGTGGAGCAAAAAGAAGGGAAAAACTATTACGCAATTTTCCTAACTGAGAGTGGTTTTGATGCAATACAAAATGCATGATAAAGCAAATTAACACGGGCTGGCTTACAACGGTGCCTTTTGAAACACCTTGGTGTTACAAACCTTTTCAACTTATCATCCGTTTCCGTGAATAATCGACAGGCGGTTATTTGCGGCGTTAGGGCAATAACAGATAGGAGACATTATGCCACTTTGGCTAGTAAGAGCAGGACGTTCTGGAGAGTACGAAAACAAATTTCTTGTAGAAAATCGGATTTATTTAACTTGGGATGATTTATCTAAAGATTTATCTCAAATTTCTGACAAGAAAAAATTGTATGATTCGTTGAACCGAGTGTATCCAGACAATAAAGCCGCAAAAATAAGAAACTGGGGGAGTCAAATATGGCCGTTTGTCAAAGAAATGAAAATTGGGGATTGGGTTGTTTTGCCAAGCAAAAAGAAAGCGGCTATCCATATAGGTAAGATTACAGGGGATTACAAAAACACTCCAAGCTCAGAAAACCCATACTACCACTACAGAGACGTAAATTGGTTTGCCCCTGATATACCAAGATCAAATTTTGAGCAAGATATTCTGTATTCTCTAGGCGCATTTATGACCATATGCCGCATTAGTCGCAATGATGCTGAAAATCGAATTAAGAAAATGGCAAAAAATGACTGGACGGTGTCTCAACCCGATGCCCTCAAGATTGAGGGGCGCTTTGACCTTGAGCAGCTGGCGAGAGATCAAATTGCCAAATTCATAATACGAAAGTTCAAAGGGCATGGGTTGGCTAGACTAGTAGATACGATTCTTCAGGCACAAGGTTATTCAACATTCATGAGTCCGGAAGGTCCTGATAAAGGTGTGGATATACTTGCTGCACCTGGCCCTCTTGGTTTCGGCAGCCCAAGGCTATGTGTTCAGGTAAAAAGCAGTGATTCCCCATTGGATCGTCCAACGCTTTATCAATTGGTTGGTACAATGCAAAACTTTGGCGCAGAACAAGGTTTGCTTGTATCTTGGGGTGGGTTTAAGAGCTCTGTTGATAATGAAATTCCTAGTCAATTTTTCCGAGTCCGGCTGTGGGATCAAAATGCGATCATTAACGAATTATTGCAACACTATGATTCTCTTGATGACGACATAAAAGCAGAAATACCGCTAAAAAGAATGTGGTCACTTACATCGCGAGGTGATGAATAAACGATAAGATGTAGTCTTTTATCCTTTTTGAATAAAGGATGATCACCAGGAAATGGTAACCCAACTAAATCAATGTATTTTGGCATTGTTAATTACCGCCCCATCAGCTTAGCCCCAACCCCGTCAACCACTTAGCCGCACCACGCACCTCAACACCATCGGGAAAGGTTCTTTCCCTGTTTATATCTTTGACGATCTGAATCTTTTTAATGTCTGGAAAGTAGCGCCCAAAATGGGAAAAATGGCGCGAAGGGCGGTCATCGGTTAATTTGACCTCAAGCAACATGAATGGGGCGTCGTTTTTGGTCACCAAAAAATCGATTTCTCTGCCCTCCTTGGTGCGGGCGTAGTGCAGGTTCACCGTCTCGCCGTAGCAATCCTCATGAAAATGAGCCTCTTTTAAAATGGCGCAAGCGGTGAGATTTTCAAGCCTGACACCCTCATCGCCGATCACTTGGCCGGTGTCGTAAAAGTAGATTTTAGGCGCCTTGATCAGGGAACGGGCAATATTTTTATGATAGGGCGTCACCCGGAAAATAACATACATATTCTCCAGAATGGTCAACCATCGTTTGATGGTTTTATCCGAGCAGAGCAGGTCCTCGGCCAATGATTTATAGGAGACCGGCGAGCCGACCCGTTTTCGCAGCAACTGGATCAGCGTCTCCATGGAACTGATTTGCCGGACGCTCTCCAGGTCGAGCAGATCCTGGCGCAAAATGATATCCAGATGCGACCGTTTCCAACGATTATAGAAGCGTTTGCTACCGTTTAAAAAAGGTTCGGGGAAACCGCCCACTTCCATGAGGGTGGCAAGGACGCTATTCAACGCTTTAGGCTTTAAAATAGTTCCAATCTCTTTAAGGTCCAGCGGGTGCAGGCGATACTGAAAAAAACGGCCGGCTAAAGAGTCGCCGACCTTTTTATAGGTGTCCAGCTTGGCGCTGCCGGTCACCAGGATCGCCGGCGGTCGTTTCTCCGTATCGTATACCCCTTTGAGCCACGCCTTCCACTGTTTCATTTTGTGCAGTTCGTCAAATATGACCAACTCTTTGGAACGATCCCAGCTTTTTTCGGAAATCTCGATACGATGGTCCAAATTGTCGAAGTTTAGGTAGCCGTACTTTTTGGAGAGCATCATTGACAATGTCGTTTTCCCGCTCTGGCGCGGCCCGGTCAGCAGCACGATTTTATTGGGCAAATCAGCAGCAATGTATTTTTCAAGCATTCGTTTCATTCCGACTAAAATAACCCCTGTTCCGAAAAAGTCAAGGCTAATTCGGGGTAGGCCCCGAAAAAGTCAGAATTGGGCGGTCGGCGAATCAACGGAAGGGCGTCACCATTCAGGCAGCATTAAGAGCCTGGCCGTTTTGGGCAGGGGTGATTGCGAGCAGAAAATCGGCGGCTTTTTCCGCCCACTCGTCCGGCAAAGGGGCGTTTTGGGCGCCATCGCCCCAGCAGGATTGCAGCATAGCGGTGTTGATGACGCCCGGATTGACCGTCACGGCGGCGAGACCTGCGGGCAGCTCCTGCGCCAACGCGCGGGTGAGCCCCTCAATGGCGAATTTGGAGGCGCAGTAGGGAGCTACTTCAGGAGCGGTGGAGCGGCCCCAGCCCGAGCTGATATTCACCACAATTCCACGGCCGTTTTGGATCATGACCGGTAAGAAGGCACGGATGATATTGGCCGGCCCGCTGACGTTGACCCCTATCAACGTGTCGAATTCCGTCGCTGAAATTTCCCACAAAGGCGCGTTCTGATTGATGACGCCGGCATTATTGATGAGAAGGTCCGGAGATTGACCTGTTTGAGTCAAGCTTTGGGCCCAGACTGAGACCTGGGTCCAGTCGGAGACATCCACCTGCTTGAAAACATGCGGCGCCGGATGTTGCAGTGACAATTGGGTGAGCTCATGCTTGTTCCTGCCGCATCCCCACAAAATGTGCCCCTTGGCGATCATCCGGTGGGTGAGGGCATGCCCCAATCCGGTGGTGACGCCGGTGATTAAAATGGTTCGCCGGCTTTCCATAAAAGCTTTCCGATCAGGTCCCGGCTAAAAAAAGATCAACCCGGAGGCCTCCTGCCGGACGCCGGCCGGATCGAAACGAATGTCCGAACATTACAGCAGATCGGCGACGGCCGCGCGTTCTTCCTGGAGTTCCTTTTCAGTGGCAGTCATCATTTCCCGGGCGAAATCACTGATCTCCAGTCCGGAAACCTCTTGCCACGCTCCGTTTTCACAAGTAAGAGGCAAAGCATAGATCAGATCCGGATCAATACCATAGCTGTTGCCTTTGCTGTAAACACCCATGCTGACCCAGCCGCCGTTGGTTCCCAAGGCCCAATCACGCATATGGTCAACTGCGGCGGATGCAGCGGATGCAGCGCTGGAAGCACCGCGTGCTTTGATAATAGCGGCGCCGCGTTGCTGTACGGTGGGGATGAATTCCTTTACATACCAATCGTTGTCCACTTTTTCCTTTACCGGAGAACCGTCCACGGTCGCAAAGCCGATGTCGGGAAATTGGGTTGATGAGTGGTTGCCCCACACAACCATTTTTTCCACATTGCTTGGATGGTTGCCGGTTTTGGCTGCGATTTGCGACAAGGAACGATTCTGATCCAGACGCATCATGGCCGAAAAATTCTTCGGGTTGATCGCCGGAGCATTTTTCATGGCGATGTAGCAGTTGGTGTTTGCCGGGTTGCCTACTACCAGGACCTTGACATTGGGATTGGCAAAGTCATTGAGGGCTTTCCCCTGGGCGGTAAAAATGGCGCCGTTGGCCTTGAGAAGATCGGAGCGTTCCATCCCAGGCCCCCGGGGGCGGGCGCCAACGAGCAATGCATATTCCGTATTTTTAAAGGCGACTTCCGGATCATCGGTGGGGATGATGCCGGCCACCAACGGAAAGGCACAATCGTTGAGTTCCATGACCACGCCTTCCAGGGCGCCCATTGCCGGAGGGATTTCCAGCAACTGGAGGATGACCGGCTGATCTTTGCCGAGCATGTCCCCCGCTGCGATGCGGAAGATGAGGGAGTAACTGATTTGACCGGCCGCACCGGTAACGGCTACACGTACTGGATTTTTCATGCTGATCTCCTGCTAAGTCTGGGTTAAAGGGAAAACGACAACTATCATAAACCTCGCTACTTTTTTTAATAAAACATTATTTTGTATACAAAAAATCCGGATTATGCAAAAGAAAGTTTGGTTTTTCGGCCATATCCCGATTCGTGAGGGAATGATTGACAAAGGCGGCGCGGAAAGGCTAACACCATAGCCATTTCAAAAAACAACCTGATTTTGAAAGGAACATTGCCATGACCGGGGCCATACTTCAAACCGATTTTCCAGAACTCAAACTTTTAGCAAGGGGAAAAGTACGCGATATTTACAACCTGGACGATGCGCTGTTACTAGTGGCCACAGACCGCTTATCAGCCTTTGATGTGGTGCTGCCCAACCCGATTCCTGACAAAGGGAAGGTTCTTAATCAAATCTCACTCTTTTGGTTCGATGCCATGAAAGACCTTGTGCCCAACCATATTTTAGCCACGGACGTGGTTGATTTCCCAAAGGCATGTCAGCCTTACGCCGATCAATTAAGACACCGCAGCATGCTGGTGAAAAAGAGCCAACCCTTGGCCGTTGAGTGCGTTGTGCGCGGCTATATTTCCGGATCCGGCTGGAAATCCTACCAAAAAGACGGCACGGTTTGCGGGATTAGGTTACCCGATGGTCTGGCCGAGTCTCAGCAGCTCCCGGAATCGATCTTCACCCCTTCCACCAAAGCCGAAAAGGGCGAACATGACGAAAATATCAGTTTTCATAAAGCTACTGAAATTGTTGGAAAAGAGGTGGCCGAAAAGGTGCGTGACCTTAGTTTGGCTATTTATAAAAAAGGCTCCGAACTAGCGGCGAAAAAGGGGATTATTATCGCCGACACCAAATTTGAGTTTGGTTTTTGGGGTGATGAGTTGATTTTGATTGATGAAGTGCTGACACCGGACTCTTCGCGCTTTTGGCCCAAAGTGACCTATCAGCCCGGCGGCGCCCAAAAGAGCTTTGATAAGCAGTTTGTCCGCGACTATCTCAACACCCTGGACTGGGATAAAATCGCACCGGGTCCTAATCTGCCTGAAGAGGTTATTTCCGTCACGCGGGAGAAGTACTTAGAGGCGTTGCGGCTGCTGGCGCCGGATTATCTATTTTAGATGCCTTTGCAATTTAGCACAGAAATTGTTTTGCTGTCCGCTATCGATATAGCGGACAGCCAATTTAGGATCAGTGACTCACGTTCGCTCGCACCGCTAATCGATTCTATTCAGGCGGAGGGATTGTTGGTGCCGCCGCTGGTCATCCCGATGGATGGAGATCGCTATCGGATCGTTTCCGGTTTTGCACGAATTGCCGCGTGTCAAAAGCTGGCCGTGGAGGATCTATCGGTGCGAATTGCCGCAGCCGATACGCCGGCAGCGGAACTCATCAGGGCCGCGGTCTCTGAAAACGCCTTGGCCCGGGAACTCACAGTGATGGAAAAAGCGCGGGCTGTGATGTTGCTACAAAAAGGGTACCCCGATCCAAAAGCCTTAACTGATGTGGTTCAATCATTGGGGATTGTTGAAAGCCCCGAACCGGTTACAAAATTATCACGTTTGGCGCGCCTGCCTGTTTTCATTCAACAGGCGGTTGAAAAAGGCGTGGTGGGTTTGGCCATGGCGTTGGCTATGGAGCGGTTGGAATCAGACGCAGCCCAACGACTGATACAGCTTTATCAAATGTTAAGGCTGGGGTTAAACCGTCAACGGGAAGTATTGACCCTGATCCAGGAGATTGCCAAGAGAGAATCGTTGCCCATCACCACGGTGTTGGCCGCAGATGAGATCTCAGCGGCGGCTCATGGTAATGCCGAGGATCGCGCCCGACGCAGAGCTCTATTTTTAAACTATCTCAAAAAGCGGCGCTATCCGGTACTGACCCAAAAAGAAGAACTCTTTCGTCAACTGAGGCAGAGGTTAAAACTGGGCCCCAAGGTGCAAATCAATCCGCCGCCCTATTTTGAGGGCGGCACCTATCAACTGGTTTTAGGGTTTGATTCATTGGATGAGCTGGATCAGCGATATCGAAAAGTGGGAGAAATCAAGCTAGATCCCAACCTTATAAAATGGTTGGGATAACGGCCGGGATGGATGGACCACCAAGACCCTTCCGACAGGAAAAGCCTACTTTAGCTTTGACATGGGGATGATCACCAGTTCCATAAAGGCGTATACCAAAAAGAATACCGTGATCAAAGCCACTGTGACCAGATAGATTCTGTTGATCTGGTGCCGACGCGCATCCTTGGGATCATAAAATACCTTGCGAACACATTTGGTGCACCAATCCGACGGCTTTTCAAGGGTGAGGATATTTCCACATTTGCATTGAACATCCCTGGGGGGCGGTTTTTGGGCTTGTACCATCAATTTATCTCCATCACGGATAGCCGCGACTACGCACGTACGCTACCTGGTGATAGTGAAGCGGTTGCCGGGTTGTATTTTATATGGTGTAATTATCTGCGCGGTCCTGGTTTATCGGGTTTATTCTCAGGGAATAGCATATGCGGATTTTCGTGCCGGACTTTGAAGAATTCGGCCGACTCTTTGCAAAAGAGATAATAGGTCGACGCGATAAACAACAAAACAATCACAATCATCACGCCTGTTAAAAGCGGCTTTGTTTTATAGGCGAGGGCGATCCACATCAAATAATATAAAAAGGCGATGGCGTTACCCATGGCGCCGAGCCATTTGGCCCAAGGACGTTGAAGCGCTAAAAAGAAGCAGATCAAGGCGCCTATTCCCACATGGCGGTAGAACAGATTTTGGGGAAAGCCGTTGAGGCTGTTTTTAAAGTAGAATCCAAAAAAGGCCCAATGCCCCATCCAGGCGGCAATGGTGAAACCAATGCTTTTTTGAACACCCGAGGGCAGGTCGGCCCATTTTTTGACATTGCTGAACATGACACCTCCATCCACCCTGTCAACAGATCAAAATGTGAGCGAGTTAAAACCGTTTTTATATGGAATAGGCCGGAAAGGCAAGTCACGAAAATCTTGAAGAGAAAGCAGACCATAAGGTCTGAGTAAAATACGTGCGTGGATGAGCGCCGATGAAACGATACGAATTCTGGGATCCCAGGCTGTTTAATCTCCCTTTTTATGCTTACCTGGCCATACGGACAGTGCAGGCCGGAATCCATCCCAAAACCCTGTTTAAAGCCAATTATGCGCTGGAGAACGGGGATTTGCGGGCCTCCAAGTTTCGGCTGCAGCAGACAGTGGGTGCGGCTAAATTTCCACCCACGCTTTTTGTGGCAGATCCGCAAGGCATCCGCCAAAAGAAAAAACAAGTGATGCGTTTTGCAGGGGTTCACCACTTCCCTGTAATCGCCAAGCCGGATATCGGTGAATGCGGCAAAGCGGTCAAGCTGATCCATGATGAAGCACGGCTGGATCAGTTTTTACCCCTGATTTCATCCGATTATCTTATTCAGCCGGTGATACAGCTTCCCGTAGAGTATGGTGTTTTTTACGTGCGCTATCGCGGCAGGCCTCGAATTATAGGAATCAACGGCAAGACATTTCCGCATGTCCGGGGAAACGGTCGTGATACCCTGAAAATGCTGATTCACCAAAACCCGCGTTATTCGCATCACTGGCGCGGGTTTATCCATGATACGGATCTGGGCCGAACTCCCGCTCCGGGAGAAATAATCCGTCTTTCACAGATCGGTTCCCACACAATGGGTTGTATGTTTACCGACAAGACCCATTTAACGACGCCACTGTTGGAAAACGCGGTGTATGGTCTACTTGAAGATGTGCCCGGCGTCAATTTCAGTCGTCTGGATGTGCGGGCGGAGAGTAAAGCGGAATTTCAAAAAGGAAAATTTCAGCTCATTGAAATCAACGGTGTTTCATCACTACCCACCGAGATGTTCGACCCTCAGTATTCGGTGTTTGACGCGTATCGCATCTTTTTCCGTGTGGCTGACTGGCTGGTAAAAATCGCCAAAGAAAACCGTTATCAACCCATGAAACCGATTCGCCTTCGACGTCTGTTCCGGCAACTTCAACAAGACGGCCGCATCCTGGAAGAGACCCATCGGCGGTTATTGCAAATGGCCGGTTAGATCGGTGCAACCGATTTACATGGCGTTTAATTTCTTCCAGTTCTCATCGGCTTTTTCCACCAATCGGGCCTCGGTTTCCTTTTCAGCCAGCCGGTTCCATTTTTCCAATGTATTGATAAAAAATTGGTCGTAAAAAAGGTACAGTTTGCCTTCGATGACTTTATAGCGCTCCGGATGAATCGGAACCTTGTCGCCTTCCAGCATGGCCCATGCACACCACCCTCCATACGCCGGCGCATACTTTTCAGGACCCTGCGAAAAAGCGTCACGATTTTCTTGGTCATGAAAATGGTACACCGCTCCGTCATGGGTAACGGTTAGGCTTTTAACCCCTTTTTGGGGGACGCCCTCGTGATAGCTGACAGGATCGTAACCTTTGATCGCCACCCGGTTGTCATCCACGTTGGGGTCGGCCGGAATCCGGGAAAGACCGACACCGAAAAGAAATGCTACTATGAGAATTGCCAATAACGCTTTCCGCATAGAGACCTCCTCTCATGATTCGTCTATTAAGATATAGACGCCGGATGACCCAAATACTTACATCCGTATCACGGCGCAATGGCGTATTGGGAAAGCGTGGGTATTCGAGTGATCATTTTTTCCTTACGCAAAAACTGCGCAAAACGCTGATACCGTCGCCGGTCGAGAGCGCCCGGGCGTAGGGCAAAGCGGGGTAAAGTATCTTGAAAGGCGCGGCGATTCAGTTCATTATCCAGATCCTTTCCGTTTTGGGCAAGGATCTGCCAACTTTCTTCGGGATGATTTAAAAGAAACTGCACCCCCTTTTCCACCGCGTCGATAAATGCGCCCACAAAGGGTTCCCGGGCGCGCTCTTTGTGGGCGATCAAAATCAGCTCATCATAGGGCGGAATGCCGTGTTCTTCCACAAAAAATGCGCGCCCGGGACGGTTTTCAATATCCATCTGGTTGAGTTCAAAGTTGCGAAAAGCTCCGATCACCGCATCGGTCCGGCCGGCCAACAGAGAGGGCGATAGCGAAAAGTTCACATTGACCAGTTTCACATCGTCAAGCGTCAGACCCACCTGCCCCAAAAGTGTTTTGAGGAGCACATCTTCGAATCCACCGATGGAGTAGCCAATAGTTTTGGCCTTTAGGTCGGCAAGGGTCTTTATGGGCCCATCGCCTAAAACCACCAGCGAATTGAGCGGTGTCGCCACCAGCGTTCCCACTCGTACAATGGGAAGCCCCTGATCCACATGCAAATGATGCTGGGGCTGATACGAAACAGCGAGGTCAGCCTTTTTGGCCGCCACCAGTTTGGGCGGGTCATTGGGATTGGCCGGGGCAATCAGCTTCACGGCCAGCTCCGCTTTCTCAAAATAGCCTTTTTCCCGGGCTACAATCAAAGGCGCATGATCGGGATTGACAAACCAGTCCAACAGCACTGTCACCTGCTGCAATTGCGCCTCGGCCGGCACGGCCAACAATAAACCCGTCAACATCAAAATAATTGTTTTTTTCATGCTACTGACACTCCTCCCGGTAAATCATTCTTTTTAAAACTGCGTCGATACCATAGTAAAGCGCCAATGCCGCCAGCGCCAAGAGCAACAGCGCGGCAAACATCTGATCGGTCTGCATCCGGGCGTTGGCGTGCAGCATATAATAGCCCAACCCCCGGCTGGCGCCGACCCACTCCCCCACCACCGCGCCAATGGGCGCCACTGTGGCGGCAATGCGAATGCCTGACGCCAGGGCGGGCATCGCCGCCGGAACGCGAATCCTGCTAATCATCGTCCAGGCGTCGGCGCCCATAATACGGGCCAACTCCAGCCATTGGGGGTGGGTCCGCCGTAAGCCGTCGTAAAAGGCAGCCGTTACGGGAAAAAAGATGATCAACACCGCCATGGCGATTTTGGAGCCCATACCGTAACCGAGCCACAGAATCAGGATGGGGGCCAAAGCAAAGACCGGAATGGCCTGACTGATCACCAAGACAGGCAGTAACCACCGTTTGACCGGCTTAAAAGTGGTCATCAAAAGTGCACTGCAAACGCCCAACAGCGTGCCCATGATAATGCCGCCGCCGATCTCCGCCAGGGTAATCAAAAGATGCCCCAACAACGATTGCCAGTTGCCGACAAATGCCTCACCCACCTGAATCGGTGCTGGCAGGATGTACGGCGGCACACCGGTTATCAGCACCAATAGATGCCAAAGGCCCAATAAACCCAGAAATATGATCAAACCCCGCATGATCATCATAATTTTGGCATCATCAAATGGTCCAACAGTGATTTATGCAACAGCGCCATTTCAGAAGCAGCCGGATCCCTGGGTCTTTCGCCGGAAAGATCCAATTGATGCGCCGCCGCTGCCGGGCGATCCTTTAGTACGATAATACGGTGTCCCAACCGTAAAGCTTCCAAAGGATCATGGGTCACCAATACTACGGTGGTTTTTTTGACCAGTCGGGCAAAAAGGTTTTGCAGCCGCAGCCTCGTCAAAGCGTCCAGAGCCGAAAAAGGTTCATCCATTAAAATCACCGGCCGTTTTTCCATCAAGGTGCGTAAAAGGGCCACCCGTTGGCGCATGCCCCCGGAAAGGGTTTGTGGCAAGGCATCCTTTTCCGCTTCGAGACGGATTTCTGCCAGAAGTTGATGAACGCGCTGTTCTTTTTCAGCGTCAACGGATTTTCGAAGCCGCGCTCCCAAAAGAATATTTTCAGTCACCGTCAGCCAGGGGAGCAGCAGGTCATCCTGGGCCATCCAGGCGACGGGCGCTTTGGGGGCGGCTTTCTGATTAAAAGTGATTTGACCGGAGGCGGGCTTCAGGCTGCCTGCGATGAGCCGCAGCAAGGTAGATTTGCCGCATCCGCTGGGACCCAGCAAGACTGTCCATTGGCCCGCCGGAAAGGTTAGATTCAGATCAACAAAGAGCTGTTTAACACCAAATCCGAAAGATAAATTTTGCAGGCGCACTTCCAGAGCGGGACCCTTTTCGATGAGGACCGCTGACAATTAATTTCCTTTCCTGAAATGATCCCAGCCTTTGGATGATATAGCTCTCCGCTGTCCGGTGACACCGATGGCCTCAAGATAACCCGATGACGTGATTGCGCCGATCTTGTACAGCGAACGGCCAAAGCGGGATAAAAAAGCCGCTTCCAGCCCGGCCGCCATTTCAGCTTTGACTGTACACAGCAGCACATAATCTTCACCACCGTTAAGGGCAAAATCGGCGGCATTGACTGAAAAGCGTTCGCCAAATTGTTTAAGCTCGGACGAGATGGGCAGTTGCCGTGTATCAAGCACCGCTCCGCAACCGCTCTGGGAGATAATATGGCCCAGATCCGACGCGAGGCCATCGCTCACATCAATAGCCGCGGTAACCGCCGTGGAGCGGGCCAGAAAGCGACCTTCTTCTATATGTGGCAGGGGTTTACAGTGTCGATCGTAGAGTTTCACCAACGCTGTATCGCTCAGTTCAAGTTCTTCCAGAATGACTTGAAGCCCGGCCCGGCTGTCACCCACAAATCCGGTTACATAGACCAAATCGCCAGGCCGGGCGCCATCCCGGAATAGTAAATGATCAGGATCGACTGTTCCTGTAACGGCAATATTAATGATCAGGTCCTTCTTGGAACCGGTGGTATCACCGCCTAAAATATTGACGCCAAATTGATCGGCCAGTTCCCGCAATCCGGCATAAACCGCATCGATATATGCCAACGGGCAATCAGCGGGAATCGCAATAGAGACAAAAGCGTCTAAGGGCGCGCCTCCCATGGCTGCAATATCGCTCAAATTAACGGCCAAGGATTTAAAACCCAGGCTCTTGCCGGAAATCGCTTCCCGTCGAAAATGAATTTGCTCCACCAGAAGATCGGTGGTGAGCAGCATCGGCTGATCTTGCGGCGGATGGAACACCGCGGCATCGTCGCCAATACCTTTGACGACCCTTTCAGGGCGGACAATCGCCCTTCGGGTGATCCGCTTGATCAAACCAAATTCACCCAATGCGGCGATTTCCTTTCCGGAAGCATTCATCGGCTTTTTTGAATGATTGTGCTTAAATTTTGGGCGGCTTTGCGGCAATCATCGGCCGCGACGATCGCCGATACTACGGCGATGCCGTCGGCCCCCGCTTGCATGACACCAGCGGCATTGGCCCGGTTGATACCGCCGATGGCCACCACCGGAATCGTGACCGTTGCACAAATCCGTTGCAGCCCCCCAAGACCCATGGGCGGTGCAATATCGGTTTTAGTGGATGTGGCAAAAACAGCGCCGGCGCCGATATAATCGGCCCCCGCCTTTTGGGCCGACAGCGCGTGTTCCAGACATTCGGCGGAAATACCGATCACCATCTCTTGTCCTACAATGGCCCGTGCCATTTCAATGGGCATATCCGATTGTCCCAAATGGACACCGTCAGCTCTAACCGCCTGGGCCACATCAAGGCGGTCATTGATGATCAAGGGGACCTTTTGCTCCTTTAGAAAAGGCTGAATCGATCCTGCTTGATCAATAAAGTCACGGGTTGACTCCTTTTTGGCCCGCACCTGAACGCAGGTGACTCCACCGTAAACCGCTTTTGCGACCACCGCCGATAAAGAACGGCCCCGGCTTAAGCCCTGATCGGTCACCAGGTAAAGGCTATAGTCAATGGCGCCCTTTTTCAAAGGGTCACCTTTTCAATTTTGGCATCAGCGGAGAGTTGTTCGGGGCTGACCGTATAAAGCGCGTCCAACAACGCGATCATATAACTTCCCGGTGCTGTGGCCGTTTGTGCAGCCACTTGACCACAAAGCCCCCAATAGGCCAATGCCGCTGCCGAAGCATTCAATGGGTCGCTGGTAGCAGTTGCCAAAAAAGCGCCCATAATGGCCGTGGCCGTGCAGCCGGTACCGGTCACCCGACCCATCAGGACGTGACCGTTTTGAATTTTGAACGCCTGTTCACCATCAGTCACGAGATCTTCGGGGCCGGTGATGGCCACGATGCATCCCAATTGATCGGCCATGTTGCGGGCCGTTTCCACAGCGCGCTCCACTCCATGGGTGGCGTCAACGCCCTTGGTGGCGGCGGCCTGATCACCCAACGCCAGGATTTCCGATGCGTTGCCCCGCACCACGGTCACCTTGACCTTGTTCAAAATATCCTTGGCCGCGTTGGTCCGCAGCACGGTTGCGCCGGCCCCCACCGGGTCCAATATGACCGGCGTTCGATTGGCATTGGCGGCTTGCCCCGCCTTGATCATGGAGCCAATCCACGCATCTTCAAGGGTTCCGATATTGAGCACCAACGATCCTGCAATCCCGGCCATATCGGCAACTTCATCAATCGAATGGGCCATCACCGGGCTGGCGCCCGCGGAAAGCAGCGCATTGGCCGTATAGTTCATCACCACGTAATTGGTGATGTTGTGGACCAGCGGTGAATTTTGTCTCACTTTTGCCAAATAATCTCCTGTCATGCCATGCCCCTTCTATTATTTGCGTCATTAAAAAGGCCGTTTCCCTGATCCAAGGAAACGGCCCGTTACTGTTTTCATTTGCGCTCCCTACGCTGGAATTACCCAGATCAGGTTCAATGGGTCTAATCTCAGGTTGCCTTGCAACCACCCCGATGTTATTTTCTTAGTCTAACCAGTGGCGCTAAAAAGTCAACTATGCAAAGGCACGATTGACATAGCCGTCAATTCGCGTTTTAACCTGACCTTCCCATTGAACTCGAGTGAAGGGGAAAACGTGCGACTGAAAGAAAAAAAGGTTCTGGGGCTTACCATCGGCTCCCACAGTCTGGTTCACTTTTACGAAGGGGTGCTTCCGCCGCTTTTTCCCCTGCTGCTGGCGGAATTTACCACAGACTATTTTCATCTGGGTGTCATTGTCAGTATCTTTTCCTATGCGTTTGGGTTCGGCTCGCTACCTGCGGGTTTGTTGGCCGATAAAATCGGTTCCCGCAAATTGATTTCAATTTACCTGTTTGGAGCCGGCCTATTGGCTGTTTTGGTGTGGCCGGCCAATACCCTTTGGTTTTACGGAACCGTGATGGGGTTGGTAGGCCTTTTTTGCGCCATTTACCACCCCGCGGCCAACACGCTGCTCTCTTTGGCCATGACCGACAAAGGCAACGCTTTTGGACTTCATGGTGTGGCGGGTAGCCTGGGTGTGGCCCTGACACCGATTCTATCGGCCTGGAGCGGCACACTTTTGGGCTGGCGGACACCCCATGTGATTTTCGGCTTAATGGGTATTTTGCTGGGGCTCTACTCCCTTGTAATCCCTGAATATCGGCCTCCGCGAAATGATTCCGCCGACAAGATAGACGGTGTTAAACTATCCCATAATCAAGTAACCAAAATTCTGGTCTTTTTTGCCGCCTCGATATTTACCGGGTTGACCTACAAAGGAATTATGACCTTTTTACCGGCCTTTATGGGTGAGCAGGTGCGTCTCTCCTTTCTACCATCCGATCCGGTGGCTTTGGGGGGTACCGTGGCCACGATCGCCTTATTGGTAGGTGCGGCCGGGCAGTTCGCATCGGGCCGTATGGTAGACCGAATCCGCCCGGAAAAACTCTACCTGATTGCCATTTTGATCAGTACCGCGTCGGTGTTTGCCATCGCCACCAGCGCCAACCTGGCCTTGATTGCCGCCACGATTGTGTATGCTTTTTTCTATTTCTCGATCCAACCGGTCCAAAATTTTTTAATCACTACCTATTTACCTCCTCACCGCCGGGGATTTGGGTTTGGCCTCCATTTTTTTCTTTCGTTTGGGGTTGGCGCCACCGCAGCGCCGGTATGCGGATATTTGGCCGACACCCTCGGATTGGCCTCGGTTTTTTGGGCCATGGGGATCAGCTTTATCATCTCCGCTGTTTTGAGCTGGATGTTGCTGGTTCAATCATCCCGGGACACCGCATAGAGCAACGTTTTGACAAAAAAATGATCCGCCTTAATTTATTGGAAAGGCTTTTTTACATGTGCAGGCATTTTCGTTTTAATAAGGAGGGGCTATGCTCAACACTGATAAGATTTCAACGGCTTTTAACGCCATTGTGGAAGAAGCCGGCGCCATAAAAGACGATCCGGCCATACCGGATAAGGTGAAAGCAGGTTTGGCCACGATCATTTCCATTGCCAAACATCAAAACGATATTCGCAATGCTGCTAAAGGAAGTTGTAAAGCTCATTCGAAGTAACGGCTACGTAAAATCAGCTCGTCATTGTGAGGCGAGACCTTTGCAGGATATCTATATTTGTTCACGTTCAAGGATGGCGAAAAATGGAACCGGGCGCATATATTGAATATTTCGAGGATACCATTTTGAGCCGAACGCCGAAATTGGGCCAAAAGGGGTGTTATGCAAAGGTCTCACTTGGAATCAGGATAGCGCATCTATCTCATAGCCCGTATAGTTGTGGGGCGTCAGCTGCCGCAGCTCATCTTTAATCGTACCGGAAACGTCCAGCCCGTCAATAAACTCGGCCAGGGTGGTTTGAGTTATGGTTTCGTTCACACGGGTGAGGCTTTTTAAAGCCTCGTAAGGATTGGGATATCCTTCCCGCCGCAAAATCGTTTGAATCCCCTCTGTGACAACAGTCCAGTTGGCCGCCAAGTCCTCCGTCAGCGCCTCTTCATTTAAAAGCAACTTGCCGATACCCCTATCCAGAGATTTTAACGCGATCAATGAATGCGCCAACGGCACACCCAGATTGCGGGTAACCGTGGAGTCGGTCAAATCCCGCTGCAAACGCGAGACGGGCAGCTTGTCGGCCAGATGGGCCAGCAGTGCATTGGCAACCCCTAAATTACCCTCGCCATTTTCAAAATCGATGGGGTTTATCTTGTGGGGCATGGTAGACGACCCCACTTCGTCTTTCTTAATCTTCTGTTTGAAATATTCCATAGAGATATAGGTCCAGAAATCCCGCGCAAAATCGATGAGGATCGTATTGAGCCGCATGACACCATGACAAAAGGCAGCCAGATCATCATAAGGCTCAATCTGAGTGGTGAGTGGTGTCCGAGCCAGTCCCAACTTTTCATCCAAGAAACGATCGGCAAAGCGGGGCCAGTCGATTGAGGGATAAGCCGCTTTATGGGCGTTAAAATTGCCTGTTGCACCGCCAAGCTTGGCTGAAAAGGGAATTCCATCAAGAAGCCGTAACTGCCCTTTTAGGCGGTGGGAAAAAACAGCCATCTCTTTGCCCAAGGTTGTCGGTGAAGCCGGCTGGCCATGGGTGCGGGCCAGCATGGGAACACGTTGCCATTCTCGGCTCTTCTTATCAAAGGTATTGGTTAATGATTGGTACTGCGGCTGTAACACTGTTTTCCATGCATCCTTCAGCATTCGCGGCATGGCCGTATTGTTGATGTCCTGAGAGGTGAGGCCAAAGTGGATAAACTCTTTAAATGCACCCAACTCCAACCGTTCAAAAGCCTCTTTGAGAAAATATTCCACCGCTTTAACATCGTGATTGGTGGTCTTCTCGATCGCTTTGATCACCTGGGCATCGCTTTCCGAAAAGTTACGGTAAACATTCCGTAATTCTTCATATTTACCTGAACCTATTTTATTTAACTCATTTATGGGGATTTCACAAAGCGCGATAAAATACTCCACCTCCATCATTACCCGGTAACGGATCAAGGCGCCTTCACTAAAAAAAGGCCCCAACGGTTTCGTGACCCGTCGGTAACGACCGTCAACAGGTGAAATGGCGGAAAGCGAGGTGAGTGCCATGGTCAATTCCTTATAGTCAGGTGGTATTAAATAAAGTTTCTACTGCTCTTTTTATGGAATTTGAGCTAAAAGTCAACGGGCGCGGTGATCCCAAAATCCGCGATTAGATTTTATGCAAACCGGTTCATTGGCCCATGTCGGCCCAAAAAATACCAGACCTTCCAGGCCGCCATTTGAAAAGCTGCGCCGAAGAAAGTCACCGGCGGCGTCCGCTGACGGCATCCGCTCCAGCTTCAACAGTTCACGAAGGCCGGTATCCTTTCTGATTGGCCGTAAACCTTCCGGACTCCCGCCGCCGTTTTGCATGAGCATCAGCTAGAACAGATGCTTGCCGGGGGCATAGCCTGCGCCGGGTTTTGGCAGATGTCGATCCAGCTTTTTCAACAGACCCAAACCAATAGCAAATTCACCCGACAGGGCCAGTCCCGCATGGGGGGTAATCAGGTCGTTTGTTTTTTCAGGCTTGAAAGGCAGTACGGTTTGTCTTATCATTGTTTTCACCTCGTTGGTGAGGGTTGTGAGTTGGTTAATCATCTTCTATCTACCTGAATCAACGAGGTTTTTCAACGTTATAAATCCCTTATCAATCGCGGATCCGGGGGTGATACGCTGACACCTTACTATGATTGACGTTAAGTGTCCGGTTTGGTATTTTGCCATTTTATCCTGACTGTTTATTTGTGCTTTTTGTAAACAACGGATACTTGATTTTAACCATATATTAGGTGCATTAGGACACACCGTGCAATATTTTCGCAACTGGTTCAACCAACGCTTTTCAGATCCCCAGGTGGTTATACTCTTTTTCCTGTTAGTTATCGGGACGCTGATCATCCTCACCCTGGGAAAGCTGTTAGCACCGGTGTTGGCCAGTATTGTCATTGCCTATCTATTGGAAGGGATTGTTGTTTTTTTTCAACGGCTTCGAACACCACGAATGATTGCGGTGCTGCTGGTGTTTACCGCCTTTTTAACGGCCCTGTTTTTTCTACTGTTCAGCTTAATGCCTAAAATATCCACCCAGGTCGGCGGCATTTTAGCGGACCTACCGGCCATTGCCGCCGCCGGCCGGCAACAACTCATCCAACTGCCCGAAAAATATCCTGATTTCATCTCACCGGAACAAGTTACCGATTTTACCCGGTACCTCCAAACGGAGATCGGCCGCATGGGGCAACGTATCCTCAGTTTTTCAGTGGCGTCGGTGAGGGGTATTTTTAGTTTCATTATCTACCTGGTGTTATTACCGCTTATGGTTTTTTTCTTTTTAAAGGACAAAAAGGTCATTCTCGACTGGGTCAACGACCTTTTACCCGAAGATCGTGATTTGAGCCGACAAGTGTGGCGCCAGGTGGATTTACAAATCGGCAATTATATCCGCGGTAAGTTTTGGGAGATCCTCATCATTTGGGGCATTTCATACGTCGTTTTTCTTTTTTTAGGTCTTGACTATGCCATGCTGATCAGTCTGTTGGTGGGATTATCGGTATTGGTGCCTTATATCGGTGTAACAGTCACCACCTTACCCGTAGCCATGATGGGCTTTTTCCAGTGGGGCCTTTCCCCCGAGTTTATCTATCTTTTGATCGCCTACGGCATTATTCAATTGTTTGACGGCAATATTTTAGCCCCACTGCTGCTGGCCGATGTGGTTAACCTGCACCCCATTGCGATTATCGTATCAGTGGTCCTATTTGGCGGATTGTGGGGCTTTTGGGGTGTCTTTTTCGCCATTCCCTTGGCGACCCTTGTGGAAGCGGTGTTAAAGGTGTGGCAAAATGCCCAGGGACACACTGACCTGGCGGAAATAGATGCTGAAAGTTAAAGGAGAACCTAGTGTCATGTCATGCTTCTAATGTTGGATAAAGCCGTTTCAGTTTGACTCTGGCATCATCGGTCGTAAACTGCCAGTTAACTTTTGCATCTATCCCGTTTCTTGCTGACTCCCACGCCTTGACCT
>Ga0209457_1000049_pt1 | contig 50651 bp, 53 predicted proteins | sample WorMetHEROISLAND_5_FD_187410 | JGI IMG/M metagenome (GOLD analysis project Ga0209457, IMG submission 187410) | Marine gutless worms symbiont microbial communities from Max Planck institute for Marine Microbiology, Germany - Olavius sp. 5 HERON... ... | reverse complement strand
GAGGATGGTGGCCGGCTGGAGTTGTGGCTATCCTTAACCAGATGTGCTTCGAGTTCCTGAATGCGCTCATGCATCTGCTCAATGATCGCAGTTTGCCCCTCAATGATCGCAGCCTGCTCCACAACCCATTCACGCAGCCGCTTAAGTTCGTCGTCAGGGCTTTCTGGAGAATAGGTTAGGGCGTGCGATTCAGGCATGGCTCCATGGGCACGCGCGTAGCCTGCTGCTTGGAAAGAGGTCCTGAATAGTTACGATTTGCGTTCATTGGCAACAAAAAAAGCTTTGCCAACAGCTTGTTCCAGCAGTGATTATCATTCGGTAGCCCTACTAGGCGCGACGAGGAGGAATAGTCGGCTCCTATTGCTACGAGTCGCAACACCGCTATCGGGTGCGAGAGACGGGCACATCGCGGCGGAAAATCCATGTGTGGTGGGTAACCTAAGGCGATTTCTGTCAAATGAAATACCATCTTGGTGATCTTTTTGTCCGTCTTCTGTGTTGCGTCAATCGTTACATAGTCCACTAGGCGCCGGTTGCCGCGCCTTGAATACGAACCAAAATCCGGCCCAATCTGGTACTCCATTTTCCGGCAATCGCCTAATTGCTCGTCGCATCCGATGGATGAAGTGATCAACTTTTATTGCCCAGAAAAACATACGGTTAAACCCAACCCAGTTGTTGATTGAGAACGCCTCTAGAAGACCTGATCCAAATAGAGCAGGTCCGTCGGTCTTTGCCGGCCTCCTACCAAGTGTGGGAGGCCGGTGTTCTCGTTTACGGCTCGGCGTATCTCTTCCCAATCCACAGTTACCCCTTGCATACCGGCGATCGCCGCGGGGATCACCTTTCTGATGAGGGTGGGGCGGTCTTTGTCCTTGGCATGTATCTCCAGATAGAGGTCGTTGCGATGCCAGCCGATCTTGAACGGTTGGTCGAGGATCGTGACCGGTGTCCGGATCGGGACTTTCGGAAATAGCTGCGCAATGTCCTCCGGGTACATGCGGATGCAACCGTGACTGACCTGCATGCCGAGCCCCCAGGGCTTGTTGGTGCCGTGAATGAGATAGCCCTCGGCACTCAGGTATAGGGCATGCTGTCCCAAGGGGTTGTTCGGTCCCGCCGGAACCATGGTCGGTAAGGGGGCACCTCTTGCGGCGTGCTCGGCACGAATGGAGTCCGGGGGCGTCCAAGTCGGGGCTTTGGCCTTGCGTACAATGTCGAATTTGCCGCGCGGTGTGTTCCAGCCCTCGCGCCCGATGCTGACGGCATAGGTGACGACTTTGTCGGGAGTGGGGAAATAGTAGAGCCGTTTCTCCGCCAAATTGAGCACCAGTCCCTGCCGTGGGGAGTCAGGCAGCACATAGTGCGTCGGCACCAGGATGTCGATGTCGGTACCCGGTATCCAGGTGTCCACTCCCGGATTAGCGGACTTCATCTCTTCATAGCCGAGCCCGTTGCGGCGACCCAGGTCCAGCAGGGTGTCTTCGCGTCGGCTCTTCATATAGAACGCCTGACCGAAGACGTTGTCATGGGTGTTCGCGAGCCGATAGCTGCTCTGTGCTGCCGGTAGCGTGCAGCTAGCGACGGTCAAGATGAGGTATAGTAGTGATGCCCCTCCCGGGTGGGGGCTCTTCTCGGGTTGCCACGATTTTGTCATATTCTTCCCAATCCCCCTGTAATACTGATAACCTGTCCAGTCACAGGAGCGGAGCCCGGCTGTGCCCACTTGGATTCGTTGCTACCCTTGATGACAGGTTGGTGGCGAAGTCCGCAGGATCGAGTCCCCAGCGGGAACTGGTATGGTGACACGGTCTCCGTTGCAAGCTTCCCCCGTGCGCTTTATTGAGGGAGCTTGGAAATTGCGTCTTTGGACTTTTGTAACTCGCGGAGTGAAAACATGGTTTTCGCTCCGCTTCTATTTTTCAAGTACCGATATGCTCGAAAACCGGCGGGATATCTCTACTCCGCGCGGATGCCTTGGATTTTCTAAGGTACCCTGTCATCGCGATCATGCAAAATCGACGATGAGGCCGGCCGATATCGGTTAGGATCGAATAAGGCGATTTTTGTCCAATGAAATACCATCTTACTGGTCTTTTCGTCCGTCTTCCGTGTTGCGGAAACCGTTATAGAGTCTACTATTCGCTGGTTGCCGCGCCTTGAATACGAACCGAAATCCGGCCCGATCCGGCACGTCATTTCCCGGCAATCGCCTAAGAAATCTTCTTGTTCGGATTGTTTTCACCCCTGTATCGAGTATCGATTCAAATTCTATGTCTGTCTTCGATCTACCTATCGGAACCCCTGCCCGTATCGCCGAGATAGAGGGCGGACAGCAGCTGACACGGCGGCTACTGGGCCTGGGTTTGCGAGTGGGCAGCGAGGTGGCTGTTCTACACCATCGCCGCCGCGGTGTGGTCCTGTCCGCCGGTAGCACCCGGGTTGCCTTGGGTGGCGGCGTTGCCGAGAAGCTGTCCGTCGAGCCCTTGGGTATCGATGGGACGGGCGTCGACTAGCGAGACATTCGTGCCCGACCTCGGGTGTCTGGTCGGGGTCCGGGTCCCCTTGGGGGAGGGGGACCTTGAAGAATTTCGGCTCTCTTGCGTTTAGTGTGGGAGGAAAAGGAAACCACCGCGTAGCGGCTGCGTCCTTGACTGGCTGGATGGGCGCAACACAATGTGGGTAAGAGGGGGTCGGGGCATCCGGCGGATCAAGCCCAATGTCCTGCTGTTGCTGAGTTCGCCGTGATGCGTGGCCTCGCGGCCAAAACGCCCCGATCCCCTCATGCAGACCCCTCTTCTGCGTCTGTCCAGCCTGTCAAGGATGGTTTTCTTTTCCATTTTACCCATACAATCCGTAAGAGAGCCAGAATTTCTTCCTTGGAATTTTTCAAGTCTCGATACGCATAGGCGGTTCTCGCTTCGCTCCTGGTTTTCAAGCGCTTGCGGACTTGAAAACCAGTGGTGCATGCATTTTTGCCACCGCAAGCCATCTTGGATTTTTCACGGTACCATTGACGTTGGCATGAACGGATAGAGCGATCATGGATCACTGCGAATGGGAAGGGTCCAGGCATCCGGAACGCCGGGGCAATGGGTTGTCCATTGCCTTGGCGGGCAATCCGAACAGCGGTAAGACGGCGCTGTTCAACGTCTTGACCGGTATTCGCCAGAAGACGGGCAATTGGCCGGGGGTTACCGTGGAGCGCAAGGAGGGGCGGCTGGAGATCGACGGTCGGGAGACCCGAGTCATCGATCTGCCGGGTATCTATTCCCTGGACGCGAACTCTCCGGACGAGCAGGTAACGCGCGATTATCTACTCACGCGGGATGCGGACCTGATCGTTAATGTCGCCGATGCCTCCAATTTGGAACGCAATCTCTATCTCACCGTCCAGCTCCTGGAGATGGGCGTACCCCTGATTCTGGCCCTGAATATGATGGATGTGGCGCGCGATCGCGGCATCCTGCTGGACCCGGAGTGCTTGAGCCGTGAGCTTGGCTGCCCGGTGGTGCCGATCGTGGCCGTTACCCAAGAGGGTGTAACGGAGCTCAAGGCGCGCATGTTGTCGGTCGCCGGTGGCCAGTGTCCCGGCGGCTTCGATCTCGCCCAGGAGGAGTGCGTGGAGCAGGCGCTGGCCATGCTCGCTCCTTGCTTCGAGGATAAAGCCGACCGGGCTAACGGCCGTTGGTTGGCGCTCAAATTGCTGGAAGGTGACCCCGTCGCCGAGGCCCTGGCCGGTGCCGAGATTTTGGACCAAGCCGAGTCGTGGCGGCAGCTCATCCGGGATCGTTCGGGGGAGGTAGCGGACCTCCATATCGCCGCTACCCGCTTCGGGCATGCCCATGCCCTGGCCCAGCGGGTAACCCGAGAATGGGGACGGATCGGCAAGACCCTGACTGACCGTATTGACCGCGTGGTTCTGGACCGGGTCTGGGGGGTTCCCCTGTTCCTGGTGGTCATGTACCTGATGTTCATCTTCACCATCGACTTCGGCGGTGCCTTCATCGATGTCTTCGATGGTGTCGTCGGGGCATTGGCCGTGGATAGCGTACGCGCTCTGTTGACCACCGTGGGTGCGTCGGAATGGATCACTCTGATCCTGGCAGACGGGGTCGGTGGCGGCCTCCGAGTGGTGGCATCTTTCATTCCCATCGTCGCCAGTCTGTATCTGTTTCTCTCCGTGGTGGAGGATACCGGCTATATGGCGCGGGCGGCCTTCGTCATGGACCGTCTGATGCGTTCCATCGGCCTGCCCGGTAAAGCCTTCGTTCCCATGATCGTGGGTTTCGGTTGCAATGTGCCGGCCGTCATGGCCACTCGGACACTGGACAACGAGCGCGAACGTAAGCTCACCATCCTCATGAATCCCTTTATGTCTTGTGGTGCTCGATTGCCGGTCTATGTGCTCTTCGCGGCCGCCTTCTTTCCGCACGCGGGGCAAAACGTCGTTTTCGCCCTGTATCTGATTGGTATCTTAGTAGCAGTCCTGACCGGGTTGGTGATGCAGCAGACTTTGCTCGCCGGACAAAGAACCGGCTTCATGATGGAGCTTCCTCCCTACCATCTGCCGACTTTCAAGGGCGTGATGCTGCGAACCTGGGATCGAGTGCGCTTGTTCGTCAAGGAGGCCGGTCGGGTGATTGTCATCATGGTGGTGGCTTTGAACCTGCTCGGTACCCTCGGCACCGATGGGACCCTGGACCGGACCGATAGCGAGCACTCGGTTTTGAGCGCGGCGAGCCGGATGGTCACTCCCCTATTTGCTCCCTTGGGGGTTGAAGAGGACAACTGGCCGGCCGTGGTCGGGATCGTCTCCGGGGTTTTGGCCAAGGAGGTCATCGTCGGCACCTTGGATGCCCTTTATACCCGCATCGCGGAGGAGGAGCAGCCGCAGAATACCGAGATGACCTTCGACCTCTGGTCGGCCCTGGCTACGGCGGTCGGCAGTGTGCCGAAAAACTTGGCCGGGGTTGCCGACAGTTTGCTCGATCCCTTGGGGTCGAGCGTGGGGGACCTCTCGGATCACGAGCGGGTGGTGGCAGAGCAGGAGGTCAGGAGCGGTACCTTCGGGGCCATGGCCGCCCGCTTCGACGGGCGGATCGGTGCCTTTGCCTATCTGCTGTTCGTGTTGCTGTATTCTCCCTGTGTGGCGACCATCGGAGTCATCGTCCGCGAGACGGGCATGGCCTGGGCGGGGTTCGTGGTAGTCTGGACCACCGGAATCGCCTTCGTTACGGCTACCCTTTTCTATCAAATCGCCAGCTTCGAGCGTCATCCGCTCAGCTCCGCTGGTTGGATCGTCGGGCTATCGCTCTTTCTGGCGGTAGTCATAGCGGGACTTCGGATCTGGGCACACAAGGGGCAAGAGGGGAGGTCCGTCCGCCGCCGAGGCTCAATTGATCGCACGCCGCGCTCAGCATGAAGGCGCCTTGAAAGATTCGAGCTACTTGTGTGGGATAGGGATGTTCCGCTAACTTTCGAGCACACAAGCGTGTGAAAGCTGGGAACGAAGCGGAATGTTTTTGCATCGAGACCAGGAAAATTCCAAAAATGGAATTTTTCAAGGTCCTCGATAGTTAACCGAAAGAACAGGAGACATCCATGTCCAAGAAACATCCGATCGTCGCGGTTACCGGCTCTTCAGGTGCGGGTACGACGACTGTCAAGCGCGCCTTCGAGCATATCTTTTTCCGTGATGGGTTCAACGCCGCTATTGTCGAAGGCGATAGCTTCCATCGCTACGACCGCGCCGAGATGAAGGCCGAAATGACCAAGGCGACGGCGGAGCACCGTAATCTGAGCCACTTCGGGGCGGATGCGAACCGCTTCGATAAGCTGGAGGCGTTGTTCAAGAGTTATGGAGAGACGGGTACCGGCCAAAAGCGATACTACATTCACAGCGACGAGGAAGCGGCGGAGCTCAATGCTCGCCTCGGTACCGATCTCGGACCCGGCCAGTTTACGCCATGGGAAGATATTCCCGAGGGTACGGATCTCCTATTTTACGAAGGTTTGCATGGGCTCGTGGTGACCGAGGAAGGCAACATCGCCGAGCATGTGGACCTCGGGGTCGGGGTAGTGCCCATCGTCAATCTGGAGTGGATACAAAAGATCCATCGCGACAACCTGGAGCGCGGCTACTCCGCCGAGGCTATCGTCGATACCATCATGCGCCGTATGCCGGACTACATCACCACCATCGTGCCCCAATTCACCTTGACGGATATCAACTTCCAGCGGGTACCGACGGTCGATACATCCAATCCTTTCATCGCTCGGGATATCCCGACTCCGGACGAGAGCTTCGTCATCATCCGCTTCCAGGACCCGAAGAAGCTTGAAATCGATTTTCCCTATCTGCTCTCCATGATTCACGATTCCTTCATGACTCGCCGCAATAACATGGTGGTTCCCGGAGGGAAAATGGGTTTCGCCATGGAGATCATTCTGCAGCCCATCATCGAGCGGCTGATGGATATGCGTAACAGGTAATCTCTCCCGGACAAGTCGTTGTCGGGTATCCGTGCCGCCGTTCCGGCCGGGATGCCGTAACCCGCGTCGGGAGGAGCCGATTTATCTCGGGGACCTCGAGAGATTCCAGAGATGGAATTTCTTGAGGTCCCCGAAAATCATCTCGTTTACCCTGAAATCCCGGACCGGCTACCTGCCGTGGGTCGGATGTCGAGCAGGTGAATACGGCGGCTATCCGCCCGCATCACGGTGAAGCGGAAGTGGGAAACCTGGATCTGGTCGCCACGTTTCGGCAGACGGCCGAATGCATTCACGATCAGTCCACCCAGGGTATCGAATGTTTCGGCGGGGAAATCGCTGCCGAAGTAGTCGTTGAATTCGTCGATGGTGGTGCGGGCCTTGGCCGTATACTCGCATGCACCACGTTTGAAGATCGGCGGGTCTTCGTCAAAGTCGTGCTCATCCTCGATCTCGCCGACAATCTGTTCAAGCACGTCCTCGATGGTCACCACTCCGGCCGCATTACCGTACTCGTCGACGACAATGGCCATGTGGTTGCGGCTGGTGCGAAATTCCCGGAGCAGTACATTGAGGCGTTTACTCTCCGGCACGAAGACCGCCGTACGCAGCAGGTCGCGGAGGTTGAAGGCGCGCCGCTCCCGGTTGCGGACACACAGTGGCAACATATCCTTGGCGAGCAATATCCCCACCACCTCGCCCTTGTCATCGCCGATGACCGGAAACCGGGAGTGGGCGGATTCGACCGCGATCCTGAGTATCTCTTCCAGGGGATCGTCACGCCGCACACAGACCGCATCCACCCGCGGGATCATGATGTCGCGTACCCGCAGGTCGGCGACCTGCAGCACGCCTTCCATCATGCTCAGGGCCTCGGCATCGAACAGGGCGCGGCCCCGGGCATTCTTCAATAGCTCGACGAGCTGCTCTTTGTTCTGCGGCTCACCACCGATGCGCCGACCGAATTTCTTCAGCCACGCCTTTACTCGGTAACCGAGTCTGGCCCGAATGCTCGTCATGAAGTGCTATTGGTCCGCATAGGGTGCGGGAAATCCTAACCCCAACAGGATATGCCTTTCCAGCCCTTCCATCTTAGGGGCCTCGGAGCGATCCGAATGATCGTAACCGAGGAGATGCAGCACCCCATGTATCACGATGTGGGCCCAATGGGCCTCGAGCCCCAGGCCTTGCTCACGGGCCTCGCGCGCCACCAACGGGGCACAGATCACCAAATCTCCCAAAAGGTCACAGTCCTTGATACCTAGTAGAGGCTCAAAGGGAAAGGACAGTATGTTGGTCGCTCCCGATCGGCCGCGGAAACGTCGATTGAGTTCGGCCCCCTCGGGCTCGTCCACCAGCCGGATACTCAGCTGGGCCCGCGTGCGCCGGTCCGCCAAGGCCGCCTCGGCCCACCGATGCAAGTGGGTGTATCCGGGGAAATCCGGCACCGTCGATGCATTTTGAAGATCCAACTCCAGCAGCCTATGGTTGCGATGGCTCATGGCTCGCATGCGAGCTGGGGCTCGGGCAAAGGGTTACGGTCGAAGGTGTCATAGGCCCCGACGATGCGCTGCACCAGTGCGTGGCGTACGACGTCCCTGGCATTGAAGAAGGTGAAGCTGATACCGTCCACATGGCGCAGAATCTCGATAGCTTGGCACAGTCCCGAAGGTTGCCCACGGGGCAGATCCACCTGGGTCACATCGCCGGTGACCACGGCGGTGGAGCCGAAGCCGATGCGGGTCAAGAACATCTTCATCTGCTCGGGTGTCGTGTTCTGGGCCTCGTCCAGGATGATGAAGGCGTCGTTCAGGGTCCGTCCGCGCATATAGGCGAGGGGCGCGACCTCGATCACATTGCGCTCGATGTACTTGTTCACTTTCTCGAAGCCGAGCATCTCGTATAGGGCGTCGTAAAGTGGTCGCAGATAGGGGTCCACCTTTTGGGCTAGGTCTCCGGGCAGAAAGCCGAGCCGCTCGCCGGCCTCCACCGCCGGGCGTACCAACACCACGCGGCGTACCCGGTCAGACTCCAAGGACTCCACCGCGCAGGCCACGGCCAAGTAGGTTTTGCCGGTACCGGCGGGACCGACTCCGAAGCTGATGTCATGACTCGGGATGGCATGCAGGTATTGCTGTTGGTTCGGTCCCCGGGCACGGACCAGGGCTCGCTTGGTCTTGATGACCACATCCGGCAGTCGGTCTTCCGTACTGTCCGGTAGGGCATCCACGCCGGATTCCTGCAGATGGAGGTGTATCCGTTCCGGGGTCAAGATTTCATCCGCGCTCGCTTGGTAAAGATCGCGTAATACCCGCGCCCCGGCCGCTACCGACCGGTGCTTGCCGATCAGGCGGAAGGTCGAGCCACGGCTGCCGATCTCGATACCGAGCCGAGACTCGATTTGGCGCAGGTGTTGATCGAGCTGCCCACAGAGATTGGCCAAGCGCTCATTGTTCGCCGGTAGCTCGATGTCGATGGTTTCCGGGTGGCTGGACAAGACAGAAGGTTTCCGGCGTGGTTTGGTCTCGGGCGGTCTATGGGCACCTTGAATGTTTCAAGGTGCCCTTATGGAGACTTCTATCGAACCGGGTGGCCGCGAAGTGGGATCGATTCCAGTGGGATCGATCCCAGGTGGTCACCGGATCAGCTCTCCCCGTAGCGAGTTGGGTAGGGCCCGGGTAATGGTCACAGCCGCGAATGTACCGACCAGGTCCCGCGGACCCGCGAAGTTGACCACTCGATTGCTGGCGGTGCGGCCGGCCAGCTCCACCGGGTCCTTGCGCGACGGCCCCTCGACCAGTACCGACCGGACAGTGCCCACCAAGCGTTGACCGATGGTCCGGGCATGTTGGTCGAGACGCTCTTGCAACCGTGCCAAACGGGCTTGCTTGACCGCACCGGGAACCGCATCGGGGTAATCCGCAGCGGGTGTGCCGGGACGCCGGCTGTAGATGAAGCTGAAGCTGGTGTCGAATCGAATCTCATCCACCAGGGCCAAGGTAGCGGCGAAGTCCTCCTCCGTCTCGCCGGGAAAGCCGACGATGAAGTCGGAGGAAATGGCCATATCCGGCCGTACCCGCCGCAGACGGCGGATTTTGGATTTGTATTCGAGCACCGTATGGCCCCGTTTCATGGCGGCCAGGATTGCATCGGAGCCGCTTTGCACCGGTAGGTGCAGGTGGCTCACCAGCTCAGGTACATCGGCATAGGTATCAACCAGAGAATCGGATAAGGCCACGGGGTGCGAGGTAGTATAACGGATGCGTCCGATCCCTTCGATAGCGGCCAAGTAGCGAATCAGCAGGGCCAGATCGGCGTGTCCCCCGTCGTGCAGTGCTCCGCGGTATGCATTGACGTTTTGGCCCAGTAGATTGACTTCCCGCACCCCCTGCTCGGCCAGGGTCGCCACCTCCGCTACCACATCATCGAAAGGACGGCTGACCTCCTCGCCCCGGGTGTAGGGCACGATGCAGTAAGTGCAGTATTTCGAGCAGCCTTCCATCACCGAAACCAAGGCCGTGGGTCCCTGCGTACGCGGTGTGGGCAGGTCATCGAACTTCTCGATCGCGGGGAAGGAGACATCCACCTGGGGTTGGCGACAGCCCCACAGCTCGGTCAGCATCCGAGGTAAACGATGTAGTGTTTGAGGCCCGAACACCAAGTCAACATAGGGTGCCCGCTCGCGGATCGCCGTACCCTCCTGGCTCGCCACACAGCCGCCGACACCGATGATCAAGTTCGGATTACGCTCCTTCCAGGGACGCCAACGGCCGAGCTGGGAGAATACCTTGTCTTGGGGCTTTTCCCGCACCGAACAGGTATTGAGCAGCAGTACGTCCGCATCCTCGGGACGGAAAACGAGCTCCAGGCCGTGTGCTTCGGCGAGGACCTCCGCCATGCACGCGGAATCGTACTCGTTCATCTGGCAGCCGTAGGTTTGAATGAAGAGCTTTCCGGGCATGCCGTCAAGTGTAGACGAAACCTCATCCGGGCACCTTAGAAAAACTAGTCGGTTGCTTCCAGGTATCCATAATCCAAAGACATCTCTGACATCGAATCCTAGAACCAACAAATCAATAACGACACCGAAAATATCGAGTAAGGGCTGCAGGGAGAAAATTCAGCCGCAAATAAACGCCAATGAACGCAAATGTATTCAAGAAAAGTCGACGCGGATGAACCAACTTCTGAAGTTGGCAAAGTCTTGGGGCTGGGTCTTTGAAGTCCGTGTACGAGAAAGCTGTGTGCCTCGAGCTGGCCGAGCAACGAATTCCTTGCGAGCGGCAAAAGGAGTGGATAGTCCGCAGCCGAATATTTTTTAGCTCATTGGCATCCATTCGCGTTCATTTGCGGCAAAAAAGAAGATATCGAGTAAGCCCAAGGGTGGACACAACCCACCCTATGGTTGGCTAAGCCTTTGTTTCCAGGTTTCTCCGCGTCGTTTCAAAAGAGAACCCACCCCCCCCAGTAGGTGGCGCGCTATCGCGCAGCAAACAAGTGGCAAGATAGGGGGCCGCGGGGAACTGAGACCGTTCAGACACTGGTGTGCAGGCTAGGCATCTCGGCTTTACAGTCCGTGAGGCCGCTTGATGTGCACGAATAAATTCAATTGTAAAGAAGCATGTTACGAGATATTTAATGAGAGCCTCACCCATTTTTAATCGAGTCACCGAGTAGGGGTGTTCCTTCGGGCCTTGCTCCGGGATGACCTTCTCCCGATCAATATCAGCAACGGTCCCCGAGGCTCCCGGTGGCGGTCTTTACCCCCGTATTGGTCAGGGGAAACTCCGTACATTCGGTATCCTTGTCCTGCGGACCTTCGGATACGGGGATCGCAGTTAAACGATAGGTGGTAGCCGTCACGGTCAGTGTAATCCTATAGAACCCCTCCGACGAGTCGATTTCTACCGTCGATCGAATCGGGCAGCTCTCATGATCATAGACATTGCCGAGCTGGGTATAGCAGCGTTCTAGGGTCTGGGCCGCCTCCATGCCATGAGATCGGTGGTGGCATCGCTGCGCCTAGCGTTGCGAATGGATTCGGTATAGGAGGGATAAACCAGGGTCGCGAGGATGCCGATAACGGCCATCACGATCAGTAGCTCGATAAAGGTAACCCCCCTATGTGCACCGGACCGATCTTTGCGGCCCTTCTGGTCGTTAGGAGGATACCTCGAAAAATTCGAGGGTTCTCGGAGTTTTTCAGGACCTGGATGATTGCACATGCTTCCGCGAGGTACCCATAGCCTATTTTTTCTGCTCCGACCCGGCTGGTGGGCCTTCTTCTCCGCCATCGAACAGGTCCCGAGCAGCGATCGGTGGCCGGACCCTTTGAGGCGCGGCCAAGCCAAAGTGTCGGTAGGCGGCGAGGGTTGCCATACGCCCCCGGGATGTGCGCATGAGAAATCCCTGCTGGATGAGATAGGGCTCGAGCACGTCCTCAATCGTGCCTCGCTCCTCGCCGATGGCCGCCGCTAGACTCTCCACCCCTACCGGTCCGCCGTCGAACTTCTTGATCACCGCCTGCAGCAACCGGCGATCCATATGGTCGAAGCCCATGCCATCCACCTTGAGCATGGACAGGGCTTGGTCCGCCACCTCCACCGTGATCCGGCCCCCGGCCCGGACCTGAGCGTAGTCCCGTACCCGCCGCAATAACCGGTTGGCGATGCGGGGGGTGCCACGGGAACGGCGAGCGATCTCCCGACAACCGTCCGCCTGGGTGTCGAGCTCCAGGATAGCTGCGGAGCGGCGGACGATGCGGGTGAGCTCCTCCGGCGAGTAATACTCCAGCCGTTGCACGATGCCGAAGCGGTCGCGTAGGGGAGAGGTCAGCAGCCCGGCGCGGGTCGTCGCGCCTACCAGGGTGAAGGGGGGGAGGTCCAGCTTGATGGAGCGGGCGGCCGGTCCTTCTCCGATCATGATGTCAAGTTGGTAATCCTCCAGGGCGGGATAGAGGACCTCCTCCACCACCGGGCTCAAGCGGTGGATCTCGTCCACGAAGAGCACATCCCCCGACTCCAGGTTGGTGAGCAGGGCGGCGAGGTCCCCTGGCTTTTCCAGCACTGGACCGGAGGTCTGACGTAGACCCGCCTGCATCTCGTGGGCAACGATGTGGGCGAGCGTCGTCTTGCCCAACCCCGGCGGACCGAAAATGAGCACATGGTCCAGGGCGTCACCCCGTCCGCGGGCGGCCTGGATGAAGATTTCCATCTGCTCGCACACGGCCGGCTGGCCGATGTAATCCACAAGACGCCAGGGACGGATGGCCCGGTCCAGGGTCTGGTCCTCGGATTCGGCTGCCGAATCGATCAGGCGTTTGGGATTGCTCATACTGCGGCTGTTTTAATCCGTCTCGTCGGGGCGGTCGGTAGCGAGGCTGCCGAAGAATCATGATCTGCCGACTCTTGGGGTACCTTGAAAAATTCCATCCTCAGCATTTTTCAAGGTGCCCTCCTCTATCTGAACTTCCGGGGCTGGAAATCCTCGGGGTTGACAATGAAGGCACTATTACCGGTGACTCGAATCACGAACAGCCCCTGGTTTTGTGCGTGTTGGTCACTGACCTCTTCCGCGCACAGATAGGCGATCGCGCCCAGTACCGTACGAGCCTCGTATTCGGGCATGTAACCTTTGGCTTTCTTGAGGCGCTCGATGAAGGCCTCGACCTGCCCCACCCGCAGGAATGACGATCTCCTGGCCATTGTGCGCAATGATATCGAACTCGTAGCTCTTTCCATCCCGGTGTCCTTTGCACCGGGTCGAGGTATCTCGGATCCAGACTTGCCGTTCGTTCAACAAGCGGACCAGATCCCCTTCGATCAAGCTTTCCATCAGCTTGCCCCACTGACCTTCGAACAAGCTCTGCAAGGCCTTCCGTTTCTTGTCCGTCTCCTGGAACTTACGGTCCGTCTCTTGAACCCCTACGATTTGTTTCCTAGAACATTTGCCAGACTTGCTCGAAATTCAATGTGTTTTCCATGATGTAAGGTAACTATTCAGAACCTCTTGCCAAGTGGCAGGCTACACACGTAATCTAGGCCCATGCTGAAATAAACTACCCTACCCCATTCTTTGGAAAATCCTGACGACAAGCTTAAGCGGTTGTGTGAACAGGTTGCGGAGCAGACGGCGCTCATTGAGCAGCTGCGCGAGCGCATCCGGGAGTTGGAGGCGCGCCTAGCCAAGGATAGCCACAACTCCAGCCGGCCACCATCCTCGGACTCACCGTTCAAGAAGCCGCCACCACACTCGCAACGCCAGCCAAACGGGCGCAAGCCAAGTGGACAACCGGGCCGACGCGGTGTCACCCGCTCCCTGGTCGATCACCCCGACCAGTGCGTGATCATCCCGTTGACGGGGACCTGCGGGGGACCTGCGCCTGCGGACGTTGCGGCACCAGGATCGCGGCTACAGTGCTCGCGGAGCGACGCCAGGTGGTCGAGGTGGTGATCCAGCGTAAGGTACATCGAGCACCGCATTGTCGGCGGAACCTATGCCGGTGGGCGCGCACAACGCAGCACGTTTCCTGCAGGGATTAAGGCCCCGGTGCAATACGGACCGGGCGTATTGGCCTTTGCGATCTACATAACCCAATACCAGTTGTTGCCCTACCAGCGCACCACCGAGGTGCTCAATAAGCTGGCCGGCCTTGGGATCTCACCGGGCACCCTCCAGCGTGCTGTACGGGTGTCCGCCACCCGCCTGGAGGCGCCAGTCAACGCGATTCGCGACGCACTCGTCGCCGCGCCAGTGGCCCATGTCGACGAAACCGGCCGGCGCGTGAACGGCAACCTGTCCTGGCTACACGTACTCAGCACCGACCGGCTTACGACCTACTTCCCTCATCCCAAACGTGGTGCCGAGGCCCTGGATGCGTTCGGCTTGTTGGTGCCGTTCGCTGGCGTACTTGTGCATGATCACTGGTCAGCCTGCCAACACTACTCATGTTGGCATGCCTTCTGCAATGCCCATCATCTACGTGAGCTAACCGCTATCGCTGAGAGGTCCCCAAGGCCAGCCGTGGGCAACCGATATGATCGCGCTGTTGTGCCAAGCCAATGCCCTGGTCGGCGAGGCCCAGGCCCAGGACTTCAAGGCATTGCCCACCGGCAACGTCGAGCGCTTGCGGACCCGCTACGATACCATCCTCACCGAAGCCGAAGCCAGCAATCCTCCCCGTCCCCACCGTCCTGGCACCCGCGGGCGAGTCAAACAATCCCCAGCCTGCAACCTCATTCGGCGACTGCGCGAGCACCGTAACGAGGTCCTGCGCTTCCTCACCGACCTGTGCATTCCCTTCGACAACAACCAAGCCGAAGCGAGCTTCGCATACCCAAGCTCAAGCAGAAAGTCTCCGGTTGTTTCCGCTCCGAAATCGGCGGAGATGCCTTTGCCATCATCCGCTCCTACCTTGCGACCCGCCGCAAACAGTCCGACGATCTTTTCAACTCGCTCGTCCTGACGTTCCAAGGGCAACCCCCAATGCCCCAGTTGGAATAGCTGAATAGTTACCTTTCCAGGAAAAAAGGCCTTCGGCTGCTGGAATTCCGATCCGATTTTTTCAAGTAACCCTTGATATTCAATGGACTACAAAACAAAAAACCCCGTTAATCCTGTACTATTCGACAAAGGTACAAGCCACCGAGGTCGATTACATGCTACTTGGGCGCCACCGAAAATTCCACCCCGGCAATCTTCGGGGGCTTTGAAAACCCCTGGTCCCTGTAAGCCTCACCCGAAATCATGGATATCATACTTCAAGCCTTCTCCGAGCTTGCCTCTCACCTGAAAGACCCGCTGGTCCTCATTGGGTTCGCATTTCTCCTGGCCGTCCTATTCCTGCGCACCCTGTTTCACGCTAAGCCCGGTATTGTCGAAAATCTCTCCCAAAACACCAGCGGCAAGGCTGTCCTGACCACTCTGCGCTATGGGTATCTCCTAGCACTGGTCGTCGTACTGCTCGGCTTTGGACTCGCCTTCTACCGAATCTACCAGGGGACACCACCACCGATCGATGTCAAGGCCATCATTGAGCAGCTAGAGGCTAAGCACCTCCAAGAGCAGGCCGGACCCAGGAAAATCGGGAGGATTGGAAGCAACAGGCCCAGCAAGCTATCACCGCCCTGGCCAGTCTGCGCGGACAGCCGGACGCACCCCCCGGGATTGACCAAGTCCTGGCCGAGCTCGCACAAGGCCGGATCACAGAAGCCGAGGTCATCTTCCGAGCCATTACCGAGCGCAGGCAAGAGGACATCCAAGAGGCCGCCGCTTACCGCCACCTGGGCACCTTGGCCTTTCTGCATGATACGGAGAAGGCCCTGGATGCCTATTGCCGGGCCACACAGTTGGACCCGGCCAACGCGAAGGGCTGGAATCGGCTCGGACGCCTATTGTACCGGGTCGGAAAGCTGGACGAGGCCGAGAGGGCCTACCTCAAGGTCGAGGTCCTCGGCGAGGCCGCGGGGGATTCGAAACAGATCGCAACCGCCCTGGGCAACCTGGGCACTCTCTATCAAACCCGTGGCAATTTGGATCAGGCCTAGGCCATGTACAAACAGGCACTGGCCATCAACCAAGAGCTGGGGCACAAAGAAAGGTCTGGCCACCAACTACAGCAACCTGGGTGCCCTCTATGGAATCCGCGGCGATTGGGATCAGGCCGATACCATGTACCGTAAGGCCCTGGTGTTTTTCCAAAAGCTCGGTGCTGTGCCAAAAATAGAAGGGTACGGCTCTTATGGAACGACGCGGAAAAACCTAGCAACCAAGGCTTAGAGAGTTAGAGAGGTGTTAGCGAGAAGATATTGAAGATAGGGCCTCATTTTGGGTATGAAACTGAAGGGATGAAACTTTTGCCCCATACCCAAGGGGGCCCCGTCGATGAAGTCTTACACGATTACGGTCGCCGCGCTCGCGCATTACGCGGAGCCCCAGCGCACTTTGAACAGCTGCTCGGTAGGCTCACGCATAAGGCAACCCAGCGGGTAACCCACGGTGAATTGGAGGCTATGGTGCCAGCCGAAGGGAGCGAGTTGTTGCGTCGGATGATCCAGGGGTATTTCGACCAGCGGGGTGCCGAGGAGCCCATCCACGCGCGCGTGGTGGGAAGAGGATGGGATCGTGAGGACCCATCGGCGTGAAGGCGGCAAACGGAATCTAGAGCCCCGCTTTGGGGAGGTGGTCATCACCCGCCGTGGCTATGGGAGGCGGGGTGTGAAGAGTGCCTTTCCCCTGGATGCGGAGCTGAACCTACCGCCAGACCAGTACTCGCATAGACGGCGAGAAGTCCTTGTGGAACAGGTTATTCGCGGATCATTCGATGAGGCGGTGGGGCAGTTGGAAGGTTCGGGTGGTGGGCAGATGGCAAAGCGGCAGGCCGAGGAGGTGGCCGTGCACCTGAGCCAGGACTTCGACACCTTTTATGGTCAGGCGCGAGCACGGCCCCAAATGGCTCGGGATAAGGGCACGCTTCTGGTGATCAGCGCCGATGGCAAGGGTATCGTGATGCATCCTAAGGGTCTGTGCGCAGCCACTCGTAGGGCCATGGAGCGAGAGGAGCACAAACAACACACACGGCTCCGTCCCGGGGAGAAGAAGAACCGCAAGCGGATGGCCACGGTGGTCTCGGTCTACGAGGTCGATCCCTATCCGCGCACCGCCAAGTCGATCCTGGGTCTTGAACAACCGCCCGAGCGGAAACGGCCGCGACCAGAGAACAAACGCACCTGGGCCTGGGTGGAGGCCGATCAAGGGACGGTGATTGAGCAGGCCTGTGCCGAAGCTGTGCGCCGTGATCCTGACCAGCAGATGCGCTGGGTGGTGTTGACCGACGGCCAGCCAGACCTGCTGCGCCAGGTCTCGGCCCGTCGCCAAGCGCTATCCGGTCGATCCCGTGGTGGCCCAGGATTTTGTCCATGTCCTCGAATACCTCTGAAAGGCCACCTATGTGCTACACCCCGAGGTCGCCGAAGAACGCGAAAACTGGGCGATGGACCGGACCACAGCCATACTCGAAGGCCGGGCCCAAGACGTGGCGGTGGGCCTGCACCGCGCCGCTACCCGTAAACAGCTTGGCCAAAGCGAACGCAAACCGATAGACAAAGCCGCCGACTACATCGACAACAATCAGAAACGACTCCAATACGATCAAGCCCTGGCACTGGCATATGGGCTGCCGATCGCGACCGGGGTTATCGAAGGCGCCTGCCGTTACCTGGTCAAGGATCAGATGGATATTACCGGTGCGCGTTGGAGTCTGGAGCGGGCTGAGGCCATCCTCAAACTACGTTCGCTGAAGGTCAGTGGCGACCTAGCCGCCTACCTGGCGTTTCATTTCGAACAGAAGCATAAACACCATTACCCCGGACCGCCGATCCCTCTGGCCGAGCGCGAGGCGGCTTGAAATGGACGGTGTGCCAGCTCCACAACGGAACCGAAAAACCGAGTTGAACTCTCGGATTGTTGGACGCCCGGCGTCGTTTCACCGGAGCGTCGCCATTTTTTGCGAAACCCGAAATGGGGTCCGTCCGATTTCGGGTGCAAAGAATCAAGCGACGGCCATGGCCTTCGGTGGCCCACGTTTGTCCTGCGTCCGTCCCGGCGCGCACTCCGCTCGTCACTTACGCTCCCTCGCTTTCCTGTGCTCCTCCAAAGAGCCGCACCCAAAATAGAATGGATCCGAAGCCAGCGGGCAGAGCTGCGGCAATCGAGGTGATGCCAGCCTTGTCGGTGACCACCATAAGCCCTCCTGGCGGGAGAGGGGGAGGGGCGACCGGCTGATCGCCCCTACTTGCTTGACCCCACCAAGCCGAAATATGAGGGCGACCGGCCGGTCGCCCCTACGGGGACCCCACCCGAGCGCCGGCAAGCCGGCGCCTACATTATCGTCCGGCGGGCTCGAGTGTGAGTCAAGACCAACCCTACAGATAGTGGGTCGCCACATCCGCCCGCCGCTTGAGCAGATCGATAACGAGCTCGGTCAGGATCAGCTCCATCGCATACATCATCTTGCCGCCGGGGATCACCAGGGTATTGAAGCCAGTGATCATGGCGCCTTCGATCAGGCCCTTGAGGTTGAGCTTGTACTCGGTGCTGGGCTTGGGCTTTAGAAAGTGGATCAGGACCAGACTCTGGTCGGCGGTGGGTATGTTGGCGACACGGAAAGGATCGCTGGTGTCGACGAGGGGTATGCGCTGAAAGTTGATGTGGGTCGCAGAGAATTGGGGCACTATGTAGTGCATATAGTCGTACATACGACGGTGGATGGTCTCCAACACCACGTCCTGTCGATAGCCCCGCTCCGCCGTATCGCGCTTGATCTTCTGCACCCATTCGAGGTTGATGGTCGGACACACGCCGATCAGCAGGTCCACTTCCGCGGCCATGTCGATGTCGCCGGCGACCACCCCGCCGTGTAGCCCCTCGTAGAACAGCAGGTCCGTATCCGGCGGAATCGGCTCCCAGGGCGTAAAGGTCCCCGGCTCCTGGCCGAAGAGCGCGGCCTCTTCCTCATTGTGGATATAGTAACGCCGCTCCCCTTTTCCGGTTTGCCCATAGCGGCGGAACAATTCGAGCTGCTTCTCGAACATGTTGGCCTCGGGCCCGAAATGGCTCAGATTGCGGCCCTCCTGCTTGGCCTTCTCGAGCTCTTCCTTCATCTGCTCGCGGTCGAAGCGATGAAAGCTGTCGCCTTCGATGGTCGCCGCGCGGGCGCCGACCCGGCGAAAAATGTGCTCCAGGGCATCCTTTACCGTGCTAGTTCCGGCACCGGACGAGCCGGTCACAGCGATGATCGGGTGTTTCTTCGACATACGGATTGCTACCTTTATCGCCTTCGGGGGCGACTCTCATCAAACATATCGTACATGCTGTTTTTAAATTGAATTTATTCGTCTGTTTGCTGCGCGACAGCACGCCGCCTACCGGAGGGGTGGGTTCTCTTTTGAAACGACGCGGAGAAACCTGGAAACAAGGGCTCAGCCGGAGCGTCGCCATTTTTTGCGAAACCCGAAATGGGGTCCGTCCGATTTCGGGTGCAAAAAATCAGGCGACGGCCATGGCCTTCGGCGGCCCACGTTCGTCCTGCTTCCGTCCCGGCGCGCACTCCGCGCGGCGCCAGGACTCCCGCAAGGACTTGACGCCGCGTCGCATAGCCTTGCATTTCGTCTCCACCGGCACTCACGCGCCACACTCCGACAAAACGCTCGGCCCTACGGCTACGCGGGGATCGTCGCACTCCGCTCGTCGCTTACGCTCCCTCGCTTTCCCGTGCTCCTCCCCGGCCGTAGGGTAGGCCGTGCCCACCCTTGCGCTTACTCGATATTGCCGCAAATGAACGCGAATGATCCAAGAAATATTCGGCCGTGGACTATCCACTCCTTTTGCCGCATCGAATCCTGGAAATGACAAAGCCAGGAGAAGCGATGGTTTTCATACCTCACGCAACGCCGCAACGACACCACGTCAAGGCCGTACCTGATAACCCGTTGCGTCGTGCGCTGTTGCGTGAGGTATTCTTCTCAGCTAATCGATCAATCCGTTTGCGACACGCTTAATTTTCTTTTTTTGCCGCTCGAAAGGAATTCATTACTCGGCCAGCTCGAGGCACAAAGCCTTCTCGTACACGGACCCCAAAGACCCAGGCCCCAAGACTTTGCCGGCCTCAAAGGCACACACCCGATAACACGCCGAGAGGTGGTTTTATCCTCGTCGACTTTTCTTGATTTGCGTTCATTGGCGTTTATTTACGGCTGAATCTTTTCCCCGCAGCCCGTACTCAATATTTTCCGATGGGCACAGCCCACCCTACCAAGGCGATTTCTGTCAAATGGAATACCGTGAAGATCCTACTCGATCGATGTTGCCGATCATCGAGAGCATCCGTACTCGCTTTCCGCAAAACCCGTGCGCAACGGGTATATCCGCCCACTTGGCTCTACTCGGGGGCCATGTCCAACGGCCGCAGCCAACCCAAGTCGTCCAGGATGGCATAGAGGGTCGGGACCAGGAATAGGGCCGCGATGGTCGCCGTGGCGAGACCGCAGGCTAGGCTGGCGGCCAGCGGGATCAGGATCTGGGCCTGGAGGCTTTTCTCCAACCGCAGGGGCGTGAGGCCCGCGACGGTGCTGATGGAGGTGAGCAGGATGGGCCGAAAGCGTTCCCGTGCTGCCTGCTTGGCTGCCTGGGGTATCGGGATGCCTCGGGCGCTGGCCTCCCGGATGAAGTAGACCAATAGGATGGAGTCGTTGACCACGACTCCGAACAGGGAGGCCATACCGACGATGCTGGGCAAGGTGAGGTCGAGCCCCAAGATCAGATGCCCGAATACGACCCCGATGAGGGCGGTGGGGATGACCAGCATCACCGCGATGGGCACCAGATAGCCGCGGAATTGCAGGGCCAGAAGCATATAGACGCCGATCAGCCCGAGGAGGACATTGCGGCCGATGGAGCGGCTGGTCTTGGCCCCTTCTTTGCCCTGGCCTTCCACCTCGAAGCTCGGGTCCAGGTAGCGTTCCAGCAGCCCCGGAATAAAGTCCGAAGCGGCCAGGGCCAACAGCTCCCGGGCATTGGCTAGGTTGGGGTCCAGGTCCCCCCGGATGCTGACGGCGCGGCGACCGTTCACCCGGTGGATACGGGCCCAGCCGCGTACTTCTTTGAGGTCCGCGACTACCGATAGGGGGACCAGGGCCCCGTCGGCGCCGATGACGGTGAAGTCCTCCAGGTTTTCGGGTCCGATCCGGTCCTTGGCCACCAGCCGCAGGTCGACCTCGTAGGACTCGGGCCCTACCGGAAACTCGTCCACCTCGATGCCCTGAAAGGCCCCACGGACCTGATCGGATACCGCCTTGGCGTCCAAGCCCAGCACCCCGGCGCTGGGCTTCAGGTGCAGGCGGTACTCGCGTTTGCCGGGGCGCAGATCGTCGCTCAGGTCGACGACACCCTCGAAGCCCTGTAACCAACTGCGCGGCTCGGTGACGGCGGCCTTGAGCCGGTCCAAATCGTAGCCGAGCAGACGCAGGTCGATGGCACGACCGCCGGGGCCGATGGTGGGCTCGGTGAATTTGACGGCGATGACGTCGGCCAGCCCGCCGGTCTCTTCCCGCCAAGCATTGCGAAGCTCGTCCAGGGGAGCGTCGCGGACCTCGGCGCTCAACAGGTCCGCGACCACCCGCGCCACATGGCCCCCCCTCGTAGACATCCGGATTGCGGCCGAAGATGACGGTTTGGTGGCGCACTAGGTCTTGCAGGTCGGGCTGGCGCGGCTTGAAGTCTCGATTGACCCGCTCCAGGGCCGCCGTCAGCTGCTCGACCACTTCTCGAGTGCGCGCCAGGGGCATGCCCTGGGGCAAGAGCACCCGTGCTTCGACCAAGTCCCCGTCCAGGTCGGGGAAGAGTACGAACTCGAGCTTGTCCCCGGCCGGCATGGCTAGGGTGAGGATCAGGATCAGGCCTAGGGTGAGGTAACGGTAATCCACCGCACGATCGAGCAGGGGTCCGAAGCCATGCTCCCGGAACTGGGCGAAGCCGTGCTCGAAGCCAACTCGGAAACGAGCCAGAGCGCCCTGTCTTCCATGCGCCAACGAGTGACCCAGGTGGTTGGGCAGGATTAAGAAGGCCTCCACCGAGATGACCAGGATGGGCACGATGAGTATGACCCGTAGGACCTAGCCGATTTCCCCGGTGATGAAGGCCAGGGAGCCGAATACCAATAGGGTGGTAGCGAAGGAGAAGAGGATTCCCGGCAGTACCTGCTGCGTCCCTTCCACCGCCGCTCGCATGGAGGGATCGCCGTGGGCCACCCTAGCGGCGATGTTCTCGGCGATCACGATCGCGTCGTCCATCAGCAGGCCGATCCCGATCAGCAGGCCTACCATGGAGATCATATTGATGGTGATCCCTACCAGAGGCAGGATGAACAAGGCGCCGAGAAAGGACACGGGCAGGTCCAGGGTAACCCACAGGCTGTAGTGGACGCCGAAGAACAGCCAGAGTGTCAGGAACACCAGCAGCAGACCCTGAGCACCGTTGCGCAGCAGCAGATCGAGGCGATCCTGCACCACCGAGGCCCGATCCCGAGTCAGGGCCAGGGTGACGCCTTGGGGGACACGTTCCCGCTCGGCAGCGATGAATTCCCGCACCCGGTCCAATACCACCAGGATATCCTGGGCCCGGGTCTTGGCGATGTCGAGCACCGCTACGCGGCGGCCGTTAAACAGAATGACTTCCTCGTCCCGGTCGAAGCAGTCGGTGATCTCGGCGATCTCCCCGAGGCGAATCGCCGCGCCCGAGTCCCCCGAGATCACTACCGAGTCGCGGAAGGCTTCGACGCTCTTGCGTTGATCGTCGAAGCGCAGCAGCAAGTCTTCGGAACCGCCTTCCAAGCGCCCGGCGGGGCTACCGACGCTGTGCCGGCGCAGCACCTCGGCGACCCGATCGACGGAGAGCCCATACTGACGCAGGCGCTAGCCCGGGATCTCGATGCGAATGTGGTGATCGGAGAAGCCCTCGACCGTAACCTCGGCAATGTCGTCCAGGACCAGCAGTCGGTCCTTGAGGTCCTCCGCATAGGCCTTGAGGACGAGTGGGTCCTCGGGGCCGGTCACGGCGACCGACACCACCGGCTTGATACGGCCGAGCTCCGTGACCACCGGCGGCTCGATCTGGTCGGGGAAGTCATCGATGGCGTCGATGTCGGACTTCACATCGTCCAAAAAGCGCGCCATGTCCGCGCCCTCGAGCGTCAGGGCGGTGGCGGTGCCGACCCCCTCGCGGGCCTCGCAGCGGACCTCATCCAGGTCCGTGATCCCTTCCAGGGCGTCTTCCAGATGCCGGCACACCGCGTCCTCCACCTCAGCGGGCGTGGCGCCCCGGTAGGGAACGCGGATTTCCACCTTGTTGCGCTGGATCTCCGGCAGGGTCTCCCGTTGCAGACCCGGTAACGCGGCCAACCCCAGGATCATGATGACGGCTATCAGCAGATTGGACGCCGTCGGGTGGTTGGCGCACCAAGTGATCACGAGCCGTCACCTCCGCCCCCGACGGTGGATAGATCCGCGGCCAGTGCCTTATCGACGATCGGCTGCAGCCGCATTCCCTCCACCGCCGGCACTAGGTCCGAGACCAGAATCTGCTCACCGGGGGTCAACCCCTGATCGATCACGGAGATCCACCCCTGGCTGAACAGCACCTTCACCGGGCGGCGACGCAGGCGGTTGTCCCGATTCACCAAGCACCGCCCCGGCCCGCACCGCCGAACGCGGCACCAGCAGCCGTGCCCGATGCGGCTTACCGCGTAGCACTACCTGCACGAACATCCCTTTGGACAGAGGTGGTCGGTAGCCGGGGATGACCTTGTCGTAAGGACGATCCACGGCGATTACCACGCCCATAGTGCGGGTCCGGGCGTCCACCTCGTCGTCGAAACGCACGAACTCAGCCTCCCACTCGGCTTGGTAATCGCCCAAATCCAGCCGCACCAAGGGAGAAAAACCGATCAGGGTCGTCAATTGCTCGCTCAGCCGCATCAGGTCGATGCTTGAACTCCGGTCGGCCGAGAAACAACCGGCGTAAGGAGGACATGGCCATCCGGACCTCGATCCCCACCCGGTCCACCGTATCCCCCGCGAACAGGGGCTGACCGACAGGGACAAATTGATCCGCCTCTACTTTCAAATCCGCCACCCGTAGATCGAAGGGGGCAAGGATCCGACTGTGCTCCAGGTCGCGCTCCGCACGTTTGATCTTGGCCTTCAGCCTATTTCTACGTGCCGGGATCAAGGCCAGGGTATTCTCGAGGTTCCGCACCGTGGCGTGGGCACCGAGCACGGTCCGTTCCGTGGCATCCAGCGTGCTTTTCGAGGTGGAGCCCTTCTTCATCAAGCTCCGAGCCCGCGTCAAGTCTTGTCGAGCCAGCTCCAGGTTGCGCTCCTCGATCGCCAGGGAGGCACGGGCGTTTTGCTCCTGCACTTTGAGCTCGGCCAGCTCCGCCTCGGCCAGAGCCAGCTCATAGTCCACCGGATCGATGCGCAGCAGCTCCGTACCCCGGGCCAGGATCTCGCCCTCGCGTAGGCGGGAGTGGATCGCTACCACCCGGCCCTTCACCTGGGCCACCGCCTCCCAGACCCGAGCCGGGCCATAGCTCTCGGTGGCCGGAATCAGGTCCAGCCCCCGAACCTCGATGACCCGCACCGTGCGTGTCGGCTCCCCGTTCCGGGCCCTTGCCGGCGGCTCTTTACCGGCAGTGATCCACAGCAGGACCAGAATCCCGAGCACGATAGGAGGTACCACCAACAACTTACGCCACAGGCGCAAAGGCTTAGTCGTCATCATTTGGCCTCCAATCGCTAGTCGGCCTGACCCATGGGCCTCCACCGCGACGCATGGGCAGGAACGGCCTGTCATGTTTCACAAGCATGTCAGCAGCTGCTCTCCCATCCGGAGACCGCAGGGGCCCTGCTGCGGGAGCGCCTGCCGGAAGCCGTGGTCAAATGCCTCTCCGCCAATCCGTCCAAGCTACTTCCGGGCTCGTTCATGGACGAGGCTCTACGCGAGCACCTGAGCGATCGGCTGTGCGAGGTCGAGACCATCAACAGCAAGACCGCCTTCCTTATATGTGCTTATCGAGCACAAGAGCACACCGGATCACAAGGTCGGTTGGCAACTGCTCAGGTGCTTGGTCGAGATCCTCAAGCAGTGGGAGAGGAGCCATCCGAATTGGAATCAGCTTCCGGCGATCGTGCCTTTTGTCTTCTACCACGGCCTCGACGAATGTCAGATCCCCGGTAACTATTCAGGACCTCTTGCCAAGCGGTAGGCTACACACGTAATCTATTCCCATTCTAGAATAACCTACCCTAACCCATTCTCTAGAAAACCCCGACGACGAGCTTAAGCAGTTGCGTGAACGGGTGGCGGAGCAGACGGCACTCATTGAGCAGCTGCGCGAGCGCATCCGGGAGTCGGAAGCGCGCCTGGCCAAGGATAGCTACAACTCCAGCCAGCCGCCATCCTCGGGCTCACCGTCCAAGAGGCCGCCACCACGCTCGCAACGCCAGCTAAGCGGGTGTAAGCCAAGTGGATAACCGGGCCAACGCGGTGTCACCCGCTCCCTGGTCGATCACCCCGACCAGTGCGTGATCATCCCGTTGCCGGGGACCTGCACCTGCGGACATTGCGGCACCGGGGTCGCGGCTACAGTGCTCGCGGAGCGACGCCAGGTGGTCGAGGTGGAGATCCAGCGTAAGGTCATCGAGTACCGCATTGTCGGCGGAACCTGTGCCTGCGGGCGCGCGCAACGCAGCACGTTCCCCGTGGGGATTGAGGCCCCGGCGCAATACGGACCGAACGTATTGGCCTTTGCGGTCTACATGACCCAACACCAGTTGTTGCCCTACCAGCGCACCGCCGGGGTGCTCAATGAGCTGGCCGGCCTTGGGATCTCACCGGGCATCCTCCAGCGCACCGTACGGGTGACCGTCACCCGCCTAGAGACGCCAGTCAATGCGATTCGCCGCGCACTCGTCGCCACGCCAGTGGCCCATGCCGACGAAACCGGCCGGCGCGTGAACGGCAACCTGTACTGGCTACACGTACTCAGCACCGACCGGCTTACGGCCTACTTCCCTCATTCCAAACGTGGTGCCGAGGCCCTGGATGCGTTCGGCTTGTTGGCGCCGCTCGCTGGCGTACTCGTGCACGATCACTGGTCAGCCTGCCAGCGCTACTCATGTTGGCATGCCTTTACTCGGACGGCGAGCACGCAACCGATTTGTATCGACAACGATAGGACGTTTCCTGCCCTTAACGGGTTTGCCACCGTCAAATCCCGATTCTACATAGGATTCCAGGGTTCCCTTGACACTTTGACTATCAATAATTGCTCCCGTTGGATCTGGCTTTCGGTCTTTTTTTTGGCGTAACCGCTGACGAAGCACCGTATTGACTTTCTCTGGCAAACGATTATCTGCCCACTTAGTAGTAATTAACGAGCTTGTAGGGAGGGAAGTCTTTTGGCAGGTACCGCCAGGGACAGCCTGTTTTATTCAAGTAAAAAAATGGCATTTTAGGAGTTCGCGAAGATCACTTTTTCGTGGGCGTCCGATGGTATAGGATTCCAATTCGTTGATGATGGGCTCGAGGATTTCCCCTTCTTCGTCGGTGAGGTCACTCGGGTACCTGACAGCCGATTGAATCGTTTCTTTAGTCCTGGAAAACTCCGGGATTACATCGCATAAAACCACAAAATTTACATATTTTATGATTTAAAATCAATGCGTTAATTTCCAGGCAGCCTCTTATTGCCAGTTACGATGTAGCCACCCGCGTGAAATCCGAAATTGCCGTCTAGCCCAGAGCTGGCAAGGGGTTTCGCAGATCATCGGAGGGGATAAATCGGTGAAGAGCCCCGAAGACCTTCGCCCGATCATTCACTACCTGATCCAGGTCTATTGCTACGATGAGCGGACTTCGCGCCACATCATCCATGAAGTACGACCCGAGGAGAGGAAGCCACCATGATGTCCCAATTCGCTCAGGATATCCGCCGGGAGGCTTTACAGGAAAGCCTACAACAAGGCATGCAGCAAGGCAGAGAACAGGGCAGGGAGCCCGGAGCCGTCGCCATTTTTTGCGAAACCCGAAATGGGGTCCATCCGATTTCGGGTTTCGCAAAAAATCAGGCGACGGCCATGGCCTTCGGCGGCCCACGTTCGTCCTGCGTCCGTCCCGGCGCGCACTCCGCGCGGCGCCAGGACTCCCGTAATGACTTGACACCGTGTCGCATGGCCTTGCATTTCGTCTCCGCTGGCGCTCGCGCGCCGCACTCCGATGAAACGCTCGGCCCCACGGCTACGCGGGGGTCTTCGCACTCCGCTCGTCGCTTACGCTCCCTCGCTTTCCTGTGCTCCTCCGATGCCGAATCTCTGGAGGATGTCTTTTCGGAATGACCTATGGGGACCTTCAAAAAGGTCAGACCCCCTATAATCATGTGGATATTTAAGTGGGGATTTCTGTGAAAACTACGCTTTCCGATTCGAGCCCGAGCTGTAAAGCCGGATGCTCGGGTAGGCAGAGCATCAAAGCTCCGGTATCGGTAAACGCCTTTACCTTTATTGGCACCAAGTTTGGCTTTTTAGGATTGCTCAGCTCGATATCGGCAGATACGTGGCCCATAGCCATGGCTTCTTCGATGCGCGTCGTTCGCGTGATTCGTAGCTCCTTAGCCGGTAATGATGATTGGAGATTTTCAGAACCGATCTCTACTTACAGGTCTTACCATTGAACAGGGATCGCGGGGCAGGCGGCAACTTCTTGCAGGGCGCGCACCGGCGGCTGTTCGCGCCGCATTGCCCAAACCAAGTCATAGTTGGCCTGCATGGCGAGCCAAGTGCGAGCCGTGCTGACGCCGGTAAGCTCCAGGCGCACGGCCAAGTCCGGGCTGATCGCGGCATGGCCGTCGAGCACGCGCGATAGAGCGACCCGCGAAACGCGGGCAGTCTCAGGTCTTCGGGGCCGGCGGCAACATCGAGTAGGCCCAAAATACGGCTGAGATTGCTCAGCGTGCGCCGCTTGGGTGCCCCGCGTCAAGCCGGTACGATCGAAGGTTGTAAGGCCCTCGTGTTGGAATCCGATAATCACACAAGAATTTGTATCTCATAAGGTTACGAGATACAACCCTTTCGGCTCGTTCCCACACTCCTCTCCCGCGGGCGGAAATCTCATGTAAGCCGCACCCGCGGGTCTACCAGGGTGTAGGCGATGTCAGTAAGCAGCAGGCCCAGGATGTAGAGGACCGACCCCAGGAACACCATGGCCCGTACGATGGCGAAGTCCTGGTTGTTGATGGCGTCGATGGTATAGCTGCCGAGTCCCGGGATGCCGAAGAAAGACTCGGTGATCAGGCTGCCCATGAACAATAGGGGCAGCACCACCACCACACCGGTGAGGATCGGGATCAGGGCGTTGCGGAGCACGTGGCGGAACAGGACTAGGCGTTCGCTCAGGCCCTTGGCGCGGGCGGTGCGCATATAGTCCTTGCCGATTTCCTCTAGGAACAGGGTGCGGTACCAGCGGGTGCCGGTGCCGATCCCCCCGATGACGCCGACGATGACGGGCAGGACCAGAAACTTCCAAGCCGCCAGCCCGGTATCGTAGCCGGAGATGGGCACCAGATGGAGCAGCTTGCTGAGCAGATACTGGCCGCCGATGATATAGAAGAGTCCGGAGACGGACATCATGGCCACCAGCAGGACCACACTCCCATAGTCGATATAGGTGGCGCGAAAGAAGACGATGAACAGAGCCAAGCTGATGTTGACCAGCAGTCCCACCAGGAGCACGGGGACGGCGATGGCCAAGCTGGGCCACATGCGCTGGGAGATATCGAAGCCGATATCCCGGCCGCTGTCCGAGGCGCCGAAGTCGAAGGTGAGCAGCCGCAACGATTTCTCGAAAAAGATGGTCCGGGTGACCCGGTCCCAGCCTGTGGCCTGATCGTCGAGCAACAACGGTCGGTCGTAGCCGTGCTCCCGTTTCCAGGTCGCGATCGCCTCCGGGGTCACCCGCTTCACCCCCAGCTGCATGCGGGCCATGTCGTCGGGGGAGCTGACCACGAAAAACAACAGGAAGGTGATCAGATTCACACCGATCAGGATGGGGACGGCATACAGCAGCCGGCGGATGATATAGACGCTCATGGGTTCAGGGCCCCGCTGTGCTCGCGACGGCGGAAGACGATGACCGCCGGTAGCACCCCGGCGACCAGCAGGGCGGCCGCCAGCCACAGGGGCCAGATCACGGGCCGATTCCACTCCCGCCGCAGGCGCTCGCGCCGGGCGGCGTCGATCCGGCGGTACTTGAGGGTATTATTGGCCATCAGGTTGGGCTTGAGGTTCTTCACCCAACCATGGTGCAGACCAAACGCCTTGGGATGCAGCCCCCACAGCCAGGGGGCATCCCGCCGGGCGATCTCCACCATCTCGTCGACCAGGGCTTGGCGCGCGGGCCCGTTGTCCATGCTCTTCATCTGCTCGAACCGGGCGTCGAACTCGGGATTGGCATAATTGGAGGCATTCTCCCCGCCACTGACCACCTTGCCGTTGGGGCCGTAGAGCAGGAACAGAAAATTCTCCGGGTCCGGATAGTCCGCATTCCAACCCCAGGTATAGATCTGCCCGGTACCCTGGCGCATTTTCTCCTGAAAGCGGTTGTAGTCCGTCGCCCGCACCACGAGCTGGATACCGAGCTTACGGAACTGCTTGCGTAGCCAGCTCAGGCGCGCCTTATCGTCCGGTCCCGAGGTGACAGCCTCGAAGTTCAGGCTCAGGGCCCGGCCCGTCTCCGGGTCTCGACCGCGGGGATAGCCGGCTGCGGCCAGTAGCTGCCTGGCCTCCTCCGTACTGCGCCGCACGGCGCGCCCATTCTGCCACCGATAGACATAGGGATTGATCCCCGCCGCCCCCTCACGGTATCCGAAGATACCCGGCGGGATAGGCCCCTGGGCGGCGATCCCGCGGCCGTTGGCGAAGATGGCGATGTATTCCTCATAGTCGACGGCGATGGAGATGGCCCGCCGCAGCCGGCGTGCCGGTTCGGAGGCACCACCTACCACCGGGTCCCGCATATTGAAGCCCAGGTACGAGGTGGACGCCTGGACCGCCGTCAGTAGCCCGATCCCCCGCCGTTGCATGCGCTCGGTCAGGCCCGCCTCGCCGTGGCTACCGAACCGAATTGCCTGATCGAAGGCATCGGAAGAGATCCCGGAGCTATCGTAATAGCCCTGCAGAAACTTGTTCCAGTAGGGGATGTCTTCTTTCTCCAGGCTGTAGACAGCGCGCTCGATAAAGGGCAAGGGCCGACCGGCATCCGCCAGCAGCCCCGTCGCCACGTCCTCCGGCATACCCTGGGTGGGATAGGTCTCGTCGTGAAAATTAGGGTTGCGCTCCAGCATCATGCGCAGGTTGGGATTGTTCTCCCGCAGCCAGAAAGCCCCGGTGCCCACCGGATACCAGTCCAGACCGATATTGCGCGCCTTCATTCCGGGCTGAGCGTAGAAGCGATCCGCCTCCCACGGGATGGGGGCGAAGAAGGGCATAGCCAGCCAGTAGAGGAGCTGAGGATACTTACCCTCGATACGGATGCGATAACGATACCGGTCCAGCACCTGGGCACCGGCGAAGGGGATCGTCCGCAGATCCAGGAACGACCGCGACTCCCTGGGGATCGGCTCGGGTGCCGCCGCGGCGATACGCTCGGACAAGGCGGCAAAATCGTGGATTAGCTCCCCCAGGGAGCCAGCGATCGGCGAGTGTAGCCAGGGTACCGCTAGGCGTTTAATCTGGTAGACGAAGTCCGCCGCCGTCAGCTCCCGGGTCCCCTGGTGTGGGAAGTCGGACAGGCGGTCGATCCCGCTGAGATCCTCGGCCTTCAGGTCCAGGTAACGATATCGTCCGGCCTGATCCCGGGCGAAGGCGGGGTGGGGCTGATACCGGATCCCAGGCCGGATGCGGATGCGGTACTCGCTGGAAGCGATCCGTTCCGCGGGGACGGCGGCCGGTAGCGGCTTGCCCTCCGCATCTCGGTAGATCGGCACCGGCACCTGTACGGCGGAGAGGGGCACCAACTGGTAGGGCCGCTTCAGGAAATGGTATTGCAGCGGCGGCTCGTAGATCTGGGCGATGAAGCTGTACTCGTTGGAACTGTAAGAGCGGGCTGGGTCCAGGTGCTTGGGCCGCTCGGAGAAAGCGCCGTGCAGAACGGCGGCCATCGCTTGGTCGCGGGGATGGGGATGATTCCAGGGGGCCTCGCTACAGCCGCTTGGCAGACCCGCCAGCAATACGGCCAGTAGCCCGCCTATCTTACGCATAGCCAAGGTATCTGGTCTCCCGCTAGTACAGAGGCTCTCAATAACCGATCACATTAAGCGAGCCGGATTTTTATGGAAATTTCAGTCGCAAATGAACGCAAATAGTAACTGTTCAGCTACTCCACTTGGGGCATTGGGGGACAGCCCTGGAAGGTCAGGACGAGCGAAAGGCCATGGCCATCGCCTGATTTTTTGCACCCGAAATCGGACGGACCCCATTTCGAGTTTCGCAAAAAACGGCGATGGCTCCAGTTGAGGTGCTCTCGATAGGCCCTACCGTCGGCGTGGCATCAGGACCCTATAGTCGAGATCCAACACCACCGCAGGATCGTATTTCCCGTCTTCGTTCTTATAAGGAAACTTGGCGCAGTCCTGATCCTTCACGGCGACCAGACGCAACCGCAAGGCCCCCGTATCGGTGCAACCCGGCAGCTCGTCCTTGCTCAGGACCTGGGACCAAGCATACACGGTATCACCGGCGAAGATGGGGGCCACATGGCGCCCGCCGTTGATGGCGACGAGCTTGAAGGCGTTGGCCAAACCGTTGAAAGAAAAGGCGCGAGCTAGGCTGATGACGTGACCGCCGTAGACGATCCGCTTGCCGAAGCGGCCATCCTTCTCGGTGTGCTGGTTGAAGTGGACCTTGGCGGTATTCTGGTAGAGCCGGGTGGCGGTCATATGGTCGCTCTCTTCCACTGTCATGGCGTCCACATGGTCGATCTTCTCGCCTTCTTCATAGTCGTCCCAGAAATAGGCGCTCCCGGCCAAGTCCGTATCATATCCGGAGAGGTCTAGGCCTTCCGGTACCACGAGGTCCGCAAGGGCAACCGCCTCGGGCAGCTCGGGCACCACAGGTTCCGGGGGCGGTGCATCCGTATCCTTTTTACGCACCATCACCCACCGCACATAGTCGAGCACCGTCTCACCCCCCTGTTTGGTGCCCACGGAATGCACATAGACAGTCCCAGTCTGACCGTTGGAGTTCTCCTTGAGGCCGATTACCTTGGAAACGGTCTTTATGGTATCCCCCGGATAGGCCAGGGTCCGGAAACGCCCGGCGGCATAGCCCAGGTTGGCGGTGGCGTTAAGGGAGATATCCGGTACCGTCTTTCCGAATACCATATGGAATAGCAGCAGGTCGTCCACGGGGGCTCGCGGTAATCCGATGGCCGCGGCGAAGGTATCGGAGGACTGGACCGCGAAGCGGGAGCCGTAGAGTGCGGTGTAGAGGGCCACATCCCCTTTCGTGATGGTACGCGGCGTCGCATGGGTGATCTCCATGCCGAGGCGAAAGTCCTCGAAAAAGCTACCGGGATTGGTCTTGGTGCTCATTGTGTTCCCCTGGATTCGAGCATGAGTCGCGTAAGAGACCGTTTAATAACTAACCTATTGATTTTTAAATTACTCTACCCGTAAGATGGGCTGCGCCCACCGGTCAGGCGTTGTATTTGGTAGGCACAGTCCACCCCTCAGCTTAGTTGGTTTTTAGGCGATGCCCTGGCCTTGTTGGCGTCGTCCTTCCATTCGGTAACGGCGGACCACTATGTCCCAGGCTTCGCCTGGAACGGCGGCCTTGTGCGTCATGCCAAGCACACGCCCTGTAGGGACGCGCCGCGCTTCTACTGTAGCCTATTCCGCAGCCAGTAGGGCCAACCCTTACAGTTGCCCATTCTCGGCAACAACAAGAGCAGAACACTACTTGTTTTTGGACAGCTTTTAAGTGGCTTCCATGAGCTCCAACGCGTTGCCATCCGAGTCGCGGCAAAAGATCGCGCGGCGGCCGGAGCGGCTGCGGGTAAAGGGGATACCGGCTTGCTCCAAATGCTGCGTAAGCGTTTCGATGCCCGCTACCGACAAGGCCAAGTGGCGGTCCCGTCCACCATGCTGCGGACGCCCGTGGGTCGGATCCGGGTTCGGTAGCTCCAAAAGATGGATCTGCTGCTCGCCGACCCACAGCCAAGCCCCAGGATAACCGAGATCCGGGCGGTCCTCGACGGGGGTCAGTCCCAACCGATCCCGGTAGAAGTTCAAAGACCGCTCCGTATCCGCAACGATCAGGCTGACATGGTGGATCCGAACCTGTTCAGACATCCGATCATCTCCTGTTTTACATGGTTATCTCGCGGGTGGTTGTCTCGCGGGTTTTCTAGGTATCGTTGTTGGCAACAAATAGAACTGTCCGGTTTAGTAGCACATCAACTGTCCGCTTTGGATACGGCAGCGGACCTACGCGACACCCTGTAGCTGGAGCGGAATCGACTGACCTTGGGCATCATATCGAGCCAAGCAACGCGGTCCGTGGAACACGGCGAGGTTGCCATCGGGCTGGCAATGCACCCCACACCTTTGTGGCAAGACGCCCCTGGTGGGTACGGAACATGCGCTCTGAGTGTCCTCGTGCCTCAGATAGAGTAGGCTGGGATCATCTCGATCCCCAAGCGGGCCATGGCCTTGCCAAATGGCGTGGGGTTCTCCTTGGCTACCTTGCCGCCAGCTTCCGGGTATACCAGTAGTGGCTGCCCCGATCGGTGTAGAGCGAGGCGAACAATCCACGTTGTCTGATTACGCCTCGCACGCCCATGAAGCTGGAGTCCGTACCTTCCTCGGCGACCAAGCGCATCGAGTAATGCTCGTTGGTGGCGTCGTCCATGGTTACGACCAAACCCCACTTCACTCCCGGTACCCATTCGTGGGGGCTCGCGTCCTGGTGCAACATCATGCCCGGCCCGGCCGCGCGGGTGCGCCGCTTGCGGTGCTTGCCTCGCCCAGGTGCCTTTGTACCACACCGGCCTCTTGCAGCTGGTTCTTGACCCAGGTGTAGCTGCGCTTGCCCCCGTTGCGTTGCGTGGAAAGGCTTGACGTTCCAGCCCGCCTGTTGTCGACGGTAGCGCTCCACCAGCGCCATTACCTTATCCACTGGCGCCCGCCGGTGCGAGACCTGCTCCAGGCGCTTGTCGATCAACCCTTGCAGACCCTTGTCCTCGTAGCGGTCAACATAGCGCCGAAAGGTCCGCTCGCATACCCCGAGCAGCCGGGCCTCCTCCTGTCTCAGGCAGCCTGCTTGCCACCCCGGCGTCCAATGAAACCGGACACATCACGGGCTACAAGTCCCGGCAGTTTATTTGCTCCCTACACCGAAAGACCTGGAGAATTGCTCGAATAGAGCCGGCTATGTTATAAAACCAGTCAAGGTTCGGCAAACGAACCGAGCATTGCCGCCCAAAACTTCATGGCGGCCATCCCTGAGAGCGAAAAACGGTCGTTTTTCGCTCTCGTTTTTGGCTTCCGTGGACCGGAGCAACCGGACGGCCATCACCGGCCTGCCGTAAGGGCGCTTGAAAAATCCGAGGTGCCCGTGCGGGGTCGAGGATGCCCCGCCGACTTTCAAGCACGCTAGTGCTCGAACAATGGAAGCGAAGCGAAAATCCCATGTTCGCTTTGCGACTTGAAAAATCGCAAGGACAGAATTTTTCAAGGTTCCCCGGAAGGGGCACCTCGAAGCTTACGAGATGCCCGTAAACCACACACGTATCGACACGGCAAACCGGGTGCCCCACCGCGGGTTGTTTGCTCGAGGATGCGTGGAGGCAAAACCCGAACCTCGAGAGGTCTCGACCAATGAACCAAGTTTCCATGCGCGATATGCTGGAAGCGGGCGTGCACTTCGGGCATCAGACCCGCTACTGGAACCCAAAGATGGGCGCCTATATCTTCAGTCAACGCAACAAAATCCACATCATCAACCTCGAAAAAACCCTGCCTCTGTACCAAGAGGCAATGAACTATCTCGGCTCCCTGGTAGTCAACGACGGAAAGATCCTGTTTGTCGGTACCAAACGGGCGGCGCGGGAGATCATCCGCGAGCAGGCGCTGCGCTGCGGCATGCCCTTCGTCAACCATCGCTGGCTCGGCGGCATGCTAACCAACTTCAAGACGATCCGCGGTCGCATCCAGCGTCTCAAAGAGCTGGATTCGATGTTCGAAGATGGCGGCATCGATCGCTTCAGCAAAAAGGAGGCCCTCGTCCTGAGTCGCGAACGGGCCAAGTTGGAGCAGGGCCTAGGTGGCATCAAAAACATGGGCGGACTACCCGATGCCCTGTTCGTGGTGGATGTGGGTTACGAGAAGATCGCCATCACCGAGGCCAATAAGCTCGGGATTCCGGTGGTTGGCGTAGTCGACACCAACCATGATCCGGGCTCCGTGGACTATGTCATTCCCGGTAACGACGACGCCATCCGCGCCATTCGCTTGTACATCGAGGGCGCTGCCGCTGCGGTATTGGATGGACGTGCCACAGCCGCTGCAGTCGTCGCCGGGCGTGAAGATGAGTTCATTGAGGTAAAGGATAAGCCGGCCGAGTCCAAGCCCGAGGTCCGAGTCGAGACCGAAGCCGAAGCCGAAGCCGAAGCCGAAGCCACCGAGTCAACGGCAACCTGAAGGCACTCGACGATACCTTGAAAAATTTCGTTCTTAGAATTTTTCAAGTCGCGAGGCGAGTTCGCGTGGGGAAGAATTCCGGAAAATTCTTTCAGGCGCTCAAAAATTACAGCAAGGTGCGGATTACCCCGGGGCCGGGGTACCGTCGATTAGGCGATCGGCGTAAAATGCTATACTAGCTTGGGCTGGATTCTCGTTCGTATTCAAGGCGCGGGAACCGACGCCGAGTGGACTCTGTAACGGTTGTCGCAACAGGGAAGACGGACGAAAAGACCGGCAAGATGGTATTTCGTTTGACAGAAATCGCCTTGGCACAGCAGCGAGAGGGTGAGTAGTGATGGCGATTACAGCCGCGTTGGTTAAGGAGCTCAGAGAACGTACCGGTGCCGGCATGATGGAATGCAAGAAGGCGCTGGTGGAGACCGCTGGCGACATCGAAGCCGCCATCGAAGCGATGCGTAAATCCGGGCAGACCAAGGCCGCTAAAAAGGCGGGGCGGACCACCGCCGACGGAACCGTGGTCATCGCCATCACCGAGGACGCCAAGACCGGCGTCCTGGTCGAGGTCAACTGCGAGACCGACTTCGTGGCCAAGGACGCGAGCTTTACCGCCTTTGCCGAGACAGTCGCGGCACGCGCCTTGACGAGCGAGGCCACGGATATCGAGGCCCTAGGCGCCACGCCTCTGGAAGCGGGTGGGGATACTAGCATCGCCCAGGCCCGCGCGGACCTCGTGGCTAAGATCGGGGAGAATATCCAACCGCGACGCCTAGTACGCTTCGATGGCGTAACGGGCAAGCTCCACAGCTACCGCCATGGGATACGCATCGGGGTTTTGGTCGAGCTCGAAGCGGGCACGGCCACACTGGGCAAGGACATCTCCATGCACATTGCCGCGACCAATCCCCTGTGCGTGAGCGCCGACGAGGTACCCGCTGAAACTCTGAACAAAGAGAAGGAGATCTTTCGCGCCCAGGCCCTAGCGAGCGGCAAGTCGGAGAAAATTTTAGACAAGATCGTCGAGGGACGGGTACGCAAATATCTGGAAGAGGTGACCCTGCTGGGTCAGCCCTTCGTCAAGGACCCCGACATCACAGTGCAAAAGCTACTCGCCCAGGCGGGGGCCAAGGTGGCGCGTTTCGCCCGCGTCGAGGTGGGCGAAGGGATCGAGAAAAAGCAGGAGAATTTTGCCGACGAAGTCATGGCCCAGGTCCGTGGTAACTGACGGGACCTTGATGGACCCCTGAGAAATTCCATTCCTGGAATTTTGGGTGGCGTTTTAATTTTGTTGTATCCAGTGTAGCAGTACCGTGAAAAATCCCACTGAGACCTAGCGATCCACACCGCTCCGTGGATTCGGGAAGCTCCGTGGCCAGATTGGCCGCACCGGCGGGGATTCACAGGTTGGGCTGTGCCCATCGGAAAATGTCGAGTAAGGTAAGGGCTGCGGGGAGAAGATTCAGCCGCTTGATTTCCGGTTTTCGGGATCAGAATTGCCGTGTGCGAGAAGGCTTTGTGCGTCGAGTTGGCCGGAGCGGACACCGCAGCCGAGCATTAGCCGAGCATTTTTCGGCTCAAAAGGAAATCAAGCGTGTCGCAAACGGATTGACCGATTAGCTGAGAAGAATAGCTCCACAACGCTGCAACGACGCCACGTCAAGGCCGTACCTTAATACCCTGTTGCGTCGTAGCGCCGTAGCGTGAGGTAGGAAAACTAGAGCTTCTCTTGGCTTTGTTATTTCCAGGATTCATAGAGAGATCCCCTCACATTAACCTATACTCAAAAAAAACAGAATTATAACACCACGGAATTTTCCAAGGTACCCTCCGCTACTCACTGTCCCCACTCGACGGCCGTTCAGGAGCCGTCAAGCTTGGCCAAGCCGCCCGTAGATAGAGTGCCATGGACCATAGGGTCAAGGCCGCGGCGATGTAGAGCAGCACCATCCCGAGACCATAGAGCGGCGCGTCCGTATCGTCCCGACCGATAATCAGCAGGATGAGAGCGACCATCTGCGCCGTGGTCTTGAACTTCGCAACCTTCGAGACCGCAACCTGCATCCGCGCCCCGAACTCGGCCATCCACTCGCGCAGGGCGGAGACGGCGATCTCGCGACCGATGATGATCACCGCCGGGAGCGCCAAGACCGCTCGCGGGTCCGACTGCACCAGCAACACTAGCGCTACCGCGACCATGAGCTTGTCGGCCACCGGGTCGAGAAAGGCACCGAAAGATGAGGTCTGCCGCCAACGCCGCGCCAAGTAGCCATCGAACCAGTCCGTGAGCGCGGCAACCGCGAAAACGAAGGCACAGGCAAAGAGGGCCCAGGCAGCCGGGATATAGAAGATCCCTACGAAGACCGGAATCAAGAGGATACGCAAAAGAGTCAATAGGTTAGGGGTATTCCACATACCTTGAGGCTCCGCCTGTCGAGCGCCGCGGAGATTCGCGGCAGGCCGACGCGGGAACGGGCAGCGAGGTTCACCGCCACTCTGAAAACACCTCGAAAAATCCAAGGTGCCCGTGCCAGGCAGGAATACCCGGCCGGTTTTCACGCACATGAATGCTCGAAAACCGGGAGCGGAGCAAAAACCGCGTTTTCGTATCAAAACTCGGAAGAGTCCAAAAATGAATTTGTCCAAGGTCCCCCGGACACTCGGAAGGCCGGAAGCCGTATCCCGACCCTACCGGGCGAATCCCCGGCCGCATGCCGACTGCCGATAACAGTCATCCCTGCGGGCGGGCTTGATGTAAGGCTCCGTAGATCCGTTGCGCCAGGGCGTGACTGATGCCCGTGACCCGGGCAATGTCTTCTATCCCGGCCCGGGCCAGCCCTTGCATACCACCGAGCTGACACAACAGGCGCTGGCGGCGTTTCGGCCCTACGCCGGGAATTTGCTCCAACACGGAGTCGGTGCGCGCCTTGGCGCGCCGCTTACGGTGCCCGGTCAGGGCGAATCTGTGTGCTTCGTCCCGGATTTGCAGCACCAGATGCAGCGCTGGTGAGTCGGCCGGGAGTATAACGGCCGTATCCTGGTCGGACAACCAGAGCTGCTCGGTACCGGGCCGACGGAGCGGACCCTTGGCAACGCCGACTAGGGTGACACCCGAGATCGCCAATTCCTGCAGGGCCTCCCGGACCGCGCCCAACTGCCCGCGCCCGCCGTCGATGAACAACAGGTCCGGATACGGGTACTCTCCCTGCTTGATCCTGGTGTAGCGACGGATCAGGGCCTGCCGTAGGGCGGCATAGTCATCGCCTGGGGTGATGCCCTCGATATTGAAACGCCGGTAGCCCGACTTGCGTGGCCCTTCCCCGTCGAACACCACGCAAGAGGCCACGGTCCGCTCCCCCCCGGTATGGCTGATATCGAAGCACTCCATACGCCCCGGTAGCTCTTCCAGCTCCAGTATCTCGCGCAATGCCACTAGGCGTTGCGTATAGCCGGCCCGGCTGCCGAGCCGGGAGCGGAGCGCCAATGTCGCATTGCCCTGCGCCATCTCCAGCCACCGCGCCCGCTCCGACCGTACCCGTGCTTTGATCACCACCCGGCGCCCGGATCGCTCGCTGAAGGCGGTCTCCAGCAGGTCCCGATCCTCCGGGTCAGGGTCTACCAGAATTTGCGGCGGGATCTCCTTGTCGGCATAGAACTGGGCGAGAAAGGCTGCGATCACACCGGCGCTGTCGATCCCCTCCGGTGCTTGGGGAAAGAAGGTCTTGTTGCCCAGATTACGCCCGGAGCGGATAAAGAAGACCTGGACACAGACCAAGCCTCCTTCTTGCACACAGGCAAGGATATCCAGATCCCCACCTTCCCCGCTCACGAACTGACGCTGCTGGATATGGCGCAGAGTCGCAATCTGATCGCGCAGCACCGCGGCCCGCTCGAATGCCAGGGATCGGGATGCCTGCTCCATGCGTTGCGCCAGATCATCGACCACCTCATCGGTGCGCCCTTCAAGAAATTTGATGGTGTGGTCCACGCCGTCCGCGTAGTCCTCCGCGCTTATCAGGCCAACGCAGGGACCGCTGCAACGCTTGATCTGGTACTGCAAGCAAGGGCGGGAGCGGTTGCGAAAGAAGCTGTCCTCACACTGGCGGACAGGAAACAGCTTTTGGAGTAACCGCAAAGTCTCGCGCACCGCCCAGGCACTCGGGTAGGGCCCGAACCAACGGTCACCCTCAATACGCGCACCGCGGTAAAAAGCCAACCGGGGAAACTCGTTGCGCACCGTCAGCCGGATATGAGGATAGCTCTTATCGTCCTTGAGCAAGACGTTATAACGGGGCCGCAGAGACTTGATAAGGTGGCTTTCGAGGAGTAGGGCCTCGCCTTCCGTGCGGGTTACGGTGAATTCGATGTCCGCGACCTGCGCGACCATCGATTGCAGACGCCGGTCGAGCGAACGGGAGAAGTAACTGGCGACCCGGCGTCCGAGGTCCTTGGCCTTGCCGACATACAAGACATTGCCCACCGCGTCCGACATTCGATAAACGCCCGGGCGCGACGGCATCCATTCCGGAATCCGGCGCAGATCGGAGATCGCCATCGGCCATCCGTTGCTATTCGGAACCGCGGGAACAACGCCTGTCAACTCGACCGCAACACCACCGCGCCTAGCTATGAGCCCGCCGCCGAGCCGAAGGTCCGGATCAGCCAGACCGATCGGAAGTCATCCTTGATCAGACCATAGCGAAAGACCAGCCCCACATCCGTATTCACCTGCAGCTTCTCGTAGATGCATTGGCGGTAGGTGCTGACCGTTTTCGGACTCAGGGAGAGGCGATCGGAGATATCCGTCGCGCGCTGACCATCGAGGACCATCATAGCCACCTGCATCTTCACGAGAGGACAGCCCCTCGAACGGGGTCACAGCGGCATCGGCGCCGCGCCAGCATGTGCTTGCGGGCAATGCTCACGGCCACGTGTAGCCGCGAGCCTTGGCTTTGGCGGCCTGGATGAACGAATTGGCCGCCTCGACACAGCCGTTGGTGAGCCTGGAATCGAACGCATTGAGGAGGCTTGGCCAGTGCTTCTTAAGCGTCTTGGCCACCACTTTGATCGGCTCCAGGCGGCAACGGCGCGCCCAACTGTACCATCTGTCGAGGAGCGGATCGGCCTGCACCGCGCCCTGAGCGCTGTGGAAGATCTCGCGTGACGTCTCCTGGATCCGGAAGCCACGGTGTGTCTTGAGGTTTCGGCGCTTGAGTTCCGCAAATGGGGCTTTCTGGCGGTTACTCCAAGCGGGCTTGTGCTTGTGCTTGTGCTTGAGCCAGATGTAGCGTGTACGCCGCAGCTCCGGGGCCCTTTTGACTTCTTGGCGACGCACTTCGTCAACCGCCTTGTTGACGAGCTGAATGGCGTGAAATCATCGAAGGTGATCGCCGCCCAGGGCTGATGCTCACATACGCCAGCCTGGTAGCTTGCCGACATATCCATACAGACCGCGCCGATGTTCTCGGCACAGGCGCCAGGAGCCTCGAGCGCATCGGCAAATTGGGCCACGACCTGGGCTTTTCGCCCTTCGCAGGCATAGAGCCCACGCGGGGCATCGAGATCGTGAAACAAGCTCATGTAATTGTGTCCACGCCGCGAGGCGGTCTCGTCGAGACCAACCGAGGTGATGGTCGAGAAGTCCTCTTGAGCGTGCGCCGGATCGACGTAATGATCGAGGGTGCGCCAGACGCGCCCGTCGCTGACGCCAGGCGCAAGTGAGCGACCTGAGAGACCGCCATCGCCTGACAGAGAGTGACCAGTAAGGCCTCCATCCGTAGGCTGAAGCCGCTGTTGGAGCGCGCCCAGGGCGCCACGACCTGGGGGTAGTCTAGGCGCAGGTCCCGCAGCGCACACGAGGCACCTTGGCATGGGCTGTAGGCTTGGAATTGAAAGAAATTCAGGTGACACCAGTCGCGCTCAAGCGTGTCGTGGACCGGCTGGCGTTCCGCCCCACAATGCGGACAGGCAAATCGTGTTCCCGAGGCGAAGGCGCGGTGGAAATCGACCTGGCCCGATTTGGGATCGAAAGCCACGTCAACGACCTCCCACGAAGCCGGAAGGCCGAGCGCAACGGTAAACAACGACAATGGGGCCATGATGAAAACCTCCGACGCTTGGTTCTGACAACTGGCCAGCCAATTCCACCGACTGGTCCGAGTCTCCAGGCGAAGAAGAGGGCACAGAGTGTGCTTGGAAAGGGCTATCCTACGTAACAAGGAAAACGGCGCTACCCACACCAAACGCAAGAGAGCCTAATCTTAAGACGTCCGGAAGCAGATGGACCAATGCGCGGGTCGTTCCGATACCACCCATCCCCGGCATCTGGATATCCATGAGGACCACGTCCGGGACGGTCTTATAAGCCAGCTTCAGAGCCGAGTTCCCGTCCGCGTCCGCCACCTCGCCCACGATATCCATATCCGCGACCCCCTCCAGGATGTGGCGAATACCGGTTCGCACCAGCTCATGGTCATCGACCAGGAGGATCTTGATTATGCGCGATTTTCACCCGACGCAGCTATTCCATATCGGTACACTACGCTTCCATAATCGGTATACCAACGCTGTTGGGAGCTATTGATTGCCGGAGAGGACCTTGGAATGTTCAAGGCTCCCCGGGCATCCGTGACAACCATTGGCACCGCGCTTACCCCACGGGCAAGGTCGACCCGATCAGCGTTTCTCATGAGGATTCCATCAAACCGATAACCCTGTCAACTAAGACTACCAACCGGTTACCGATAACGCCAACCCATATCCGAACCAGCACAGGTTTGGGAGCTGCTTCGAGCCACCTTGATGGGGCACCTTGAACAAGGTACCCGCATGGGATTAGAGATGTCCTGCCGGCCTCGAATAACATAACCGATTGAGAATATTTATGTAATTAAGGATATCTTCGCATCGAGGCTTGGGAAATCCCAAGGGCGGAATCGCTCAAAGATCCCTTGTATTCGCATAGGAATACCTTGAAAAATCCAAGATGGCCTATAGAATACGCCCATAATGATAAATCACTCTAAGTTTATCGGCGTATCTCTACTGACGCTAGGCCTCCTCTCAGCGGTCGGATGCTCGGGGACAGGGCGCCCCGTGCTCTACCCAAATGCACAACCTTCTCTCGGCTGGTGACGCCTAAGCCCGCGCGGACGTGGACCAATGCCTAAGCTTGGCCAAGGATTTCGGTGCACCCGTACACGGCAGTGGCAAAATCGCACGCGATGCGGTGACAGGAGCCGCGGTCGGGGGGTAACCACAGGGGCCTGGGGGTTAGTGCGGAAAGAGGCCACGATCGGCAACCGCGCATTGGCGGGTGCGGCGGTCGGCGGTGCCGCCAACTTGGCGCGAAGCTCCTTACGCATCGGCATACCCTCGCAAACCTTCAAGAGCTTCGTTGGGCCGCTGTCTGGGCGAACGTGGCTACGATGTGGTCAGCTAGAGATGATCCGGTCGATCCCGTGACAACGGACAGATAACCGAGCACCTCGACATTCGAGAAATTGCTAGAGATGCTATTTTCCTAAGGTCCTCATTACAAAATATCCGAACCGTACCCAAAAACCGTAGTGTATTGATTTGTTGGTTTTAGGATTCGATGTCAGAGATGTCTCTAGATCACGGATACCTAAGAAGCAACCGAGTTATAGCACGGCTGATTCTTCAAAGGCGCCTTAATATCGACACCCAACCGAATAGAACAGGTACCCACAGGCCCTCCTGTTTACTTCCCCCCTCCTCAACCCCTCATCCCTCCAGCAGGGGAGAGGAGCTTTCGGTCGCGGCATTCCGAGGCCACCATCACACCATTATACGGGGAGCCTTGAGATGCCGTCTAAGAACTATCCTACTGATTTTCACAGAACCGTATCCGTAGGGTAGGCTGTGTCTACTGGTCAAGCGTAGTATTTGGTGGGCACAGCCCATCCTATGGGTTAGTTGGTTTTTAGATAGCCTCTTAATTTATCCGGGTCAAAGTACCGGCATGACCAAAGCGGTAGTCCTTCTCAGTGGCGGGCTAGACTCCACCACGACCCTGGCCATCGCGCAGGGCGAAGGTTACGAGCCCTACGCCCTATCCTTCCGGTACGGCCAGCGGCACCGACAAGAGTTCGCCTGTGCGGTCCGGGTAGCCGAGGCCATGGGGGTAACCGAGCATCGGATCATCGAGATCGACCTGCGCCAATTCGGCGGATCGGCCCTTATCGGCGATTCGGCGGTACCCAAGGATCGGAATCCGACTCGGAAGGAGAACGACATCCCGGTCACCTATGTCCCGGCGCGGAATACCATCTTCCTATCCTTCGCCCTGGCCTGGGCGGAGGTGCTAGCCGCGGGCGATATCTTCATCGGCGTCAATGCCATCGACTACTCCGGCTATCCCGACTGTCGGCCCGAGTACATCGCGGCCTACGAGCACATGGCCAATCTAGCGACCAAAGCGGGCGTGGCGGGACACAGGCCACTGCGGATCCGAACACCGCTGATCCGGCTCTCCAAGGCGCAGATCATCGGTAAGGGCACCAAGCTGGGTGTAGACTACGCCCTCACCAGCAGCTGCTACGATCCAGAGAGCGACGGTCGTCCCTGCCACAGATGCGAGGCCTGCCGGCTACGCGCCAAGGGCTTCGCCGAGGCCGGTATCGCCGATCCCCTGCTCGCCGGACCTCGATAAGGCGATTGCCAGAAAATGATGTACCGGATTGGGCCAAACTTTCGTTTGTATTCAAGGCGAGACAACCGGCGCATAGTGGACTCTGTAACGGTTGGCGCAACACAGAAGACGGACGAAAAAACCACCAAGATAGTATGTAACTATTCAGGACATCTTGCTACGCGGTAGGCTACACACGTAATCTATTACCATGTTGGAACAAACTACCCTAACCCATTATATGGAAAGCCATGATGATAAGCTTAAACGATTGTGTGAACAGGTTGCGGAGCAGACGGCGCTCATTGAGCATCTGCGCGAGCGCATCCGGGAGTTGGAAGCGCGCCGGGCCAAGGATAGCCAGAACTCCAGCCGGCTGCCATCTTCGGACTCACCGTTCAAGAAGCCACCACCACACTCGCAACGCCAGCCAAGCGGGCGCAAGCCAAGTGGACAAACGGGCCGGCGCGGCGTCACTTGCTCCCTGGTCGATCATCCCGACCAGTGCGTGATCATCCGTTGACGGGGACCTGCACCTGCGGACGCGGCCGCACCGAGATCGCTACTACGGTGCTCGCGGAGCAACGCCAAGTGGTCGAGGTGGTGATCCAGCGTAAGGTACATCGAGTACCGCATTGTCGGCGGAACCTGTGCCTGTGGGCGTGCGCAACGCAGCACGTTTCCTGCAGGGATTGAGGCCCCGGTGCAATACGGACCGAGCGTATTGGCCTCTGCGGTCTACATGACCCAATACCAGTTGTTGCCCTACCAGCGCACCGCCGGGGTGCTCAATGAGCTGGCCGGCCTTGGGATCTCACCGGGCACCCTCCAGCGCGCCGTACGGGTGGCCGCCACCCGCCTGGAGGCGCCAGTCAACGCGATTCGCGACGCACTCGTCGCCGCGCCAGTGGCCCATGCCGCCGAAACCGGCCGGCGCGTGAACGGCAACCTGTACTGGCTACACGTACTCAGCACCGACCGGCTTACGGCCTACTTCCCTCATCCCAAACGTGGTGCCGAGGCCCCGGATGCGTTCGGCTTGTTGGCACCGTTCGCTGGCGTACTCGTGCATGATCATTGGTCAGCCTGCCAGCGCTACCCATGTTGGCATGCCTTCTGCAATACCCATCATCTACGTGAACTAACCGTTATCGCTGAGAGGTCCCCAAGCCAGCCGTGGGCAACCGATATGATCGCGCTGTTGTGCCAAGCCAATGCCCTGGTCAGCGTGGCCCAGGCCCAGGCCCAGGCCCTCAAGGCATTGCCCACCGGCGACGTCGAGCGCTTGCGAACCCGCTACGACACCATCCTCACCGAAGCCGAAGCTGACAATCCTCCCCGTTTCCGCCGTCCTGGCACCCGCGGGCGGATCAAACAATCCCCGGCCTGCAACCTCATTCGGCGACTGCGCGAGCACCGTAACGAGGTCCTGCGCTTCCTCACCGACCGGCGCGTTCCCTTTGACAACAACCAGGCCGAACGCGACCTGCGAATGCCCAAGCTCAAGCAGAAAGTTTTCAGTTATTTTCGCTCCAAAACCGGCGGAGATGCCTTTGCCATCATCCGCTCCTACCTTTCGACCCGCCGCAAACAGTCCGACGATCTTTTCAACTCGCTCGTCCTGATGTTCCAAGGGCAACCCCCAATGCCCCAATTGGAGTAGCTGAATAGTTACGATGGTATTTCATTTGGACAGAAATCGCCTAACCCTACGCCGTGACCGGGCATCTCCTGCATGTGGCGGTTGTCCCGTTTGAGGCCGCGCGACAGGTATCCATCCTGCCGCCGGGGCACCGATCGCGACGCCGGCACGGGCACAGCTTCCTCGCCCACATCCGCGCCGAGCTACCGGCCGGCTGGGCACCGTTCCCAGGTGGTGAGACGGATGCTCTGAGGGAACGGCTGGAGCAGTGTATCGCGACCATCGACTACCGGGATCTCAACCGATACCTACCAGTTCCTACCGACGAAAACCTAGCCCGCTGGGTGCGCGCCCGACTCTCGGTACCAGGCATCCGGGTGGTAGGTATCCGAAGTACCCGCGACCAGGGCGCAGACCTGGACGGCTCGGACCACGCCCATCTGTGGCGTCGTTTCCGCTTCGAGGCCGCCCACCAGCTACCCAATGTGCCGCCGGACCACAAGTGCGGGCGCATGCACGGGCACGGATTCGAGGTGATCCTGCACGCGGACCAGGACCTGGAAGGTGCCCACATGAGTATCGACTTCGACCAGCTCGGAGAGGTCTGGGCACCCATGCAGCAGAGGCTCCACCATGCCTGCCTCAACGATCTACCCGGGCTGGCCAATCCCACTAGCGAGCTGATCTCGGCTTGGCTGTGGGAGCGGATCAAGCCGACCTTGCCGGCCCTGTCCTGGATTAGCATCTACGAGACCGCCCGTGCCGGCTGCCACTACGACGGCCGGAGCTTCCGCATCTGGACGGAGCAGCGGTTCGAGAGCGCCCTGCGCCTAGTACGAGCACCCGACGGCTCCTCCCGCCGCTGTCTGCACGGCCATAGCTACCTTCTTCGGCTATACCTGAGCGCCCCCTTGGATCGAGTCATGGGCTGGATCCTGGACTATGGGGACATCAAACAACGCTTCCAGCCGGTCTATCGACAACTCGACCATCGGCTGCTCAATGAGCTGCCCCATCTGAAGGATACGGATCCGGCCAGCCTAGCCCACTGGCTGCGGGAGGAATCGGCGGCCCGGATCCCGTCCCTCGACCGGATCGATTTGCAGGCCACGCCCGGCTGCGGAGTCCTTCTATACTGGGGTGAGCAGGGCCCGGCATTACCGGCATGAAGGCACCTCGATGAGCTACGCCGTTAAAGAGATCCTTTACAGCCTCCAGGGCGAGGGCGCACATGCGGGCCGGGCCGCGGTCATCTGTCGATTTGCCGGCTGTAACCTATGGACGGGTCGGGAGCAGGACAGGTCCCGCGCCGTTTGCCGCTTCTGCGACACGGATATTCAGGGCACCGACGGAAACCAAGGCGGCAGCTACCGGAACGCGGCGGAGCTGGCGGATAGGATCGCCGCGACTTGGTCGCGGCACACCGGAAACAGCCCCCCCCCCTACGTGGTCTGCACCGGTGGCGAGCCGCTCCTACAGCTCGACCGAGACCTGATCGCGGCGCTGCATGCCCGCGGTTGCCAAGTGGCCGTGGAAACCAACGGGACCCGACCGGCCCCTCCGGGTCTCGACTGGATCTGCGTCAGCCCCAAGGCCGATGCCACACTCACGGTACGCTCCGGCGACGAGCTCAAGCTGGTCTATCCGCAAGCCCTAGCGCCGCCGGAACGGTTTCAGCAGCTGGCGTTCGACCACTTTTTTCTACAGCCGTTGGACGGCCCGGAGCGACTTGTCAACCATCGTCGGTGTGTGGACTACTGCCGGGCACATCCCCACTGGCGCTTGAGCCTTCAGATTCACAAGCTGCTCGGTATTCCCTGAATACTCGGGCTCGATTCGGCCGACCGGGGACCTTCACGCCACGGCTCTCGAGCTCGTTGAAGATCCCGGACCGGGACTCGGCCCCCCTTCTCGGCCATCCACATCTCCACCGGCATATTCAATACCCATGGGCATTGGAGCCAATAACAAAGATGTCGACTTCGATATCATGGGCCAGTCCGGAATGTGAATGGGAAAGAAGATGGAACCGCAACGTAAACCGACCCTCTATGAATACTTGGAAGCCTTATCCGAGGGTATGACCGGGGAAATTCTGAATGGACAACTACATGCCCAGTCATGGCCCTCTGCCCGCCATGCACATGCGGCTTCCCGTATCGACCGCTCAATTGGACGTGGCTACGGTGATGGTTATCGATGGTCCTGGTGGCTGGTGGATCCTTGCCGAACCGGAGGTCCACTTCGTGCACGACATTGAGGTAGCGGTACCGGATCTGGCTGGTTAGCGACGGCAGCGGATGCCCTATCTGCCGGAGGGTCATCGTATCGAGGTCGTCCCTCGCCAACAGAGACCGTGAAATCAAGATGCCCCTATATGCCTACTATGGGGTGCGGTACGCGTGGTTGATCGATCTAGTCAAGCACACATTGGAGCTCTACCAACTCGATGCCGACAGCTGGGTGGAAAACGGTTGCTTCGCCGACGTGGAGCCGGTGGTTGCTCCACCATTCGAAGCTATGAGCCTCGACTTGGGAGCCTTCTGGCCACCTCCTGGACCAGTCACCATATGAGGTTTGGACAAGTTTCCCACTCTGCCTCTTTCAGATCCCGGATGATTCTATATCAAGGAAGGGCTATCCTCCGTTGCAGACCAGAGAGGTCTCTACCCGCTCACCCATCATGTCTTTCGGGTCCGTGCCGCCCTACAATAGCTGATCGAGCAAGGCATCTTGCTTCGACCGGCTCATAGCCATCGGGTGCGGCTCTTTTGAAACGACGCGGAGAAGCCTGGAAACAAAGGCTTAGCCAACCATAGGATGAATTGTGCCCACCATGGGGCTTACTCGATATCTTCTTTGTTTGCCGCAAATGAACGCGAATGAGCCGAATAATAGGTGATATTTTAATTTTATTGTATCCGGTGTAGCGGATACCGTGAACAATACAATTTTTGCCAACGGGATGATGGAACAATCAATATCCAGCTGTAGGAGCGAGCTTGCTCGCGAATTTGCTGCTGTCAAAGCCAAGATCGATTCGCGAGCAAGCTCGCTCCTACTGAGAATAGAGAGCATGAGCCCGACGCCAGAGCCGATTGCCACGCAGGTCGCTGCGATCAGAAAGCATCGACCTGAAGGGGACATCCTTGGGATATCGTCCGGGAGCATGATATTCGGCACAACTTCAAGTTCCCAGGACAAGCTCTGTGGCTATCGAATGTTCAGATCACTGTTACCGGGAAGATATCTCTAACATCGAATCCTAGGACCAACAAATCAATAACGACATCGAAGAATACTCGGCTGAGGTCTGCGCTCGGCCAGTTCGACGCACAAAGCCTTCTCGTACCCGGATTCCAAAGACCCAGGACCCAAGACATTGCCGACTTCGAATGCACACCCGATAGCGCGCCGAGAGGTGGGGTCATCCTCGTCAGCTTTTCTTGAATACATTTGCGTTCATTGGCGTTTATTGGCGGCTGAATTTTCTCCCCGCAGCGCTATAGGGACAGTGCACAAGCTTCATAAGGCGTCCGAAAAACCGGCCTCGACTCTCGGATTTTCAATGCCCGGTGTCGTTCCAAAAGAGAACCCACCCCCCGCTAGGTGGCGCGCTGTCGCGCAGCAAACACGCGGCAAGATAGAGGGGCCGCGGGGAACCGAGGCCGTTCAGGCACTGGTGTGTTTGCACCCGCCAAAAGAGAGTGGCCCGCACGGTATCGGCGTGGAGTCGTTGAAGGCCTGGCGTAAGCCAGGACCTCGCAGGAGAGATTGAATCCTTCGCCGCCGTATTTCCCCACGCCCCCACTTTCCAGCATGAGGGCATCGGCCATGGCACGCAAGTCCAAAAAACAGCCACGGCAAATCGTTCATCCCCGCTGCGCGGGGATTGACATTGGTAGCCGGGAGCACTGGGTCACGGTCGACCCGGACTGCGACGACAAGCCGGTTCGGTGTTTCAGCACCTTCAGCGACGATCTCTACGCCCTGGCCGGCTGGCCGAAGTCGCTGGATGTCGAGGTGATAGCGATGGCAGCCACCGGAGTGTATTGGATCCCTCTGCACGAGGTGCTCGATGCCCGAGGGTTCCCAGTGAATCTGGTCAACTCGCGGGCCCCGTCAGATCTCCGGGCGCAAGTCCGACGCCTTAGACGGCCCGTGGATTTTGGCCGCTGATAACCTATGGCCGGCTCAAGGGGGCTTTCCGTCCCGTCAACGAGATCGGCTCGCTACGTTCGGTGCTGCGCCAACGCGCCACTACAGGTCCAAGAGCAATCGCGCTGTATGCCGCACAGGCAGAAGGCGCTGACACCGATAAACATCCAGCTCGACAATATGGTGAGCGATCTGACCGGTAAAACCGGACTGGCCATCTTGGCCGGATCGTGGTCGGTGAACGCGATCCGGAAAACTTTGGCTCTCTTGCGTTTGATGTGGGTAGCGCCATTTTTCCCATCGCGTAGGGTAGCCCGCTCCAAGCCTACTCTGTGCCCTTCTTTTCGCCTGTAGGCTCGGACCCGTCGCCAGGCCAAACGACGGCGGATTTCATCATGGATCCG
>Ga0209457_1000048_pt1 | contig 50664 bp, 51 predicted proteins | sample WorMetHEROISLAND_5_FD_187410 | JGI IMG/M metagenome (GOLD analysis project Ga0209457, IMG submission 187410) | Marine gutless worms symbiont microbial communities from Max Planck institute for Marine Microbiology, Germany - Olavius sp. 5 HERON... ... | reverse complement strand
GACCGGGGCGATCCCGGCCCGGATGAGCTGGGCGCGCCCGTCGACGAGGGCCTCCTTCCCGAAGTCGCCGGAGTGGTTGTTGCCGAGGTTGGCGACATCGACGCCGCCGTCTCTGATGGAGGGCAAGACGTAGGACGGGCACCGGAAAGTGAAGTCCTTGTCGAGCGGCTTGCCCTTGTCGGAGGGGACGCACTCGAGGTTGATCACCGTCACGTCGTCGTTGACGAAGAGGCCGTTGAGACCCGACCAGGCGTGATCGAAGCCCTCGTCCTTGAAGGCGGGGATGTACCACGGGTCGACGGCGACGTCGCCGACGCCGTGGATTATCAACCTTCCCCGAAGCGCGGTGGTGGTTGCGGCCGCGGCCGCGGCGACAGTCGTCGGCGGGACGGTGGGCGAGGGGACGGTCGTCGGCGGGACCGTGGGCGGGGCATGGGTCGTCGTGAGGGCGGTCGCCGGAGTCGTCGCGGTGTCGGCGGGGGCGGAGAGGGGCTCGGCGACCACCCAGGCGGCGTAGGCGAGGGCGCCCGCCAAGACGCCGCCGCCGACAACGACAATGAGCTTCAAGGTCGCGGAGGACACGGCGCCGAAAGGCTAGGCGACGGGCCCGGGGACATCGGTAATGACAGAAGCGTGTGCAGTTTCGCGGCTCTCGTCGGCACTACTGCACACGCCGGCAGATGCGTGTGCAGTTTCGCGGCTCTCGTCGGCGCTACTGCACACGCCGGGAGATGCGGTTAGAGGATCTGGCTCAGGAACAGCTTGGTCCGCTCCTCCTGCGGGTCGGTGAAGAAGTGCTCGGGAGTGCCGACCTCGACGATCTGGCCGTCCGCCATGAAGACGACCCTGTCGGCCACCTCCCGAGCGAACCCCATCTCGTGGGTGACAACGATCATCGTCATACCCTCCGCCGCCAGGTCCTTCATCGAATCGAGCACCTCGCCGATCATCTCCGGGTCGAGAGCCGACGTCGGCTCGTCGAAGAGCATCACCTTGGGGGTCATCGCCAAGGCGCGGGCGATGGCGACCCGCTGCTGTTGGCCCCCGGAGAGCTGCCCCGGGTACTTCTTGGCCTGCTCGGGGATGCGCACCCTCTCCAGCAGCTCCATCCCCAAGGCCTCGGCCTCCTTCCTGGGCAGCCGGCGAACCTGACGAGGGGCCAAGGTGACGTTGTCGAGCACCGAGAGGTGCGGGAAGAGGTTGAACTGCTGGAACACCATCCCGGTCTCGCGCCGGGTTTCCTGGATGTTCCTGACGTCCTCGGACAACTCAATGCCGTCCACTATGATCCGGCCGGCGTCGTGCTCCTCAAGCCGGTTGATGCAGCGGATCATCGTCGACTTGCCCGACCCGGAGGGGCCGATGACGACCACCACCTCCTGACGAGCCACCCTCAGGTTGACGCCCGCCAGGGCCTGGAAAGAGCCGAAGAGCTTGTCCACCCCGATCAGCTCGATCATCGCCTCGCCGGAGACGGCGGTGGCGTCGGCGAAGACCCCCTTGTCGCCGTCGGTCATCGAGAACCCACCCCCAATCTCTTCTCCAAACGTTGACTCTCTCGGGACATCGTGAAAGAACCTACCCAGAACAGGAAGCTGACGAAGACAAGAGACTCGATGATCAGCCCCTGGCCGCGGAATGCCTCCTGTTGGTTGATCGCCGTCGACACCTTGAGCAGGTCGAGCACCCCCAAGGCGGCGCCGGCGAGGGTGGTGTCCTTGAACAGGGCGATGAACTGGCCGATCTGCGCCGGGATCACGTTGCGCAGCGCTTGAGGCAACACGATGAGGAACACCTGCTTCTGGGGGGAGAGGCCTAGCGCCTTGGCCGCCTCCTCCTGGCCCTGCGGCACCGACTGGAGCCCGCCCCGCACGATCTCGGCGATGTAGGCGGCGGTGAAGATCGTGAACGTGACGACGGCCCGGATCACCTTCGACGGGGCCAAGGCGGCGGGCACGAAGAACTCGAGGGACACGTTGGCCAGCAGGAGGAGCACGAACAGGGGCGAGCCCCTGACGAACTCGATGTAGGCGATCGACGTCATCCTGAGCAGAGGCAACCTCGACCGCCTGCCCAGGGCCAGGAGGACGCCCAGGGGGAAGGAGAGCACGATGCCCGCGGCCGCCGAGTTGACGGCGAACATGAAACCTCCCCACTCGGCGAGGGGGTGGATCGACGTCATGTAGAAGAAGACGGCGACGGGGACGGCGAGCAGGGCGAAGCCGAGCGATCGGGCGGCCCACGGCCCAAGCCGCCGGGCGCCCGTCCGCCGACCGACCCGATAGCCGACCTGGGACGCCGCCAACATGACGAGGGCGGTGAGCCAGGGGCCTCCCGTGTCGGTGAGCAGGAGCAGCAACAGGACGGCGGCGACGATCAGGCCGAAGCGGCGAACAAGGTCGGAGACCCGCGCAACGGCCGAGGCGGCTTCGGCGGGGGCGCCGACCCTGAGCCGCCGCCCGGCGACCAGTCCGGCGACGACTCCGGCCCACAGAGCGGTGGCGGTCAATGAGGCCGTCAGGGCCGCCAGCTCCTCGGACGGCCACCGGCCGACCAGCAGGAGCTTGAGGTTGACCTTGATGACCTCCCAACGGGCGTTGACGAACACGAACGCGGCGAAGCGGTAGACCAGGTAGACCGAGAGCGCCCCGAACACCGCGGTGAGGAAGCCGTCGAACGGCGTGCGGAACAGGTTGCGCCGGAGCCAACGGCCCGCGCCGGGCCCGCGGCCCGCGCCCGGCCCGGGGGCGGGCCGCCTCGGCGGCGCGGCGGCGGTCATCGCTCCACCAGCTTGAACCGCCGGTTGGCCACGTTGACCAGCGCCGAGGTGACCAGCGACAAGACGACGTAGAAGACGAGGGCGAGGGCGAAGGCGGGCACCGACGGCGAGCCGTTGCCCACGGTGATCTGCGTGACGTTGGTCAGCTCGAAGTAGGCGAAGGCGGCGCCGAGAGACGAGTTCTTGATCAGGTTCAGGTACTGGTTGCCCAACGGGGGGATGGCGATCCGCATCGCCTGGGGCAGGATGACCAGGGTCATTCGCTGGGCGCCGGACAAGGCGAGGGCGCTCGCCGCCTCGCCCTGGCCGATGGGCACCGCCTGGATCGACCCGCGCACGATCTCGGCGATGTGGCTCGCCGTGTAGACGACGAGGGCGATCAGGACGGCGAAGAAGGAGGGGTCGACCCCGATGCCGCCCGAGATCAACCGGCCCTCCACCTCCGGCAACGTGATCGTCGGCCCGATCAAGGCCCACCCGGCGACCAACGTGAGCAGGAGGGCGCCGCCGCCGTATAGGCCGGCCCGGGCCGGGGCACCCGTCTGATCGGACATGCCGCGCCGCCACCTGGACGCGGCCCACCCGACGACAAGGGCGGCGACGAGGACCGCCAGCAGGGACAACCCGGAGACCCCCTCATACCAGGGAAGGCCGATCCCCCGGCTGGAGAGGATCATCAACGAGCCGACCTCCCAGGCGTCCTCGATGCGGGGAAGGGCTTGGAGCACGACGCCGAGGAAGGTGAAGGTCATGATGACGAAGAGGGGGAGGTTGCGCACCACCTCCACATAGACGGAGGCGAGCTTGGCGACGATCCAGTTCTTGGAGAGGCGGCCTATGCCGATGAGCACGCCGAGGATCGTGGCCAAGATGATGCCGACCGCCGAGACCCGGATCGTGTTGAACAGCCCGACCACATAGGCGTTGCGCACCGGCTCGGTCGAGCTGAAGTCGGCGCCGGGGATCTCGAAGCTGGCCGGGTTGTCCAAGAAGCGGTAACTGGTCGGGATCCCGCTCCTCTCCGTGTTGGCGACGTAGTTGCCCCACAACCACAGGAGGAGGGAGAGGACGACGAGCAGGACCGCCGCCTGGAACAACCAGGAAAGGAACTTGACGTTCCGATGGAGCGGGATCCTGGTCTCGGTCGGCGGCGGCGGGGTCATCGACGGCCCGGCTCGGGCGGGCGGCGCCGCCCGGGGTCGGCTGCGGGCGGCCGGAGGCCGCCCGCAGACTTCTTCTCTCTAGCGATAAGGCGGCGCGTACATCAACCCGCCGTTGAACCAGAGGGCGTTGGGGCCTCTCTCCAACCCGAGCGGGCCCAGGTGGCGCTCGTAGATCTCGCCGTAGTTGCCCACCTGCTTGATCACCTGGTAGGCGAAGTCGACGGGGAGGCCGAGCCCGGGGTCGAGTGTGGTCTCGGCGCCGTCCGACTCGAACGCAGCGCCCAGGAACTTCCTGATGTTGACGTCCTCGTGGTCGAGGAAGCCGTCGACGTTGGCCGACGTGATGCCCCACTCCTCGGCCTGGATGGTGGCGAGGACCGCCCAGTTGACCGCCTGCTCCCAGGCGGTGTCGCCGTCGAGCACCGCGGGCGCCAGGGGCTCCTTGGAGAATACGTCGGGGAGGATCCTGAGGGCCTCGGGGCCGTCCGGGTACACCGACCGGAGAGCGACGAGCTGGCTCGCGTCGGCGGTCCACCCGTCGCATTGGCCGGCGCTGAACGCCTCCTGAATCAGCTCGGGGTTGTCGAAGGGGCGGATGTCCCACGTCAGCCCGAGCCGCATTGCCTCGGCCGCGGCGTTGCCCTCCGTGGTCGTGCCCTTGCCCACGCAGATCGTCACGCCGTCCATCTCGGCGACGCTCTGGAACTCAGAGCCCGCCTCCACCATCATGCCTTGGCCGTCGTAGAAGTTGACCTGCAGGAAGGTGGCGCTCTCGCTCCCGTCGCGGCCGGCCGTCCAAGTGGTGTTGCGCACCAGGACGTCGACCTGGCCCGACTGGAGGGCGGTGAAGCGGTCGGCGGTCTCGAGGTCGACGTGGTCTACGGCCTCGGCGTCGCCGAGGACCGCTGCCGCGATGGCGCGGCAGAAGTCGGAGTCGAAGCCGACATGCTTTCCGTCGTCGGTCAACACCGCGAACCCCGGGAGGGCGTCCCGGGTGCCGCATCTCAGCTCGCCGCGGGACTTGACCTCGTCGAGCAGGGAGCCCTCGTCTTCGGCGGCCTCGTCGTCCGACGCGCAGGCGGCGAGGGCGAGGGTCAAGGCGGCGAGCGCCGCCAGGAGCCGGTTTCTTCTTCTCATTTATTCCTCCGTTGGTTGAGTGCGACGCGACGGCCGGTCGGCTGTCGCGCCTTGGGGAGGGAACCCTACCCGGTCGGGAGGGGGGAGGCGCCAGCCGAGGCCGATGCGTGCTCAGGTCAGGAGCTGCCGCCCAGAGCCGACAACACCCTCTCGACGACGGAGCGGGCGCCCATCCCGGCCGAATCGGCGACGTCCGAGGCGGCGCCGAAGGGAAGGAAGCGGTCGGGGGCGCCGACGCACGTCGTCGCCTTGACGAGGCCCGCCTCGGCGAAGTCCTCCATGACGGCGGAGCCGAACCCTCCGGCGGTCACCCCGTCCTCCAACGTGACCACCAGCCGCGCCTCGGCGGCCCACTCCCTGATCCGGGGGTCTAGGGGCTTGACCCAGCGGGCGTTGACCACCCCGGCGGCAACCCCCTTTTCGCCGAGGTCGACCGCGGCCTTCTCGGCGACCTCAGTCATGCGGCCGACGGCCAGGAGCAGGGCGTCGGGCCCCTCGCTGAGACGCTGCGAGACGCCGATCTCAAGCGGCTCGACGGGAAGCGCCGGCGCCGAGGCCGCCCCGCCTTTCGGGTAGCGGACGGCGATCGGGCCGTCGTGGCGGGCGGCGGCCTCGATCATGGCGCACAACTCGGCGGCGTCGGCGGGAGCCCCCACCACCATGTTGGGGATCATGCGTAGATAGGCGAGGTCGAAGACGCCGTGGTGGGACGGGCCGTCGGGCCCGGTTATCCCGGCCCGGTCGATGAGGAACGAGACCGCCAAGTCGTGCAGGGCCACGTCGGCGACGATCTGGTCGTAAGCGCGCTGCAGGAACGTCGAGTAGACGGCGACAAAAGGCTTCTTGCCCGCCATCGCCATGCCTGCCGCCAGGGTGACGGCGTGCTGCTCGGCGATGCCGGTGTCGAAGACCCGGTCCGGGAACCGCAGACCCATCTCCTTGAGGCCCGCCGTGGAGACCATCGCCGCCGAGATGCCGACGACGTCGGGGCGGCGGGCCGCCACGTCGGCGAGGGCCCTCCCGGCGACCTCGGTCAGCTTCAGCTCCGTCTTCAGCGCCCGACCGGTCTCGATGTCGAACGAACCCACCCCGTGCAGCTTCTCCTCCTCGTCTTCGACGGCGGGCTGGTAACCGCTCCCCTTCTCGGTGACGACATGGACCACCACCGGCTCGTTGTACGCCTTGGCAGCCTCAAGCGTCGCCTCAAGCAGGGCGATGTCGTGACCGTCGATGCGCCCGGAGTACTTGAGGCCGAGGATGTCGAAGACGGTCGACGGCTCAAGGATGGCCTTGACCGCGTCTTTCACCCTGCCGGCCATCTCGTCGGCGGCCTCCCCCACCAGTGGCAGCCCTCTGAGCATGCGGCCGATGGTCTTCTTCGCCTTCTCGTACCGAGGGTCGATCCTGTGTTGGGCGAGGCTGGCCAACGAGGCGAGTCCTCCGACGGTCGGCGCGTAGGAGCGCCCGTTGTCGTTGAGCACGACGATCAGGCGCTCGGGTTTGGCGACTGCGATGTGGTTGAGGGCCTCATAGGCCATGCCCCCGGTGAGGGCGCCGTCGCCGATGACGGCGACCGTCCACCCCTCGCACCCGGAGAGGGCGTAGCCCAGGGCGTAGCTGAGCGAGGTGGAGGCGTGGCTGTTCTCGACGAAGTCGTGCGGCGACTCGTCCCGGCTCGGGTACCCGGACAACCCCCCGGTGCGGCGCAACAGGTCGAAGCCGCCGGCCCGCCCGGTGAGGAGCTTGTGCACATACGCCTGGTGGCCGACGTCCCAGATGAGGCGGTCGGTCGGGGAGTCGAACGTCCGGTGCAGGGCGACGGTCAGCTCGACGACGCCGAGGTTGGGCGACAGGTGGCCCCCGGTCTTGGAGACCTTCTCGAGGATGAACGACCGGATCTCGAAGCACAACTCGTCGAGCTGGTCGGCGGTCAGGTCGGCCAGATCCGATGGTTGTGTGATGGTCTCGAGCATGGTCGGGGAGGCGCGGGGCGCGCACCATCAGGTTAACGCCCGGCCCGGGAAAGGCGCCCGCGGATGGCGGCGGCGGCGGAAGCTGACCGTGGAGTTGTCACGTTCGTTGTTGGCTTGTTGGCCGGGTCGGCGGCCCTGGTCTAGCCTTGCTTCGGTCATGTCCGCTGCTGCTGTCGTGCTCGCCGCCGGGGCTTCCAGCAGGCTGGGCAGGCCGAAGCAGCTTGTGCCGTGGGGCGAGTCGAACCTTCTCGGCCATGTGACCGCGAACGCGGCGGCCTTCGACGTGGAGGAGGTGTGGGTGGTGCTGGGGTGCGCGGCGGATGAGATCATGGCTGAGACCGACCTCGGCGACGCCGGGGTGGTGGTGAACCCGGAGTGGGAGGAGGGGATCGCCTCGTCGCTTCGGGCGGGCCTGGACGCTCTCACCCGGTTGTCTCGTTGCGACACGGCGTTGATCGTGCTCGGCGACCAGCCGGACGTGTCCCCTGAGACGGCCGACATGTTGTTGGCGGCTCACGCCCGGTCGGGCAGGCCGGTGACGGTCCCGAAGTATCGGCACGACTGGGGGAACCCGGTGGTGGTGGACCGGTCGTTGTGGGAGCGGTTGATGTCGTTGGAGGGGGATGAGGGGGCGATGCGGTTGTGGCGGGCGCATCCGGGGTGGGTCAACGAGGTCTGGTTCGCGGACCCGCCACCGGGCGATGTCGATAAGGAGAGCGACGTCGCCGAGCTGCAACCCGGCCGGGCCTGAGCCCGGTGACGCTGGTTAGGTACATCGAACTCGGCGGCGGCGAAGGCGGGAGGCCCGATCCTCCTGACGCAGAAGGACAAGCTGCCTGCGGCGACCGTCTCTGAGCTGAAGCGGTTGAAGCCGAAACGCATCGTGGTCCTCGGCGGGACGGGCGTCGTCTCGGCTGAGGTGGAGATAGCCCTGGCGGCGTACACGTCGGGGAGGGTGTCTCGCCTGGCGGGCACCGACCGGTACCGGACAGCGGCGGCGATCTCCAAGGACGGGTTCGGGCCGGGTACACCGGTCGTGTATGTGGCCACTGGGCACAACTTCCCCGACGCGTTGGCGGGCGGGGCGACAGCGGCGCTCAAGGACGGGCCCGTCCTGCTCGTCTCAGGAGCGTCGATCCCGAAGGCGACCCACGACGAGCTGACCCGCCTGAAGCCGAAGCGGGTCGTCGTGCTCGGCGGGACCGCCGTCGTGTCTGAATCCATCAGAGACGACCTCAACACCTACATCCGCTGACCACGCGGCTCCGCAGGCCGCCGGCCGGGTCGACCTTCGGTGTCGTTGGACGCCGCGCGGGCCGATGCCATGATCGCATCACATGGATGCGATCACCGACTTGGGATCGGCCGACGGGGAAGCGGGCGCCATGGTCTCGCTCTACTGCGGCGCCGGAGGCATGGACCTGGGGTTCAAGCAGGCGGGGTTCCAGCCGATCTGGGCGAACGACATCGACCCGGTCGCCGTGGAGACATACAACAAGGCGATCGGCGAGCCTGTCGCCCGCGCCGGCGACCTGGCCAACTGGTGCGACGACCTCCCGGCGCCCGGCAGCGTCGACCTTGTGATCGGCGGCCCGCCCTGCCAGGGCTTCTCCGTCGCCGGGAAGATGGACCCCCACGATCCCCGCAGCAGACACGTCTTCAGCTTCATGGCCGCAGTCCATCAGCTCCGGCCGCGCGCCTTCGTGATGGAGAATGTGAGAGCGCTCGCGATCAACCGAAGATGGAAGACCCTGCTCGGCGAGTTGACGGGGAGAGCGTCCGACGCCGGGTACGCGACGAGGCTTCTGCTGCTGAACTCGTCGTGTTACGCGGTGCCCCAGGCCAGGGAGCGTATGTTCCTGATAGGAGCGAGAACCGCCCTGGGCGCCGACCTGCTCCCCCCCACCGTCACGGCCGACCGGCCCCCGACGGTCCGCGACGCGTTCGACCGGCTCCCGTCGTTCGGCGCGCCCGGTAACAACAGCGCCTCCACAGCGCGCATCACCGCGGCGAGGAAGCCGGTGTTGAGGAAGTCGCCCTACGCAGGCATGCTCTTCAACGGCCAGGGCCGGCCGATGGACCTCGACAAGCCGGCGCCTACGTTGCCCGCCTCGATGGGAGGGAACCGCACACCCATCGTCGACCAACATCAGTACGACCGAGGCGGCGACTCGTGGGTCGTGGGTTATCACTCCCACCTCCGGTCCGGCGGGGCGCCGTGCGACGAAGTCCCGCACCGGCTTCGCAGGCTCACCGTCGAAGAGGCGGCGGAGATCCAGACCTTCCCCCAAGGCATGTATTGGGCAGGCCCCCGGAGCGGCCAATTCCGCCAGATCGGCAACGCCGTCCCCCCCGTCCTCGCCTACCGCGTCGCTACCGCCTTGCGCCGAGCGCTCGGCGCCGGCTAGCCGGGCGGGTATCCTCCGCCGGTGTCCGGCCGGATCGACGACTACCCTTACCCGACGTCGCCGTCAGTCACGGCCGTGATGAAAGGCAACCGCCGGGTCGACACCAAACCGGAAGTCGCGTTGCGATCCCATCTCCATTCGAAGGGCCTGAGGTTCCGCAAAGACCACCCGATCGACGTCGGGCGCCGGAAAGTGAGGCCGGACATCGTCTTCACCAAGAAGAGGGTGGCGGTGTTCGTCGACGGCTGCTTCTGGCACCTGTGCCCGGAGCACGGGCGGGTGCCGGGCGGGAAGAACTCCGCCTACTGGGAGACCAAGCTGCGCCGCAACTCCGACAGGGACCGACTGGACACACAACGCTTGGAGGATCGCGGGTGGCAGGTTGTGCGCGTCTGGGAGCATGAGCCGCCCGAAGCCGCCGCCGAGCTAGTGGTGCGTCGCTTAAATCCTTAAGCAGTCTCTCCGGCCCAGCTTCGCTATTTGCACGACACACCACTAGTGATCGGCCTCATCAACCGACCCGGCCCGTCCGGGTCGCCGGGCCTCCCAAGCCGCGAGAGTCCCGAGGCCTGAAGCCGTCGCACGGCCCGGAGGCGGCCCTGTCCCCGTCTCAGCGGGTCGGGGTCAGCCCGTCGCTCGGCGGGGCAGGCGGAGCGCAAAAGTCGAGCCGGCGCCCAGCTCGCTCTCGACCGAGACGGCGCCGTCGTGGCCGACCGCCACATGGCGCACGATGGCCAACCCCAGACCGGTCCCCCCCGTCGCTCGCGACCGGCCCCCGTCGACTCGGTAGAACCTCTCGAAGACGCGGTCGAGGTCGCGCGTCGGGATGCCCTCGCCGGTGTCGGCCACCCTCAGCACGGCTTCCTCGCCCTCCGCCCGGACCTCGACGTCAATCACCCCGCCCTCGCCCGTCGACCTGACGGCGTTGTCGAGCAGGTTGCGGACGGCGATCGCCAGGTCGCGGCGGCTCCCCGCGACGACCGCCTCCTGCGCCTCGAACCGCAGCACCCGCCCCTCGGCTTCGGCGCGCTCCCTCAGCCGCTCCACCTCGTCTCTCGCCACGAGATCGAGGCGGACCGAGCTCAAGTCGGGGGAGCCGCGCTCCAGCCGGGACAGGTCAAGGAGATCGACGACCAAGTCGTCCAACCATCTGGCCGAGGCCTCAACCTGCCGGGCGAAGCGAACCGCCGACTCGTCGCCCCGGTCGACGGCGACCCGCAGCGCCTCCGCCGCCGCCACGATCGCGGCCACCGGGGTCTTCAACTCATGGGAAGCGTTGGCGACGAAGTCCCTGCGGATCTCGGCGACCCGCTCTTGGTCGGTGACGTCGACAACAACGAGAAGGACCCGATCATCGTCGTGGAACGGCGTGGCCGTCGCCCGGAGCCTCCTCACCGGGGTCGCCGTCTCCAACACCCGCTCCGCCTGCGCGCCCCGCTCCTTCGCCTCCCTGACCACCGCCTGACACCCGAGAGGGGCCAAGGCGACCAGCTTGCTCGGGATCGGCCCGAGCATCTCCGCCGCCGCCCTGTTGGCGTAGACGACGCCCTCATCGGCGCCGACCAGGACCGTCCCCTGCGGGAGGGCGCCCAACACCGCCTCCAGGCCCTCCATCGAGACCTCCGCCTGCAACGCCCTGTCGGCGAAGCCGCTCGCCATTGAGGCGACGGCAAGGCCCAACTCGTCGATCTCCAGAACCGCTGACCTGGCCGAGGAGACCTCGCGGTCCCCGCCCGCGGCCGCACGGGTCATGTCGGTCAAGTCGACGATCGGCGCCGCCAGGCGCCGGGCGACCAAGGCGACGACGACCGCTCCCGCCAAGCCGGCGAATGCCGCCGCCGCGGGACGGCGGGCCGACGGGCCGACCGCCGCGGTCGCGACCCCGATGAGAACGACGCAGACGATCGCGTAGGCCGTGACCAGCAGCGTCGCCAGCCTCCAGCGGCCCCCGCCGCCCCTACCCATCGACGAACTTGTAGCCGAGCCCCCTGACGGTGACGATGCGCTCGGGGCGCGACGGGTCCGCCTCAAGTTTGCGACGAAGGCGCGTGATGTGCACGTCGAGGGTCTTCGTGTCCCCGAAGTAGGAGGGTCCCCACACCTCGTCGATGAGCGCGTCGCGGGCGGCGAGGCGGTTCTTCCTGCGCATCAACGACTCAAGGAGGTCGAACTCCTTGGGCCGAAGCTCCACGTCCTCGCCGTTGACGCGCGCCGTGTGGGCGTCGATGTCGAGCTCGATCGGGCCGCCGACCAAGACCTCGTTCGACTCCGCAAAGACGCCGGCCCGGGTCGCTCGGCGAAGATGGGCGCGGACCCTGGCGACAAGCTCCCTCATCGAGAAGGGCTTCGTCATGTAGTCGTCCGCCCCCAGCTCCAGGCCCGCCACCTTGTCGGCCTCGGCGCCCTTGGCGGTCACAATGATGATCGGGGCGTCGGTGAACGCCCTCACCTGCCGGCAGACATCCAACCCGGACATCTCAGGCAGCATCAGGTCGAGGAGGATCAGGTCGGGGCCTGAGCGCGCCTCCTCCACCGCCTCGACCCCGGTCGCGGCGTGAACCACCTCGAAACCCTCGACCTCCAGGGAGTACCGCACCGAGTCGGCGAGCGCAGGCTCGTCTTCGACGACGAGCACCCGGCTCGGGCGACGGTCAATCGCCATCCGCCGCCGGGAGCGCTTCGCCGCCGAGGTCGGTGTGCTCCCCGGTGATCAGGTAGGCGGTGTTCTCGGCGAAGTCCACCGCCTGGTCGCCGATCCGCTCCAACGCCCTGGACACCGTCATCATCCTCATCGCCCACTCGAGGAGCCTTTCGTCCCCCGCCACGGCGATGATCTCGCGGTAGATGCCGGCGTTGAGACGGTCCACCGGCTCGTCCATCAGCGGGAGCGCCTTGACCTCGTCGATGTCCTGCCTCAGGTAAGCGTCGATGGCCGTACGGACCATCGGCCGCACCAAGTCGCCCATCTCCCGGATCTGAGCCGAGATCCTCTCGACGCGGGGAAGGCCGACGTTGAGCTTGACGACCCTGGCGATGTTCACGCATTGGTCGCCCATGCGCTCAAAGGTCGTGTTGAGCTGGAGGAGGATCGCCATCTTCCTCAGGTCCGAGCCCAGCGGCTGGAAACGGGCCATGAGCGTCGTCCACTCGGAGAGGACCTCAAAGTGGGTCGTGTCCAAACCCGTGTCGAGCTCGATCACCCGGTCGGCCAGCTCCACGTCGCCCGACGTAACGGAGTCGACCGCCATCCCGGCCATCCGCTCGGCGCGATCGACCATGCTCAAGACCTTCCCCTCAAGGGAGGAGAGCTCTTGGTGGAAATGTACGTTGGTGTCGCCCGCCTCCGTCATCCGAACCTGCCCGTGATGTAGTCCTCGGTCTCCTTCTCCCTCGGGGTGGTGAAAAGCTGCTCCGTCGGCGAGAACTCGACCAGCTCGCCCGTCCGCTGCCCCAAGGTGTCGAGCTTCACGTTGAGGAACGCCGTCATGTCCGACACTCGGGCCGCCTGCTGCATGTTGTGGGTGACGATGATGATCGAGTACCGGTCCTTCAAGTCGAGCATAAGCTCCTCGATTCGCAGGGTGGCGATCGGGTCGAGCGCCGAGGCCGGCTCGTCCATGAGCACCACGTCGGGTTTGGTGGCGATGGCGCGGGCGATGCACAACCTCTGCTGCTGACCGCCGGAGAGGGAGTATCCCGAGTCGTCGAGTTTGTCCTTCACCTCGTCCCACAAGGCGGCGCCGGTCAGCGCCTCCTCCACCAGCTCGTCCATCTCGCCCCCGGAGCCCCTGAACCCGTTGATCTTCGCCCCCCACGAGACGTTCTCATAGATCGACTTGGGGAACGGGTTGGGCTTCTGGAACACCATGCCGATCCTCCTGCGGACCTCTACCGGGTCGACGCCCTCGCCGTAGATGTTCTCGCCGTGGTAGAGCACGGCCCCCTCGACCCTCGCCGAGGGCACCAGGTCGTTCATGCGGTTCAACGACCGCAGCACCGTCGACTTCCCGCAGCCCGACGGGCCGATGAGAGCTGAGATCCGGTTCGGCGCGAACGACAAGGTCACGTCCTTGACGGCATGGAAGTCGCCGTACCAGACGTGCATGCCCCTGGTCTCGATGACGCCCGGCGCCGAGGCCTCGCTCGGCTCGCCTGCTTCCGCGTCGTCTCTGTCTGCCCTGATGTCCACCGTGACGTCGCCCGCCCCGGCCCTGATGTCCACCGTCGGGGTGTCTCCCGCGCTCATGTGGCCCGTCTTGACGTCGCCCGCATTGACGTCGTCTGCCTTTTTGTCGCCCGTCTTGGTCATGTCCTCCGCCATTATCTCATCTCGGCGGCGGCGCCCGGCGCCGCCTCGGTCACTGTGCCCTCCCGGTGTAACGGTTGCGCAGGATCACCGCCGTGGCGTTCAACGCCAGCAGCATGACCAACAGCACAAGGATCGCCGCGGCGGCGATCTCCTGGAACCCGACCTGCGGCCGAGTCGTCCACTGGAAGATCTGGATCGGCAAGACCGTGAACTTGGAGAACGGGCCGGACGGGTCTTGCACGATGAAGGTCGAGGCCCCGACCACCACCAACGGAGCGGTCTCCCCCAGGGCGCGGGCCGTCGCCAGGATCGACCCGGTGAGGATCCCCGGCGCCGCCATCGGCAGGATGTGCTTGCGCACCGTCTGCCAACGCGTGGCGCCGAGAGCCAACCCGGCAGCGCGCAACGACCCCGGGACGGCGCGCAAAGCCTCCTGCGCCGAGATGATGATGATCGGGAGGATCAGCAACCCGAGAGTGATCCCCGCCGCCAGGACGGTCCGCCCGTTCTCGGAGACCGTCGAGGCGCCCGATAGGAAGATCGAGCCGCTGGTGATCGGCTCCAAGGCCCTCACGAGTATCGCCAGGCCCAACATCCCGTAGATGATGGAAGGCACGCCCGCGAGGTTGTTGATGTTCGTCTGGATCGCCTTGTTGACCCGGTTCGGCTTGGCGTACTCCTCGAGGTAGACGGCGGCGCCCACACCCACCGGGAAGGCGAAGATCACCGTGATGAGGATCACCCACAACGACCCGAGGATCGCGGTGCGAACCCCGGCAAGCTCGGGCCTCGGCGACTGCGGCGAGGAAACGAACCGCCGGTTGACCCACGCTCGGAACTCGGGCTTGGCGCCCGCGAACTCGGCCTGGAACTCGTCGGACAAGATCTCGGCCTCGATCGCCGGGCCCCTAAGCAACGACTCCATCAGCGGCCACGTCTCCACGACAGTCGGGTTGACGATCCGCTCGTTGACGATCTGGAGCACGCCGGCGTGGTCTCTGGGCGCTCCGTCGCAACCCGCCGGCGGCTCTGCCGATGCGCAGACCTCGGACCACTTCGCCTCGCTCTCGAACACAAGCCGATCCTCATAGAACCGTTGCTCTCGCTCGAGGCGGCGCCCGGCGCCGTGTGAGATGTTGGCCTCGAGGAGGCTCACCAGCTTGTCGTAGCCCAGCTCCTCGGGCGAGCCCGCGGCGGGATCGACCATGGCCGCCGCCTCCTCCGGCTCGACCTCGTTGATGACCGCCGTCAGCCCGAACGCCGAGTTGATGACGGTGTAGAGCAGGGTCGCCAACGCCCCGATCGCTACGAACAAGACGAAGGCGAACAAGAACTTGGCCACTCCCTCCCTGCGTTTCCTCCTCCCGATCCACTTGTCGAGGTCTCCGCCCTCGGGGAACAACTCGGAGAAGCCCCGCCGCTCCAGGGTCGGGGCGCTCATTCGTAGGTCTCCCGGAAACGCTCGACGAACCGCCTGCTCAACGAGTTGAGGCCGAGGGTTATGACGAAGAGGGTCAGGCCGATGGCGAAGATCGACGTGTAGTCGAGGGAGTTGTAGGAGATGTCGCCGCCGGAGATCCTGACGATGTGGCCGGTCATGGTCTCGCCGGCGATGAACGGGTTGAGGACGTAGCCGAACAGGGAGTCCTCGCCGAAGGTGATGTTCTTCGGTGAGGCGCCGGCGGCGATCGCCACCACCATGGTCTCGCCGATGGCCCTCGATATGGCGACGACGAAGGCGGCGGTGATCCCGGAGAGCGCCGCCGGGACGACAACCTTGGTCGCCACCTCAAGACGGGTGGCCCCGAGGCCGTAGGCGGCCTCCCGCAACGAGCGCGGTACCGCGTGGATGGCGTCCTCGGAGAGCGAGCTGACCAGGGGAATGATGAGGATCCCGACCACGATCCCCGCCGACGCCTGGTTGAAGATCTCGACGGCGGAGACGCCGAGGAGGCTGCGGAGGACCGGGGTCATGAAAGTGAGGGCGAAGTACCCGTAGACGATGGTGGGTATCCCCGCCAGCACCTCGAGGACCGGCTTGATGATCGACCGGGCCCTCGGCGAGGCGTACTCACTGAGAAAGATCGCCGAGGCAAGGCCCAGCGGCAGGGCCACCAGCACGGCAATGACGCTGACGGTCAGCGTTGCCAGGATGAGCGGCCAGATCCCGAACTGGCCGATCTGTGGTTGCCAGTTCGTCCCGGTCAGGAACTCGGCGACCGAGACGTCGGGATCGAAGAAGAAGAGCAGCGCCTGCTGTGTGAGGACGACGACTAGGCCGACGGTGGTGGCGATGGAGAGAGCGCCGCACGCGAACAGCAAGGCTCTGACAAAGGCCTCCACCGGACGGCGGCGCTTCCTGAAGGAGACCTCTCCTTCCCAGGTTGGTGTGCCCAGCGCCATCGCTCTACAGATCCGCCCAGGATCCCCCAGGCGGCGTGTCGCACATATAACACTCCCCCCCCACCTGGTTTCCTAATGCTCTGGATTCGGTATACCGTTGTTTGTGAATTGAGAATGGCTCACGGCTGGCCGAGGGGACCGGCAGGCCCGGTTTGTCTTTTTTGCGACGGATCGCTGTGGATCGCGGCCGCCGCCGCCCTCCCGAAATAGCCCCCACAACAGCTACCTCTCCGCCCAGTAGGCGGCCAACGCATCGACCCCGGCCTGCATGTCGGCGGGCGGCGCCGGGAAGTACCCGACGGCGCCGATCAGGTCGCTCACGTTGTTCAGGAAGTAGGTGAGGTACGCCGCCACCTGCGGCTTCTCCTCCATGACGCCCGCGTCGCCGTACATGAACAGGGGCCGGGCGAGCGGGTAGGCCCCCTGATCGACGTTGTCGGCGTTCGGCTCGACGCCTTCGATGTCGAGGGCGATGAGCACGTCGTCGTTCTCGACGAAGTAGGCGAACCCGAAGTAGCCGACGGCGCATGTCGTGGTCTCGTCGCCCTCGGTGCACCCGTCGCCCGCTATCCCCTGAACCAGGACGTTGTCGTCCTCGGAGAACTGCGCGTCGGACCCCAGGATCGGGGCGTCGTCCTCGTCGAAGACCTCTTCGACAAAGTAGTCGAACGTGCCAGAGTCGGTGCCGGGCGAGAACGAGGCCACCGGGTGGGCGGGCCAGTCCGCTCGGACGTCGCTCCACGTCTTCGCCCCGGCGAACAAGACCGCAAGCTCCTCAAGGGTGATGTCGGAGGCGAAGTAGTTACCGGCGCTGACCGTCACGGCGAGGGCGTCGGTGCCGACGCGGAACTCGATCGGGTCTCGGCCGATATCGCCGCATTGGGCGACCTCCTCGTCTTTGATCGGGCGGCTGGCGTTGGAGATGTCCGTCTCGCCCGCCACGCAGAATCGCTCGAACCCGGCGCCCGAGCCGATCGACTCGATGGTGACCTCCGGCCCGCCTTCGTCGAGCCACTGCGCCGCCACCACCTCGGAGAGGGGGAACACGGTCGACGAACCCGCCGTCGAGACGGCGCCTTCCCAGTCGATGGGGTCAACAGCGGGCAGGCCTGTGCCCGGGTCGCCGTCAGCGGGCGGCTGGGCGCCGTCGTCAGCGGGCGGTTCTGTCGTCTCGGCCGCGGGCGGCTCTGTCGTGTCGGCGCCGTCGTCGCCGCCGCAAGCGGCGAGGACGAGGGCGAGGGCCAAGAGGGCGGCTGTGGTCAGTCGCGGTCTCATGTGTCTGGTTGCTCCTTGAGTCGGTTTGACGGCCAATCAGCGCGGTCGCTCAGGCGACCAGGCCGGATTCGGCGTGGGGCAACATAGGGGGTCGGGTTGACCGGGCGGCAAGCCGGAGGTTAACGGGAGGTGAATTCTCGTCGGCCGCGACGGGCCGCTCCCGTGCCGCTCCCCGGCCCGCCCCTAGGACCACTCAGGGCGCCTGGCGCCCCAATCCGCCGAGCAAGAACCGCTTCAGGTCTCTGACCGCATCTTCGGGACCGACCGCACCGTCGATGAGCGCCTTGGCGGCCGACATGATCGCGCCCTGGATCAATCGCCCGGCGAGAGGCGGCGACAGCGGGCGGAACAGGCCGTCTGAGACTCCGTGCATGTAGAGGTCGGCCATCTCGGCAGAAAGACCCGCGTGTGACTCCATGATCCGGCTCTGGGCGGCCTTGCCGAAACTGCCCGCGGCGCGATGGAGTATCACGCCGAACACTCGGTCCTCGGCCACGAACACGACGGTCCTAGCCGCCAGCTCGGCGAGCCGCTCCGCCGTCGGCAAGTCGGCGGAGACCGACTCGATCAGGTCGGCGACGACCTGGGGCAACTCCTCTTCGACCAGCGCGGCGATGATGTCGTCGCGATCGGAGAAGTACTCGTAGAAGGTGGTGCGGCCGACGCCCGCCGCCAGCGCCACCTCGCCCAGGGCGATGTCGGCGGTCCCGGTCTCGTCGATCAGGTCGCGGGCGGCGCCGAGCAGGGCCCTCCTGGTGATCGCCTTGTGCTCGGCGATCGACGCGGCTCGAATCCGAGGCATACAACAAGACTATCGGCGATGGCGAGCTAGCGGCCCGTCGCCAAACTGACGAAGCGGCTAGGCGCGGACCCGGACCGGTCAGGGTCCATTCTCGATGCACAAGCTGCGGCATAGGCGAATCCAGAGCATTGGGAGACCAGTTGGGGTGAAGCGTCATACCTGCGACACACCGCTAGCGGCCCCGGCCGGCCCCGAACGCGTCGAGGGCAGGCTTCGGCGGCTGAGGAAGCCCCGCTTGACAGGCGGGGGCGGCGCCGCCAGTCTCCGGGGGGTGACCCGCCTTGCGCCGGGCCCGCTCACCGACTGGAAAACGCGCGCTGAGTGCACCGGCTACCCCAACGCCATCTTCTTCCCCGGCCCCGACGCCCCCGAGCGCGTCATCGAGCGGGCGACCGCAGTCTGCTCGGTCTGCCCGGTCGCCGACGATTGCCTCCAGTACGCGTTCGAGGCCAATCAGCGCTCCGGCATCTGGGGCGGCACGACCGAGCAGCAACGTAAGTCCCTCCGCCGCAAGTGGCTCGCCGAGCGTCGTCTCAGCGCCTGAGCGAGCCGGGCCGCGGGGCGACCGATCGCGGCCGAGCGCTTTCCGCCGCCGAACGCCGTCGGGCCGCGCGAGAATGACCTGCAGATGAGCAAACAAGCCGAGTATGTGCTGCGGACCGTCGAGGAGCGGGGAATCCGCTTCATCCGCCTCTGGTTCACCGATGTCCAGGGGTTCCTCAAATCGGTGTCGATCAGCCCGGCCGAGCTTGAGGTCGCCTTTGAGGAGGGGATGACCTTCGACGGGTCGGCGATCGACGGGTACGCCCGGGTGCAGGAGGCCGACATGCTGGCCAAGCCCGACCCGTCGACCTTCGCGGTGCTGCCCTGGCGGGTCGAGCAGCAGGTGGCCCGCATGTTGTGCGACATCTACACACCCGACGGCGAGCCGTTCTCCGGCGACCCTCGCACCGTCCTGAAACGGAACCTGGACAGGGCGTCCGAGATGGGATACACCTTCTACGCGGCGCCCGAGCTGGAGTTCTTCTACTTCGCCGACTCCGGGCCGAACCCCCAGGTGCTCGATCAGGGCGGCTACTTCGACCTGACGCCCCTCGACGTCGCCCAGGAGTACCGGCGCAAGACGATCAACGCTCTGGAGCAGCTCGGCATCCCCATCGAGCACTCCCACCATGAGGTGGCGCCGAGCCAGCACGAGATCATCGCCCGATACACCGACGCCCTGACGATGGCCGACAACATCATGACGTCCCGGCTGACCGTCAAGGAGGTCGCCCTGCAGAGCGGCATCTACGCCACGTTCATGCCGAAGCCGCTTGAGGAGCACGACGGGTCCGGCATGCACCTCCACCTGTCGCTTTTTGAGGGCGACGTGAACGCTTTCGCCGAGCCCGGGACGCAGGGCGCCATGTCCGGGGTGGGCCGGGCGTTCATCGCCGGGCTACTCCGGCATGCGGCCGAGCTCACCGCGGTGACCAATCAGTGGGTCAACTCCTACAAGCGGCTGGTGGGAGGGTTCGACGCGCCGATCTACATCACATGGGCCAGGAACAACCAGTCCGCCCTGGTGAGGGTGCCCTCGGCGAAGAGAGGCAAGCCGTCGTCGGTGAGGGTCGAGTACCGGGCCGCCGACGCCGCCTGCAACCCCTACCTGGTCTTGTCCGTGATGCTGGCCGCCGGCCTCGCCGGAGTCAGGGAGGGATATGAGCTTCCGCCCGAGGTCGAGGGCGACGTGAAGCAGCTCACGCCCGCCGAGCGGGCGGCCGTGGGCGCCGAGCGGTTGCCCGACACGTTGTCGGAGGCGTTGGACCTGCTCGAGGGCTCCGAGCTGATGGCCGAAGCGCTCGGCGAGCACGTATTCGACTGGTTCCTCCGCAACAAGCGAAAGGAGTGGGAGGAGTACCAACACCACATCTCCCGCTTCGAGCTGGACACCTACCTGCCGATCCTGTGATCTGCGCGGTCTACCCCGAGACGCTGTCGGAGGCCGTCTCCGACGGGTTGAGCCTCGCCGGGGCGACGACGATCCCGGCGGCCGAGCTCGACCCGGACGACCCGGCGCTCTCGGAGGCCGACAACCTGATCGTCGAGCTGGGGGAGCGACCCATGAGACGGCTCCGCGAGGTCGCCCGGGTCGGCGAGGTGATCGGCCTCCCCGTCCTGCTCGTTGCGTCGGCCGATCAGTTGGCGTTGATGGAGAGCGCGGAGGGTGTGACCGACTTCGTCGTCGAGCCGGTCGGGCCGGTCGAGCTTCGCCTCCGCCTGATGCGGATGAGCCGCGCCGGGGCCCCCGAGGAGGTGTTGCGCTTCAAGGACCTGGAGCTGAACCCGCTGAACTACCAGGCCGCCCTGGCGGGCTCGCCGATGGACCTGACCTACATGGAGTACGAGCTGCTCCGCTTCCTGGTGGAGAACCCGGTGCGCGCCTGGTCGCGTGAGCAGTTGTTGTCGAGGGTGTGGGGATATGAGTACTACGGAGGGGCGCGCACGGTTGATGTGCACGTCCGCCGCCTCCGGTCCAAGCTCGGGGAGGAGCGCGCCTCCTGGATCAGCACCGTCCGCTCGGTCGGCTACCGCTTCGGCTGAGCGTGTGCAGTAGTACCGACGAGAGCCGCGAAACTGCACACGCATCGCTGAGCGTGTGCAGTAACCCAGACGAGAGCCGCAATACTGCACACGCTACGATCAGGGGGATGGGGTTCCGCACCAAGCAGGTTCACGCCGGGGTCCGCCCCGACCCGGTGACCGGGGCCATCCTCACGCCGATCTACCAGTCGACGACCTTCGTCCAAGAGTCGGTGGACGACTACATGGGCCGCGGCTACTCCTACTCCCGCTCCGGCAACCCCACCGTCAGAGCGCTCGAGGAGAAGCTGACCGCGCTGGAAGGCGGCCTCGACGCCACCGCCTACGCGTCGGGCATGGCGGCGACGGTCTCAGCCTTCCTCGCGTTGCTCCAAGCGGGCGACCACGTCGTGATCGCCGACGTCGTCTACGGCGGCACCTACCGGTTCGCCGACCAATTCCTCAAGAAGTTCGGGGTCGGCGTCACCTTCGTCGACGCAGCCGACACCGACGGCGTCGCCGACGCCATCGGACCGACCACCAAGCTCATCTTCTCCGAGACGCCCGCCAACCCGACCTTGAAGGTCACCGACTTGGCCGCTGTGTCGCAGATCGCCCGAGAGGCGGGCGCCCTCCACATGACCGACAACACGTTCCTCACCCCCTACTTCCAGAGGCCGTTCGAGCTGGGTGCCGACGTGATCATCCACTCCACCACCAAGTTCCTCGACGGGCACAACGCCACGCTGGGCGGGGCCGTGGTGGTCAACGACGCCGAGCTCCAGGAGAAGATCACCTTCACGCGCACCTCCGCCGGGATCGTCATGTCGCCGATGGTCGCCTGGCTGACAATGCAGGGGACCAAGACGCTCAGCGAGCGGATGGACCGCCAGTCGGCCACCGCGCTGGAGATCAGCCGCTTCCTGGAGAGCCGCGACGAGGTCGCCTACGTCAACTACCCCGGTCTCCCCAGCCACCCCCAACACGAGCTGTCCAGGGCCCAGGCCGACGGGTTCGGGGCGATGGCCTGCTTCGAGGTGCGCGGCGGCGTCGAGGCGGGCAAGCGCCTGATGGACAACATCGAGCTGTGGCGCCTCGCCGAGAACCTCGGCTCGGTGGAGTCGCTCATCACCCACCCGGTCACGATGACCCACGCCGCGGTCCCCCGAGAAGGGCGCCTCGCCGCCGGCATCACCGACGGGCTGGTCCGGCTGTCGGTGGGGCTCGAGGACGCCGACGACCTGATCGACGCGCTGGGCGCAGCCCTCAGCCGCGTCTGACCCGGACCAGCGCGTCCGGGGCGTAGGCCTCGCCGTCCTCGGTCTCCTTCGGCCTCCGCACCACCTGGGCCTCCACCAACGTCATCCCGTCAAGCCAACCCCTGATCTCATCGACGTCCCACAGAAGCTCGGGGGACTGCGGTCCGCCGCACCCCTTCTCGAAGCTCGACCGGTCGTGGCCGATCAGGAACAGCTCGCCCCCCGGCGCCAACCAACCGCGGGCGCGCTCGACGACGCCCCGGAACTGCTCCGGGGGAAGGTGGAGATAGGCGATCAGGACAAGGGAGAAGTCACGACCCGGCGCCCAACCGACGACGTCGGCCACTACGAACTCCACGTCGTCGGACCGTTCGCGGCCGCGCGCCGACGCCGCCTCGGAGAAGTCGACGGCGGTCATCGACCACCCCCGCTCGCTCAACCAGATCGCGTTCTGGCCCTCCCCGGCGGCGAGGTCCAGCCCCGTCCCCGGCTCAAGCGGGCCGAGCCGGTCTCTCACGAACAGATTGGGCTCGTCCGACCACAACCGGTCGGCCGCCCTGTACCGCTCATCCCACACCGCCCGGCCCACGGCCGTCACACCCCGATCCCCCTCGCCGGCCCCGCTAGTCCCGGCCCCGATCGTCATGGCGCGCCGACTACCTCGGCGCCCGGCGCGCCTGCCGAGGCGTCGTCGCGGGCGGCTCACGGGAGGGGCCGTCTTCGAGCGCCCTACGAGAAGGAGTTGCCGCAACCACAGGACCGGGTGACGTTCGGGTTCTCGATGGCGAACCCAGCCCCCATCAGGCCCTCCTTGTAGTCGAGGGTCGAGCCGCGGACCATCTCGGCGCTCTGCGGGTCGACGATCACCTTCACGTCGTCGAACTCCTCGACGATGTCGCCGTCGTCGACCTTCGCGTCGAAGTACATCTCATAGGAGAAGCCGCTGCACCCGCCAGGGCGGACGGCCATTCGCAGGGCCAAGCCGGCCTCGTCCTCCGATTTGATGAGCTCACGCACCTTGTCGACGGCGCCCGCCGTCAGGTCGACGGTCTTCTGCGGTTTGCTCGATTTGATGCTCAGGGTCTGGGACATCTCTCTCCTGCTGACATGACGCTCATCCTAACGCCGGCGCCGCTGGGCGGGCGCCGCCCTCGCACGCCCCCGCCCCGTCCAACGCCCTCTCGAGAGATCAGCCGCAGATGGCCTTGACCAGCGGGTACGGGTTGACGGGCGGCCCGCCCCCGGGGTGATACTCCAAGTGGAGGTGGGGCATCCACTCCGGTGCGTTGCCCGTGCTCCCGTTGTACCCGACGACGTGGCCCTGCGGGACCCGCCCGCCGGCCGAGATGTCCCCGTAGCTCTCCAAGTGGGCGTAGTAGAACTGGTCGCCGTTGTCGGTTTGCAGCCACAACCCCAGCCCGCCCAGCCCGCCGTTGGACATCGCCGTGATCACACCCTCATAGATGGCCAAGAGCGGCGTGTTTCTCGGGGCGATCATGTCGACCCCCTGATGGCCCCTGCCGCCCGTCCTGTACTCGCCCCAGGTGTCGGTGAAGGAGACGGCTCCCGCGACGGGGCAGGCGCCCGAGGGCGAGGGCGGCGCCGTCGTTGTCGTTGCGGACGGCGCGGTCGTAGACGTCGACTCCCCCGGCGGCGCCGTCGTAGACGTCCCGTCCTCCAGCGGCGCTGTCGTGGACGCGGCGCCCTCCGGCGGCGCGGTCGTCGATGTCGTCTCCGCGGGAGGCGCTGTTGTGGTGGTCGTCGTGGTGGTCGTGGTGGTCGTGGTGGTCGTGGTCGTCGGCGGCGCCGTCATGGTCGTCGTGGGAGGGGCGGTGGTGGTGGTCGTCTGGCGCTCCGCCTCCTGCTGCTTGATCAGATCGTCGTATACCCGCTGGGCCGCGATCAGATCATCCTGAAGCCGGAGCGCCATCTCCTCCAGCTCAGCCGCGACGACCTCCTGCTCGTCGGAGGTCTCGGCCAAACGCTCGGTCTGGCGGTCCAAATCCCGACGGACGATCCTGAGCTGGTTGACAACCGACTCGTCTGCGGCGCTCACCTCCCGGAGATACCCCAGGCTGGCCTCGAACCCGCCGTCGCCGGCGTTGAGGAGGACCGAGATGGACGCCGCGCTCGCCGAGCCCATGTACATCTCGACGGCCACCTCCTCCAGCCTCGCCTCGGCCTCGGCGAGTTGGAGTCGGGCGATCCCAATCGACTCCTCCATGCCGGCGATCTCGTGTTCAAGCTCAAGCTGGCGGGCCCACGCCTTCTGAACCGAGTCGCCCAGCTCTTGGGACTCGGCGACGATCCGATTGACCTCTCGACGAGCGCTGTCGATGTCCTCGTCGGTCACTTGGGCCGCCGCGGGCGCCACGAGCGCCAAGAGGGTGAACCCGGCGAGAAGCCCGCGCCGCCGGATCACGAGGCGGCCTCCCTCGCGAAGACGGCGTCGTCCTCGAAGGTGATTCGCCCCTCCTCGCCCAGCAACTCGAGATGGGCCGACACCGAGCGGGCGGCGAGAGGATGCAGCGACGAGTCGACATCGGCGTACACGTCCTCCACGATCTCCGAGACGGCTCGCCGTCCGGACGCGATCGAGGCGTAGACCTGCTCGTGCCGCAACCGCCGATGAGCGACGTACCAGTCGATGACGGCGTCCGGGTCGCCCATCTCGTCGCCGTGACCGGGGTGGAGCCGCTCAAGCCCGGTCCCCCGGATCCTCTCCAGCGACCGGAGGTAGGGACCCATCTTCTCGACCATGACCGACGAGCCGCCGATGATGTGGTCCCCCGTGAAGAGAGCGTCGCCCGCCCGGAAGCAGAGATGGTCGTCGGCGTGCCCCGGCGTGTGGATCACGTCCAGCCCGAGCCCGCCCACATGGAACGTCTCGCCGTCCGTCAACCTGATGTCGGGGTCGAACCGGGCGCCCGGGGCGTAACCGACGGCGGGGACGTCGAAGTCGCTCGCCAGCGGGTTGGCCATTGGGGCGTGATCGATGTGGGTGTGTGTGACCAACACCGCTGCGAGGGTCCGGTCGCCGACCCGGTCGACGATCGCGTCGGCGTGACGAGGGTCCACCGGGCCGGGGTCGATCACCGCCACCGCGTCGTGCCCGTCGTCGAGGAGCCAGGTGTTCGTGCCCGGGCCCGTGTAAGGGCCGGGGTTGTTGGCGAGGACCCTCTCGACCCTCACGGCCGGCCGCCCGGCGTGGGCGTCGGGATGAGACCGCCGTCGCGAACGAGTTCAAGCTGGGCCGGCGGTCCGTCGCCGCCGCGGGCGGAGGCGACGGCCTTTGCGATCGACTCTTGACGAGACAGCCACCTCAAGTGAGCGACCGTCGGCAGGACCATCGGCCACTCGCCGTCGGCGTGTCGGCTCAAGGCGGGCTCGGGCGCGACCCACTCGAACCCGACAAGCTCGTCCTCGTCGACGGCGACCGGTGGAGGGTCGTCGACGGCAAGGAGGTAGAAGCGGGTGTCGAACCGGCGAGGCGCCGCCTCCGGCGTCACCCACCGGGAGACCGGCGTCAGGTCATCGCCGCGCAGAGAGACTCCCCTCGCCCTCAAGTCGTTGAACAGGGCCCGGCCTTTCAGCCCCCGCCCTCTCTCGGCGCCCTCGCCTCCGACGATCAGGCCGGTCTCCTCGGCAAGCTCGCGGAGCGCGGCCGATCGGTGGTCGTGGTCGTCGGCCTCACAGGCGACCGTCTCCCTGGCCAGGGTCGAGCGGTCCAGGTCGTCTACACCGCCTCCCGGGAACACCACAAGATCCCCGAAGAACCCCACTGGACGGCGCCTCACCATGAGCGTCTCGAACCGGCCCGCGGCGGGGCGGAGGACGATGACGCTGGACGCGGGGTCGGCGACGGGGGGCGTGGCGGCCACGACCGCATCCTACGAAGCCGGCGGCACCAACCCGGTATGTTCGGCTGGGCGTGCTCGGCCCGCCCGCTCGGCTAGCTGGCTGTCGCCAAAATGACCAACCGGTCTAGAGCGGCCGCTCCACCAACGGGGAGCCATTCTCAATGCACGAACTGCGGTATAGGCGAATCCAGAGCATCAGGAAACCGGGTCTGGGGGGAGTGTTAAACCTGCGACACATGCTGAGGCGGGATCGGCCCGGCATACTCGGGGCCGTGAGCGGCGCCGACCCCTACCGAGACCTCCCATCGGTTGATGCTCTCGCCTCTCGGATCGACACCCCCCTCCCGCGGCCGCTCGTCGTCGACGCGGTGCGCGCCGCGATAGAGGAAGCCAGGGCCGGGGCAGCCGAGGGCAGGGCCGTCGATGCGGCGGCACTGGCCGGCAGGTTGACGCGAGCGATGGAGCGCAGCGGGGGAGCGCCGCTGATCAACGCTACGGGTGTCCTCCTTCACACGAACGTCGGCCGAGCCAGGTGGTCCGAGCGCGCAGTCAGGCGGGCGGCGGAGACGGCCCGCAACGCCACCAGCCTCGAGATCGACGTCGACACGGGGAGGCGCAGCCGCCGCGGCGAATACGTCTCGTCGCTGCTGACGGCCCTCACCGGCGCCGAGGACGCCCTGGTGGTCAACAACAACGCGTCGGCGGTGCTGCTGGCGCTCTCGGCGCTCGCGTCGGGCAGAGCCGTCCCGGTGGCGCGAGGCGAGTTGATCGAGATCGGAGGGTCCTACCGGCTGCCGGAGGTGATGGAGGCGAGCGGCGCCCGGTTGGTCGAGGTCGGGACCACCAACCGCACCCGCGCCGGGGACTTCGCCGTCGCCGCCCAGATCCATCGGTGCGGAGCAATGCTTGTCGTGCACCCGTCCAACTACCGGGTCGAGGGGTTCACCGAGTCGGCGTCGATCGAGGAGCTGTCGGACGCGGCTCGCGAAGCCGGGGTCCCGCTCATCTACGACATCGGGTCCGGGCTTCTCGACGCCGAGACGCCCTGGATCTCCGGCCCCACACCTTCCTGGCTCCGCGGCGAGCCGGGGGCCCGGCAGGCCCTGGAGGCGGGCGCCGACCTGGCCGCCTTCAGCGGCGACAAGCTGTTGGGCGGCCCGCAGGCAGGTGTTGTCGTCGGCGGCGCCGAGATCATCGGGGCGCTCAAGTCGAACCCGTTGGCGCGAGCGCTCCGCGCCGACGGGGTCACATACGCCGCCCTGGCGGCGACCCTCGAGGCATACCTGGAGGGGTCGATCGACGAGATCCCCTTCTGGAGGCAGGCGCTGACCGACGCGGACGCTCTCGCCGAGCGGGCCGCCGCCCTCGCCGGGCGAATCGGCGCCGCGGTGACGGAGGGCGCCTCGACCATCGGGGCCGGGAGCGCTCCCGGCGCGGCCATCCCAGGCCCCCTGCTGGTCCTCGACGGGGAGGACCGCCTCTACGAGGCCCTGCTCGGGGCGGACGTCCCGGTGCTGACGAGGCGGGAAGGCGGTGCGGCGGTCATCGACCTCCGAACGGTCGACCCCGAGCACGACGAGCTTGTGGGCGAGACCGTCCTCCAATGCCGCTGATCGGGACGGCCGGCCACGTCGACCACGGCAAATCGACCCTCATCCGGGCCCTGACGGGGCGGGACCCCGACCGGTGGGCCGAGGAGAGGCGAAGAGGGCTCACAATCGACCTCGGCTTCGCCTGGGCGACTCTGCCCGGCGGGGTCGAGGCGTCCTTCGTGGACGTCCCCGGGCACGAGAGGTACCTGAAGAACATGCTCGCCGGGGTCGATGCGATCGACATCGCCCTCCTGGTTGTGGCTGCGGACGAGGGCTGGGCCCCGCAGTCGGAGGAGCATCTGGCGGTCCTCGACCTTCTCGACGTGAAGGTCGGCGTGGCGGCGTTGACCAAGATCGACCTGGTCGATCCCGACCTCGCCGAGTTGGCGGCGCTGGAAGTGTCCGAGAAGCTGGCCGGCGCCTCGCTGGGAGAGGCGACCGTGATGGGGGTCTCGGGCGCGACCGGGGAGGGAGTCGAGGAGCTGGCCCGTGCGTTGGGGGCGCTCGCCTCAGAGGCGGCGCCGACGGACGCGGGGCGGCCCAGGCTCTGGGTGGACCGATCGTTCACGGCGAGCGGGTCCGGGACGGTGGTGACCGGGACGCTCCTCGAAGGCGGCATGCGAGTGGGCGACACGATGCGCGTCTACCCGGGGGAGCGGACGGCGCGGATACGGGGCATTCAGAGTCACGAGAAGGCCCTCGCCGAGGTCGGGCCAGGGAGGCGGGTGGCCCTCAACCTCGCCGGTGTCGACAGGGCCGATGCGGCACGGGGGTCGATGATCGGGGCGCCGGGCGACTGGGCGACTTCCGCCAGGCTCGCCGTCTCGCTTCGACCGGCCAGATATGTCGAGAAGATCGACCGGCGCGGCGCATACCAGCTGCACATCGGCGCCCGGGCGGCGCCGATGACGATCGTCGCCGAGGATGGCGGCACAGCGATCGTCACGACACCCGAGCCGATACCGGCCGCCGTCGGCGACAGGTTCGTCGTCAGAGACACCGGGAGGAGGCTGGTCGTCGCCGGGGGAATGGTCCTCGACCCCCAACCGGGGGCGACGCGGGCGGCGATGAGGGCGGCGCGCTCGATCGACCCGTCGCCGGACGAGGCCGCCACACAACTCATTCAGGTCAGGGGGACGGCGCCCGCGGCGCTCATCGCCGCTCACACCAAGGGAGGGTCGCCACGGGGGGCCCGGTTGGTAGGCGACCTGCTCGTGGCCGACGACGTCTTCGACGAGTGGTTGACGACGGCCGAGAGACTTGTCGAAGACGAGCACGAGCGGCGCCCGCTGCGGGTCGGCGCGCCGCTGGCGACTCTGGCAGCCCGCCTCGGGGTTGACCCCGCCGTCGCCGAGGCGCTGGTCGCGGCGAGCCGGCGACTCGAGAGGGTGGGGCCCGATGTCGCCCTTGCCGGCCGCACGGTCGGCATGGCGCCGCGCGACGAGGAGCAGTGGGAGAGGGTGCGGGCCCGCCTGGCCGAGGACCTGGCCGTCCCCGCGGTCGACGAGCTGGAGATCGACCCGGACCTGCTTCACCATCAGGTGCGGGCGGGAGAGTTGGTCAAGGTGAGTGAGAGCCTGGTGTTCCTGAAGGCTCAGATCGCCCTGCTCAGGGAGACCGTCGAGGCCATGGCGCCGGGGTTCACGGTGGCCGACTTCCGCGACGCTAGCGGTCTGTCGCGCAAGTACGCGGTGCCGTTGCTGGAGTGGGCCGACAAGGAGGGGCTCACCGCACGGCGGGGCGATGTTCGAAACGCTAGGTGAGACGGCGGTCGCCGGCGCCTCAGGTCAGGACGGCACCGCCATGTCCCGGCGCTCGACTTCCGTCAGACCGCCCCAGATGCCGTACGGCTCGCGGATGGCCACGGCGTGCTCCGAGCATCGCTCAACAACAGGGCAGACGCCGCACATGGCCTTCGCCTTCATCTCGCGCCGTCCCCGCTCCGCCTTGCGCTCAAACGTGGAGGGAGGGAAGAAGAGGTGGGCGTGGTTTCCCCGACACAGCGCGTCCATCTGCCAATCGTCTGTGTTGGGCATCGGCGCCTCCCTCTCTCGGGTTACCGGTTACCGGCTCTGGGTGACCACAGCCGAGAACATAGCGGGCGAGGCCGCGGGCTTCAACGAGAAACCCGGGAAGCCTTAAGGCTAAGTTTCGCGAACAGGCGACGACGCGCCCGGGAGCTCGACTTCGAGGTAGAGGCCGTCGATCCCGGTCACCGTTACCTCCATGCCCTTCTCGACGCCAGCCTCGCGGTGGGTCGAAGCCCGCCAGCGGGCGCCGTTGACCTCGACGGCGCCGTCGGGATCGAGATCGGTCACGGCGACACCCGCCAACCCGACAAGGGCGCGCCGAGAGATCGTGTGAGTCGACAGCCTCGCCCGTTGCACCGTCGGCATCGCGATCAGGAAGAAGGCGAGGACAGCGAGGACCGAAGGCAGGATCAGCCACCAACGCGGGTCGATCTGACCCTCGCCGTTGATGAGGAATGTCCCGCCGAGTTGGAGCATGACCACACCCAACGCCGTCAGAGCGAGGCGCCCGCCTTTCTGGAAGGCGGCGGTCAGCAGCGCCCACCCGAGGATCGTCGCCGCCAGCGCAGGGATGCGCACGGGAAGGTTGACAAGCCCCCAACCCGCCAAGAGGAGGGAGACGGCGGCGACGCCCGACGCCGCGCCGGGGCCCAAAGCGAAGAACTCGAAGCTGACGAGGCTCAGCCCGACGACGAGGAAGAGGAAGGCGGCCTCGGGTCCCACCGCGAGCCGGAAGAAGCGGACGGCCAGGCCGGGCTCCATGAAGGTCACCTGCTTAACAGTCACCCCGCCCTCGACCTCCCTCATCGTGGCGACGACCACCGGCCCGTCGGCTGTCTCGAAGGTCGCTCCGTCGAGGTCTTGGAGGTACTGGCGGAGAGCGGGCTGAAGCTGGAGGCCGCTTTCCTCCGCTTCGACAACATCGTCGGAAGGTGCGGCGCTGGTCCCCTCGCCGAGCACCGCAGGGACGGCGCGACCCGTTGTCGAGCCCGGGGCGATCGCCGAGACCTGCGCTCCGAGGGCGAGGTCGGCCATCCCCCCGTACGCGGCGGCGGGCGCGGGACCGATCCAGACGGCCAGCGGCAGCGGCGGCGCCGCGGCGAGGTCCGCAAGGCGGTCATAGCCTTCCCTGTCGAGCACGGCCCTCGAGTTGACTTGGAGCACAACCAGGTCGCGGCCGGCGGCGGCCGCCTCCTCGATCGAGTCGGCCATGAACCCCAGCGCCGAGGCGTCGAGGGGCCCGCTGACGTCGACGACGACGATCCCGCCGCCCTCGTCGGCGAGCGCGGCCAAGGGCGGCAAGAGCAAGAGGAGGAGGAAGATCGGGCCGAGTCGTCTCACGGCGCGGCAGGTTAGGGAGTTGGCGGGCTCGAAGCGCGTTCTCGGCGCACAACTGGGCCGAGGCGCGTTTCTCAATGCACAAACTACGGTATAGGCGAATCTAGAGCATTAGGAAACCGGTAGTGTGGGGTGGGATGGCAACGTTGATGCTTGTCGCCGACGAGGGGCGCGTCTCAGACGAGGTGCGGGCCGCTCTCGCCCTCGGCGCCTGGGAGATCGAGGAGGTCTCCGACCCCCGAGAAGCCCCCGGGTTGGCCGCTGACCGTCTGCCCGAAGCGGTCGCGGTCGACATGCAGGTGGGCTCGATGGGCGGGATGGCCGTCGTCAGGGCGATCCGCCAAGAGCTTGAAGCGCCCCAACACCCGAGGATCGTCCTGCTCCTCGACCGCCCCGCCGACATGTTCCTCGCCAAGCGGGCCGGGGCCGACGCCTGCGCCCTCAAACCCCTCTTGGCCTCGTCGTTGCGGCGGGCGCTCGCCGACGACGGCGAAGAGGAATAGCCGGGACCTTCAAGACGCCGTCGAGGGTCGCCGAGCCCCGCCCTGCCGATCGTTCTCATAGCCGTCGGAGGCTTGAGCGTCTGAAGACGAAAGCGATAGCCCACCGGGCGATCCAATACCCGCTGAAGGCGAGCAGGACAAGCCGAGCGTCGGCGCCGTCGGTGGACGCGGCCCATGCGGCAAGCGGGATCATGACGAGCCATGCCCCGGTGATGTTGCCGACGGCTTCCATCTTGGTCCCCCCGATGGCCCGCAGCGCGGCGACCTCGGCGTATGCCAGGCCGGCGAGCGGGCCGGTGACAGCCACACTCGCTATGACCCGTCCCACCGCGCGCTGCAATTCCGCGTCGGCGGTCATGCCGACCGCGAGCAACGGACCGGCGGCGAGAAACGCCGCGCCCGCGACCGACCCGATGAGGACGAGCAACGCCCTGCCGGCGGACACCCACCTCTCGGCTTCACCCCGGTCCTCCGCGCCCCAAGCCCGCCCGATCAGGACGCGCGGGCCGACCGCCATCGCAGCTGAGGTCGAGAACACAACCATCACCAGCACGAACCCGATGCGAGTCGCGGCGAACTCCACCATCCCCAACCGCCCCGCCAGCACGAACAGCACGGCGATCCCGACGTAGTCGAGTGACGCAGACACGGCCTGAGGCCAGCCCAACTTCACCTGCTCCCCGAGTTCGCCCTCAGCGCGCCCCTCGCCCGCTCGCCGCGTCGGCAGCCGATCCCGGCTCATGTACGCGAAGACCGCCAAACCGCCGACAACAACCAGGAGAGAGCCGAGACCGTTGCCTGCGGCCCCGAGCCGGGGCAGCGGGCCGACGCCGTAGACCAGAAGCCAGTCGAGTAGAAGGTTGAGCCCGCTGATCACAACCGTGCCCGTCAGGACTCGCCGAGCCAGCTTCTCCGCGTACAGAGCGTCCCGGAGAATCGCTGTGCACCCGAGCAACGGCAGCCCGAGACTCCTGAGCAGCAGGTACACGGCCCCGTCCGAAGCGGTTGCGGCGTCGTCGACAAACAGGCGCAAGATCGGCGCCCGGCTCACGATGAGGACCGCCGCCGATGCCCCGCCCACCCAGAGGGTGAGGATCAGACCGGGCCGCAGCACCCGCCACAGGCCCTCGCTCCCGCCGCGGCCGATGTGGTGCGCGGCTCGAATCTGGCTCCCCATCGCCGACGCGGCCACAATGCTCGCGCCGATCGAGTAGACAGCGGACCCGGCGGCGTCAGGCGGCCGGTCGAGGCGGCGTCACCGGCGAGGAGCGGACGGACGCCGAGGTGAGAAGGGCGACGATCACAGGCGCCGCCACCAATAACGCCGCCAGCGGCCCCCAAGGGATGAAGACGGCCGACTCGCTGACCTCGCCAAAAAGCCCCTGGTAGGTGTACCTGGAATCGGAGGTGAACACCTTGACCAAGCCGACCCCGAGCGGGACCGCCAACGCCGCCGCGACCAGAGTCTGATAGCCGGTGAGTAGGCCGAGGAAGCGACGACGGAACGACCCGGGAGCGCCGACTGCGACGATTGCGGCCAGATCCGCGTCCACTTCGGCCGCCGAGACCGCCGTGATCAACACGATCACAATCAACACGGCCAATAAGGTGAGACCTGCGCCAATCCAGTAGACGACGGCCTCGTTCAGACGTTCGACGTCGCCGGCGGCCTCGAGCGATAGCCCGGCCCACAACTCCATATCCTCCCGAGAGCTGAGCGGGCGGTCGAGGATGAAGAGTGCCATCGGCCGCCTCTCGGGGCCGGCGTGCCGCTCGTCGCCGAGAGCGGCGAGAAGGGCGGGACTCGCCTCAGCGGCGCCGGTCGAGGAACTATCGGCCCAGGGACCCCACTCAAGGTAACCCTCGTCCCCGATCAGCCACCAGTCGCGGGCCCCGGATTACATCTGCTCTCGGGTCCTCGCCCTCACATCCAACAGCTCAAACACAACGACCCGACGCTCCGGGACGACCGCGGCCGCGGCGGCGATGTCGCTATCGGTGATCGGGCCTGGACCGAAACCGTCGGACGACCCGTACAGGAGGAGTTGGTTGGAGGGGCCGGGCAGGCCGTTGAGAAGACCCTCGCGATTGCTGGTCTCCGCCACCGTCAGCAGCATCACCGGCGCTAGGAGAATCACCATCACAGCGGCCACAGCCGTCGCTGAACGGGTTCGATGCCGGCCCGAGTCGCGCAAGACCAACCGGGCGGCGATCGGGACGCGGCCTGCCAGCCTGCTGAGCACGGCGAGAACCGGGCCGGCCAACATGGCCACCCCCACAATCGCAGCCGCCCCGCCCACCGCCGCAAAAAGCGCCGTGTGCTCACCGCCCGAGGCGAGGGCGCTGGTGATCAACAACCCGCCCGCCGCCGCCGCCGCCAAACCTGCGGGCGCCGTCCAACGGCGCGGCGACGATTCCGGCATACGCCCGTGAAGAGCCGCCGTTGTCGGGACCTTGGACGCGGTCCGCGCCGGGATCAAAGTCGCCGCCAGCACCGCCGCGACAGCGACCGCCGCCGGGCCGACCACATCGGAGAGGCTCACGCCCACGCCGACGATGGCCTTGGCCGAGAGCTTCTGAATCAGGGGTCGCCCCAAGGCGAGGGCCCCGATCCCCAGGGCCGCGCCGAGAGCCGCTCCGACCAAGCCGATGGTGAGACCCTCCCCGACCACCGTCATACGGATGTGGCGCTCCGAAGCGCCGCTTGCGCCGAGAAGGCCGATCTCTCGGAGGCGGCGCCTGGCGCCGGCGGCGAACGCGGCGGCAGCGATGAACGCCGTCTCGATGAGCAGCAAGGCGGACACCGCCGTGGAGATAAGCCCGGGCCTTTCCCCGGATTCGCGCCGCGTCAGGCGCGCCGCCCTCGACTCCGCCGATATGTATGCGCCCACATCCTCTCCCGCGGCCACATACTCTTCCGATTGGATCATCATCCACTCGGCCTGCTCATGGAGCGCGACGAAGGCTCCGGGATCGGCTCTCGCCGCCTCAACCAACTCCTCGATCTGCGACTCGGTGAGATAGGCGTACACGTCGTCTTCGAGATCGCGAAGCTCGACCGGCCGGGGAACGACGGCGGGCTCAGGCAACAGGCGCAGCCGCCCCTCGCGCTCCCAACGCTCCTGGATTCGCATCGCGGCCGTCTCGGCCCCCTCCCCGTCCATGAGGACGACGGCCGAACCACCGCCCATCAACTCCGGCTCGACCACCTCCAGAGCGCCCGGCCACAACAGGACGTTCCAGCCCGGGTCCCCAAAGGGGACGACGACCAAGCCGACGACCTCCACGGCGCCCATGTCGAGATCATTGAGCTCGACTCGGTCGCCGACCTCCCAGCCCATCTCCTCGACCACTCGCGGCGACACGGCGACCTCGCCCCAGGATTCGGGCGCAACACCTTCGACGATGACCAGCATGCCCTCGGTGAGCGGGTGGCCAATGTCGACGTCGACAACCCTCACGAACATGAAATCGTCGAGCATCGCGCCGGCTTCCCGGAAGGCGGTGTAGTCGATCTCGGGACCGACCGCTGTCGCCTCGTCAAGCACCCATCGCAAGACCTCGGGGCCGCCTGAGGCGCGGATCTTGGCGGCTGCGGCGCCGTAGTCCATCTGCACAGCCTCTTCCGGTGTGACGGTCCGGGCGCGGACGACCCCGGCCGCGGCCGTTCCGATCGCTGTCGGGACCGCAGTCAACAAGACCAGGAAGACGGTCCGCCGCCGATTGCGCCGAGCGTTCCGGGCGGCCACCTTGAGCGCCGCCCTCCTCCAGCTCAACGCAGGTCCGCCGTTGTCGCCGGCGCCGGCGACCGCGCCGAGATCCCCTCGACCCGACCGTCCCGGAGCCTCACCACCCGATCGGCCCAGGCGGCGTAGGCAGGCTCGTGTGTGACCAACAGGGCGGCGGCGCCCTGGTCACACCTGTCCCGAAGGACGCGCAGGACCGATTCGCTGGTGGCCTCGTCGAGAGCCCCCGTCGGCTCGTCCGCCAGCAGGACCGACCGCGGCCCCACCAAGCCGCGGGCGATCGCCGTCCTCTGCTGCTCCCCGCCGGACAGCTCATCGGGGTACCGGTCCACCACGGCGCCAAGCCCGACCTCTCCGAGGGCGACCTCCGCCAAGCCGCGCGCCTCCGCCAAGCCGACCCCGTCGAGCTCGAGGGGGAGGGAGACGTTCTCGGCGGCAGTGAGCGCGGGAAGCAGGTTGAAATGTTGGAACACATAGCCCACCGACACCCGGCGCACCCGGGCCAACTCCTTCCTGCTCGCCTTCGCCAGGCTCCGGCCCCCGACCAGGACCTCGCCCGCGGTGGGCTCGTCCAACGCGCCCGCCAGGTTGAGCAGCGTCGTCTTGCCCGAGCCGGAACGGCCGGTCACCGCCACCAGCTCGCCGGGGTCGAGGTCGAGGTCCACATCCACCAACGCCTCGACTCGCTGGGCGCCGACCCCGTGTGTCTTGCCCACCCGCCGGAGCGACAGAGCAGTCATCGTCGGGCCGCCTCTCGACTCGCCCCCTCTCGGGGGCCGGCGCTCGCCTGTTCTCGGGAACTCGACTGCTCTCGGGCGACGTCGATGACGCGGGGCTGCTCGGCCATGCTCTCAAGACGGCTCTCCACCCTGTCCAGCCATCTCAACTCGGCCTCGGCGCTGAAGATAAGGCGATCCAGGTGAAGCAACCAGCCGATTTCGTCGGCCTCGTCGGCCTCATCGGGCTTCAGCCTCGTGTAGTCCTGCAGCAGGGCCATCGTCGAGCCACGTTGCCGCTCGACGACCCGTCGCGGGTCGTCCACACCCGACCGGAGCGCCACCAGGATCTTCAACGAGATCTCGTCCCGGCCGGCCGCGGCGAGATCAACCGGGCTGGCCATCCACTCCGAAGCGACTCGGCGACCGGCCCCGGTGAGCGAGTAGACGACGCGGCCGCCGTCGGTCTCCGAGCGCGCCGCCAGCCCGTCCCGCTCCAACCGCTGCAACGTCGCGTAGATCTGACCGATGTTGATCCGCCAGGTGTCGGCGATGGTCGCCTCCAACCGACTCTTCAGCTCATAGCCGTGGCTGTCGCCCGCGGCCAACAGGCACAGCAGTCCTTCCTTGAGGGCCATGCTCGCTCCTTCCTGAGTCCCTACATACCGGGTATGTATACCGGGTATGGAGTCGGGCGTCAAGCTCTAAGGAGACGGCAGGTGAGCGGCCGTCGCCGCGCCCGCCCGGCCCCCAGAAGGCGGGGGGAGACACACGCGGCCCGCGCCGAACGGCGCCTACTGAGTCGGGACGGTGGGATTTGAACCCACGACCTCAGCGTCCCGAACGCTGCGCGCTGCCAAACTGCGCCACGTCCCGATCCACAAATGCTAGGCGCGGTCGGCCGGCCGGCCGCCGGCCTCCGATCAGAGCAGCAGCTCGGCTATCTGAACGGCGTTGAGCGCGGCGCCCTTACGAAGGTTGTCGCCGACGACCCACAGGTTGATCCCCCCGGGCGCACCCACCGTCTCCCTGACCCGCCCGACCAACACATCGTCGACGCCGGCGCTGTCGAGCGGCGTCGGGACGCGGTCCTCCCAGACCGAGACGCCGGGCGCGGCTTTGAGCACCGACAGGGCCTCCTCGACCGTCACGTCGCGGCGGAACCACAACGTGGCGACGATCCCGTGACCGACGAGCACCGGGACTCGGGCGCAGGTCGGCTCGACCGCAAGGTCCGGGGCGCCGAGGATCTTCCGAGGCTCGTTGACCAGCTTCATCTCCTCGTCGGTGTATCCGGCTGCCAGGAGCGAGCCGGCCATCGGCACCACGTTGAACCCGATCGGGCGCTCGTAGATCTTCGGCCCCGGATCGACCCAGCCGCCCGTCATCAACAAGTCGACGTCGGCGCCCAGAGAAGGGGTCTGGCTCATCAGCTCCTCGACACCCTGTTGGCCCGACCCGGAGACGGCCTGATAGGACGACACAGTCATCGAGCGGAGACCGGCCGCCTCGTTGAGAGGGCCCGCGGCCATCATCAGCGTCATCGTCGTGCAGTTCGGGTTGGCGATGATCCCCCGGTGGTCGGCGGCAGCGGCGTCGTTGACTTGGGCGACAACCAACGGGACGGTCGGGTCGCTGCGGAAAGCCGAGGAGTTGTCTATCACCACGGCGCCTGCGGCCGCGAAACGCGGGGCGTGGGCCTCCGAGCGGGCGCCACCCGCGGAGAACAAAGCGATCTCGACGCCGGCCGGGTCGGCCTCGGCCAAGTTCTCCACCGTCACGTCCCCCCACTTCCCGGCGACCGTCTTCCCGGCCGAGCGCTCCGACGCCATCAGCCGCAGATCGGAGATCGGAAACTCGCGCTCCTCCAAAATGGAGAGCATCGTCCTCCCGACCGCTCCGGTGGCGCCGACCACGGCGACGCTCCGGCCGCTCACGTCCCCGACTCCTCCGCCAGGGTCGGCGGGTCGAACGCCTCGTGTAAGGCCCGCACCGCCGCCTCGAGCTGGTCGCCGCGTACCACACAAGAGATGCGAATGGTCGAAGTTGAGATCATCTCGATGTTGATGCCGGCGTCGGAGAGGGCTTTGAACGTCCCGGCGGCCACGCCGGGGTTCGTCTTCATGCCCGCCCCGATGATCGACACCTTGCCGACCTCCCCGTCGACGTCGACCGACCTGGCGCCCACCTCGTCGGCGGCCTCCCTAGACAGCCGCTCGGCCTCGGCGACGTTGGCCCTCGGCACCGTGAAGCTGATGTCGGTGGCGCCGTCCCGGGAGACGTTCTGAACGATCATGTCGACGTTGACCTCGGCGTCGGCCAGCCTGCCGAACACGGACGCGGCGACGCCGGGCCGGTCGGGCACGCCCTGCACGGTGACCTTCGCCTCCGAGCGATCATGGGCGACGCCGCTGATGATGACTTGTTCCACTGTCTTCTCCTTGACCCACGTTCCCTGTGAGTCGTTGAAGGATGATCTCACATGTATCGGGACATTGAACCGCCTCCCGAACTCAACGGCTCGCGGCATCAGGACGCCTGCGCCGCCCGCCGCCAACTCCAGCATGTCGTCGTAGGAGACCTCATCGAGCTTCTTGGCTGACGGGACCGCCCGGGGGTCGGCGGTGAACACCCCGTCGACGTCGGTGTAGATCTCACACACGTCCGCCGCCAGGGACGCGGCCAAGGCCACCGCGGTGGCGTCCGAGCCGCCCCGGCCCAAGGTGGTGATCTCCCGGCGCCTCGGGTCGACCCCCTGGAACCCGGCGACGATCACGGCCTTGCCCTCCGCCAGGGACTCCTTGACCCGCTCGCCGGTGATCTTCGTGATCTTGGCGCGGCCGTGGCTCGAGTCGGTGAGGATGCCCGCCTGCGAGCCGGTGTAGCTCACCGCGGGCACTCCCCGCTCGTTGAGGGCCATCGCCAGCAGCGCCATGGTTATGCGCTCGCCGGCCGACAACAACATGTCCATCTCCCTCGGGTGGGAGTGCGAGCTGATGTCGGCCGCCAGCGCCAGGAGCTGGTCGGTGGTCCGGCCCATCGCCGAGACGACCGCCACAACCTCGTTCCCCTCGGCCCTGACGTCGCGGACGCGGTCGGCGACAGCCCGGATCCTCTCGGGATCGGCCACCGACGTGCCCCCGTACTTCTGGACTATGACGGCCATGTCCCCCACATCCTGGGCATCGCGTCGCCAAACACGAAACCGGCGGGGGAGGTTCGGGGCGCGCAGGGCGTAAGATCACGCAGCAATGTCCGACAGAAGACAACGCCAGAAGGAGCAGCGGGCCGCCAAGAGAGAGGCCGAGAAGAAGCGGCAGGCGCGCAGTGAGCTCTTCCGGCGGCTGGGGACGGCCGGGGTGTTCGGGGTCGTCGTGGTGGGAGCCTTGACGCTCGGCGGCCTGTTCCGCGGAGGGCCCGACGACCTCCCGGGCAGCTACGAGGGGTATCGGGCCCAAGAGACCGCCTGCGGCGCCGATCAGCCGGCCGAGGAGCAGGTCATGTCGTTCGAGGGACCCGAGGAGCAACCCGACATCACCGCCGACACGTCGGTGACCGCCACCGTGGCGACGTCGTGCGGGGACATCGTCATCAAACTCGACCCGGGCCGGTCGCCGGAGACCGTCGAGTCTTTCGTCTTCCTCGCCCGCAAGGGTTTCTACGACGGCCAGGTCTTCCACCGCGTGTTCGAGGACTTCGTCGTGCAAGGGGGCGACCCCGAGGCCAACGGCACCGGCGGGCCGGGTTATGTGATCGCCGACGAGTTCCCCGACGAGGGTTTCGCCTACGACGAAGGCGTCGTCGCGATGGCGAACAGCGGTACGCGAAGCACCGGCTCGCAGTTCTTCATCGTCGTCGGCGACCAGGGCCGCTTCCTCACGCCGAGGTTCAACGTGCTCGGAGAGGTCGTGTCCGGCCAGGACGCCCTGCAACGGATCGCCGCCGTCCCCAAGGGCGTCGCCCCCGGCTCCGTCGAGGAGAGCCTGCCGCTCCAGACCGTCTACATCAACGAGGTGACGATCGACGCGTCCGGCCCTTGAAGGCGGGCGATCGTCACAGGCGCCGGACATGGCCGTAGACCTGCACACCCACTCCACCGCATCGGACGGCTCGGCGACCCCGACCGAGTTGGCCGAGAAGGCGGTTGAGATCGGCCTCACCGCGCTCGCGTTGACCGACCACGACACCCAAGAGGGCGTGCCCGAGGCCCGGGCCGCCGCCGCGGGCGCCGACCTTGAGCTGATCGCCGGCACGGAGCTCTCCCTCGACTACGAAGCGGGCGCCATGCACCTGGTTGTGTTGTGGCTGGAGCCGGGCCCCGGACCGCTCCAAGACAGGCTCGCCGAGCTCCGGGAGGGCCGAGACGAGCGAAACGAGCTAATAGTGCGGGCCCTCAGCGGGCTCGGCATGCCCATGTCGATGACCGAGATTCACGAGGAGGCCGGCGGAGGGGCCGTCGGGCGGCCGCACATCGCCGCGGTGATGGTCAAGAGGGGTTACGCGAACGACATCGCTGCCGCGTTTGACGAGTGGCTCGCCAGAGGACGGCCTGGCTATGTGTCGCGGCCCCGGCTGACCCAGGAGGAAGGAGTCGGCCTGGCGCGGGAGTCGGGCGCCGTGCCGATCCTCTCCCATCCCCACACTCTCGGCGTCGTCGACGCCGAGAAGATGGCCCGGACGCTGCATCGGCTGACGGCCGCCGGGCTCGTCGGCTTGGAGGCGGCCTGCGCGCCCTATCGGCGCCACGAGCGCGACGGGTACGCCCACCTGGCGCGTCGGTTCGGGCTGGTGCCCACCGGCGGCAGCGACTTCCACGGCGCCTACAAGCCGGGGCTGGAGCTGGGCGTCGGCTACGGCGACTTGGAGGTCCCCGACTCGGTGGTGGACGAGCTTCGGGAGCGCGCCGTCTCGCCATGAGCAGGCCGCTCCGCATGGGGGCCGCGGCCGCTGTGATCGCGGCGAGCGTGTTGCTCTCCCGGATCTTGGCGCTCGGCCGCGAGGCCCTGCTGGCCGGCTTCTTCGGCCTGACCAGCGAGGCCGACCTCTACCGCGACGCCTTCCTGATCCCCGATCTGCTCAACTACCTGCTCGCAGGCGCCTACCTGACCATCACGCTGGTCCCCATCCTCAGCCGACACCTGGAGCGGGGCGACACGGAGGCGGCGAGTCAGGCGTTCACCTCCGTGTTCCGGTTCGCGGCCATCGCCGTCGTCGCCCTGACCGCCGTGATGTGGGCCCTCGCCGACCCCTTGGTCGGGCTGGCGTTCCCCGAGGCCGCCGATCACGGGAGGCTCGTCTCGATGACCAGGGTGGCGCTGCCGGCGCAGGTGTTCCTGGTGCTCGGCGCTCTCCTCATGGCGGTGCAGTACACCCACAAGCGGTTCGTGGCGCCTGCGTTGGCCCCGCTTGTCTACAACGCCGGCGTCATCGGGGGCGGCCTCGTCGGCGCCTTGACCGGGGAGGCCTCGCCCGAGGCCTTCCTCTGGGGGGCGGTGATCGGCTCGGCGGTGGGGAGCTTCGGGTTGCAGTGGGTGGGGGCCAAGCGGACGGGCGTCTGGCTGACGCGCCCGAGGCGGTCGGCCGTGGGCGAGTACCTGCTGTTGGCCCTGCCGCTGATGATCGGCCAATCCGTGGCTGTGCTTGACGAGCAGTTCGTGAGGATCTTCGGCCAAGTCGACGTGGGCGCCACGGCCGCCCTCACCCTGGCCCGGCAGCTCAACATGGTCCCGGTCGGGGTGATCGCTCAAGCCGCCGGGGTGGCCGCGTTCCCTTTCTTGGCGAGCCTGGCTGCCCGGGGCGACGACGACGGCCTCATCGAAGCCACCGGCCGGGCGGCCCGCAACACGCTCTTCATCGCCGCCGCCGCCGCCGCCGCTCTTGTCGTCCTCGCCCGCCCTCTTGTGGAGCTTCTCTACCAACGCGGCGAGCTCGGTCGCGACGACGCCGGGATGGTCGCCGCCCTGCTGACGATCTACGCCTGGTCGATCCCGGCGTGGGGGTTGCACCAGATCCTGGCTCGTCACTTCTACGCCAAGCGGAGGATGTGGGCGCCGGTGGCGATCGGCACCGGGTTCTCGATCGTCGCCGTCCCCGCCTGGCTGTTTCTGTACGAAGCCCGCGGCGTGGAGGGTCACGCCCTCGCCTCCACGCTGGTGATGACCGGGTACGCGTTGGCGATGCTCGCGGCTTGGGGTTTCGACTCCGGTTGGGAGGCGGTGCGCCGGTTGGCCCCGTCGGCCGCCCGCGGCGTCGTCTCCGCGGTTGCGGCCGGCCTGGCGACGCGGCCTCTGGTGGAAGGCCTGTTCGGCGCAAGCGACAGCGACCTCTCGGCCTGGGGCGGCCTCGGCGCCGCCGCGGTGGGCGGGGTCGCAGTCGTGGCGGTCTTTGTCGGGGTGGCCGCTCTCCTCAGGTCGCCGGAGCTGGGGGACATCGCCCGACGACGACGCCTCGACAAGACCTGAGCGTGTGCAGTAGTACCGACAGGAGCCGCACTACTGCACACGCTCCGCCCTCGACCGCATCCGCGACGAGCCGTTAGTCGGGGCGGAGCGCCTCCCGCGGAAAGGCGGGGTCCCCGGGCCGCAGCGCCCGTACCCAAGCGGAGAGCGCCACCCCCCGCCGTTCGGGCGCCTCGGTCGCCGACTCCTCCCGAGCCGTCCGCTCAATGACTGCCGCTATCACCGCCGCCTCGAACTCGCCCGCCCCGCCCCTGATCGCGGTCGCGTCACTCATCGGCAAGCTCGACAAGCTCGATGAGGGTCCCCGACAGATCCCCGGGATGCACGAAGGCGATCCTGGCGCCTCGCCCCCCGACTCGAGGCTCGGAGTCGATGAGACGGGCCCCGTCGGCGGCGAGGTGCTCGAGGGCGGCCTCAATGGAGGCGACGGCGAATGCGATGTGGTGCAGGCCTTCGCCGTTCCTCGACAAGAACCTCCCCACCGGCGTCTCAGGGGAGAGCGGTTGGAGGAGCTGAACGAAGGACCCTCCCACCGCGATCATGGCCTCCTCGACGCCCTGCTCCTCAACGACCTCCCGGTGCAAGGGCTCGACCCCGTAGCGGGACCGATAGCCGTCGATCGCCGCGTCGAGGTCTTCAACGGCGATGGCGACATGGTCGAGGTTGAGCAGCTTCACGGGCGCCAGGGTATCGCCTTCGGCGGAGACGGCCCGCCCAACACGGCCGCCCGAGACGCCTCCTCGACGGGAAAGCCGCGGCCGGCGCCGTTCTCAAGGCCAAAACCGCGGGCGGGGCGATTCCCAATTCACAGACTTCGGTATAGGCGAATCCCGAGCATTAGGAAACCGGATTGGGGGGGTAGGATCGGGGCGTGTGAGACGCTCCGTGATCACCGGGATCGCCCGGACGCCCATCGGCAAGTACAACGGGGGACTGGCCTCTCTGCGCGCCGTCGAGCTCGGCGCAATCGCCGTCGGCGCCGCGGTGGAGCGCTCGAGAGTCGCCCCAGCGTCCATCGACGAAGTCCTCCTCGGGCATGTGCTTCAAGCGGGAGAAGGACAAATCACATCTCGGCAGGCAGCGGTCGGGGCGGGCATCCCCATGACAACGCCCTCCACCACCATCAACAAGGTCTGCCTCTCCGCTATGTCGGCCATCGCCCTCGCCGACCGTGCCGTCCGCCTCGGCGACTCCCGGTTTGTCATGGCCGGTGGCATGGAGAGCATGAGCAACGCCCCGCACGTCGTCCGCGAGCTGCGTTGGGGCGCCCGCATGGGCGACGCCCCGCTCGTCGACGTGATGAACCGCGACGGCCTCATCTGCGTCTTCGACCAATGCACGATGGGCGAGTCCTCCGACCGCGTCAACAAGCGGCTCGGCATCAGCCGCGACGAGCAGGACGAGTGGGCGGCTCGGAGCCACGAGCGGGCCGCGAGGGCTTCCCGCGACGGCGTGTTCGCCGACGAGATCGCCCCGGTGACCGCGCCTCGGCGCAAGGGCGGCCCCCTCGTCGTCGAATCCGACGAGGGGATCAGGGAGAGCTCGACCGTCGACTCGCTGGCCGCCCTTCCCGCGGCCTTCGTCGAGGACGGCGCCATCACCGCGGGCAACGCTTCGCAGATCTCCGACGGGGCCGCCGCTGTCGTGGTCGCCGACCAGGCCGCCGCCGAAACGACAGGCGCCCCGGCCCTCGCCGAGATCGTGGCCTACGGGCAGATCGGCGGGGTCGACGCCACCCTCCACGAACGGCCGGCCGAGGCCCTGAGCGTCGCACTCAAGAAGGCGGCGATGTCGCCTGCCGACCTCGATTTGGTCGAGATTAACGAGGCGTTCGCGGCGGTCTCGATCTGGTCCGCCCGTATGCTCGGCCTCTCAGAGGCCAAGGTCAACGTCAACGGGGGCGCCGTCGCCCTCGGCCACCCGCTGGGCGCCTCGGGCGCTCGTATCGTCGTCACGCTCATCAACGCCCTGCGTCATCGCGGGGGCGGAGTCGGAGCGGCCGCCATCTGCGGCGGGGGAGGCCAGGGAGACGCCCTGATCGTCAAGGTGGGCGACTGATGGTCGAGCCGATCGAGCGCAACCTCGGCCTCGACCTGGTTCGGGTCACCGAAACGGCAGCGCTCGGCGCCGCCCGTTGGCTGGGGAGAGGCGACAAGGAGGCCGCCGACCAGGCCGCCGTGGACGGGATGCGCCTCCACCTCTCGACGATCGAAATCGACGGCGAGGTCGTCATCGGGGAAGGTGAGAAGGACGAGGCCCCCATGCTCTACAACGGGGAGAAGGTGGGGACCGGCGCGGGGATGGTCGTCGACGTGGCCGTCGACCCGATCGACGGGACCAGTCTGACCGCCGCGGGGTTGCCCGGGGCCATCGCCGTGATCGCCCTCTCCGAGGGCCGGGGGACGATGTGCGCTCCCGGGTCCGTGGTCTACATGGACAAGATCGCCGTGGGGCCCGAGGCCGCCGGGACCATCGACCTCGAAGCCCCGGTGGAGCACAACCTGCGACAGGTCGCCAAGGCCAACGGCAAGGACATGGGCGACCTGAGGTGTGTCATCCTCGACCGGCCCCGGAACCAGCCGTACATTGACGCGGCCCGTCAGGCGGGGGCGCGGATCTCGGTGTTCGGGGACGGCGACGTCGCCGCCGCCATCGCCACCGCCCAGGAGGACCACGAAGCCGACGTCCTGTTGGGCGTCGGCGGCTCGCCGGAGGCGGTCATCGCCGCCGCGGCGCTGAAGTGCGCAGGCGGAGAGATCCAGTGCCGTCTCTGGCCGCGCACCGAGGAGGAGAGGCAGCTCGGCCTCGACGAGGGACTCGACCTCGACCAGGTCCTCCTCACCTCCGACCTCGTGTCGTCCGACAACGTCTTCTTCGCCGCCACCGGGGTCACCGGCGGCGAGTTCCTCCCCGCCGTCAACTTCCGCGGGGACGAGCGGGCGGTCACTCACTCGGTGATCATGCGCTCGAAGACGGGCGCCGTCCGCTACATGGGCGCCCACCACAACATGGCCCGTCTCCGCGAGATCTCCAGCCTCACCCTCGACTGACGTCCCCGGCCCCGGCGCCGACCCGGGCTAGCCTGCTCTCGCCGGCCCGCGCGTCGGCGCCGAGGCGAAGGAGGCCCCATGTCGACCATGACCATGCAGGAAGCGGCCCAGAGCTTCTTGTCCAACAAGCGAATCGCAGTAGCCGGGGTGTCGCGGGAGGCGGACGGCGCCCACAGCGGCAACGCCGTGTACAACCGTCTCAAGGAGACCGGCTTCGAGGTCTTCGCGGTCAACCCCGCCGCCGGCGAGGTGGAGGGCGACAAGTCGTACCGCTCTCTCGCCGAGATCCCGGGCGGGGCCGAGGCCGTGGTCATCGCCACCCATCCCGACGCGGCCCCCGCAGTGATGAGAGACTGCGTCGACCTGGGGGTCAAACACGTCTGGATGCACCGGGCGTTCGGCCGGGGGAGCTTCTCGAGCGAGGCGGTCTCGATCGGCCGCGAAGGCGGCGTCACCGTGATCCCGGGAGGATGCCCGCTGATGTTCGAGCCGTGCCGCGACGGCGCGCACAAGTTCCTGAAGACCGTCTTGGGTTGGACCGGGGCGGTCCCGAGGAAGGTTCAAGCCTCCTGATGTGACGGCCGCCGGCGGCCGCCGCTATGGTCCCGCCTACTTCCCGAGGAGGTGGACGCGACCACGGAGAACGCACACGGGGACGCCGGATCCTTCTTTCGATCCGCCTTGGCCTTCCTCCGTTGGGCCGACGGCTTCGCCGAGAAGACGGGCAAGCTCGCCGCGTGGATGGTCATACCAACGGTGGCCGTGGGTTTCGTCAACGTCATCCTCCGCTACACCGGGCAGTTCTTCTCGGTGCGCCTCACGACGAACGCCGTCGTCGAGCTCCAGTGGTACATGTACTCGACGATCTTCCTGTTCGGGTTCGCTTACGTCCTCAAGCACCAGATAAACGTCCGGGTCGACTTCTGGTTCGCCAACCAACCCGCGACGCGACGGGCGAAGATCGACTTCGTCGGCCACTGGATCGCCCTTGTGCCGTTCGCGATCATCGGCATGTACGTCTCGTTCCCCCAGGCGTGGCACTCGATCAAGGTCAATGAGCAGTCGCCCGACGCCAACGGGTTGCCGCGCGGCCCGATCAAGGCCCTGCTGGCCATCGCGTTCCTTCTCCTCTTCATCCAGGCTCTCGCCGAGCAGATCCGGCTCTACGCGGTCATCACCAACCGGGCCCACATGGTCAAGGTCACACATGACGACGAGCAACCGATTCGGGTCGAGTAGATGAGCCTGGAGCTGCTCGCAGTCATCATGTTCGCCGTCTTCCTGGCGATCATCCTCAGCGGCTACCCGGTGGCGTTCTCCTTCGCCGGGACAGCGGTGGTCTTCTTCTTCATCGGCGTGTTGTTCGGCGACCTCAAGATCGCCAGCCTGAACGTCCTTTTCAGCCAGTGGTTCGCCAACTCGGTGTCGAACTTCACTTTTCTGGCCATCCCCTTCTTCGTCTTCATGGGCGCCGTCTTCGAGAAGTCGGGCTTGGCCGAGAAGCTGCTGACGACCATCGGGTATCTGATGGGGCCCCTCCGCGGGGGGATGGCGGTAGCCGTCGTCATCGTCGGCACGTTGCTGGCGGCGGCGACCGGCGTCGTTGCGGCCACCGTGATTGTGATGGGTCTGCTCGCCCTGCCGGTTATGGTGAAGTACAACTACGACCCGAAGCTCGCGTCAGGCGTGATCGTCGGGTCGGGGACCCTCGCCCAGCTCATCCCGCCCAGCCTGGTGCTCATCGTGCTCGCCCAATTCATCCCGGTGTCGGTCGGCGAGCTGTTCGCCGGGGCGCTGATCCCCGGAATCATGCTGGCGACGATCTTCGCCGTCTACTCGGTCGTCATCGCCTATTTGAAGCCCGGGGTCGCCCCAGCGATCCCCAAGGAGGAGCGCACCATGTCGGGCGGCGAGCTCCTGACCGAAACCGTGAAGGTCGTCCTCCCGCCGCTGTTCCTGATCTTCGCCGTGCTCGGGGCGATCTTCGCCGGGGTGGCGACCGCCTCGGAGGCGGGGGCCGTCGGCGCCGTCGGGGCGATCCTGCTGGCGATCGCCTATCGCAACTTCTCGTGGCGGGTCATCCTCGACGCGGCCCGGGCGACGGCCAACATCACCGGCTTGGTGCTCCAGATCCTCTTCGCCTCCACCTTCTTCGCCCTCGTCTTCAACCAACTCAACGGTCAAGACCTCATCACCGAGTGGCTGTTGGCAATCCCCGGCGAGAAGTGGGGGTTCATCATCGCCGCCAACATCATCGTCTTCCTCTTGGGCATCAACCTTGAGTTCCTCGAGATCTCCTTTATCGTGATGCCGCTATTCGTGCCTGCGGCCACCGAGCTGGGCATCACCGGCCCGCTGTTGGTCTGGTTCGCGGTGATGATGGCCATCAACTTGAACATGGCCTTCATCTCCCCGCCCGTCGGCTTCTCCCTCTTCTACCTCCAGTCGGTCGCGCCTCCCGAGGTGAAGACGTCCGACATTCACAGAGGGGCGCTTCCTTTCATGGCGCTGCAGACCCTCGGGTTGCTCATCGTCATGTTCGTCCCTGAGACGGTCACCTGGTTGGTCGGCAAGTTCTTCGGCGGCGACGGCGCTGCGAGCGCCTTCGCGCCTCTGATCGGGCTCTGAGCCCTACCGCCCAAGAAGAAGGGCCCCGCCTGAGGCGGGACCCTTCACTCTCAACAGCCTCTACCTAGGCGCCGACGTAGGTTCCGCCCACATAGCTGAGGAACGACGTCTCGGCCAAGCCGTGCCACTCCTGGATCGGCTCGCGGAACGCCTTCCAGTGCTCGAAGATCGACTCGAATTCGGCCGTCTTCGCGGCGTTCTCGTCGAAGACCTCGAAGGCGGCCTCCTCCGCCGCCTCCATCACGTCGAGGGGGAAGGGCAGGATCGTGACATCGGAGTTCTCCATGATCTCCGTCAAGGCCCCCGGGTTCTTGGCGTCGTAGGAGGCCATCATCGTGGCGTCGGCCTCGTACGCCGCCGTCTTGATGATCTCCTGATACACCTCGGGAAGGCTGTTCCACTCGTCCAACGAGATCTGCACCTCAAGCGAGGGACCCGGCTCCCACCAACCCGGGTGGTAGTAGAACTTGGTCACGTCGTGGAAGCCCATCACGGTGTCGTCATAGGGACCGATCCACTCGGTGGCGTCGATCGTGTTCGTCTGGAGGGCCTGGAAGATCTCAGCACCGGGCAGCACCTGCACGCTGACGCCCAGCTTGTCCATCACCTGGCCGCCTAGACCGGGGATGCGCATGACGAGACCCTGCAGGTCTACCTTTGACTTGATCTCCTTGTTGAACCACCCGCCCATCTGGACGCCGGTGTTGCCCGCCGGGAACTGGATAGCGTTGAACCGCTCCTTGTAGAACTCCTGCAGCAACTCGAGACCGCCGCCTTCGTACAGCCACGCGTTCTGCTGACGTGAGGTCAAACCGAACGGCAACGCCGTGCCGAATGCGGTGCTCGCGTCGAGCCCGACGTAGTAGTAGGACGCGGTGTGTCCCGCCTTGATGGCGCCGCTCTCCACGTTCTGGAGTATCTCCAGAGCCGGGACCACCTCGCCGCCGGGCTGTGTGTTCACCATGAACTTGCCGCCGGTCATCGCCGACACCCGCTCGGCGAAACGGACCGCCCCACCGTAGATGGTGTCTAGGGACGTCGGCCAACTCGTGGCCACCTCCCACTCCAACTCCGGAAGACTCTCGTCCTGGGCCGCTTCGTCAACGTCGTCGTCGCCCGATGAGCAGGCGGCGAGGGCCGCGGCCCCCAGAGCGCCCATTGACGCGAGCTTGAGGAACTGGCGCCGTTCCATCACATTCGCGTAGTCCTGCTTGTTCATATTCCTCCATTTCTCCCTGGTGGGGCGCCAAGGGTACACAAACGGACCGGGACGCGGGCCGAGATCGCGGCTTTTTCGCATGCGGCGCCGCGCGGCGCCGCGCTCACAGCTCGGAGCGGCCGGTGAGGGCGCGTCCGAGCGTCAGCTCGTCGGCGTAGTCGAGATCGCCGCCGACGGGCAGGCCCGAGGCGAGGCGAGTCACCCGAACGCCGAGCGGTTTCAGCTCGCGGGCGATGTACATGGCGGTGGCGTCGCCTTCGACGGTGGGGTTCGTCGCCACGATCAGCTCCCCCACACCCTCCGGCTCGAGCCGGCCCCTCAGCTCCTTGAACCTGAGCTGACCCGGGCCGATGCCGTTGATCGGCGACAACGCCCCGCCGAGGACGTGATAACGGCCGCGGTACTCCTGAGTCCGCTCCACCACCGCGATGTCCTGGGGCCGCTCCACGACACAGACGAGCGTGTCGTCCCGGCGCTCGTCAAGGCAGATGGCGCACAACTCGCCAGCCGCCACGTTGAAGCAGCGCTCACACAGCTTCACCTGATCGCGCATATCGACGACGGCGGCCGCGAGCCTGCGCGCGTCGGCCTCCTCGACGGAGAGCAGATGGAACGCGAGGCGTTGTGCCGACTTGCCGCCGATGCCGGGCAGCCGACTCAGCTCATCGATCAGCCGCTGAACGGGCGCCTCGAACATCAACCGAGGAGGCCGCCCATGTCGAGGCCGCCGGTGAGGCCGCCCAGTTGGGCGCCGGCCGCCTCGGTCGCGGCATCGAGCGCTTGGCGCACGGCGGCGATCACCAGGTCCTCAAGCATCTCAACGTCGTCGGGGTCGACGACCTCGGGGGAGATCCTCACCTCGACCAACTCGGGCCCGCCGGTGACGACGGCGGTGACCATGCCCCCGCCCGCCGAGCCTTCGAAGCGGGCCTCGGCCAACTCGGACTGCGCTTTGGCGAGCTGCTCCTGCATCTTCTGCGCCTGCTGCATCAGCTTGCGCATGTCGGGCCGTCCGTTCATGGGAAGGAGGGTACTCCCGCCCGCGCCGCGGAGGCGCCGACCGGCGTCCCGCCGACCGCCGGGTCCCCCATCGTCGTCGGGCGAGCGACGAGTCCCCTCGCCCTGAAGGGCGCGCCGGACGACGGCCGCCGCCTACCTCGCCCAGGAACCACTCCGAGAGGCGTCCGCCGCCCAGCTACATGATCCAGCCGTGAGCTGTCCAGGCATATGCCTCATCGGTCTCATCGCCCGAAGCGACCCGACACCATCCGGTCTCCGACCTGCTCAAGCGCATACCCCCTCGACGCCGCCCACCAGCCTCTGTTCCCCACATATGTGAAGGACCGGCCCGTCGACAGCCAAACATGGACACGCGCCCCCGCCCCGTAATCATAGAACGTAGCGACGTCGTCTCTCCCGTCGCCGTTGTAGTCACCGACCGTCATCCGGTC
>Ga0209457_1000047_pt1 | contig 51545 bp, 52 predicted proteins | sample WorMetHEROISLAND_5_FD_187410 | JGI IMG/M metagenome (GOLD analysis project Ga0209457, IMG submission 187410) | Marine gutless worms symbiont microbial communities from Max Planck institute for Marine Microbiology, Germany - Olavius sp. 5 HERON... ... | reverse complement strand
CAGGATTACGGCGCACAGCTTCGGCACAGGCCTGCTCAATCACCGTCCCTTGATCGGCCTCCACCCGGGCCCAGGTGCGTTTGTTCTCTGGTCGCGGCCGTTTCCGCTCGGGCGGTTGTTCAAGACCCAGGATCGACTTGGCGGTGCGCGGATAGGGATCGACCTCGTAGACCGAGACCACCGTGGCCATCCGCTTGCGGTCCTTCTTCTCCCCGGAACGGAGCCGTATGTGTTGTTTGTGCTTCTCTCGCTCCATGGCCCTACGAGTGGCTTCGCGCAGACCCTTAGGATGCATCACGATACCCTTACCATCGGCGCTGCTCACCAGAAGCGTGCCCTCATCCCGAGCCATTTGGGGCCGTGCTCGCGCTTGATCATAAAAGGTATCGAAGTCTTGGCTCAGGTGCACGGCCACCTCCTCGGCCTGCCGCTTCGCCATCTGCCCACCACCCGAACCTTCCAACTGCCCCAACGCTTCATCGAATGATCCGCGGACAACCTATTCCACAAGGACTTCTCGCCGTCCATGTGAGTACTGGTCTGGCGGTAGGTTCAGCTCTGCATCCAGGGGAAAGACAGGCTCTCTTGCGTTTGGTGTGGGTAGCGGGTCATAGCGACCTGACTCAAGTCGTGATGGGAAGCCCCGACTAGACGATGAGCGGAGAAGTCGGCAGCTGGGTCAACTTACCCGTTACCCGCCACAAGGTAGAGGATGGGAATCAGGTGCTTGGTGGTCCCGTAGCCGCGGGCCTTGGCTTTGGCGGCCTGGATGAGCGAATTGACTGCCTCGACACGGCCGTTGGTGAGCCTGGAAACGCATTGAGGAGGCTTGGCCAGTGCTTCTTAAGCGTCTTGGCCACCGTTTTGATCGGTTCCAGGCGGCAACGGCGCGCCCAGCTGTACCGTCTGTCGAGGAGCGGCTCGGCTTGCGCCCGCGCTCTGAGTGCTGTGGAAGATTTCGCGTAACGTCTCCGGAGGAGCACAGGAAAGCGAGGGAGCGTAAGCGACGAGCGGAGTGCGACGATCCCCGCGTAGCCGTAGGGCCGAGCGTTTCGTCGGAATGCGGCGCGTGAGCGCCGGCGGAGACGAAAGGCAAGGCCATGCGACACGGCGTCAAGTCCTTGCGGGAGTCCTGGCGCCGCGCGGAGTGCGCGCCGGGACGGACGCAGGACGAACGTGGGCCGCCGAAGGCCATGGCCGTCGCCTGATTTTTTGCACCCGAAATCGGACGGACCCCATTTCGGGTTTCGCGAAAAATGGCGATGCTCCGGATCGCCTTACATAAGGGTGACCAGTAAGGCCTCCATCCGTAGGCTGAAGCCGCTGTTGGGACGCGCCCAGGGCGCCATGACCTGGAGGTAGTCTTGGCGCAGGTCCCGCAGCGCACACGGGGCACCTTGGCGTGGATGTAGGCTTGAAGTTGAAAGAAGTTCAGGTGGCGCCAGTTGCGCTCAAGCGTGTCGTGGACCGGCTGATGTTCCGCCCCACAATGCGGATAAGAACATCGTGTCCCCGGGGCGAAGGCGCGGTGGAAATCGATCCGGCCCGATTTGGGATCGAAGGCCACGTCAATGACCTCCCAAGGAGCCGGAAGGCCGAGCGCAACGGTAAACAACGACAACGGGTCCATGATGAAAACCTCCGACGTTTGGCTTGGCGACAGTCCGAGCCTACAGGCGAAAAGAAGGGCACAGATAGGCTTGAAGCGGGCTACCCTACGCGATGGGAAACATGGCGCTACCCACACCAAACGCAACAGAGCCAAGTTTTATCCCTTCAGTTTCATACCCAATTCATACCCAAAACGAGGTCCTGTCTTCAATATCTTCTCGCTAACACCTCCCTAAGCCTTTGTTTCTAGGTTTCTCCGCGTCATTCCATAAGAGCCGCACCCAAAGCCTTTACCGACAGCTGTCGGTCAATCCGGCTCCGGCCGATGGTATCGCGAGGTCTCCGAGGTCTCCGAGGTCTCCGAGGTCTGTGCAATTTTACCGGCAACCGTCATGAATAAGCACCCCACCCTCTCGCTGTCGCCCCTGGTATTACATAGCCCCGTCGACACCGATCCGATCCGCTATCACGGTATGCCTCGTTTAGAGCAAGGGTTGACCTTGCTGTCCAAGTGTCTGGACGCTGCGATCATCAGCTTGGTGCCGATCGGAGTGAGTACCTTATATGGGCCCGTTTGGTACCCGCAATACGGCATGGCGGCATTGGTGGCCGCGATCCTATTCTTTTTGGTCGCCGAGGTATCAGGCCTGTACCGGCCGTGGCGTGGCGAGACGTTCAAGCGCCAGTTCTTCCAGATCTTCTTCGTGTGGTCGACGATCTTCTTTATCCTATTGTTGTTGGCATACGCTTTCAAAACGAGCAGCTCCTACTCACGCGTCGTCGCCGGTGTTTGGTTGGTCACCACTCCGTTTCTCTTGAGTGGTTGGCGCGTTATTGGGAGGCTCGTCTTTTCCTACCTCTGCGCGCAGAATGGGAACCGGCGCAGTGCGCTTGTTTGGAGTAACTCGGAGCTCGGCGACCAGCTGGCCCGCACTATCGAGCAGTCGCCCTGGTTGGGTCTCGATCTCAAGGCACACTTCAAGAGTGAAGCCGTCAATTACCCGCCGGACGATGCTTCGGAACAATCAGCAGAAGGTCCCGACCAGATCGAATGTATCGTGCGCCAAGCAAAACGGGGGGAGTTCGATATCCTCTACATCGCCCTGCCGATCACGGCCCGATCGAGGGTCGGTGAGGTCGTCGAGCGGCTTGCGGACAGCACGGTTTCAGTTTACATGGTACCGGATTACTTCACGACTACTCTCTTCCACAGCAAGTGGTCGAACCTGGAAGGCATACCGCTCATCAGCATCTACGATACCCCTTTCTGGGGCGTCGACGGTTGGGTCAAGCGGGTGCAGGATGTCATCCTCTCCAGCCTCATCCTGCTTGTCACGGCTATCCCGATGCTGGTCATCGCCGCAGCGGTCAAGCTCGCCTCTCCCGGCCCCGTGTTGTTCAAGCAACGCCGCTATGGCATGAACGGGAGGGATATCGATGTCTGGAAGTTCCGCACCATGTTTGTCCACGAGGATGAGGGACAGGTCCGGCAGGCCGAAAAAAACGATCCGCGGGTGACTAGGCTCGGCGCCTTCCTACGTCGCACCTCATTGGACGAGCTACCCCAGTTCCTCAATGTGCTGCAGGGCGATATGTCCATTGTCGGTCCACGCCCCCACGCCGTTGCCCACAATGAGCTTTACCGCAAACAGATCAAGGGCTATATGCTGCGACACAAGGTGCGGCCCGGTATCACCGGCTGGGCGCAGATCAACGGCTGGCGCGGCGAGACCGATACCCTGGATAAGATGGTGAGGCGCGTCGAGCACGATCTCTGGTACATCCACAACTGGTCGTTGTGGTTGGACATCAAGATCATGCTTCTAACCTTGCGGTGTGGCTTTACTGGTAAGACCGCTTACTGACTGGATGGCCACGGGACGGGGGGCTGCTCTTGAGAAAGCGGTCTTTGTGCCAGTCCCGAGATTGGCACCAATTTCCGGAATGGCATGAAGGCTATTTTCGGCTTCGATCTCTCCTTGATCAGCTGGCTAGGCGATGACACGACTCGACTCGGAAATGCCACCGTATCTGCGGGTCCTCACAGTGATCGGTACCCGACCAGAAGCGATCAAGATGGCGCCTGTCGTTCAAGCACTGGTTGCACAGGAGACTATTACCAGTCGTGTCTGCGTCACGGCCCAACACCGGCAGATGCTCGATCAGATACTCCGGCTCTTTGCCATCCGCCCGGATTACGATCTCGACCTCATGCAGCCGGATCAAGGCCTTACCGAGCTTACGGCCAATGTGCTGACCGGTTTGCAGCCGGTCTTACAGGACTACGAACCGGATTTTGTCCTGGTGCAAGGTGATACCACTACGACCTGGGCCGCGGCCCTGGTTGCCTACTACCAGCACATTGCCGTAGGCCATGTGGAAGCCGGCCTGCGTACCGGCAATCGCTACGCCCCCTGGCCCGAGGAGATGAACCGCCGTCTCGCCGGTAGCTTGGCCGAGCTGCACTTTGCGCCTACCGAGCAGGCACGCCTCAATCTGCTGCGCGAAGGGGTGGACGACGACCGCATCGTCGTGACCGGCAATACCGTCATCGATGCCCTGCTGGAGGTGGTACGGCAGCTGCGCACCGAGCCCGGGCTCCGTCGTGAGGTGGAGAGTCCGTTCGATTTCCTCGATCCTGCTCGCCGCCTCATTTTGGTTACGGGTCATCGGCGGGAAAGCTTCGGTCCCGGCTTCGAGCGTATATGCCGGGCCTTGGCTACCCTGGCCCGAAGACCCGACGTGCAGATCTTCTATCCGATTCACCTCAATCCCAGCGTTCAGGGGCCCGTTCGTCGCCTATTGGACGGAGTGGACAATATCCACCTCAGCGCACCCTTGGACTATCTGACGTTCGTTGCCCTCATGGACCGTGCGCATATCCTGATCACGGACTCGGGGGGGATCCAGGAAGAAGCCCCTGCCCTCGGCAAGCCGGTTCTAGTTATGCGTGATACGACCGAACGTCCCGGGGCCGTCGATGCCGGTACCGCACGCTTGGTCGGTACCGATATCGCTACCATCGTGGCCGAAGCGAATAAGCTGCTGGACGACGAATCCGCCTATCGCGCCATGTCCGGTGCCCACAACCCGTACGGCGATGGGCACGCGGCCGCTCGCATCCTAGCTACTCTGAAGGCCCGCTATGAGTGATCCGCAACGTCGCAAGCTGTGCGTTATGGGACTCGGCTACATTGGTCTGCCCACCGCCAGCCTCCTCGCCAGCAAAGGCTTCGAGGTCCAGGGTGTCGATGTCGACCCCACAGTGGTCGAGACCATCAACGCTGGCCGTATTCACATTCGTGAGCCCGAGCTCGACCTGCTGGTCAAATCCGCGGTGCAGAGCGGACGCCTCGAGGCTGCCCTGCAACCCACTGCGGCGGACATTTTCATCCTCGCTGTTCCCACGCCGTTCCAAGACGGCTATGTGCCCAACCTCGAGTATGTGGAGGCCGCCACTCGTGCCGTTGCCCCCCATCTGGCACCGGGCAACCTAGTGATTCTGGAATCCACCAGTCCGGTCGGCACCACCGAGCAGGTCGCCCACTGGCTGGCGGAAGAACGCCCGGAGCTCGTCATCGCTGGCCATGACGATCGCCAAGCCGAGTCCGACGGGGCCATCCGGGTCGCTCATTGTCCCGAGCGTGTCTTGCCCGGACGCATCATCCGCGAGCTGGTCGATAACGACCGCATCGTCGGCGGCGTCGATGCGGCCTCCACTACTGCCGCCGCGGACTTCTACTACGAGTTCGTCGCCGGCAAGGTCCTCACCACCGACAGCCGTACCGCCGAGCTGACCAAGCTCACCGAGAACAGCTTCCGCGATGTCAACATCGCCCTGGCCAATGAGCTGTCCCAAATCTGCGACCACCTAGGCGTCGACGTCTGGGAGTTGATCCGGCTGGCCAACCATCACCCCCGGGTCGAGATCCTGAGTCCCGGTCCTGGTGTCGGGGGACATTGTATCGCCGTAGATCCTTGGTTCATCATCCATTCCGCTCCCGAGCACAGCCGGCTTATCCGCACCGCCCGTGCGGTCAACACCGCCCAGCCGGAATTCGTGGTGGCCAAGGCACGTGCCAAGGCCGCTCGCATCCGAAACCCGACCATCGCCTGCTTTGGTCTCGCCTACAAAGCGGACATCGACGACTTGCGCGAGAGCCCGGCCATTGAGATCGCGCTGCATTTGGCTCGGGAAGGGAACGGATGTCTACTTGCCATCGAGCCCCATATCGAAATACTGCCAACACCATTGGCCAAAGCTGGCGTCCGGCTCTGCGGTGCGGAGGAGGCACTAGCCGAGGCGGACATCATGCTCGGGTTGGTCGCACACAAGAGGTTTCGGAAGCTCTCGCGGCAGGCGTTGCAGGAAAAGATCGTGATCGATACTTGCGGGATGTGGCGGTAAAGTGGCGAAAAAAGATGCCTTCGTCTCGTCGCGCCGCGATCCGATTCACGACAGCAGCTATAAGCTTTCGCACGTTGCCATGGTCAGTGATCTGTTGCGAGGATTCGTACCAAATACCTGGATAGACGAGCTGGATCTGGCAACCTTGGAGAAATTGCAGCGGCAGCTACGCCAGCGACGACCTGCGTGACTGTGCGGACGACCTGATCTGGCGCGTGCGCTGGGGCCGTGGCTGGCTCTATATCTACCTGTTGTTCGAATTCCAATCCAGCATCAATCGCTGGATGGCCGTGCGCATTCAAACCTACCTCGGTCTCCTCTACCAGAACCTGATCCGCACGCGGCAGCTGAGTAAAGCCGGTCTACTGCCGTCGGTGCTTCCCATCGTGCTTTACAATGGGGCCGACCTTTGGAATGCAGCGGAGACTCCCGGTGACCTGATCGAGTCGGCTCCGTCCATATTGCACGAATACCGGCCGCAACAGGCGCATTTCCTGATCGACGAGCAGAGCGTCGCTGAGCAAGGCAATCTGCCGCAGCGCAATTTAAGCGCCGCACTCTTCCGGCTCGAAGCTAGCCGAACACCGGCGGAAGTACTGACAATCCTCCATGCTCTGGTCGAATGGCTTGAGGCACCGGAGCAGGTCGGTCTGCGACGGGCCTTTACCGTCTGGCTCGACCGGGTATTTCTTCCCAAGCGACTTCCGGGCGTCGAGCTCGAGCCCATGACCGATTTACATGAGGTGCGCAACATGTTGCCCAATTGCGTCGAAAGCTGGACAGACCAATGGAAATGCGAGGGTCTGGAGCAAGGCCTGAAGCAAAGGAGGAGCACAGGAAAGCGAGGGAGCGTAAGCGACGAGCGAAGTGCGCGCCGGGACGGACGCAGGACGAGCGTGGGCCGCCGAAGGCTATGGCCGTCGCCTGATTTTTTGCACCCGAAATCGGACGGACCCCATTTCGGGTTTCGCAAAAAATGGCGGCGCTCCGGGCCGCCGGGAGATACGCCACCTGCTCATTTGCCAAGCCCATCGCCGCTTCGGCCCCGCGACTGCTGCGCAAGCCGAGCCATTCTTGACGGCGATATCCGATCCCCTGCGGCTGGAGGCTCTCGGTGATGCACTCCTTACTTGTCCCGACGGCGCCGCTTGGTTGCATGTCTTGTGCTAGGCGCAGTCCACACCAACCGCCGGTGACGAGCGCCTATAACCGACATTCGAGATCGTTCGATGAGACGGGTTGAAAACACTTGAAATAGGGGGCCGGGTAACAAGAAGATGCCCAGCGGCAGTGCCCCGTGCGGCGGGGAGCTTCCTGGTTACGACCGAAGAGCCGTGCGCAATGAGATATCCCCGTCACCTTTTCGCATTGGGGTATTGTCGATCCCACCGGCCAAGGCCAGTATTGGGCTCTGTGGTACGGAGGAGGCACTGGCAGTGGTGGACATCGTGCTCGGGTTGGTCGCACGCAAGAGGTTCCGGAAGCTCTCGTAGGAGAAGATCGTGATCGATACCTATGGGTTATGGTATTAGCTGCTTATCAAGTACCGCCAGATTATAGGCACATTTTTTGAACAGATTAGGCTGTTTTTGGTGCCAGTTTTTCAGGCTCTCTTGCGTTTGGTGTGGGTAGCGCCATTTTTCCCATCGCATAGGGTAGCCCGCTCCAAGCCTACTCTGTGCCCTTCTTTATCGCCTGTAGGCTCGGACCCGTCGCCAGGCCAAACGTCGGAGGTTTTCATCATGGACCCGTTGTCGTTGTTTACCGTTGCGCTCGGTCTTCCGGCTCCTTGGGAGGTCGTTGACGTGGCCTGCGATCCCAAATCGGGCCGGATCGATTTCCACCGCGCCTTCGCCCTGGGGACACGCGTTTCTTCTCCGCATTGTGGGGCGGAACACCAGCCGGTCCACGACACGCTTGAGCGCGACTGGCGTCACCTGAACTTCTTTCAATTCCAAGCCTACATCCACGCCAAGGTGCCCCGTGTGCGCTGCGGGATCTGCGTCAAGACTACCCCCAGGTCGTGGCGCCCTGGGCGCGCCCCAACAACGACTTCAGCTTACGGATGGAGGCCTTACTGGTTACTCTCTGTCAGGCGATGGCGGTCTCTCAGGTCGCTCAATTGCTTGGCGTCAGCGACGGGCGCGTCTGGCGCACCCTCGATCATTACGTCGATCAGGCGCACGCCCAAGAGGACTTCTCGACCGTCACCTCGGCTGGTCTCGACGAGACCGCCTCGCGGCGTGGACACAATCACATGAGCTTGTTTCACGATCTCGATGCCCCGCATGTGCTCTATGCCTGCGAAGGGCGAAAAGCCCAGGTCGTAGCCCAGTTTGCCGATGCGCTCGAGGCTCATGGCGCCTGTGCCGAGAACATCCGTGCGGTCTGTATGGATATGTCGACGAGCTACCAGGCTGGCGTGTGTGAGCATCGGCCCTGGGCGGCGATCACCTTCGATGAGTTTCACGTCATTCAGCTCGTCAACAAGGCGGTTGATGAAGTGCGTCGCCAAGAAGTCGAAAGGGCCCCGGAGCTGCGGCGTACACGCTACACCTAGCTCAAGGATAAGAACACTTGGAGTCACCGCCAGAAAGCCCCATTTGCGGAACTCAAGCCCCGAAACCTCAAGACACACCGCGCCTTCCGGATCCAGGAGACGTTACGCGAGATCTTCCACAGCGCTCAGAGCGCGGCGCAAGCCGAGCCGCTCCTCGACAGACGGTACAGCTCAGCTGGGCCCGCCGTTGCCGCCTGGGACCGATCAAAGCGGTGGCCAAGCCGCTCAAGAAGCACTGGCCAAGCCTCCCAATGCGTTCGATTCCAGGCTCACCAACGGCCGTGTCGAAACGGTCAATTCGCTCATCCAGGCCGCCAAAGCCAGGGCCCGCGGCTACGGGACCACTAGACCCCTGATTACCATCCTCATACTTTGTGGCGGGTAAGTTGACCCAGCTGCCGACTTCTCCGTTCGTCGTCCAGTCGGGGCTTCCCATCACGACTTGAGTCAGGTCGCTATGACCTGCTACCCACACCAAACACAAGAGAGCAAAAAAACCACAGTGCCCGGTGGCGTCGGGCGCAGTGTCTACTTCGTCGCTGGCGAGCAGGGCTTTGACTTGCGAGGCAAAATGTAAAGTCTTGCCATCATCGGCCAAATAGAGCGGCTTGATACCAAAAGGATCACGAGCAAGAAACAGTCCCTGCTGCTGCTCATCCCATAGCGCAAAGGCGAACATGCCGCGCAACTTGGATAGCATTCCCCGGCCGAGGGCGGCATAGAGTCCGAGCAATACCTCAGTGTCGGATGTGGACCTGAACCGATGGCCGGCAGCTTCCAAGTCCTGACGCAGCTTTTGATAGTTATAGATTTCACCAGTACCCCCCCTTAAGTAAAGGGGGGCTTTGATATAACCTCTAGTAAGGGGATAAATCTGCCTTGCCTCCAGAGGAGGCAAGGTCCGGCTGTCCCCAAGATTAAAGTTCGGTCAGTTAGAACTTCAACCTACCGTGTTCCATCAGGCATTCCCATTTCTCTTGGTACTGGACGTAAGTCCGAATCTTCTCGGCATCGAGCCTAACCGTGTCGGCGCAGTAACCCTTGACCCAAAAGCGATTGCCCCAATAGGGTTTACGTTTTAAATGCTGAAACCGGTTGAAGACTCGAATCGCCGTTCGACCCTTCACCGTCCCGACATAATCCGATACCGAAATCTTTAGCAAAATCATCACCAACAGGTGTACATGGTCGATTTGTACGTTTAACTCCACCACCTCACACTTTAACTGTTCCGAAACCGTTCGGATATAGCGGCTCACTTCCTCCGCCACTGGATCACTCAAGATCCGAAAGCGATATTTGGGCGTCCAAACAAGAGGGTACTGACAAGGCCAGATAGCATGTGATCGCTTGCGAAAACGACTCATTGGTGTACTCCTCGTTCGAGACTGTGGAGACAGCTCAGACTTAGGAGTACCATTGAGTCGTGCTATCGGCAAAGCCTCAGCACTCTGAACCACGTCCACAGGACGTGGATTCCTACACTGCATTGAAAACGATGCGGTTGCCGGTCATCTGTTCCAGCATGGGCTGGGCGCCGCCATCTGTAAGGTGGTCGATGATGAAAAGAGCCTGCAGTGAGCAAGTCCCACACAAAGATCATCGGCCAACCACAGGCCCGCGCTGTCTGGACCGCGAGTCACCATCTGTTCACGTATACGTAGCAATTCGGACGAATCGACCGGTGGTGCTTCAGAGCAATAAGCGAATATTCCGGCTAATCCGCACACGACGGCTCGTCCAAGATGACCGGATTGCTCGCCTCATGGACACGTTCTCGTTGACCCAGGGCGAAAAAACGATAGGCCGTTCCATAGGTTTGTGCCACTTGGTGTATATTGAAGTGCCGCACCACTCGGCGTCGCATGGCTTCGCCGAGGGTTGCGCGCAAATCCGGATTATCGATCAATTCGATCAATCTTATTGTCAGCGTGCCCGCATCGTTTGGTTGACACAAGAAGTGATCCCCATCCCTGCCCACCAGCATGGGCGTACCACCGACACGGGTACTGACAATGGGCAAACCGGCATCCATGGCTTCCAATATTACATTCGAGTTGCCCTCGGCTCGGGACGGCAACACGAAGACATCCATGATACCCAAACGGTCACGTACATCATCCACATAACCACGTAATATCACGGAATCACTGATACCCAAGTCAACACAAAGCTCTCGTAGCTCCGATAGCAGCGGCCCATCTCCCCAGAGTTCCAAAACCGGAACCGCTTCGGCAAGGTTAACCACCTCACGCCAAGCCTCAAGCAAGATATCGATCCCTTTTTGTTCGTCCAATCGGCCCACGAACACCACCCTACAGGCAACATGGGGTTGTAGCCTATCCATTGTGGCCACAGATCGCCGTATACTCAACCTGATCCCGTTTGGCGTTGTCAAAATACGTCCTACCGGGTAGCTAATGCGTCGGAACTCATCAAGGCTCTCTTGCGACATGGCCACCAGACCATCCGAACGCGTCAAAATAGCCAGCTTGAGTCGCCCGAAGCGCTGTGCACGCAAACCCGGTATGCCGAATTCGCCAACATTCGGCAGCTTTGTCAGAATAGGCTTGCCAAGTATCCCCGCAGCTACGATGACGAATAAGCCAAACCAACTGTGTTGATGCAAATGGATAACATCATAGGTACTACGTCGGGCGTAAAGTATCCTGAACAAGTCAAAGGGTGTTCGAAGAAAGTGTAGCCATTCCGATTTGTGCGGTGACCAGCGTATGCGATACACCGGTACACCCTCGATAGCTTCCAGCGCAGGCTGTGTCGCTTGCACCTTACCGGAAAGCACCTGTACCTTTATGCCCTGCTCGCGCAACGCCTTAGCCAACTCATGCGCCTGTCGCTCCAGTCCGCCCACCACTGGGTAGGGGTATTGCGATAAGACCATCATCACACGGGGTACAGCCGAAGGCACGTTTTGGGCTCTCTTACGTTTGGGCCGGTCTCCGACACTAATCCATGACGTGTCCATTCCAGTTTCTCATACGTACAGGACAAAAAACCACAATATATTGATTTAGAATAAGTATTTTTGTTACAGTTGAGCTGGGCGTTCAAGCCACCCTTGCCGAATTTTAGCATAACCCTAATAATAGGCGGATTTTTTGTAACTATTCAGGATCTCTTACCGAGCAGTAGGCTACGTGCGTACCCTAGCACCATGCCTAAACCGCACGCCCAGGCCCATTCTCCAGAAAGCCCTGACGATGAGCTGAAGCGGCTGCGTGAGCGGGTTGCGAAGCAGACTGCGATCATTGAGGGGCAAACGGCGACCATTGAGCAGATGCATAAGCGCATTCAAGAACTCGAAGCACGTCTGGCTAAGGATAGCCGCAACTCCAGCCGGCCACCATCCTCAGACTCACCGTTCAGGAAGCCACCACCACGTTCGCGGCGCCAACCCAGCGGGCGCAAGCCCGGTGGACAACCGGGGCGGCGCGGCGTCACCTGCTTCCCTGGTCGATAACCCCGATCAATGCGTGGTCATCCCGCTGCCGGGGACCTGTGCGGGCGGGCGCGGCGGCACCGAGATCGGAGATCGCCACTACGGTGCTCGCAGAGCGACGCCAAGCGGTCGAGGTGGTGATCCAACGTGAGGTCATGGAGTACCGCATTGTCAGCGGGACTTGTGCCTGCGAGCGCGCGCAACGCAGCACGTTTCCCGCGGGGATCGAGGCCCCGGTGCAATACGGACCGAGCGGGTCGGCCTTTGCGGTGTACAGACTCAATATCAGCTGCTGCCCTACCAGCGCACCGCCGGGATGCTCCATGAGCTGGCCGGCCTGGCGATCTCACCGGGTACCCTCCAGCGCGCCGTACGGGTGGCCACCGCCCGCCTGGAGGCGCCATCACCGCGATTCGCGACGCACTCGTCGCGGCGCCAGTGGCCCATGCCGATGAAACCAGCCGGCGCGTGAACGACACTCTGCACTGGCTGCCTGTGCTCAGCACCAACCGGCTTACGGCTTACTTCCCTCATCCCAAACGCGGGGCCGAGGCCCTGGATGCGTTCGGCCTGTTGTCCCAATCCGTAGGCGCACTGGTGCATGACCACGGGTCAGCCTACGAGCGCTGCCAATGTCTGCATGCCTTCTGCAATGCCCATCATCGGCGCGAGCTGATCACCATTGCTGCGAGGTCCCCGAGCCAACCGCGGGCAACCGATATGATCACGCTGTTATGCCAAGCCAATGCCGTGTCGGCGAGACCCAGGACCAGGACCTTGAGACGCTGCTCACCAGCAACGGCGAGCAGTTGCGGACCCGCTACGACACCATCCTCAGCAAAGTCGAAGCCGGCAATCCTCCCCGTCCCCGCCGTCCCGGTACCCGCGGGCGGGTCAAACAATCCCCAGCCTGCAACCTCATTCGGCGGCTACGCGAGCGCCGCAATGAAGTCCTGCACTTCCTCACCGACCTGCGCGTTCCCTCCGACAACAAACCAAGCCGAACGAGACCTGCGCATGCCCAAGCTCAAGCAGAAAGCCTCTGACTGCTTCCGCTCCGATACCGGCGTCGGGGACTTTACCATCATCCGCTCCTACCTCATCAACTCTCCGCAAACAATCCGACGATATTTTCAACTCGCTCGTCCTGACCTTCCAGGGCGCCCCCCAATGCCCCAATTGGAGTAGCTGAATAGTTACAATTTTTTCGGAGGGCTCTCAGCAATGGGTCAGAATGTCGCCGCTCTTGTGCCTTTGTTGCTTGTCTATTTCGGTTGGAACTTGGCCAGAACCAAATGCCTGGCCGGTCCGATTATCGCCTTGATCAAGGTCAGGACCGTCAATTTCTCGCAATGAGCCACCGCTCTTCCCGGTGGCGCCTTGAAAGACCCGAAGTATAGAAGTATAAACGTATTCAACGCCTGTTCAGAACCTTTCCTCTCGACTTCTCCACCGTGGCTCGGTTTATTGTCCGTCAGTTGCCCGATGGTCAGTATCTACTGACCATGGATCGGACTAACTGAAAATTCGGTCAAACCAATATCAATATTCTGTGCCTGGCGATCGTCCATCAAGGCAATTCCAATACGGACGAACGCAGTCCACTCATCCACAGGTTTATTGAGCTATTCGGGGTGGAGAAAATTGATGGCTACCTCGCCGATAGAGAGTTCATCGGTACGGAATTTGTGGCTCTCTTGCGTTTGGTGTAGGGAGCGGATCATAGTGACCTGACTCAAGTCGTGATGGGAAGCCCCGACTGGACGACGAACGGAGAAGTCGGCAGCGGGGTCAACTTACCCACCACAAGGTAGAGGATGGGAATCAGGTGCCTGGTGGTCCCGTAGCCGCGGGCCCTGGCTTTGGCGGCCTGGATGAGCGAACTGACCGCCTCGACACGGCCGTTGGTGAGGCTGGGAATCGAACGCATTGAGGAGGCTTGGCCAGTGCTTCTTAAGCGTTTTGGCCACCGCTTTGATCGGCTCCAGGCGGCAACGGCGCGCCCAGCTGTACCATCTGTTGGGGAGCGGCTCGGCTTGTGCCGCGCTCTGAGCGCTGTGGAAGATCTCGCGTAACGTCTCCTGGACCTGGAAGGCACGGTGTGTCTTAAGGTTTCGGCGCACTAGTATTTCAACGTTTAGTTGAATAAATTCAGTTGGTTACCATATTTTCGCTCGTCGTGACTGTATTCTGATCAGGTAATCATCTGACTTCAGTGAATTTGTTCGAAGATGATGAGACTCAGAATCTGTAGAATTGTGTAGAAACTGACATCGATTTTCAGCCGATTCTTGATAATGGCCACGAGCACATAGACGAAAACGGCGGTCTCGAGAAGACGAATATACCTGTGTACATGCGTCGTTGTTCCCAGCCCGCAATTTTGCGGGAGAGGCTGTCACCTTAGCGTACCGCAGCTCAAGTCGGTAACCGGCATAATTCCAAATATTTCTTTTTAATGAATGGGTTATCCTGAATTTCCGGTCATAACGTTAGGACACTAGTGGTTTCGGCGCTTGAGCTCCGCAAACGGGGCTTTCTGGCGGTTACTCCAAGCGTGCTTGTCCTTGAGCCAGATGTAGCGTGTACGCCGCAGCTCCGGGGCCCTTTTGACTTCTTGGCGACGCATTTCGTCAACCGCCTTGTTGACGAGCTGAATGACGTGAAACTCATCGAAGGTGGTCGCCGCCCAGGGCCGATGCTTACACACGCCAGCCTGGTAGCTTGCCGACATATCCATACAGACCGCGCCGATGTTCTCGGCACAGACGCCATGAGGCTCGAGCGCATCGGCAAATTGGGCCACGACCTGGGCTTTTCTCCCTTCGCAGGCATAGAGCCCCACGCGGAGCATCGAGATCGTGAAACAAGCTCATGTAATTGTGTCCACGCCGCGAGGCGGTCCGTCGAGACCCACCGAGGTGACGGTCGAAAAGTCCTTTTGAGCATACGCCTGATCGACGTAATGATCGAGGGTGCGCCAGACGCGCCCGTCGCTGACACCAAACAATTGAGCGACCTGAGAGACCGCCATCGCCTTACAGAGAGTGACCAGTAAGGCCTCCATCCGTAGGCTGAAGCCGCTGTTAGGGCGCGCCCAGGGCGCCACAACCTGGGGGTAGCCTGGCGCAGGTCCCGCAGCGCATATGGGGCACCTTGGCATGGATGTAGGCTTGGAATTGAAAGAAGTTCAGGTGACGCCAGTCACGCTCAAACGTATCGTGAACTGGCTGGTGTTCCGCCCCACAATGCGGACAAGAACATCGTGTTCCCAGGGCGAAGGCGCGGTGGAAATCGATCCGGCCCGATTTGGGATCGCAGGCCACGTCAACGACCTCCCAAGGAGCCGGAAGGCCGAGCGCAAGGGTAAACAACGACAACGGGTCCATGGTGAAAACCTCCGACGTTTGGCTCGGCGACGGGTCCGAGCCTACAGGCGAAAAGAAGGGCACAGAGTAGGCTTGGAGCAGGCTATCCTACGCGATGGGAAAAATGGCGCTACCCACACCAAACGCAAGAGACCGGAGCGTCGCCATTTTTTGCGAAACCCGAAATAGGGTCCGTCCGATTTCGGGTGCAAAAAATCAAGCGATGGCCATGCCCTTCGGCGGCCCACGTTCGTCCTGCGTCCGTCCCGGCGCGCACTCCGCGTGGCGCCAGGACAGGACTCCCGCAAGGACTTGACGCCGTGTCGCATGGCCTTGCCTTTCGTCTCCGCCGGCGCTCACGCGCCGCACTCCGACGAAACGCCCGGCCCTACGGCTACGCAGGGGTCGCCGCACTCCGCTCGTCGCTTACGCTCCCTCGCTTTCCTGTGCTCCTCCTTCGATTTTGAAGCAACCCATCTGACCGAGTTGGATCGTATTGAAACGCTTCTGACCTTGTTAGCGACCGCCTTCTGCTGGGCGCATCTCCTCGGGGAATGGTTACACGAGCAAAAACTGATCCCAATCAAGAGTCATTACCGTCCGGCCATCAGTATCTTCAGGTATGGTTTGGACTGACTGAGAGAGATTTTATTCAACATAACGGAAAAGCTTGAGGCATTTTACCAAGCCTTCGCTTTATTCGAAGAACCACGAAGATCAACCTAACCATCTGATTTTAATGGGTAATTCATGTCCTGTGCTGTGCCGGTTTCTTACAAAATGCCTCGACACTATTTCTTCCGGCTTTCCGTACAGTAATCTCCGAAGCCTGGAGTTCTTCCAGACAACTTCTTAATTTTCTTTACCGATCGATGATGCTTATAGAAATCCGTTGTTCCGTCATGCGTATCCAATAAGGCCCACTCGTAATACATCTCTTTATCACGCAGTCCAAGCTGAGGATAATCAATTGCTATGGACTGAAAGTCCATAGCAGTTGAGTCATAGTTTGCCTTTTCTCGAATCTTGTAAGTCACAGACTACCCGCATAGTGGGTAGCTTGAAGAAAGCCCCTAAAAGGGGCTATGAGTCGCCGAAATCCAGCGTGCCCTGCCAATCCTGCTGTTCCTGCTGTTCCTGATTACGGACGTAGGCACGAACCGTTTCTTCATCCAGACCAACTGTGCTCACACAGTATCCTCTGGACCAAAAGTGCTTCTCGGTAAATCCTCTTTTCACACCGAGCATCTGCCGATGAATCTGGATCGCTGATTTCCCTTTCAGGTACCCTGACAACCATCGCAACACTGAACTTCGGGGAAATCCTCAATATCATATGGACGTGTCAGGCATCGCATGTCCTTCGAGAATCTCCACTCCTTTTGCCGACACAATTGCTGCAAAATTTTCCCAATTTGCTGGCGTGTTCGACCATACAGCACCTTCCGACGGTATTTAGCAACAAACACAAGATGATACTTACACTCCCATCCCACGTGGGCTAAGCTCTGCCGTTCTTTCATGGTTACCTCCTGAGTCAAGCCCCGGGGCTTTCCTCAGGAGGCTTTTTACCGCAGGAACGGCAGAGCCTTTCCTAGTCGCACCGGCAAGGCCGGTGGTTTACTAAAACTCTAATTAATGCCCTGAGAATTTTGTTCTTCGCATGCCACAAGCCGAAACCAAAGCTCCAGCCACAACACGAGCCAAAGACGGGTGGCATGGTCTTCACCATTGCGATGGGCATGCAAACACTCTTCGACCGGACCGTCTTGGATCCAGCCCTCCCCGACCGCGACGCTATCCTGCAATAAGTTCTCCAATACCCCCCCCAACTTGCCGCGAAACCAACCTGCCAACGGCATGCCGAAGCCCATCTTGGATCGATATATGACTTCCAGAGGTACCCAGCGCTCTGCAATACGCTTGAGCAGCCATTTGCGCCTTCCCCAGCTCAACTTCATGGCATCAGGCAACCCCCAAGCCAATTCGATTACCCGCTGATCGAGAAAGGGCGCCCGCACTTCTAAGGACGCTGCCATGCTGGCCGTATCTACCTTGGTGAGGTAGGCATCCGGTAACTGCACCTGGAAGTCATCGTAGAGCAACCGCTGAACAATGCTGGCCTCGGGATATTTCGATGCCTGCCCTACGCGCAACGCGGCAAGATTCGTCGCCAGCGCGGGACGCAGTTTCGGCCCGGAAAATTCAGGGAGCCGCACGAACCAGCTCTCCGAGTTTGTATAGCCTGCACCCGGCGGCATCAATGATAGCTCGTTCATGGCCGCCCACCGTCTTCCTATACCACCGAGTCGACCGGCAATCCGTGGAATCCATTTTTCGCGGATACTGCGTGGGATCATCGCGCCATACCGTGCTGCATAAACGCCCGACTGCATGCGCCAGTAGCCACCGAACGACTCGTCGCCGCCGTCGCCACTCAGACAAACCTTAACGTGCCGCCGGGCCAAGCGTGCCACCAAGTAGGAGGGTACTGCCGAGGCATCGCCGAAGGGCTGACCATACTGCACTACAAGATGCGGGAGGCAAGCAAGCACATCGTCGACGCCGATCTCGGTAGTATGGTGCTCAAGTCCCAAGTGCTCCGCAACGCGCCGGGCGTGGGGTAGCTCGCTGTATTCTGCCTCCGCGAATCCGAGGGAAAAGGCCTGGATACTCGGTCGGTGGCGCGCCGCGAGCGCTGCAACCAGGGATGAATCCACTCCGCCACTTAGAAAAACGCCGACGGGCACATCGGCATCCAGGCAGCGTGCCACGCTGTCATCGAGCACAGCTCCCACGGCTGTTTCCCATTTCCGCGAGGGTGCGCGGCTTGGGCCGATGCGGGGAAAATCCCAGTACCGGGTCACCACCACGGTATGACTTGGTTTTACGCTGAGCAGGTGGGCAGGCGGCAATACGTCGACGCCCATGCATGCCGTATGGCTGCTCGGGATGAAGCTGTGCGCCAGATGGCAGGCAATCGCCACCGGATTGATCCGAGGCTTGCTCAGCACACGCTTCAAGCCCAGCAGGGTCGAAGAAAAAGCCAGGAAATCCGACGTGGCAAGATAGAACAGCGGCTTCTCACCGGAACGGTCCCGAGCCAATAGCAGGCAATCCCTCGTTGCATCCCAGATGGCCAAGGCAAACATACCCCTCAGGCGTGGTATCAAGCCTTCTCCCCAAGCTCGGTATCCCTGAACAATCACCTCCGTATCGGATTGACTGCTAAAGCTAAGCCCTGCGTCTTCCAATTCACCGCGCAGTTCCCGCCAATTGTAGAGTTCGCCGTTGAAAATCACCTGCGTGCTCCCGTCATCGGAAGACATCGGACAATGTCCGGCAAGGCTCAAATCCCGAATACTCAAACGACGATGAACCAAGCCGATGTGCGGAGCAGAGTATTCTCCTTCGTCATCCGGCCCTCGATAACTCATGGCCTGTGCCATGAAGCGTAGATCTTCCTGAGCGGGTATTTCGCTTCGATGCAGCAACAGTCCCGCAATCCCGCACATCAGAATGCTCCCCGGACACTTGTCACATCGTCAATCAAATCACGGTAGAGGGACTCGTGCCGTTCAGCGATGTAATCGATCGAATATCGATCTTCGATGACCGATCGAGCCACACGCCCCATCCGTTTCCGTTGCTCCGGGTCAGCAGCCAAATCGCAAAGCGCCTTTGCGAATCGCTTCATATCACCGATGTCCACAAGGGTTCCGGCGCCGGTGTCCTCCAACAACTCCGTGGCTCCCGATACCCGGGTCGAGACGACTGGCAAACCGGTGGCCATCGCCTCCAGCATCGTATTCGCGAGACCTTCGTTACGTGAAGTCAGCACAAAGACATCCGCCACCGCCGTCCATGCCTCGACATTACTCCGATAACCAGCGAGGCTTACGCTGGATGTAATACCTTCCGCTTCGACGGACGCTGCCAACCGTTCGTGCAGAGGGCCATCGCCCACCAGCACCAGCCTCCAGCCTTCCGGCAAATGTGGGAGCGCCATTTGCCAAGCATGCAGCAGACCATCCGGATTCTTTTCTTCCGCTAGGCGCCCAACGAATACCACTACCCAGGAAGCTACAATACCAAGCCCCCTACGTAGGCGGGCGCGTTGCGCATCGCTTCGCGGCTTGAATACCTGTGTATCTACGCCATTCCCAATGATATGCACCCGCGACTCGGGAACACCGAAGGCCAAAGCCTCGGTCCGTGTCTCTCGACTTGTGCAGATAAGCGCGTCGACCTTTCGCAACCGGCCAGCGACAATGCCGGCAAATGGTAAATCCTGAATCGCACGATGTATGCCCTGATCTTTCGAGCTTGTCGATTTCAGCACCACGGGCCGCCGCAGCAATTTGCCGAGTGCCACGGCCAGTGCTGCGTGCAATCCATACTGATGGACATGCCAGATTTGAAACTGTCGCCCTCGGGTCAAAAGAAAAACGGCAAATGTCAGCAAGGAAGTTGCCACATGTAGGTGAGGCCGATACCGGCACCACAGGCGTTCAATCCGTACCCCACCCTTATTCTCCCGGGTAGGCCAAGTCGAATCTCGGCGCTCGGCGATAACCGTTACCCGATGCCCCCGCGCTACCAGCGCGATCGACAAACGCTCCGCGGCCTGTTCATAGCCACCGACAAGCGGGCGGTATTGGGGGCAGAGCATGAGGATACTCAAGAGCGATGGCGCGAGCTTTTCCGTCATAACAAGCGCAGTTCATAAGAATCGCGCACATGATGTAATAGAGAGGATAGAGCAACACGACAGCAATTATCCATAACCACAACACCTGTCTACGGAATATTGGTGGTCGCGTGCATTGCCATCCTACTAGGGCCATGACGGCGATGACCAGCATATCCGGAGTACGGTAGCACGTCGTATCTGCGACCTTCCAGGATATTGCTACATAGGGAAAAATGAACAGAACCAAGGTGCCTCAAGGCGTTGCGACTAGCCGAGAATCCCGCCAGCGAAAACGCCGACTTAAGAAACCGCGCGCGGGATACGCATAACCCAAACCGTGTCTAGAAAGAAAAATGGCATAACTACTGAGTATCCAGGGTAACACCAACAGCCCATGCAGCCAATCCGGCCCGAGCGTTGCCCACGTCTTCAGGACCAATGCCCTCGTATCGCTGAAAAAGTAGAGTGCAGGAAATACGATAGGACTCATCTCGGCTTTTGAACCCACCCGGAACACAACACCCCCCATTCCTTCGGAAGTCAAAAGGCGATGTTCTGCATAGATACCGATGCTCATCATCAGATCGGAATCGCTGCCAATAACAAGCATGCCCGCAACGACCATCCAGCCCACAATCTGCGCCGAAATCATTCTCTTACCGCGACGGAAAAAGAAAGCCAAGAGCAGTGAGCCAATCAATGCCGCCGATGATTGCGGCACGAGCGGCGTGCGGAACAGAAACACTGCGAAAAGGGGTATAGTGATGAGTAACCATGCGCGTAGGGGTTTCCCCCTCCTTTGCTCCGCCAGTCCGAGCAGAAACAAGCTTTGTAGCAGGGTTATCACCATATCCTTCAGCAAGAAAAAAAGTAATACCAAGGGGGTGTCAGCAGCAACACCACCACCGTAGCTTTGCGGCCAAACGCACTATCTCGGAGCAGAACACCGATACGAAACCAGACCAAAATCAAGGAAACGTAAAGCACAAGGTTCGCGCTTTAAATGTCAGCAGATCAGGGCCGGAAAATTAATGCAATATCGAAAGCAGCCAAGGGTAACCGGGTTGCTCCATCGACCCGAGAAAACGCGTCAAATCGAATGCTTCACCAAGGGACTGCACGGTCGCAGCTCCCAGATGGAAGTAGCTCTCGTCGTCTCCACTGCCGGCAAATGGGAATATTTCGTTTACGAAGGCCGTAAAGGGTAGCAGCATAATCCATGCTAAGGTGATGATGCACCACAGAAATATACGATCCCGATGTTCCGCGACCAAATTAACGATGCCAAGCGTCAAGACCAGAAAAACCGAAACGTCGCCATTTTTCGCGAAACCCGAAATGGGGTCCGTCCGATTTCGGGTTTCGCGAAAAATCAGGCGACGGCCATGGCCTTCGGCGGCCCACGTTCGTCCTGCGTCCGTCCTGGCGTGCACTACGCGCGGCGCCAGGACTCCCGCAAGGACTTGACGCCGTGTCGCATGGCCTTGCATTTCGTCTCCGCCGGCGCTCACGCGCCGCACTCCGACGAAACACCCGGCCCTACGGCTACGCGGGGATCGTCGCACTCCCCTCGTTGCTTACGCTCCCTCGCTTTCCTGTGCTCCTCCCAGGTATATTCGTCTTCTCGAGATCGCCATTTCCGTCTATATGCTCGTGGCCATTATGAAGCGGCTGAAAATTGATGTCAGTTTCTACACAAGTCTACAGATTCTGAGCCTCAGAATCCTCAAATAAATTAATTAAAATAAACCGATTAACGATACAGCATACGATCCCGACGAGAGCGACCACGATAACCAACTGAATTTATCCAATTAAACGTTAGGGAACTAGTGAACTAAAGATGGTATTTCATTTGACAGAAATCGCCTTAGTACAGCGGTCCCGCTGCGAATCACAACCAGGCCGGCCCCTGGTTTTCGTCATCGCCCACATCCCTCTGTCATCCCGGCTAGAGATTGACCCACCCAGCACCATGGCTGATATGTGGCGGGCTACACCCAGGTCACGTGCCGGCGCAGCGGCGCCGAAAAGAGGACACGAGCAACACGTCAACTTGATACTTCTGGTCGCTTTCTTGCAATGACGTCCAACGCTGTTGTTCACAGCTCTTCTTCGTCCAACGCACGGAACTCGCGCCACACCCGATGGAGCGGTATCGGCAAACAGTCGCGGATTGTTCTTTTTTCGGTAACTATTCAGCTACTCCAATTGGGGCATTGGGGGTTGCCCTTGGAACGTCAGGACGAGCGAGTTGAAAAGATCGTCGGACTGTTTGCGGCGGGTCGAAAGGCAGGAGCGGATGATGGCAAAGACATCCACGCCGGTTTCGGAGCGGAAACAACCGGAGACTTTCTGCTTGAGTTTAGGTATTTGGAGGTCGCGTTCGGCCTGGTTGTTGTCGAAGGGAACGCGCCGGTCGGTGAGGAAGCGCAGGATCTCGTTGCGGTGCTCGCGCAGTCGCCGAATGAGGTGGCAGGCCGGGGATTGTTTGACGCGCCCGCGGGTGCCAGGACGGCGGGAACGGGGAGGATTGCCGGCTTCGGCTTCGGTGAAGATGGTGTCGTAGCGGGTCTGCAAGCGCTCGACGTCGCCGGTGGGCAATGCCTTGAGGTCCTAGGCCTGGGCCTCGCCGACCAGGGCATTGGCTTGGCACAACAGCGCGATCATATCGGTTGCCCACGGCTGGTTTGGGGACCTCTCAGCGATCGCGGTTAGCTCACGTAGATGATGGGCATTGCAGATGGCATGCGAACATGGGTAGCATTGGCAGGACGAACAGTGACCATGCGCGAGTACGCCAGCGAACAACGCCAACAAGCCGAACGCATCCAGGGCCTCGGCACCACGTTTGGGATGAGGGAAGTAGGCCGTAAGCCGGTCGGTGCTGAGTCCGTATAGCCAGTACAGGTTGCCGTTCACGTGCCGGCCGGTTTCGCCAGCATGGGCCACTGGCGCCGCGACGAGGGCGTCGCGAATCGCGTTGACTGACGCCTCCAGGGCGGGTAGCGGCCACCCGTACGGCGCGCTGGAGGGTACCCAGTGAGATCCCAAGGCCGGCCAGCTCATTGAGCACCCCGGCGGTGCGCTGGTAGGGCAACAACTGGTATTGGGTCATGTAGACCGCAAAGGCCGATACGCCCGGTCCGTATTGCACCGGGGCCTCAATCCCTGCAGGAAACGTGCTGCGTTGCGCGCGCCCACAGACACAGGTTCCGCCGACAATACGGTACTCGATGTACCTTACGCTGGATCTCCACCTCGACCACCTGGCGTCGCTCCGCAAGCACTGTAGCCGCGATCCCGGTGCCGCAACGTCCGCAGACGCAGGTCCCTGTCAACGGGATGATCACACACTGGTCGGGGTGATCGACCGGGGAGCGAGTGACACCGCGTCGGTCCGGTTGTCCACCGGGCTTGCGTCCGCTTGGCTGGCGTTGCGAGCGTGGTGGTGGCTTCTTGAACGGTGAGTCCGAGGATGGCGGCCGGCTGGAGTTGTGGCTATCCTTGGCTAGGCGCGCTTCCAACTCCCGGATGCGCTCGAGCAGATGCCCAATGAGCGCCATCTGCTCCGCAACCCGTTCACGCAACTGCTTAAGCTCGTCGTCAGGGTTTTTCGGAGAATGAGTTAGGGTGGGTTATTCCAGCATGGGCCTAGATTACGTGTGTAGCCTGCCGCTTGGCAAGATGTCCTGAATAGTTATGAGGTTTGATGGTGACAGCGATGACATTGGTACAATCCGTGTCCCGCCAGCTTGCAGTGACTAGTGTGCCCGCGTTCCGGACACCGAAAGCCCTTCGGCCAGCGCCGGCCGTATACGGCACGACACCACTATTCTTCGGTGCCGTACGGCTTCAGAAAATCCGGCAAACTCAAACCCTTCTGAAACTGAATCGGATTCTTGGCTATGGGAATTCTCCTCTTTGGGCTCAGGTTCAGTATACGCCCCTCTCAGGCTGAATAGCTGAACCTTGAGAGGATAATCAGAAAGAGGTATTTGCGGCGGGTTTCATCGGGCATCCGGGGCAGATACTTCACATCAACGTGGACAACGCCCGGCTCGTAGTCATTGAATTGCTTAAGGTGCGGCTCTTATGGAACGACGCGGAGAAACCTAGTAACCAAGGCTTTAGAGAGGTATTAGCGATAAGATATTGAAGACAGGGCCTCGTTTTGGGTATGAAACTATAGGGATGAAACTTTTGCCCCATACCCAAGGCGGCCCCGTCGACGAAATCTTGCACGATTATGGTTGCCGCGATCGAGCATTACGCAGAGCCCCAGCGCACTTTGAACAGCTGCTCGGTAGGCTCACGCATGAGGCAACCCAGCAGGTAACCCATGGTGAATTGGAGGCTATGGTGCAAGCCGCAGGGAGCGAGTTGTTGCGTCGGATGATCCAGGGGTATTTCGACCAGCGGGGTGCCGAGGAGCCCATCCACGCGCGCGTGGTGGGAGAGGATGGGATCGTGAGGATCCATCGGGGTGAAGACGGCAAACAGAATCTAGAGCCCCGCTTTGGGGAGGCGGTCATCACCCGCCGTGGCTATGGGAGGCGAGGTGTGAAGAGGGTCTTTCCCCTGGATGCGGTGCTGAACCTACCGCCAGACCAGTACTCGCATGGGCGACGAGAAGTCCTTGTGGAACAGGTTATTCGCGGATCATTCGATGCGGCGGTGGGGCAGTTGGAAGGTTCGGGTGGTGGGCAGATGGCGAAGCGGCAGGCTGAGGAGGTGGCCGTGCATCTGAGCCAGGACTTCGATACCTTTTATGCTCAGGCGCGAGCACGGCCCCAAATGGCTCGGGATAAGGGCAAGCTCCTGGTGATCAGCGCCGATGGCAAGGGTATCGTGATGCATCCCAAGGGTCTGTGCGAAGCCACTCGTAGAGCCATGGAGCGAGAGAAGCATAAACAACACACACGGCTTAGAGGCTGTCCAGACTGAAGATTAAAGATTCAATCAGCTGTCAGGTACCCGAGTGACCTCATCGACGAAGAAGGGGATTGAGCCCATCATCAATGAATTGGAATCCTATACTATCGGACGCTCACGAAAAAGTGATCTTCGCGAACTCCTAAATGCCACTTTATTACTTGAATAAAACAGGTTGTCCCTGGCGGTATCTTCCAAAAGACTTCCCTCCCTACAAGCTCGTTAATTACTACTATATAAGTAGACAGATAATCGTTTGCCGGAGAAAGTCAATACGGTGCTTCGTCAGCGGTTACGCCAAAAAAAGACCGAAAGCCAGATTTAATGGGAGCAATTATTGATAGTCAAAGTGTTAAGGGAACCCCGGAATCCTATGTAGAATCGGGATTTGACGGGGGCAAACTCGTTAAGGGCAGAAAACGTCCTATCGTTGTTGATACAATCGGTTGCGCGCTCGTCGTCCGGGTACACGCCGCCAATGTGTTTGACGGTAAAGCCGCTCGTCAAGTCATTACGAACTTGTTTTCGATCCTCCATACCGTCAAAAAAATCTGGGGCGATCGTGCCTATTCCGGTGTGGACCGATCTAACTGGGTCTTGACCCAATTCGAGTGCCCGCTCGAAGTTGTTAGAAAGGAAAGAAGACAGCGAGGTTTCCACGTTTTACCTCGCCGCTGGGTGGCCGAGAGAACGTTCGCTTGGCTGAGTCGATGGCGTCGATTGAGTAAAGATTATGAACGGAAACCAGCTTCGAATGAAATACAGGTTTATTTCGCATCTAGTCGTTTGCTTCTCCGGCAAATTCGTAATCATCAGACACCCTATAAAATGGCTGTTCGTTGAGTTTTCATTATTAATAAATTTCTAGACAGCCTCTCAGTCCCGGGGAGAATAAAGAACCGCAAGCGGATAGCCACGGTGGTCTCAGTCTACGAGGTCGATCCCTATCCGCGCACCGCCAAGTCGATCCTGGGTCTTGAACAACCGCCCGAGCGGAAACGGCCGCGACCAGAGAACAAACGCACCTGGGCCCGGGTGGAGGCCGATCAAGGGACGGTGATTGAGCAGGCCTGTGCCGAAGCCGCGCGCCATGATCCTGACCAGCAGATGCGCTGGGTGGTGTTGACCGACAGCCAGCCAGACCTGCTGCGCAGGTCTCGCCCGTCGCCAAGCGCTATCCGGTCGATCCCGTGGTGGCCCAGGATTTTGTCCATGTCCTCGAAATACCTCTGGAAGGCCGCCTATGCGTACACCCCGAGGTCGCCGAAGAACGCGAAAGCTGGGCGATGGACCGGACCACAGCCGTACTCGAAGGCCGGGCCCAAGACGTGGCGGTGAGCTTGCACCGCGCCGCTACCCGTAAACAGCTTGGCCAAAGCGAACGCAAACCGGTAGAAAAAGCCGCTGACTACATCGACAACAATCAGAAACGACCCCAATATGATCAAGCCCTGCCATATGGGCTGCCGATCGCGACCGGGGTTATCGAAGGCGCCTGCCGTTACCTGGTCAAGGATCGGATGGATATTACCGGTGCGCGTTGGGGTCTGGAACGAGCTGAGGCCATCCTCAAACTACGCTCGCTGAAGGGCAGTATCGCGAGGAGGTTTCTAATGAGGCTGCCAGCGTACCGAGCCCCAACGCCATGGGGCCGACACCGAAGGCCGAAGGAGAGGAGACAGGATACAAGGCACCGGTGCGAGTCTTCGCCCCTAGCACCCGTGAGAATACGCGCAGGCAAAATCCGGGTGATAACGACTCGAAGGATTACCCACGCCAAGTGGTCGAGGTGGTGATCCAACGTGAGGTCATGGAGTGCCGTATTGTACGGGTGGCCGCCGCCCGCCTGGAGGCGCCAGTCACCGTGATTCACGACGCACTCGTCGCGGCGCTAGTGGCCCATGCCGGTGAAACCAGCCGGCGCGTGAATGGCACTCTGTACTGGCTGCCTGTGCTCAGCACCAACCGGCTTACGGCCTGTTGTCCCAATTCGTGGGCGTACTGGTGCATGACCACGGGTCAGCCTACGAGCGCTACCAATGTCTGCATGCCTTCTGCAATGCCCATCATCTGCGCGAGCTGATCGCTATCGCTGAGAGGTCCCCGAGCTAGCCGTGGGCAACCGATATGATCACGCTATTATGCCAGTTATGCTAAGCCAATGCCGTGATTGGCGAGGCCTAAGCCCTTGAGACGCTGCCCGTCAGCAACAGCGAGCACTTGCTGACCCGTTACGATACCATCCATCAGCAAAGTCGAAGCCGGCAATCCTCCCCGTCCCCGCCGTCCCGGTACCCGCGGGCGGGTCAAACAATCCCCGGCCTACAACCTCATTCGGCGGCTCCGCGAGCGCCGCAACGAGGTCCTGCGCTTCCTCACCGACCGGCGCGTTCCCTTCGACAACAACCAGGCCCAACACGACCTGCGCATGCCCAAGCTCAAGCAGAAAGTCTCTGGCTGCTTCCGCTCCGATACCGGCTCCGGGGACTTTGCCATCATCCGCTGCTGCCTCTCAACTCTCCGCAAACAATCCGACGATCTTTTCAACTCGCTCGTCCTGACCTTCCAGGGCCGCCCCCCAATGCCCCAATTGGAGTAGCTGAATAGTTACGCGAAAACCGCGTTTTCGCTTTGCGTAAAGGAAAATTCCAGGGATGGAATTTTTCCATTCTAAACCGAAGAAAAATCCTCAAAGGCGGAATTTCTCGAGGTTCCCTACGGAGACACCCTTGGTCCGGATAACAGACGGATTCGATCGCTTGTCCATCAGCTCGAACCCCCACCGGTTGCCAACACGCTCGGACCTAGCGGTCTGCCTCATCGGTGATCGGCAAAGCTTCCGACGTCGCCAGCATAGCCTAAGTCGACGGGCGCAACGCGGTCAACCCATCGCTCGGGAGCTGATCAAGCTCTGGCAGGCCATCGGAAAATCCCAGGCCCTGTTCGAGCACCGCCGGGCCCAGGTCCCGACGATCACCTATCCTCCGGAGCTTCCCGTCAGCGAACGCCGCGACGAGGTCGCAGGGCTGATCCGCAACCATCAGGTAGTGGTGGTATGTGGCGAGACCGGCTCCGGCAAATCCACCCAATTGCCCAAGATTTGCCTCGGCCTGGGCCGGGGGGTCGCCGGACGCATCGGTCATACCCAACCGCGGCGGATCGCCGCTCGCAGCCTAGCCGACCGATTGTCCCAGGAACTCGGGACCGAGCCCGGAACCCTGGTAGGCTACAAGGTACGTTTCCGGGACCAAGTGCGACCCGAGACCTCCATCAAGCTGCTAACCGATGGTCTGCTGCTAGCGGAAATCCAATCGGATCGGTCGCTCGGCCAATACGACACCCTGATCATCGATGAAGCCCATGAGCGCAGCCTCGACATCGACTTTCTACTGGGCTATCTGAAGGGTCTGCTACCGCGGCGACCCGACCTCAAGTTGATTATCACCTCGGCCACCATCGATATCGGACACTTCGCTACCTATTTCGCGACCGCCGCCGGGGCCCCAGCACCGATCATCGAGATCTCGGGGCGCACCTATCCGGTCGCGGTGCGTTATCGACCGCTGGAGGATGAGTCGGCGGACGAGCGGGACGACGCCATGCAGCTCGCCATTGTCGCGGCCCTGGACGAGCTGGCGCGGGTAGGTTGGGGCGATGTCCTGGTGTTCCTCTCCGGCGAGCGGGTAATCCGCGAGACCGCCGAGACCCTGCGCCGGCACCATTCGCCGTCCACCGAGATCCTGCCCCTCTATGCCCGCCAGAGTCCCCGTGAGCAGGCGCGCGTGTTCCGGCCTCATAGCACCCGCCGCGTAATCTTGGCCACCAATGTGGCCGAGACGTCGCTGACGGTCCCCGGCATCCATTATGTCATCGATCCGGGATTTGCCCGCATCAGCCGCTACAGCCATCGTGGCCGGATCCAACGCCTGCCGGTGGAGCGGATCTCCCAGGCCGCGGCCAACCAGCGCATGGGCCGCTGTGGGCGGGTGGCGCAGGGGCTCTGCATTCGGCTTTACTCGGAAGACAATTTCGCGGCCCGGGTACCCTTCACCGAACCGGAGATCCGGCGCACCAACCTAGCTGCGGTCATCCTACGGATGAAACGGCTGGGATTCGGCACCGCCGAGGCGTTTCCCTTTCTCGACGCACCGGATCCCAAGCTGATCTCCGACGGCTATCGAACCCTGGAGGAGCTAGCGGCCCTGGACGACGCGGGCCGCTTGACACCCATCGGGAAGCAGCTTGCCCGCTTGCCCGTGGACCCGCGCATCGGCCGTATGCTGCTGGCCGCCAAAGACCACCATTGCCTGACCGAGCTACTGATCATCGCCGCGGCCCTGAGCGTTCAGGACCCGCGGGAACGGCCCCCGGACCAGCAGCAGGCAGCGGACCAGATCCACGCCACTTTCTCCCATGCGGACTCGGACTTTCTCACCTTCTCGAACCTGTGGCGATTCTTGGAGAAAGAGCGCAGTCGGCTCTCCAAAAACCAGCTCGCAAAGCTCTGCCGGCGACATTTCCTATCCTGGAATCGGGTCCGGGAGTGGCGCGATACCCAGGCCCAGCTCCACCTCGTGATGCATGAGATGGGCTACAAGGAGAGCCAAGCCGCCGGAAGCTACGAAGAGATCCACCGCGCCCTGCTGACGGGCCTGCTGAGCAATATCGGCTGCAAGGAAGGACCGCGGGAATACCAGGGCGCCAGAAATAGTCGCTTCGCCATCCATCCGAGCTCCGGTCTGTTCTCGGTGCCCCCCAAGTGGATCGTCGCGGCAGAACGGGTCGAGACCAACCGTCACTACGGGCGTATCGTCGCCAAGGTCCAACCGGAATGGATCGAGCAAGCCGCCGTCCACCTGACTCGGCGCAGCTATTCGGGGCCCCATTGGCAATACGGGTCCGGCCAAGTAGCGGCCTACGAACGGGTCACCCTGTACGGCCTGACCATTGTCCCCAAGCGCCGCGTCAACTACGGACCCATCGACCCGGACGAGGCACGGGAAATCTTCCTGCGCTGTGCCCTGGTGGCCGGGGACTTCGAGACCCGCGCCCCCTTCTGGCACCACAACCGGGAGCTTATCGAATACGTCCGGTACCTGGAAGCCAAATCTCGGCGACGGGATATCCTGATGGATGAGGAGGCCATCTACGCTTTCTATGCCCAGCGGATCCCAGGGGGCATCTACTCCCGCCCTCAATTGGAGGCTTGGCTGCGCCAGGCAATGCGCGAAAACCCCAAGCTCCTGCATCTACGCATACCGGATGTCATGCAGAGAGACGCGGCGGAAATCACCCATCAGGCGTTTCCCGACAACCTTCAGGTCGGGGCCACCCGACTGCCCCTCGAGTATCGATTCGATCCGGGGGCCGATACGGATGGGGTGACCCTGACCCTCCCTCTGACACTGATCAACCAAGTTTCGCCCCAGCGCTGCGAGTGGCTGGTCCCCGGTTTCCTAGAAGAACGACTCGTCGCCCTGCTGCGGGGCCTACCCAAACAGATACGCAAGGCCCTCGTCCCCATCCCCGAAACGGCGAGACGGCTGGTCGAACGCCTGACACCCTCGGAACGGCCCTTGATCCGGGCGGTTGCCGAGACCCTTCGAGAGATGACCGGAATCTCGGTACCCGAGGAGGCCTGGAACGAGTCCACCGTACCGGCACACCTGCGCATGAAGTTCCAGGTGGTGAACGACCAGGGACAACCGATCGCATCGGACAACGACCTCCTCCGCCTCAGGCGGCGCTACGGCGGGGCGGGACAACAGATCTTCGCCGCGATTCCATTCCCTGAATTGGAACGGACAGGGATCCGGCACTGGGACTTCGACGCCCTACCGGAAAGCCTGGATCGAGACTGCGGCGGCATTCGACTGCGCGGCTACCCCGCCTTGGTCGACCAGGGCGACAGTATCGCCATCCGCATGCTGGATTCGGAGACGAACGCCACCGTGGCCATGCGCGCCGGGTTGCGCCGGTTGTTGATGCTCCATCTGGGGGTAGACCTACGACGGCTGCGCAAGGGCCTATCGGGATTGGATCGCATGCGCCTCCAATACGCCAAGGCCCCGCAACCGCAGGGACAGGGCCAGACCCCAAGCAGCCCCCAATCGGTCGACCTAGCCGACGAGCTGGTGGCCCTAATCCTGGATCGCACCTTCCTGAAAGGCCGGGCACCGATCCGGAACCGGCGGACCTTCAACGCGCGCCTGGAGGAAAACCGATCGCGACTGGCCTCCATCACCGAGGACACCCGCGCCCTGACCGAGCACCTACTCACCCGTTACCAAGCCATCCGTAAACAGCTCGCAGATATCACCCAAGCCAGTCGGATCGCCTCGGTCGAGGACATGCGCGGACACTTGGCCGCGCTGATCTTTCGCGGCTTCCTGCAACAAGTCCCCTATGAGCACCTTCAAGACTACCCGCGGTATCTGAAAGCCCTGGCAGTACGGGCCGAAAAGTTCCCATACGCCGCCGCTAAAGACCGGCAAGGCATGCACGAGATGGCCGTTATCCAACACAAATGGCAGGAACGCACCACCGCCGCACGGGAAGCCGAACAGCAGGACACCCGCCTGGAAGAAATCCGCTGGCTATTGGAAGAGCTACGGATCTCCCTCTTCGCCCAGCAGATCGGGACCGCCTATCCGATCTCCGTCAAGCGGATCGAGACCCGATGGCGCGAGCTGGGGTTGTGAGCAGGGCTACCGATAGCTATACCGAAATACCGATAACATCGGCTCAGCTCTTCCATCGGAAGCTCTTTTTTGCCGCCAATCAACGCGAATCGGTCGAGATCGACCCGCCATCGGCGACGCTTCCCAGCCCCTTAGAACCTGCCTTTTTAGACAGTCTCTAAGCGTCTGAAATAGACAAGCCGTTGCTTTCTAAAGAATTATAATTCGGTAGCCCTGGTGTAAGCTGAGAGGTCCCGAATCATCCGATTCGGAATTTGCTAAACTAACAAGTTTTCGAATCTCGGCCTTCCAGCAAGCGACGGTAAGCGCAACACCATGGCCCTGAATACCATCGAAGAAATCGTACAAGACCTGCGCCAAGGTAAGCTAGTCGTCATCATGGACGACGAAGAGCGGGAAAACGAAGGCGACCTACTGCTGGCGGCACAAAAGGTGACACCCGACGCGATCAACTTCATGGCCAAGTTCGGACGGGGCCTGATCTGCCTCACCCTGACCAAAGAACGCTGCCAACGCCTGCACCTGCCGCTCATGGTCAACGACAACCAAAACCGGCACGGCACCGCCTTCACCGTCTCCGTCGAGGCCGCCCAGGGCGTAACCACCGGAATTTCCGCCGCCGACCGGGCAACCACCGTTATCGCCGCCGTGGCCGCCGATGCCATGCCCCACGACCTAGTACAACCCGGCCACATCTTCCCCTTGATGGCGAAGCCCGGCGGGGTCCTGGTCCGTGCCGGCCATACGGAAGCCGGCTGCGACTTGGCCCGGCTGGCCGGCCTGGAGCCGGCGGCGGTCATCGTCGAGATCCTGAACGAAGACGGCACCATGGCCCGACGCCCAGATCTCGAGACCTTCGCCGCGACCCATAGCATCAAGATCGGCACCATCGCCGACCTGATCCAGCATCGGGTCCGCCACGAAAGGACAGTACGGCGCGAATGCACCTGCGAGCTACCCACCGAGGCCGGCAGCTTCCAGCTATCCGCCTATCGGGATACCATCGACAACGACCTCCACTTCGCCCTGACCCTGGGCGACATAACACCTACACGGCCGACCCTTGTCCGGGTCCACCTCCAAAACAGCCTATGCGACCTGTTCGGCACCAACCACAGCGGGTGTGGCTGGCCCCTGCGGGACGTCATGCGCAAAATCGCCGCGGCCGGCAAGGGCGCCATCATAATCCTACGCAACCGGGACCATACGGAAGACCTCCTGGCCCGGTTCGAAAAACTCGGTCGCCGCGATCCGAAACCGCTGGGCCGGCCGCGCCGCCGAGACCGCAACGAACTGCGGACCTATGGCATCGGGGCCCAGATCCTAGCCGACCTCGGGGTGCGTAAAATGCGGGTCATGAGCGCACCCAAGGCCATGCACGGCATCTCCGGGTTCGATCTGGAAGTGGTGGAATACGTGAGCGGCGACGACCTCTGAGGCAATTGATGGAAAATGATGTACCGGATTGGGCCGGATTTTGGTTCGTATTCAAGGCACGGCAACCGGCGCCTAGTGGACTATGTAACGGTTGCCGCAACACAGAAGACGGACGAAAAGACCAGCAAGATCACTAGTGTCCCAATGTTTAATTGAATAAATTCAGTTGGTTATATTGTTTGCGCTCGTCTGGATTGTATGCTTAGTCAATAATAGTTTGATTTAATTGAATTTATTCGAAGGTGATGAGGCTACAGAATCTGTAGAATTGTTGTAGAAACTGACATCGATTTTTGATAATGGCCACGAGCCCATAGACGGAAATGGCGAACTCGAGAAGACGAATAGACCTGTGTACATGCGTTGTTGTTCTCAGCCCGCAATTTCGCGGAAGAGGCTGTCACCTTAGCGTACCGCAGCTCAAGTCGGTAACCGGCATAATTCCAAATATTTCTTTTTTAATAAATAGGTTATCCTGAATTGTCGGTCATAACGTTGGGACACTAGTGGAGCAAGATGGTATTTCATGCGACAGAAATCGCCTCAACCCCACCGGAAAGAGCTCCGATCGATCTGTTAGGATGCAACACCTACCGATCCGGAAACCCAATACGAACGTCCGACCAATCCCGGGGGGCTCGACCTGCAAGGGAGAAATCAACCCCATGGCAATCCATACCGTCGAAGGCGCACTGCGCGTCAACAATGCCCGTTTCTGTCTCGTAGCCTCCCGCTTCAACAGCTTCGTGGTGGAAAGCCTACTAACAGGCGCGGTAGACACCCTGAAGCGTCACGGCACCCAAGACGCGGACCTGACCATCGTGCGCGTCCCCGGGGCCTTCGAGATGCCGGTAACCATCGAGCACATTGCCACCCTGGGCAAATACGACGCCATTGTGGCCATCAGCGCCGTAATCCGCGGCAGTACGCCGCACTTCGACTATGTAGCCGGCGAATGCATCAAGGGCCTAGCACACACGAGCCTGAAACATCGGGTCCCCGTTTCGTTCGGCGTGCTCACCGTGGATACCATCGAGCAAGCCATCGAACGCGCCGGCACCAAGGCCGGCAACAAAGGGGCCGACGCCGCCCTATCCGCGATCGAAATGGTGAACCTGCTGCGGCAGTTGGACTGAAATGGGTGGACACCGCAGCCGGGCACGCCGTTACGCCGTGCTGGCCCTCTACCAGTGGCAGCTCACCGGGCAAGACCCGCAGACGATCGGCGCCCACTTTCTTCAGGATACCGCCTGGGCCAACGAGATCGCGGCCTCCTTTAGCGACCGCGCGGATACCTCGGATACCGGTGATCGAATCCAACAGTCCTACGACCGAGAGCTATTCCGGCAACTTCTCTACGGCGTTCCCGCGCGCCAGGAAGAAGTGGACGCCTGCCTTCAACCAACCCTCAATCGCCCTATTGCCCATGTAGACCCGGTAGAACGCGCAATCCTCCGGGTAGGCACCTACGAGCTACTCTATAGCCCTGCCATACCTTATCGCGTAATCATCAACGAAGCGGTGGACTCGACCAAGCTGCTCGGGGCCGAGCAAGGCCACCGCTACGTCAATGGCGTACTCGACCGGATCGCCCGCAGCGTGCGTGCCGACGAGATCGACGCCCGATCAGCCGGTGAGTAGAGCGCCTTGAAAAGAAACCTACGGTGAAGACCATCCCGATGCTGCGCTAAACCGCAACAATCCGGGATCGGTCTAGCAAACGCTCGGGAAGTACGAACAGGACCCGGAAACTTTCGATAGTCTGCTCGAACCGTAAAACTATTCAGGACCTCTTGCCAAGTGGCAGGCTACACACGTAATCTAGGCCCACGCTAGAGTAACCTACCTTAATTCATTCTCCGGAAAACCCTGACGACGAGCTTAAGCGGTTGCGTGAACGGGTGGCGGAACAGACGGCGCTCATTGAGCCTCTGCGCGAGCGCATCCGGGAGTTGGAAGCGCGCCGGGCCAAGGATAGCCACAACTCCAGCCGGCCGCCATCCTCGGACTCACCGCTCAAGAAGCCGCCACCACGCTCGCAACGCCAACCAAGCGGGCGCAAGCCAAATGGACAACCGGGCCGGCGCGGTGCCACTCGCTCCCTGGTCGATCACCCCGACCAGTGCGTGATCATCCCGTTGACGGGGGCCTGCGCCTGCGGACGTTACGGCACCAGGATCGCGGCTACAGTGCTCGCGGAGCGACGCCAAGTGGTCGAGGTGGAGGTCCATAAGGTACATCGAGTATCGCATTGTCGGCGGAACCTGTGCCTGTGGGCGCACGCAACGCAGCACGTTTCCTGCAGGGACGGACCGAGCGTATTAGCCTTTGCGGTCTACATGACCCAATACCAGTTGTTGCCCTACCAGCACACCGCCGGGGTGCTCAATGAGCTAGCCGGCCTTGGGATCTCACCGAGCACCCTCCAACGCGCCGTACGGGTGGCCGCCACCCGCCTGGAGGCGCTAGTCAACCGCGATTCGCCGCGTACTCGTCGCCGCGCCAGTGGCCCATGCCGACGGAACCGGCCGGGCGTGAATGGCAACCTGTACTGGCTACACGTACTCAGCACTGACCGGCTTACGGCCTCCTTCCCTCATCCCAAACGTGGTGCCGAGGCCCCGGATGCGTTCGGCTTGTTGGCGCCGTTCGCTGGCGTACTCGTGCATGATCACTGGTCAGCCTGCCAGCGCTACTCATGTTGGCACGCCTTCTGCAATGCCCATCATCTACGTGAGCCAACCGCTATCGCTGAGAGGTCCCCAAGCCAGCCGTGGGCAACCGATATGATCGCGCTTATGATCACGCTGTTGTGCCAAGCCAATGCCCTGGTCGGCGAGGCCCAGGACCTTGAGACGCTGCCCGCCAGCAACGTCGAGCACTTGCGGACCCGCTACGACACCATCCTCACCGAAGCCGAAGCCGAAGCCGAAGCCGGCAATCCTCCCCATCCCCGCCGTCCTGGGACCCGCGGGCGTGTCAAACAATCTCCGGCCTACAACCTCATTCGGCGACTGCGCGAGCACCGCAACGAGGTCCTGCGCTTCCTCACCGACCTGTACGTTCCCTTCGATACGCGACCTGCGAAGGCCCAAACTCAAGCAGAAAGTCTCCGGTTGTTTCCGCTCCGAAACCGGTGGAGATGCCTTTGCCGCCATCCGCTCCTGCTTTTCGGCCTGCCGCAAACAGTCCGACGATCTTTTCAACTCGCTCATCCTGACATTATAATGGGATAATTTGGGGCGTTTTACCAAGCTGTCGCTTTATTCGAAGCACCACGAGAACCAATCTAACAACCATCTGATTTTAATTTGGAATTTATGTCCTGTGCTGTGGTTCCGAGTACGAGTTATTTGGCTATGGAACGTTCAGATCACTGATGCCGGGATGATATCGGTCGGAGAATCATTCGCCGGCCCCAGCCGGGCAAGCGGCGGCAGGTCGTCTCCCGATCCCAGGGCCTGATACATGATGCCGTGTTTGATCGGCACCAGCCGGTCGACCAGCGACAGGCCCACGCCGCGCAGGACGGCCAGCAGCGGTGAGGCATTGCTAAAGAGCCGTTCGAATCCGTCCATGGCGGTCAACATGAGCTGGTTGTCACCGCGCCGCGCCCGTTCATAGCGCCGCAATGTCCACAGCCCACCGATGTCCCGCTGTCGGTTCCGGACCTCATCGAGGGCCGCCGAGAGAGTCGCTGCGTCCAGCAGACCCAGGTTGACGCCCTGACCCGCCAGGGGATGTATGCTGTGCGCCGCGTCCCCGATCAAGGCTAGGCGCGGCTCGACATAGTGCTCAGCGTGCTGTGAGCCTAGGCCGAACCCGGCGCGCGGACCGACGGTGCCGATCGGTCCCAAGCGGCCGTCGCTCGCCGCTTCGAGCTCGGCTCGGAAGTGCGCCTCGTCCAGCTCCAACAGGGCTTGGGCCTTGGATTCGGTGACCGACCAGACGATGGAGCAACGACCGTCGCGCAGGGGCAAAAAGGCCAGAGGGCCCGTCGGTAGAAAGCGCTGCCAAGCGGTCTCCCGGTGCCATTCGTGCAGCTGCACGTTAGCTACGATCGCCCGCTGATCGTAGAGCCGGCCTTGGGTGGCGATGCCGGCGTGCCCCCGTACTTGCGAGTCGCGTCCGTCTGCCCCCACCAGCAGCCGCGCGTCGAGCCGCCGGCCGTCCTTCAGATCAAGGCAAGCCGCAGCGGTCGTCAGCTCGAGTCGATCCAGCTCGGCAGGACACAGCAGAGTGACGTCCTGTGCCTGCTCCAAGCGCTCCCAGAGGGCGAGTCGGGTTACCCGGTTCTCGACGATGTGTCCCAAGTCGGGCTCGCCGAGTTCGGCGCTATCGAAGTGGATGCTGCTGCCGCTGACGGCATCCCAGACATGCATTTCCCGGTAGGGGCTGACGCCCAGCCGGACCATCCTGTCCCAGACCCCGAGCCGCTCCAGGACCCGTCGGCTAGCGTGGTTGAGGGCCGATACCCGCAGGTCGATCTCTCCCGCCGGCCAGGAGCGTCGGGGCTCACGGGCCTCTACCAGACCGATGCGCCACCCTTTGTCGAGGCAGGCACAGGCCAAGACGGCCCCCACCATGCCGCCGCCGACGACCAGGATATCGAGTTCGAAGTCCCGCTCAGTCATGCTCGGCCTCCACCACCAAGCCCCGTGCGAGCCTTGGTTGGCGCGTTGCTCCCAGACCCATGAAGTGCCGGGTGACGAGCCGGCGCGGCCCGGGACAGAGCTCCAATCCCACCAAGCCCAGACCCCGGGCCCAACACACCGGGAGCCAAGGATTGACGAACAGCCGGGCCAGGGTGTCGGTGGCTGTAACCGCGACGGCTTGGTCCCGACTCCGCAGGCGACGATAGGCTTCCAGCGCTATTGCGCCGCCGGGGTCGCCGCCCGTGCGTGCGGCTTGAGCCACGACCTCGGCTAGTGCCGCCACATCTCGCAGCCCCAGGTTGAAGCCCTGTCCGGCCACCGGGTGCAGGGTGTGGGCCGCATTGCCAATGAGCACGAGACGACGGCGTACCGGCTCGCGGGCGAGTATCAGCTCGAGGGGATAGATGAGCCGCCGGCCGGGCCGGGTGAAGGCACCCATCCGATGCCCAAAGCGGTGCTGTAATCCGGCGAGGAATTCCGGATCGGGGCTGTCCCGCAGCTCGGCCGCTGCACCGGCTCGGGTGGTCCATACCACGGAGTAGCGTCCCGCGGTCATGGGCAGCAGGGCCAAGGGGCCGGTCGTGGTGAAGCGTTCGAAGGCGACGCCGGGGCGGGGCCGGGTGGGTGTTACCGTCGTAATCAGGGCCTCCTGGTCGTATCCGTGCTCCTGCACGGCGATTCCGAGGCTCTTGCGGACGGCTGAATCACCACCGTCGGCAGCCACCAGCAGGCGGGTGTGCAGGAGCCTGGATTCGCCACCGACGACTACCTCCAAAGAGACCCGCTGCGCCCGGACCCGAACGCCCACCAGCCGCGCCGGACAGAGCATTTCGACCCCGGACGAGCCGTCCTGGATGGCACGACCGAGCAGCCGTGCCGGGGCCACATAGCCCAGGGCCGCCACTCCGGCCTCTCGATGGTCCAGGCGGGTAAAGCCGAACCGGCCCCGGTCGGAGATATGGATTTGGCGGATGGGCTCCGTTCTCAGTGCGATGGCCGGCCACAGGCCGATCCCTTCGAAGATGCGGCGACTGCCCCAGGAGAGGGCGATGACCCGCTCGTCGTAGCTCGGTTGGGCCTCCGAGCGCGGCGGCACAGCCTCCACCACGCACAGCCGCAGGCCGGTAGCGGCCAAGGCGCAGACCAAGCTGCCCCCGACCAATCCGCCGCCGACGATGATCAGATCGTAGTCGTCCAATGTTCGATAAGACCCTGTTGCGATGATGAAAGGATGTCCCGAGGAGGACCTCTCCGGCCTCCCCTCTTCCCCAACTCCTTATCTGCCCAGGAGCGAGGGGCTTTCAAGCTGCCCTATACGAGCTGGTTCCGGGAAGCCGATAACCGCTTGCCCATCCAGGCTTCAATGTCCGCGACCGTCTTGGGCACCCGGGCAGATAGGATCTCGTTGCCATCATCGGTAATCAGCACATCGTCTTCGATGCGGATACCGATATTGCGATAACGCTTGGGGACCTCGGTGCGATCCGCCGGGATGTACAGTCCGGGCTCTACCGTAAGCACCATGCCGGGCTCGAGCCGACGCCATTTGCCATCGACGCGGTAGTCCCCCACGTCGTGTACGTCCCTACCCAACCAATGGCCCGTGCGGTGCATGAAGTAGGGCTTGTACTTCTCGTCCTCGATGAGCTTGGGCACCGCCTTGCTCCCGCCCGGGAGAATCCCCAAAGCCACCAGTCCTTTAGTTAGGGTGCGGACAGCGGCTTGGTGCATGGCGTTCCAGCGGTTACCGGCGACCGCCTTGGCTATGGCCACCTCCTGGGCCGCCAACACCAGCTCGTAGAGCTCCCGTTGGGGCGGACTGAAACGGCCACCGACGGGAAAGGTCCGGGTAATGTCCGAGGCATAGCCGTCCAGCTCGCAGCCGGCATCAATAAGGATTAGGTCCCCGTCCCGGAGCCGATGGTCGTTATCCGTATAGTGGAGCACGCAGGCATTGGCACCACTGCCGACGATCGGGGGATAGGCCTGAAAACGTGCGCCCTGGCAGGCGCAGGCCTGTATGAACTCCGCTTCCAACTGGTACTCCCGGAGTCCGGGTCGACACAGGTGCATGACCCGGCGATGGGCCGCGGCGGAGATACGGGCCGCCTGCCGCATTACCTTGAGCTCAGCCTTACTCTTGCGGATGCGTTGCTCGGATAATAACCGCTCCAGGGCCACGAGTTCGGTCGGTGCACGTATACCGGAGCGCACCTTGCTCCGAACCATTCCGACCCAGGATATCAGACGGCGGTCAAAATCCGGGTCCAAGCCGATCGGATAGTAGACCCGATCCCGGCCTTCCAGCAGCCCGGGCAGGATCGCGTCCAGCTTGTCGATGGGATAGGCCTCGGCGGCGCCGAAGTTCCGTTGGGCCCCCTCGATACCGGCACGCCCGCCCTCCCATTGCTCCTGCTCGGCATCGCGTGGCCGACAAAAGATTATCAGCTCTCCGGCCTTACGCCCCGGAGCCAGGACCACCAGCGCCTCCGGCTCGGGGAAGCCCGTCACATAGGAGAGATCACTGTCCTGGCGGTAGGGATAGCTCACATCGCGGTTGCGGACGGCCACAGCGGTGGCCGGCAGCAGGGCGATCCCGGTAGGACCCACGGCCGCGGCCAACCGGCGGCGGCGGCGGCGGTATTCCGCCGCGGTCATCGGCCCGCCTCCGGTGCCCGGCGCTGCTCTTGGTAGACCACCAGGGTCGCTACCCGCACGAACTCCGTCAGCTCCATCAGGGCCTGCTCGTTGGCCTCGGAGGCCTCCAGATCCCGGAGGTCCAGGTGCGTGATGGCGACAAAATCGTTGCAGGCCTCCCGCGCCGGCTCCGGGAGCCGGTCGATGTCCAGACCGGCTACTCCGAGGCCGTAGAGGAAGCCACGGCTCCAATCGTAGAGGCCCAGGGCCCGCTCCGCCAGGGATCTCGAATCGTCGGGCAGCAGCGGCATAAGGTCGAGCCGAAGACCGGTGGCCTGGGTATGGGTCGCTAGGCCCTGCAAGGAATGCCGACACTCGTGGGTCGAAGAACGGCCATCAGTGTCGGTATCCCCTAGCAGCTCGGCGATCCAGGATTCCACCGCCTGCGGTGCGCCGCTGCACAACAGGGCACATAGGATGCCGTGGGCCTCGGCGGCGCTAGGGCCTAGCTCGGAGGCAGTGAGGTGATTATCGAGCTCCTGGTAAGAAATGGGCAAATCCGATTCTCGTGGCATGGAGGGCGTACCGCCGGAATCCTTGTGGAAGCAAGTAGTCATCATAGCACGGCGTACCATGAGGCCCCTGAATTTCAGGGAACCTCGAAAAATTCCGTTTCTGGAATTTTTCAAGCCTCGATACGAGAATCCGATTCTCACTTCGCTCCTGGCTTTCAATCACTTAACCGGCATGAAGCCCAGCGGGACACCCCTACCCCGCACGGGCATCTCGAATTTTTCAAGGTCCCCGAATTGACCCCGAAGGCGCCACCTTCTATAGTTTCCCAAACTATCCTTTGGGAAGCCAATCCAGTGCCTAGCTTCGATCTCGATACGCTTGAGCAGCAGGTGGAGGAGTTGATCCGCACCTGCCACCGACTTACGGAAGAGAATCGTTCACTGCGAACTCACCAGGAACACTTGGTCGCAGAACGTGCCGAGCTTATCGAGCGAACGGAGCAGGCCCGCAATCGTGTGGAAACCATGCTCTCGCGTCTGAAGTCCATGGAGGAGGAATTATGAGTCAAGAATCCATTGCCGTCCCGCTCCGAATCCTGGATAAGGAGTATCGGGTCTCCTGCACGTCGGAGGAAGAGGCGGGCCTATACGAGTCTGCGCAGCTGTTGGACCAGCGTATGCGCGAGCTCCGGAAGACCGGGCGTGTCGTCGGTGCTGACCGGATCGCCGTCATGGCGGCACTCAACATCATCTACGAGCTGATCAAGCTCCAATCCTCCCGAACCCAAAGCGAGCAGGAGTTGGAACGGCGTCTGGGGGATCTGCAACGGCGTCTAGATGCGGCCTTGGCGGCGCAACAGCGAATGGACAGGCCGGATGAATCGGTATAACCTGTATACTAGACATCCCCTGCGGTGTATGCGAACGATCTGGGTATATTCTTGAGCCTAACTCGTACCCTAGGGGCCAAGATGAGGAAGCCGTTGTGCATGTCCGCCCGGAGCGGAAAGCCTGAAGCCGAATCCCTAGCCCCCACTTGAACCGATCGGTTCAAGAACAAAGGTCACGTCGGCACCGGCGGGGGATGTCGCCTCTTTTCTCTCCAATACCCCAATACCCCATGTCTCCCCTCCGCGCCCTCAGGCACCGCCTACGGGCCGCCCGCAGAGTCCTGGATCCCGCTACGCAAAGAAGCCACGCCCGTGCCCTCGCCCGTGTGTTGGGCCAGCATCCCGTCTTCCTGCGTGCCCACCGCATCGGCGTTTACCGAAGCTCCGATGGTGAAATCGATCCGTTTCCCTTGCTACGGCTGGCCCATGCCCGCCATAAACTCGGCTTCCTGCCCGTACTCCGACCTCATTCCCGTGGCAAGCTCTGGTTCTTGCCTTACCGACCGGGCGATCCGCTGATCGACAACCGCTTCGGTATTCCCGAGCCCCGCGCACGCAACCAGCGGACCCGACTCCCAGTAGCCCTGGATCTGCTGGTGGTCCCCCTCGTCGGCTTCGACGCCAGCTGTAACCGGCTGGGGATGGGCGGCGGCTACTACGACCGCACCCTCGCCTATCTGCACCGACGTCAGTATTGGCACCGCCCCCGGCTGATCGGTGTCGCCCACGAATGCCAGCGGGTAGCTGCACTGATACCGAATCCCTGGGATATACCCTTGGATCTGGTCGCGACGGAGGAGCGGATCTACAGGCGGCGGGAGAAAGCACCGGGGATCCGGGGGGGGTAGAGGGTGCTGAAGTACTATTCAGCTACTCGAACTGGAGCCTAGCAGGAACGCGGGCACGCCCACGCCTACCGCATGGTACCGGATGTAGGCGCCGGCTTGCCGGCGCTCGGGTGGGGTCCCCGTAGGTATGGAGCAAGTAGGGGCGACTCTCCCCACTCCCTCCCCCACCAGGGATGCGGGGCTTATAGCCGCCGACGGATCGGCTTGGCGGAGTCGAGTGTGTGCGTAAGACTAGTTCCCACGGGAGAGGGGCTTCGAGGTTCGACTCGATGGCATCGATGGTGGTGTTGTAATTTCGTTGTTTCCGGTGTGTAGGGAACAAGGTTCCCCATTCTCGGAACCCAAGTAGGGGCAACCCTTGCGGCTGCCTATTCCCCGGAGCGTCGCCATTTTTCGCGAAACCCGAAATGGGGTCCGTCCGATTTCGGGTTTCGCAAAAAATCAGGCGACGGCCATGGCCTTCGGCGGCCCACGTTCGTCCTGCGTCCGTCCCGGCGCGCACTACGCGCGGCGCCAGGACTCCCGCAATGACTTGACGCCGTGTCGCATGGCCTTGCCTTTCGTCTCCGCCGGCGCTCACGCGCCGCACTCCGACGATACGCTCGGCCCTACGGCTACGCGGGGGTCGTCGCACTCCGCTCGTCGCTTACGCTCCCTCGCTTTCCTGTGCTCCTCCGCGGCTTCATTGAAGTAGGGGCAATTCTGAATCGCCCCTACTTAACGGTTGCCCATTCTCGGCAACAACAAGGTCAGAACACTGCCGCATCGATGTCGAATCTACGGCCTACCAACGTCGTTCGAACTTCTTGCGTAGCAAGACGGCGGTCAGGTTCATGGCGATCAGAAAAGCCAGCAAAACCATGATGGCCGCCGAGGTCCGTTCCACGAAGCCGCGCTCGGGGCTGTCCGCCCACAGGTAAATCTGGACCGGGAGCACTGTCGCCGGGTCCGTCACCCCTCCCGGTATGTCGACGATGAAGGCGACCATGCCGATCATCAGCAGAGGCGCGGTCTCGCCCAGGGCCTGCGCCATGCCGATGATGGTCCCGGTCAACATCCCGGGCATGGCCAGGGGCAGAACGTGATGGAACCGGGTCTGCAGGGGCGATGCGCCGATGCCCAAAGCGGCCTCACGGATCGAGGGTGGCACAGATTTCAAGGCCGCGCGGCTAGCGATGATAATGGTGGGCAGAGTCATCAGGGTCAACACCAGGGCACCCACCAAGGGGGTGGAGCGCGGCACACCGAAAAAGTTGATGAAAACGGCCAAGCCCAGCAGGCCGAACACGATGGAGGGTACGGCCGCTAGGTTGTTGATGTTGACCTCGATGAAATCGGTCCACTTGTTCTTGGGCGCGAACTCTTCTAGGTAAAGGGCCGCGCCCACGGCGATGGGAAAGGAAAACAGCAGGGTCAAAACCAAGGTATACAGGGAGCCCATCAGGGCGCCGGCGATGCCGGCCAACTCGGGCTCGCGGGAGGTACCCTGAGTAAAGAAGATGGTATTGAATTTCTTCTCCAACCGACCGTCCGTGACCAAGCTATCCACCCAACCCAAGGTCTGGTCCTTCACCCGCCGCTCGGACTCGGATGCAGCGCGGTCGATATGCCCCTTGACCAGCATGTCGATATCATCGTCGGCAAGCAGCCAAACCTCCGACTCGGTGCCGATCAGTCCGGGATCGGCCAGGACCATCTCCCGCAGCTGCTGTGGGGCTCCGGGGCTCAGCAGCCGATAGAGCGTCCGTCGGTCCCGACGGCCCGAGACCTCCGGAAAATGCGCTTTGAGCGCGTTTTGCACCAGCTTCCGATAATCGGCGTGTGCTAGGGCGTCCGACACGCGTGCCCCCGCAGGATCGATAATCTCCGGCTCGAACTCGACAGGCAATCGGACGTAGGTCTGCTGAAAGGCCGTATAGCCCTCGCTGACTATGCCGATGAATAGGATGGCTATGAACAGCAGGCCGAGTGTTACCGCCCCTATACCTAAAAGACGGAAGCGCCTCTCTGCAGCATAGCGTCGCCGGAGGCTGGCGTTGACGATGTCGATAGTGCGTCTAGCCGGCGCCTCCGCACGCGCGTCGAAGGCTTGTCTATTCATATTGTTCCCGATACTTGCGCACGATATGCAGGGCGATCACATTCAGGATCAGGGTAACGACGAAGAGGGTCAGACCGAGCGCGAAGGCGGCCAGGGTCTTGGAGCTGTCGAACTCCTGATCCCCGGTCAACAGGGTGACGATCTGGACCGTCACCGTCGTCACCGCCTCCAGTGGATTCCAGGTCAGGTTGTCCGACATGCCGGCAGCCATGACCACGATCATGGTCTCGCCGATAGCGCGTGACACCGCCAGCAGAACGCCACCGACGATGCCGGGCAGGGCCGCGGGAAAGATGACCTTTTTGATCGTTTCGGAGCGGGTCGCGCCCAGGGCATAGGAGCCATCGCGCATGGCCTGGGGGACGGCGTTGATCACGTCATCCGAGAGGGAAGACACGAAGGGAATGATCATGATGCCCATGACCAGACCCGCGGCTAGGGCACTCTCGGAGGCGACCGCAAGCCCTATAGAGGCCCCGAGATCACGGATGAAGGGTGCCACCGTGAGCGCGGCGAAGAAGCCGTAAACCACGGTCGGGATACCGGCCAGGACCTCCAGCATCGGCTTGGTGATGGTCCGCACCCTGGCGGACGCATACTCGGACAGGTAGATAGCCGCCATGAGGCCTATGGGTACCGCGATCAACATGGCGATCAGGGAGACCAGCAGGGTACCCGTGAACAGGGGCACCGCCCCGAAGGCCCCGGAGGCGCCCACTTGGTCCTCCCGCAGCGCGATCTGAGGACTCCATTCGGTACCGGCAAAGAACTCCATCACCGGGACCTTCTGGAAGAACAGGATCGACTCGAAGACCACGGACAACAGGATGCCCAGGGTGGTTAGGATGGCAATGGAGGAGAAAACCACCAGGATCACCATCAAGATAGACTCCACCCGGTTGCGGGCCCGCAGCTCCGGATGGGTCCGCTTCCAGGCGAGTGCAAGCCCCCCCAGGGCTACGGTCAGGACCAGGGACCAGATGGCAATGCTGGCTAGGCCATGCAGGCGCGCATAGTGATCCGCGGCGGCCTGGAGCACGGGCGTCACCTCGCCCGAGACGATGTTTCCGGTGGCCAAGTTTTCGATGTCGTTGAGCAGCAAACTCCGCTGCCCCGTGGAAAGACCCGCCTTCAGCTCCGCTGGCAGCTTAGCCTCCACCAAGCTGGTCACGATGGCTTCCTGGAACCCGATCCAGAAGCCGAGCAGCAGCAGCGCCGGCAGGCCTGCCCATAGGGTGGCGTAGAGGCCATAGTAGCTCGGCAACGAGTGCAGGGTCTTGATCCGACCCCTACCGCCGGCGACGGACACGGCCCGACGGTAACCGAGCCAATAGGCCAGCGCCATGACGCCGAGGAGCATGAGAAGTAAGGTAGGGGATTGCATAAGCTGACCTAGTTACCCCGAAGGTTCAGCCAATCTAAGGGGCCGCTCGGGCATCGGAAGGATACAAGCTGCGATGTATCCGAGGCGCGGAATCATCGCCGGCAAATCAAAGCGACGGTTGAATCGAGAGCCGAACTCGGCGAGATAGCGCGGCACGTGCTGGTCACTGATGCCATGGTATGTCCCCTGAATCGCGTTCTTGGCCTTACCGAGCATGGTGTTGACCCAGGTAAAGGCTTCCCGGAGCATCGCCATTTTTTGCGAAACCCGAAATGGGGCCCGTCCGATTTCGGGTGCAAAAAATCAGGCGACGGCCATGGCCTTCGGCGGCCCACGTTCGTCCTGCGTCCGTCCCGGCGCGCACTCCGCGCGGCGCCAGGACTCCTGCAAGGACTTGACGCCGTGTCGCATGGCCTTGCATTTCGTCTCCGCCGGCGCTCGCGCGCCGCACTCCGACGAAACCCCGGCCCTACGGCTACGCGGGGGTCGTCGCACTCCCCTCGTCGCTTACGCTCCCTCGCTTTCCTATGCTCCTCCGTGGTTGACGCTGGCCGGACCGCCGCCGGTGACGATGGCCTCGTGCGTACACCCGGTCGTCGCGACACTGGCGAAGCAACTCAGGCCACCGGAGACGACGTGGGTAGCGGCCCGCAGATGGTTTCTGCGCTCAGGCGGTGAGCTCAGTCTTGCGAAAGCCCTGGAGCTTACTCAGGCGCATGGCGATGGGGTGGCCGTCGCCGTTAGTCTGAACGGCCGCGACAAAGGGGGTCTTGCCGGCAGCACCGCGCCCACGCTTCCCCCCTGGACGTTCGCCACCCAAGCAAGCATCGTTCACCTGTACGTTTCCGGGCAGCGGTTGGCTGTCATCGCGCTCTTTCATCGCCTGCATCCGCTTGTGTTTCAGACGCCACGCGGCGTTGATAGGAGACCCCCAACTGCCGCTTCAGCTCCAGGACCGAGGTCCTATTCTTCGGCTGTGTCAGGATGTATATCCCCAGGAACCAGGTTATCAGTGGTAGCTTCGTGTACTCGAACAGCGTTCCGCTGATGAGTGAGGTTTGATGCTGACAGCGATGACATGGGTACAATCCGCATCCCGCCAGCTCCCAGTGACCAGCGCGGCCCGCATTCCGGACACCGCAAGCCCTTCGGCCAGCGCCAGCCGTACACGGCGCATAGCCGAATCTTGAAGGCAATCAGGTAGGCTGATATTAAGTCCCGCCAGATTGTAGACGCGCTTAGTAAAAAAATCCCCCCTTTAAGATAAGGGGGCTTTAATATAACCCCTTAGAAGGGGATGAATCTGCCTTGCCTCCAGAGGAGGCAAGGCTCGGCTGTCCCCAGGATTAGAGTTCGGTCAGTTAGAACTTCAGCCTACCGTGCTCCATCAGGCATTCCTGTTGCTTTTGGTACTGGGCGTAAGCCCGAATCTTCTCGGCATCGAGCCCAACCGTGTCGGCGCAGAACCCTTAACCCAAAAGTGATTGCCCCAACAGGGCTTACGTTTTAAATGCTGAAACCGGTTGAAGGCTCGAATTGCCGTTTGACCCTTCACCGTCCCGACATAATCCGATACGAAATCTTCGGCGGAATCATCACCAACAAGTGTACATGGTCGATTTGTACGTTTAACTCCACCACCTCCCACTTTAACTGCTCCGAAAACGTTCGGATACAGCGGCTCTCTTCCTCCGCCACCGGACCACCCAAGATCCGAAAGCGATATTTGGGCGTCCAAACAAAAGGGTACTGACAAGGCCAGATAGCATGTGATTGCTTGCAAAAACGACTCATTAGTCTAACTCCTCGTTCGAGACTGTGGGGACAACCCAGACTTAGGAGTACCATTGAGTCGTGCTATCGGCAAAGCCTCAGCACTCTGACCACGTCCACAGGACGTGGGTTCCTACACTGCATTGAACAGGCTGGGTTGTTTTTGATACCAGTTTTTCATGGTCTAGCTCCGAATCCGAATCTCAGGGTTAGGCGATTTCTGTCCAATGCAATACCATCTTGCTAGTCTTTTCGTCCGTCTTCTGTGTTGCGGCAACCGTCATAAAATCCACTAGGCGCCGGTTGCCGCGCCTTGAATACGAAACAAAACCCGGACCAATCCGGTACATCATTTCCCGGCAATCGCCTTATTTTTGGCTCTCTTATGGATTGTGTGGATAGGATGGAAAAGAAAACCACCCTTGAGAGGCTGGATAGGTGCAGAAGAGGAGTCCGCAAGAGGGGATCGGGGCATTTTAGCCGCGAGGCCATACATCACGGTAAAACTCAGCAACAGCAGGATATTAGGCTTGATCTGCCGGATGCCCCGATCCCCTCTTGCCTACATTATGTTGCGCCCATCTAGCCTGTCAAGGACGCAGCCGCTACGCGGTGGTTTCCTTTTCCTCCCACACCAAATGCAAGAGAGCCTTATTTTTTCTCGGGTTTGGTCATCGGCTTCATGGCCCGGGCGGATTTCGCCACCTCCTTACGTTCCTTTCCCGGCATCGGGATCAGGCCCTTCTCGGTCAAGTAGCCCTCGTCGCCCCAGGCCTTGTCGCTCGTGAACTCCTTCACATATTCCTCGATGCCGGGGATGGTGCCCACATGAGCCTTCTTGACGTAGAAATACAGGGAGCGGGAGACCGGATAGTCACCGGAGGAGATGGACTCGAAGATCGGCTCGACACCTTTGATCTTGGAGCCCTGGACCTTATCGGTATTTTGGTCTAGGAAGCTGAAACCGAAAATGCCCAGCACTTCCGGGTTGGCCTCCAGCTTCTTGACGATCAGATTATCGTTCTCGCCCAACTCGATATAGGCGCCGTCCTCACGCACCCCATGGCAGACCGCCTTATACCTCTCCTTATCCTTCTTCTTCATGGCCTTTATAAAGTCGAACTTCTTGCAGCCCCTCTCCATGGCCAGTTCGACGAAGGCATCGCGTGTACCCGAGGTCGGCGGCGGGCCCAGGACCTCGATCCTGGCGTCGGGCAGCTCGGGGTTGACCTCCTTCCAGGTCCGGTAAGGGTTGGTCACCAGCTTATCGCCACCTTTCGGATCAGGCACATTCTTGGCCAGGGCCAGGAAGATATTCTTCGGCGTCAGATCGAACCGAGTGGTTTTCTTGGAATTGGCGATGGCAATACCATCGAAACCGAACTTGACCTCGACGATATCCTCGATCCCATTCTTCCGGCAGGTATCGAACTCCGAGGCCTTGATGCGGCGCGAGGCGTTCGTGATATCCGGATGATCGACGCCGACGCCGGCACAGAACAACTTGAAACCACCGCCGGAGCCGGTGGACTCGATCTTCGGGGTCTTGAATTTGGCCATGCGGCCAAAGTTTTCGGCGACTGTGGTCGCGAACGGGTAAACGGTCGAGGAGCCAACTATATCGATGGCATCTCGAGCGCCGGCGTGGGCGACGAAAGGCACTGTAACCGCCATGAAGGCGGCGGAGAAGATCTTCCTCATGATTTAGGGTCCCCAAATGGATGGATACCTGTACGAGGTTACGATTATCATTATTCAGCATTGACCCCTCATGACAATTTCATTGCATTTTTATGACCCGACACGAGTGCCGACCCAACGGGAGATGTCATCCGGGGATCTCGAGAAACCGAGTAGCGTTATCATTTTCGAGTTGACCAGATTCACTGAGAACCCTCAGGCATCGAGCACCTCGTACAGAGGGATCCAAATACACTCCGGTGGCTGCCATCGCCATCACCTCGACATCCAGCGACTTCAGCCAGGGCGTAGAGATAGATCATCGCTGAAGGTGCTGAAACACCGAACCGGCTTGTCGTCGCGGTCCGGATCGACCATGACCCAGCACTCCCGGCTACCAATGTCAATCCCCGCACAGCGGGGATTGCAGCGGGGATGAACGATTTGCCGTGGCTGTTTTTTGGACTTGCGCACCATGGCCGATGCCCTCATGCTGGAAAGTGGGGTGCGCGGGGAAACACGGCGGCGAAGGATTCAATCTCTCCTGCGAGGTCCTGGCTTACGCCAGGCCGTCAACGACTCCACGCCGATGCCGTGCGGGCCACTCTCTTCTGGCGGGTACAAACACACCGGTGCCTGAACGGTCTCGGTTCCCCGTGGCCCCCCTATCTTGCCACGTGTTTGCTGCGCGACAGCGCGCCACCTACCGAGGGGGGTGGGTCCTCTTTTGAAACGACATCGGGCGTCGAACACCTGAGAGTCGAGACCGGTTTATCGGACACCTTGTGGAGCTTGCGCACCGTCCATATCATGCTGCCTCGCTCTGAGACATGGGATCCACGCCGCCCCGTGGATTCGAAAGCCCCGTGGCGAGGTTGACCGCACCGGTGGGGATTCCTAAGGTGCAGGCTGTGCCTGTCGGAAAAATCGGCTCTCTTGCGTTTGGTGTGGGTAGCGGGTCATAGCGACCTGGCTCAAGTCGTGAGGGGAAAGCCCCGACTAGACGACGAACGGAAAGTTGGCAGCTGGGTCAACTTACCCGCCACAAAGTATGAGGATGGTAATCAGGTGCCTGGTGGTCCCGTAGCCGCGGGCCCTGGCTTTGGCGGCCTGGATGAACGAATTGACCGCCTCGACACGACCGTTGGTGAGCCTGGAATCGAACGCATTGAGGAGGCCAGGCCAGTGCTTCTTAAGCGTCTTAGCCACCGCTTTGATCGGTTCCAGGCGGCAACGGCACCCCCAGCTGTACCGTCTGTCGAGGAGCGACTCGGCTTGCGCCGCGCTCTGAGTGCTGTGGAAGACCTCGCGTAACGTCTCCTGGATCTGGAAGCCACGGTGTGTCTTGAGGTTTCGGCTCTTGAGTTCCGCAAACGGGGCTTTCTGGCGGTTACTCCAAACATGCTTATCCTTAGAACCAGATGTACCGGGGCCCTTTTGACTTCTTGGCGACGCACTTCGTCAACCACCTTGTTCCAGAGCGTCGTCATTTTCCGCGAAACCCGAAATGGGGTCCGTCCGATTTCGGGTGCAAAAAATCAGGCGACGGCCATTGCCTTCACGGCCCACGTTCGTCCTGCGTCCGTCCCGGCGCGCACTCCGCTCGTCGCTTACGCTCCCTCGCGTTCCTGTGCTCCTCCGACGAGCTGAATGACGTGAAACTCATCGCAGGTGATCGCCGCCCAGGGCCGATGCTCACACACGCCAACCTGGTAGCTTGCCGACATATCCATACAGACCGCGCCGATGTTCTCGGCACAGACGCCAGGAGCCTCGAGCGCATCGGCAAATTGGGCCACGACCTGGGCTTTTCGCCCTTCGCAGGCATAGAGCCCACGCGGGGCATCGAGATCATGAAACAAGCTCATGTAATTGTGTCCACGCCGCGA
>Ga0209457_1000046_pt1 | contig 51592 bp, 40 predicted proteins | sample WorMetHEROISLAND_5_FD_187410 | JGI IMG/M metagenome (GOLD analysis project Ga0209457, IMG submission 187410) | Marine gutless worms symbiont microbial communities from Max Planck institute for Marine Microbiology, Germany - Olavius sp. 5 HERON... ... | reverse complement strand
TAACAGCCCATTGGGGAGCAAAGGCCTGTGACGCGGCTACCGATCAGCAGGTTCCGCAGGGCAATGTCGGCGCCGGTACGGGCGCTATGGCGGGAAATATCAAGGGAGGTACCGGTACGGCCAGTTTCCTGCTTGATTCGGGGATTTGGGTCGGGGCCGTTGGGGCGGTTAACTCCAACGGCTCGGTGATTGATCCGCACACCGGACAACCCTGGGAAATCCGGCTGGAAAAAGAGGATGAATTTGGCGTACTTGGCAAAAGGTGCGTTAAACTGCCACCGGCCCAATCTTCGGAGCCGGCCCAAAACACCACCATTGGGGTTGTGGCCACCGATGCCGCCTGCACCAAAAGCCAGGCCCAAAAAATTGCCCGGATGGCCCACGACGGTATGGCCCGCGCTATCCGTCCGGCCCACACGATGTTTGACGGCGACACGCTTTTCTGTCTGGCGACAGGGGCCAAGGAACTGCCCCGAACGACAGGGTTTTTTGAGGCATCCTATGCCCAAAGTCTTACGGAGATCGGCCACGCGGCGGCCGATTGCCTCTCCCGGGCCATTATCCACGGGGTGCTGGCTGCCAGGAGTTTAGGCCCGCTGATTGCTTTTCGAGATCTGCCCGAACGGGCAAAATAGAAGTTTCCTGGATACTTCGTCTACCATAGAAAAGGAGTACGTCATGAAAAAAGGTCTTATTGTCGTTTTGCTGTTTGTCGGGTTGATTTGTTCGCCGCCTGTTCTTGCCGATACACCCGTAAAAGGCGGTGTTTTAACGGTGGCGCAGTTGGCTGAGCCTCCGGGACTCGACCCCACAGCAAATACGGCGGCGGCGATTGACCGGGTGGTCTGGTCCAATATTTATGAAACCTTGATAAAGATGGATGACGAAGGCCGGCTGCAGCCGGGTTTAGCCAAAGCGTGGACCGTATCCAAAGATGGCAAAGAGGTGATTTTCAAACTTCAGGAAGGTGTGCAGTTTCACAATGGTGAAGCCTTTACGGCCAAGGTGGCCAAATGGAATCTGGAAAGGGCCGCCGCCGAAGGAGCGGTCAACCCCCATCCCGAATATTTTCGGGCCATTGAGGCGATGGAAACGCCGGATGATCTGACCCTGAAGGTTACCTTGAAAGAGGTGGATGCGCTCTTTTTGGTTCATATGGCCGAAGGGGATGCGTCCATGCTGCCTATGAAAGGTTATGAAACGGCTAAATCCAACCCCGTCGGCACGGGCCCTTTCAAGTTCGAAAAATGGGTTCAGGGCGACCGGGTGGAAATGGTTCGTTTTAACGGATACTGGAACCCGGAACTGCCCTATCTCGACAAGGTGATCTTTCGGTTTATCTCCGATCCCAATGCCCAGGTGGCGGCCTTGAAAGCGGGCGACGTCAATGTGGTGGCCTCGATTGGTTCGCCGGAAACAGCCCGGCAACTGGCCCGGGATGATCGTTACAAAGTGTTAGCCGGCGCCAGCACGTCCGATGTGATTTTGTCCACCAATAACAAAGTCAAACCGTTCGACAATCCCAAAGTCCGTCAGGCCATGGCTCATGCCATTGACCGCCGGACGATCATTGACCTGGCCATGGCGGGCTATGGCACTCCTATTGGCAGCCACTGGTCGCCGGCCGCGCCTTATTACGTGGATTTGGTGAACACGTATCCCTACGATCCGGAAAAGGCCAAGGCGTTATTGGCCGAAGCGGGCTATCCCAATGGTTTTGAAGCCATACTGCAGGTTCCGGGAAAGTATCAGTATTCTGTCAGAGCAGGTGAAATTTTGGTAGACCTTTTCTCCAGGGTCGGGATTCGGCTGAAAATGGAGAATATCGAGTGGGGTCAGTGGATCGAGCGGATCTTCAAAAACAAGGAGTATCAGTTGACCATTATCGGTCATGCCGAGGCGTGGGATATCGGTATCTACGCCAAGCCGGAGTACTATTTCCAGTATGATTCCGAAGCGTTTCGCGCGGCCTACGCCAATGCGTTAAAAGCGCCTGGTGAAGAAGAAAAGAGCCGCTGGTTTGGCGAGTGCCAGAAGATTATCGCCAACGATGCAGTCAATGGATACCTTTTTTCCAGCCCCAGCCTTCCGGTGATGAGAGCCAATGTGATGGGATGGTGGAAAAATTATCCAACCATTGCCCTGGATTGCAGCCGGGTCTGGATCAGGCAATAGGTTTTCCCCCGTTGGGTTTGCGGTTCAATGATCGGCTATTTTACTAAAAAACTGGTAGTCCTAGGGGTGCTGCTTTTTGGGGCATCGGTGGTGATCTTTACGGTATTATTTGTGCTGCCCGGAGACCCGGCCCAAATTATGCTGGGAATCAATGCCACGCCGGAAACACTGGCCGGCTTGCGGGCCGAACTGGGGCTGGATAAACCCTTTTGGCGGCAGTACGGCGATTGGATGGGGAGCTTACTTAGCGGTCGGGGCAGCCGTTCCATCAATTACGATGTGCCCGTTGTCGATCTTTTGGTATCACGGCTGTGGGTCACCGGCCCGTTGGCCTTGATGGCCATGATCATCGCCATCGTGCTTTCCATACCCTTGGGCGTCTATGCCGCCCGTCACTATAATCACATGGGTGATGTCAGCATTATGGGGTTTACCCAATTGGGGTTGGCCACCCCGGAGTTTTGGCTGGGTATTTTGCTGATGCTCTTTTTTGCGGTGAAGCTGGGCTGGTTTTCCGCAGGCGGTTTTCCCGGATGGGACGAAAGCTTTTGGGGTTCTTTAAAAGCCCTGGTGCTGCCGGCAGTGGCATTGGGTGTTATCCGAGCGGCCATTTTAACCCGCCTGACCCGTTCCGCCATGCTCGATGTCCTCCAGGAAGATTATGTTGAAACCGCTTGGGCCAAGGGGCTAAAAGAGCATATCGTGATCTACCGCCATGCCTTGCGAAACGCCCTGATTCCGGTGGTGACGGTTACCGGGCTGCAGTTGGGGCAGCTCATTGCCGGCGCCATCATTATCGAAAATGTTTACTATCTGCCCGGTTTGGGACGTCTCGTGTTTCAAGCCATAGAGCAGCGCGACTTTCCGGTGGTGCGGGAGATTGTGCTCTTTATGGCGGCGGCGGTAATCCTCGTTAATTTTATCGTGGATCTTTGCTACGCATTGATTGATCCACGGATTCGGGTGCGGTGATAATGAGCCGATTTTTTCATAACCGCAATTTTACTGTCGGCTTTTTGCTCTCGGTAGTGATTGTAGCCATGGCGATGACCAGCTTTGCCTGGACACCCTACCCACCCAACCGCATGGATGCCCAGGCGCGGCTTCAGGCCCCGTCAATACACCATCCTTTAGGAACCGATCATTACGGCCGGGATATTTTATCACGGGTCATGAAAGGGGCGGTTAACTCGATCATTGTGGGGCTGGTCACCGTTGCCATTGGTTTGAGCCTGGGTGTTATGTTGGGGATATGCGCCGCCTATTACGGCCGGTTTGTGGATGAAGCGATCATGCGCCTTGCCGATCTGTTATTCGGGTTTCCGGCGGTGCTGACGGCAATTTTGATCACTTCAATCCTGGGACCTTCCATGATCAACGCCATGCTGGCCATCGGTATCTTTTACATTCCCGTTTTTGCCCGTTTAACCCGGGCGGTGGGAATGGCCGTTTACGCGCGTGATTTTATCACCGCGGCGCGCTCGACAGGTGCGCGTGAATGGCGGATCGCCTGGCGGCATGTGATGCCCAATATCTTGTCACCCTTACTTATCCAGGGAACCATTCAATTTTCGGTGGCGATTTTAGCCGAAGCGGGTCTTAGCTATTTGGGACTGGGTACCCAACCACCGCATGCCTCCTGGGGCCGCATGTTAAACGAATCCCAAACCTATATGGGCCAGACGCCGTGGCTGGCCCTGTTTCCCGGTCTGGCCATCATGTGGGCGGTGCTGGGGTTTAACTTGTTGGGTGATGGGTTGAGGGATATGCTGGATCCTAAAATGACGCCAATGAGGTAGCTTTAAAAGCATAAATTCACTTCACGGAAGGTGCGGGATGAAAACCACCGACACGGACATAGGGCTAATTGTGGCACAGATCAATGCCCAGGAGTTGATCAGCATGACAGCCGATCTGGTGCGCATCAATTCGGTCTGGGATCCGGCCAATGGAACCAGCGAACAACCGGTGGCCGAATACGTATTCAGGTGGGCCCAAAAAGAGGGCTTTGGTGCAGTCATGGAAGAGGTGGCGCCGGGCCGTCCCAACGTCATCATCTCCTGGCCGGCCGGACCGGGTGCGCGGACATTGATGTTCGAAGGACACATGGATGTGGTGACCCCGGGGGATCCCGGCGGATGGACCTACGATCCGTTTGGCGCTCAAATTGTTGATGCACGGATGTATGGGCGCGGCGCCAACGACACCAAGGGCAATCTGGCCGCCATGCTGATCGCCATGAAAGCGCTGAAAAACGCCGGGGTTGCGCTAAAGGGAGCGGTCATCGGCGGGGTGTTGTGCGATGAAGAGGGGCTGATGGCGGGTGTGCAGCATTTTATTGCCCAGGGTCATGCCGATGCGGTTACCGGCGCGGTGATTTGTGAACCCCAGGATGGTCTGGTCTGTATCTCCCAAAAAGGCGCCGTGCGGGCCGCTTTTACCATCACCGGCCGCATGAGCCACGGCGCCATGCCACTGGCCGGGTTAAACGGTGCGCCGGCTGTGGCGAGGATCATTGAAGGGCTCCATGAACTGGAACTTGAGGCGGTCAAAAGTTGCGGTCACGATGCCTATCTGGGCCGGCCCAGTTTTACGCCCACGGTGATTCAGGCCCCGGCCGTTGGTCCGCCGCAACTGAATGTGATGCCCCGTAGAACCACGGTGATGGTGGATGTACGCACCATCTTTGCCCAACACCATCGTGAGATCCGCAACACTTTAGTGGCCTTAGCCCGGAAAGTGGCGTCGCAAACCCGGGAACATTTCAGGTTGTACGACAAGCATCTGGGTATTGAACGGGAATACGATTTGAGGGTGGCGGTGGAGTTTATCAGTGACCGTCCCTGTACGCGGACCGATACCCAAGACCCGTTGGTGAAAGCGGCGGATGCGGCGACGAAGACCGTTACAAATCAGAAAGCGGTCCATGCCGGTGTTCCCGGCGCCACCGACGGAACCTTTTTGTGGACCCTAAAAGACATTCCCATTGTCACCATGGGGGCGGGAGACCGAGAGGTACCCCACCAGGTGGATGAGTGGGTTGATCTGGGCCAACTGGTGGAGATCGCCAAAATTTACGCGGTAACCGCATTTCATTACCTGACGCCTGGTAGAGGAGAAAACCCGTGAAAATCGTTGTGATCGGCGCCGGCGCCATGGGCTCGCTTTTTGGCGGACTCCTCGCTGAACAGGATAACGATGTGACCCTGCTCGATATTTGGCCGGAACATGTGCACGCCATCAACACGAAGGGGCTTCAAATTGAGCGTGAAGGGGATTTGCGTACGGTGAAGGTCCATGCCGCCGCAACACCCGAAACCATCGGCAAGGCCGATCTGGCCATCGTCTTTGTCAAGTCGACCCAAACGGCTCAAGCAGCCCAAACAGCGGCCAAATTGATCAGCGCTACGGGGATGGTGCTCACCCTGCAAAACGGTATGGGTAATGCCGATATTTTGACCGAAACCTTGGGTGGCGGACGGGTGCTGGCCGGAACCACCGCCCACGGCGCCACGCTTTTAGAGCCGGGGATGATTCGACATGCCGGCAGCGGTGTCACCACGATCGGTTTGTGGCAAGAGGCTGATTCGACCAAAGCGCAAGCGGCGGCGGATCTGTTTAACGGCGCCGGTATAGAAACAATCGTGGCGGCTGATGTGCGGCCGCTCATCTGGGAAAAACTGCTGATCAATGTGGGGATCAACGCTATCACCGCTTTGACGGGCATCAAAAACGGCCAAATTATTGACTTCCCGGCGGCCCGGCGTTTATCTGCAATGGCAGTACAGGAAGCCGTGGAGGTAGCCAGGGGGCGGGGGATTTGCGTTCGTGATGATGCGGTCGATCATGTTTTGGCGGTGGCTCGCGCCACTGCCGCCAACCGATCTTCCATGGGCCAGGATGTGGATAACCGACGTCAAACGGAGATCGATGCCATCAACGGCGCCGTGGTAAAGTATGCCCAAAATGCGGGCCTAAAAGTTCCGGTTAATGAGACTTTGACCCTTTTGGTAGAAACACTACAGGCGCATTATACCCGCTAGGCGCTTATGGCCCGAAGTCACAATGCAAGAGGGGAAGATCATCATTTGTTGTCATTGCAAGCGGAGCAAAGCAATCTCTAATGATAAAGTTCATCATCCAAAAGGCTACATCGTCGCTACACTCCCCGCAATGACAATGCGGGAGGAGCTTGGATAAATTTTTACAGGATTTTTTGAAGAACGTCTATGTAAGGAGACCATAAGGTGGGGAAATCAAAAGTAACGGTAAAAGATGTTCAAAAGGCCAAAGGAGAAGGTCGTAAACTGGTAATGCTCACCGCCTATGACTATCCCTTTGGCTTGATGGCCGACGAGGCGGGTGTGGACATTGTGCTGGTGGGTGATTCTCTGGGGATGGTGGTGATGGGCCTGGACGGTACTGTGGCCGTCACCATGGAAAACATGATTCACCACATCCGGGCCGTGGTACGGGGTTGTAAAACTCCGCTGGTGGTGGGGGACATGCCCTTTATGAGCTACAATGCGTCGATTCGTGAGGCCATTATCAATGCGGGCCGGCTGATGAAAGAGGGCGGCTGTGACGTGATCAAGCTGGAAGGGGGCGTCGATTTTGCGCCCACGGTGAAAGCGATTGTCAAGGCGGGGATTCCCGTTCAGGGCCATATCGGCCTGACGCCTCAGACAGCCGGCGCCCTGGGCGGATTTGTCATGCAGGGCAAAAACGCCGAAGCGGCCAAAAAGATCATTGATGACGCCAAGGCGTTGGAAGATGCGGGCGTTTTTTCAATGATTATTGAAGCGGTTCCGGCGCCTTTGGCAGCGCTGGCGGCCAAGGCAGTCAAAGTGCCGGTAATTGGCATCGGCGCGGGAGCCGATGTGGATGGCCAGGTGCTGGTCACCCACGACATGGTGGGCTTGTTTGACAAGTTTATTCCAAAGTTTGTAAAACAGTACACCCGGATCCGACCCATCATTATCGATGCCATCAAAGCGTATAAAAAGGATGTAACGGAAAGTCAATTTCCCGCGCCGGAGCACAGCTTTAAGATGCCGGATGAGGCGCTTGAAGCGCTGAAAGAGAAGCTTAAGTAGCGTGAAAAACAGGGCGTTCTTATATGTTATTTAAATTATTTGTCATACTACATGTTGGGTTTTTTATTACGTCCATTTATGATAATCTTGTAAAAAGTCCGATTTTTGCATTTTTTCTACTGTAACCCATTGAAATTATTAATAGCGATTTGGCTATTGTCCAGTTTTTACGAGTCCATCATTTATTCCAAATCGAAATTGCGCCCCTGGCCCGGCAACCCGGAAACAGTAAATATTAATGGGAATTTCAGCAAACACCGTCTCGCTCACCCGCTACCATATTCATGGTTCCATTGCTAAACCGATAATGGATACGGTTTATCAAGCCTTGGTGGATCATACCATCAACAGGTAGTTGTTGATAAAAATACGGTTATCAACAACAATATTGAGACGGACAAAAAAAGAGAAGTATTCATACCATCATCAACGAACTTATCAACAACTAAATTTTTATTTTACAGTTTAATTTCATTAGGTTACAAGTTTTTAACATTATCGATACCCCTTAATAATAATAATTATTTTAATAAAATGTAAAATAAAAGAGGAACGTCATGAAATTTGTTATCCAGCGTGAAACAATTCTTCCCGTCCTGGCAAACATTCAGGGACTCACCGGCCGCAAAAGCAACCTTATTATCACTTCACATGTGTTGATTAAAGCGGAAGCCAAGGGGATCCGCATTACCGCTACCGATCTTGAAACCGGCTTTGAAGGGTTTTATCCGGCCGCGGTGGAAAAAACCGGTTCGGTCACCATCGACAGCAGCAAGTTCCTCCAGATCGTCAAGGATTTTCCCGTTGATGAAATTGTAATGGAGGAGGTTGAGAACAACTGGATCGAGATCGGCGGTTCGAAAGTTCAGTTTCATATAGTGGGTATGGATAAAGATGCGTTTCCGGACAGTCCGGTGATGAACGATGTGGCCCTTTTTAATATTGAATCGGGTCGTTTAAAAAAAATGATCGACAAAACCGTAGGGATCAGCGGTTCCTCGGAAGACAAACGGGCCCATATTATAGGTGTCAGTATGGAAAAACTGGCTCTTCCCGATAAACAGATATTGCGACTGGTTTCCACCGATGGAGGCCGTCTGTCGAAAATGGATTACGAGTATGGTGAAAAGGCTGAACTGCCCATTGAACAAAATGTGATTATTCCTAAAAAGGGGCTTTCTGAAGTGTCTAAGTTTTTGGATTTGGAAGGGATTGTTCAGTTGGGGATTCAAAAAAACAAACTGATTATTCAAAATGCGAACGAAACCTTCATTATCAGGCTTTTGGAAGGAATATTTCCCGATTATAAAAAGGCGATTGAAAAGAAGGTGGAAAATGACATTCGCATACCGAAAAGGCCTTTTTTAATGATGCTTAAAAGAATGTCCATTTTAGGCTCTGACCATTTTCATTCGGTGCGGTTTAAATTTATCGATAACAGCCTTTTTATCGATTCGGCCAATCCCGATTTGGGTGAATCCAAAGAGGTTATGGAGATTGAATATACCCGACCGGCGATGAAGGTAACCTTTAATCCGCGCTTTTTTATCGAAGCGCTCAACGTTATGGATGAAGATGAGGTGATGTTGAATGTCGCCAGTCCGGATCGGGCCTGTATTTTAGAGGGCAAGGATAATCCATACTATCTGGCGGCTATAATGCCCATGAACCTGTAACAGGTTACATTTTTTAGATCTATTTAATAAGGAGAGAGGGTTGGTTGAATGAATAAACCCGCCAAACAGTACGATGAAAGCAGTATTGATGTTTTAGAAGGTCTTGAGCCGGTTCGTAAACGGCCGGCCATGTATATCGGTAATGTCGATGTGGCCGGTTTGCATCACTTGGTCCACGAGGTGGTGGATAATAGTATCGATGAAGCTATGGCGGGCCATTGTGACCGCATCAATGTGGTGATCCATTCGGATAACAGCATCAGTGTAACCGACAACGGCCGCGGTATTCCCGTGGGGATGCATAAAAAAGAGAAGATTCCGGCGGTGGAGGTGGTGCTCACCAAACTGCACGCCGGGGGTAAGTTTGATAATGAATCCTATAAAGTATCAGGCGGGTTACACGGTGTTGGGGTATCGGTGGTCAACGCTTTATCGGAGCATCTTGATGTGGAAATCTATTCCGACGGTAAGATTTATCATCAGGCCTATGCCCGGGGTGTTAAGACCAGTGAACTGGAAATAGTGGGTAAAACGCGTAAAAAGGGAACAAAAATCAACTTTCAGCCCGACCCCCAAATATTTGAAACTACTATCTTTAGTTACAACATCCTTTCGAGGCGGTTGCGGGAGCTGGCCTTTTTAAATAAAGGTGTCCGGATTGAATTTGAAGATAAAAGATCCGATCAAAAAGAGAGTTTTTTGTATAAAGGCGGGATTATCCAGTTTGTTGAATATTTAAACCGCCGCAACAGCGCCCTGCATAAGCCGGTTTTTATTGAAGGGGTTAAAAACGATGTCGCGATTGAGGTGGCCATTCAATATAACGATACCTTTAAAGAGATCCTGCTCTCTTTCGCGAACAATATCAATACCGTTGAGGGCGGTTTTCATCTGATCGGATTTAAGGCGGCCCTGACGCGCTCTTTGAATCAATACGCTTCCGGCGGAAATATCCCCAAAAACATGCAGGTGAAAATTTCCGGGGATGATGTCCGCGAAGGGCTCACCGCGGTGGTGAGCGTGCGGATTATGGAGCCGCAGTTTGAAGGCCAGACCAAAACCAAGCTGGGCAACAGTGAGGTGAAAGGGCTGGTGGAATCTTTGGTTAATGAGCAGTTGGGTATCTATCTGGAAGAAAACCCGGCGGTGGCGAAAAAGATTCTCTCCAAGGCCATTGACGCTTCAAGGGCCAGAGACGCCGCCCGCCGCGCCAGGGATCTTGCCCGTAACAAAGGAGCGTTGGTAGACAGCACCTTGCCGGGTAAGCTGGCTGAATGCCAGGTTTCCGATCCGACCATGCGGGAGTTGTTTTTGGTGGAGGGGGATTCAGCCGGCGGCAGCGCCAAGCAGGGCCGGGACCGCAAATTCCAGGCCATTTTACCGCTGCGGGGAAAAATATTAAATGTGGAAAAGGCGCGCTTTGACAAGATTATCAAAAGTGAGGAGATTAAAAATATCATCACCGCCCTCGGCGCCGGTATCGGCGCAGAAGATTACGATATCAGCAAAATCCGCTATCATAAAGTGGTGATTATGACCGATGCCGATGTGGACGGCTCGCATATCCGCACACTTTTACTTACCTTTTTTTATAGACAAATGCCTGAAATTATAGAAAATGGTTACCTTTATATCGCCGAGCCGCCACTCTACAAGGTGGGTAAAGGAAAAAGTTCATTCTATCTAAAAGATGATCTGCAGTTTCAAGAGTACATATTAAAAAGGGCCTGTGAAAACCGGACGCTTACAATCGGTGAAAAAGGGCAACTGCTTACCGACAGGCAGTTCTATCTGTTTATCACCCAACTGTATGAGTATATTGAAAATATTAAAACTTTAAGAATGCGGCACTACCCGAGGGATCTGGTGGAGTTGCTGATTAACAAGGGTGCTGAAAACAAACGTTTTTTGCAAGACGGCGTCAAAATGAATAATCTGGCAAAAAACCTGGCCAACATCGATTATGATGTGGAAGGGCCCATTTACGATGAGGCTAATCAGGTGTATCAGCTCACCGTTACCCCCACCCAGGCGGTGCGGGAAAAGGCCCTGTTGGAAGAGGACCGGCTGGTACCCGATCGAACGGTTCATATCGACCGCCATCTGATCTATTCCCACGATTACCAGAAAAGTCTGGTTTTTGGTAAAAAGTTTAAAATTCACGATTTTCCACCGTTTGTTCTCTATAAAACAGATAAAAAGAAGCCTGAAGCGACCTTTACAACAAAATTCACCCTCTTCGACTACATGGAGAACGCGGGCAAAAAAGGGTTGCATATGCAGCGCTATAAAGGGTTGGGAGAGATGAACCCCGATCAGTTGTGGAGAACCACCATGAATCCCGATAAACGGATTTTGTTACAGGTTACGGTGACCGACGCTGTGGATACAGACGAGATCTTTACCATCCTCATGGGTGAGGAGGTGGAACCACGGCGTGATTTTATCCAGAGTAACGCCCTGGAAGTAAAGGCCCTGGATATTTAACGGTCATCAACAGAGTGCTGATTATACATCGCAGTGGCTGGCGGGACAGTGCCTCGATGATGGGTCTTTTCTGGTTGATGTGGTTTATTGTCCCATTCGGGGAATGGGAGAAAAACCCTCGCCTCTCGGCGAAGGCTTTAGCAGGCCCGTAGGGCCGAAAGCGGATATCCTCCGACTGAAGTCGAAGGTTTTGCGTTTTCTTTCATAAACTACCGTCGCTTAAAAGCGACGGTCTTTTATGGCGGCTGCGATGGCCGGATTTCATCCGGCCGAGCGCACCTCGCCGCCGAAGCCGCCGCCTTCAGGCGGTTGAGAATTCACTTTCCAGGCCGGTGGCGTTACTGTGCGAAAAAAACGTCATCGCGAAGGGAAAATGGCGTAGCGCTAAAAACGGAAAGATGGCCGGCCCAAAACAAAAGCCTTCGAAAGGGTTCGAAGGCTTTTGTTCGACACAACAATCAGGTCGTCTGCTTATTGAACACCCAACGCTTTTAATGTTTCAAATGTCAGTCCGCCAGTGGCAAACCCTTTATCTTTCTGATATTTTTTTACCGCATGGGCTGTTTCGCTGCCATAAGCGCCATCTATCGGACCAGGATTGTAACCTGCTTCCTTTAGTGCGGATTGCAGTTTCATCACCATATCCGGTGTAGTGTTGGTTTCGCAGAGTACGTTACGCCACTCCAATCGACCCTCGGTCACCTTTTTCTCTTTGGTGATCTCCTGGTATTCTGCCGGAATGACGACTTTCTTCTCCTGGGCGGGCTTGTCCACCACTTTCACTTTCACTGTTTTGTAAACAGCGGGAATCTTTTCCACTTCAGTTTCGGCCGGTTTAACCACCACCGTTTTGGTCACGCTACGGTATTGTGCGGGTGTTTCAACCAGGCAGATTTTTTGGCCGGTGCGGGTCCGTTTGGGATGATCCATATTGTGAATTTCATGCCAGACAAATTGACCGTCCTGGACCATCTTTTGGCTGGAAACAGCTTTATACTCGGCCGGAATAACAGTTTTCTTTTCCGTGGCAGGTGCAACCATTTTTTTAACCTGGACTGTTTTGTAAACCGCCGGAATTTCTTTTGTCATGGTACGAGCCGGCTGGTCTACCACTTTTTTCCGAACCGTTTTATATTCAGCAGGTACCTCCACCAGGCACATAATCTCGCCTGTGGTGTTATCAACCCGCTCAATCAACCCGCGTCCCTTCTTCCACTCAGTGCGAGCTTCTTTCACCAATATTTTCTCTTCCTCCCACTTATAGGTTGCCGGGACATCTACCAGCTCGATAGTGGCTTCGCTCACCAGCACCTTTTCATTAACCATTTCGTATTGCGCCGGAATCACATCAACCCTGGTGCTTTCTTCGACAACCAGTTCTTCACTGGTAACTGTTTCATAAGCCGGTGGCAGGTAGTGTTCATGAAAACAGTCGCCCGGATTTGCGGCGCCTAAATCGATGCCATGGTTTTGGGCGGTATCCAAAAGAGCTTTGCTGGCTTCAGCACTATCTTTGGAAAGGTTAATTCGCCAGACCAATTTTTGAGGGCTCACCTCAATAGATTTGGTTTCGGTGTCATATTTGGCCGGAATTTCTATCCGACGGCTTGACTCCTCACTGACCAGAACTTCTTTTTCAACCGTTTTATAGGTTGCCGGAATAATTTCAATTTTTTCACTTTCGGCTGTTTTTAAAACCTTTTCGGTGGTGGTTTCATAAGTCGGTGGCACAAAAACACGCGCGTAACATTCACCCGGCCTGGCATTGGGCGGTAACAGGGGCGCATCAATGCCGCCCGGAGACTGTGTCGTAGCGGTAGTACCGGCGGTGGTTTGTTGAGCAGCCATATCGGCTTTTTTCTCCAGCTCCATTTGTTGCGCTTTTAACGCTTTTTCCTGCTTTTCCAGTTCAGCAATTTTTTGGTCTAAACCGGCGTCCCTTTTTACCGGCGCTGCGCAGCCGGCCAGCGCAGCCACACAGATAGCAATAATAAACCATTGTTTGAGATGACGTGTTGAGATGATCATGGATGGACCTCCTTCTTTCGTTTCATTAATCAGGCAGAAATCAAGATCGTCTATTTTTAGCACACAACACTGTGCGCCTTGTCAGTCCAGTGCGAATTCAACCATAGCACTGAACCTAATCACCTTTTTCAAGAAAAGCAACTTAAAATTTCTTCGGTTTACACGCTTGTAATAAATGGTTTTCAGAAAGACTGCCCATAACCGGCAGGCTTACGTGAAAAAGTGGGTAAACCGTTGATATTAAAACTCAACTGTCACATGGTATAGTCGGCGCTCTCTTTCAAGGAGTACTGCAACGGAGCCTTGGTGGCGGTATTGCACCAGCGCTTTTTTAAGATCATCCAAATTGCGTACTTTTACCGTATTGATTTGATGAAGTATATCACCGGCTTTGGCGCCGATACGCCCCAGCCCCACATCGTCACGGATGGCGACGATCAAGACCCCTTGATCGGAACGCAGGCCAAGGCGGTTGATCTGCTTTTGGGTGATATCCGCTGCGGTGATTCCCAGAAGCTTCTCCGGAAGCCGGTCGGCCAGCTTTGAGGGAAACGACGCCGATTGCACAGCCACTTTTTTTAATAGGCCCTTCTTCCAAATCAACAGCTCCACCGTTTGGCCCACACCCACTTCTTTCATCATGGTGCGGTAGGTGCCGATGGATCCAATGGGCCGCCGGTTGACGGCCAGCAGCAGTTGGCCGCTGGTTACTCCCGCCTTGGCGCCCGGTCCCTCCGGCGTCACCTTTTTAATCAGCAGGCCGCCGTAGCGCCGCTGGAGGTTTTCACCCAGTTTGAGATACCCGGCCAAGGCGCTGTCGATGGGTTGCAAGGTCAAACCGATCCAGGCGGGAATCACCTCGCCGTGCACAATCAGGTCGGTGACGATTTTGTGCGCCCGCGCCACGGGAATGGCAAAACCGATCCCCTGTGCCTTGGCGTAAACCGCAGTGTTGATGCCAATCAGCTCACCGTTGATGTTGAGCAGCGGCCCGCCGCTGTTACCGGGGTTGATGGAGGCGTCGGTCTGGATAAAGTTACGGTAAATGCGGTTGTCGGTGCGGATCGTTCGATCAAGGGCGCTGATCACCCCGGTGGTCACCGTGTGGGAAAAACCAAAGGGGTTGCCGATGGCAATCACTGTTTCGCCGATCCAAAGGTCATCGGTGGGATGTAACGGCACATCGGGCAGTAAACTTTTAGGTTCGATTTGCAGCACAGCGAGATCGGCTTCGGCATCAACCCCGATTACCCTGGCGGGAAAAACCTGCTTATCCTGGAGGGTGACCATGATCTGAGCGGTGTTTTCAATCACATGGGCGTTAGTGAGGATAAACCCTTTTTGGCCGTCGATAATGACGCCTGAGCCCAAGCTGGTACGTGGTGTACGGTGTTCAAAATCAGGAGCCAAAAAATCTTTAAAAAAGGAGTCCAAAAAGGGATGAAACCCAAAACCGGAAAATGGTGAGGGCCGATTGTGATGAATCTGCTCCGAGCTGATGTTGACCACTGCCGGGCTCACTTTTTGCACTGCCTTGACTACCGGGCTCTGCCGCTGGTTGGTTTGCGCCAAGAGCGGCGGTGCCCATAAAAGGACTATTCCTGAAAATATCAGGTAACAAATAAATTTGATCTTTAGGGTATATTTTGGCATATTTATAAGATTTTGAAATTATATCCGGAATATCGCTCCATGACCAAGAATAGTAACATGTCAAAATTGGGCTTACAAGCGTTCCTGCCTTTTGTGAACAACCCCAGCCAATATCTGGGCAACGAGATCAATCATGTTCGCAAAGATATCAGTACGGTGAGACTGCACATGGCCCTGGCCTTTCCTGATCTATACGAAATTGGCATGTCCCACTTTGGAATGCAGATTCTCTATTCGCTTTTAAATCGCCAGAACACAATTTGGGCTGAAAGGGTCTTTGCCCCTGGTATCGATATGGAGGCCTGTTTGCGGGAAAACAGAGTGCCGTTGGTATCACTGGAGTCCAAAACCCCTTTGGCCCGGTTTGATATTATTGGATTCAGCCTGCTATACGAACTCAACTATACCAACGTGTTGAATATGTTGGCGTTGGCGGGGATTCCCCTTCGCGCGGCTGATCGGGATAATGATATGCCGCTAATCGTCGCGGGTGGACCCTGCACCTTTAACCCTGAACCGGTGGCGCCATTCTTTGATGCGATGGTGATCGGTGATGGCGAAGAGAGCCTTTTGGCCATGGCGCAGACCTGGGTGGAATTCCAAGAGGGCGACGGAAGGGATAAAACAGGGTTGCTTGATCAATGGCGGACCATTGCGGGGGTTTACGTTCCCGTATTTTTTAAACCCATTGTCGCTGCGAATGGCTCAACAACCCTTATGCCCGAGCGGAGCGACTACTCATCCGTTCGACGGGCGGTGGTTTCCGATCTGGAAAATGCGACGTTTCCCATGTGTCCGGTGGTGCCTTATGGTCGTCCGGTTCACGATCGATTAAGGCTTGAGGTGGCGCGGGGCTGTACCCGGGGTTGCCGGTTTTGCCAGGCGGGAATGATCTACCGGCCGGTGCGGGAGCGATCGCCGGAAATGATCATGGAACTGGCTCAAGCGGCACTGGATCATACCGGCTATGCGGATATCTCGCTTTTATCACTCAGTACGGGTGATTACCACTGTATCGAGGGATTATTGACCCGTTTGATGCAGCGCTACGGCAACGAGCGGAGGGCTGTGTCGTTGCCTTCTCTGCGGGTGGGAACGTTGACGCCGGAATTGATGGCCCTAATTCGTCAGGTACGTAAAACCGGGTTCACCCTGGCACCTGAAGCAGGTAGCCGACGCCTGCGGAATGTGATCAATAAAAATATTCGCGAAGAAGAACTTTTTCAGACGATCTACAATGTCTTTCAAAACGGCTGGAAGCTGGTTAAGCTTTACTTTATGATCGGGTTGCCCACCGAAACAGCGGCGGACCGGCTGGCTATTGTGGAATTGATCCGGCGCCTGCGGAAAAAGGAGCTGTTGCCTCCGAAAATTCGACCCAACTATAATGTCAGTGCGGCTACCTTTATTCCCAAGGCACACACGCCTTTTCAATGGCATGGTCAGATGGATCTTATCACTTCGAGGGCGGCCATCGAGGATTTTAAGCATCGCCTGCGCCTGCCGGGTGTCCGTTTTAAATGGCAACAGCCGGAAGTGAGTTTACTGGAGGGGATTTTCGCCCGTAGTGGACGTGAGACGGCGGATCTGTTGGAAACAGCCCATTCACTGGGCTGCCGCTTTGACGGATGGAGCGATCAGTTTGATTTTGATAAATGGCAGGAAGCTTTTGCCAGGCAAGGGATTGATGCTGTTAAAGAGGTGACCCGAACCCGACGTCTTGATGAGGCGTTACCATGGGATCATATTGATTCGGGGGTGACCAAAGATTTTTTAAAAGAAGAATATGACCGGGCGGTGGCGGAGAAAACGACCAAAGATTGCCGCCATGGGGATTGCCAGGGATGCGGATTGTGCGATTTTGATTCGGTTGCGCCGAAAGTGTTTAGCAAAACAGGATCGGTAAGGGGTAAATTCAAGGCGGCACCGGTCGATCAACCCGAAGATTACCACACCATCGCCGTCACCTTTTCCAAAACCGGCCTGGCGCGGTTTTTGGGTCACTTGGAGATGGTCAACCTTTTTATGCGGGCTTTGCGACGGGCCCAGGTACCGCTACGCTACACCCAAGGGTTCCACCCGAAACCGAAAGTGGCCTTTTCCGACCCGCTGCCCGTGGGGATGGAAAGCGAAGCGGAGATCATGCGCGTCGAGGTGCATCGCCAAACGGCACCGGAAGCTTTGGTGTCATTGCTGCGGCCGCTTCTACCCGATGGTATTGGCATCATTAAGGGGTCTATAATTTTACGTAAAAAAGAAGCCTTTTGGCGGGAGGGACAAACAACCGCTTACCGAATTCAAAGCCGGGTCCCTTTGGCGTTTACGCACATCGACCAGTTCAACAGGCAACCAGAACTGACGGTTCAGCGTAAAAACGCTAAGGGCCGGGTGCAAAAACTCGATTTGAAAGAGTCGGTGGTGTCCATCAAAGTGGAACCATCGGGCGCGCTGTTGCTGCAGCTCAACCAACTGGCGGGACCTGTTGTGCGTCCGGCGGATATATTGAAATACATATTTGGATTGACCCCGGAAGAAATCATTGAGTGCCGAATGATGAAACTGGCCGTACATTAAAAGCATGTAAACACTAAATTGATAAGGAATAACTCATGGTCCGCAAGCTGATCGTCAACACCAATCCCCATGAAACCCGCGTAGCGCTTTTGGAAAATGGGTCGGTGGTGGAATTTTTCATCGAAAGAATGGGTGATTTGGATATGGCCGGCAATATTTATAAGGGCCGCGTCCGGCGGGTGCTGCCGGGTATGCAGGCGGCCTTTGTGGATATCGGGTTGGAGCAGGCTTCCTTTATTTATGTCAACGATGTGGTTGGCCCGGAAAACAGCACGATGAATCGACTGCTCACCGGCCAGAGCGAGACCGATCTGCACTCCGACGGCTCCTGCTCGCAGTCCCCAAAACCGGAATACCAGCGGGTCATCGGTGATGTGCTCAAAGAGGGCCAGGAGATCATGGTCGATGTGGCCAAATCACCGGTTGGCACCAAGGGGCCGCGGGTCACCACCTATATTTCCATTCCGGGACGCTATTTGGTGATGATGCCTTTTTCACCACATATGGGGGTTTCGCGTAAGATTGTGGATCAAAACGAGCGGGACCGTTTGCGGGAACTCATTGACACCATTGGTCCACAAGGCGCCGGATGGATTGTGCGAACCGCCGGCGAAGGGGTCAGTCGGGAAAAACTCGAAGACGAAATGGTTTTTTTAAAAAGTTTATGGAAATCGATTCAAGAAAAATTTAAGGCTGTTTCAGCGCCGCGTCTACTGCACAAAGAGCTCAACGTCGCCTTGCGGGCGGTACGGGATCTCTTGACCAATGAGGCCGAGGCTCTTATCACCGATTCACCTAAAGTATACCAATCCATTTTGTCCTTTTTGGATATCCATATGCCGAGCTTACAATCATCGGTGAGTCTTTATACCGGCGACGAGCCGATTTTTGACGCCTACAATCTGGAAGGGGAGATATCACGGGCGTTGAAGCGTAAAGTGTGGCTCAAATCGGGAGGCTACATCGTGATTGATCAAACCGAGGCGCTTTGTGCGATTGATGTCAACACCGGCCGCTATGTGGGGCGTCACAATCAGGATGAAACGATCTTAAAAACAAATTTGGAAGCCGCTCGGGAAATTGCTTATCAGGTGCGGCTGCGCGATATCAGCGGGATCATTATTATCGATTTTATCGATATGGTCAAAAAATCACATCAAGATAAAATATACACTACGTTGCAGAAGATGCTGAGCAAAGATCGCAGTAAAACCCATGTGCTGCCGATCTCGGAACTGGGGCTGGTGCAGATGACCCGGAAAAGGGTCCGCCAGTCTCTGCACAGCGTAATGAGCGAACCCTGTTTTTACTGCGATGGCGAAGGGTATCTCAGTTCACGGCAAACCCTCTGTTATAAGATTTATCGGGATGTATTGACCTATTCACCGGATTTGGCCGATAGGCGCGTCACCATAAAAGTCAATCCGGAAATCGCCGATTTGCTCCACCATGAGGAACATCAAATGATCATGGATCTTGAAGACCGCCTTCAAAAACAGGTGGTTGTTTATCCGCAAAATGATTTTCATCTGGAACAGTTTGAGATTGTGGAAAACGCCCATGTAAATCACCATCCCTCGAACAAACCCAAGACCCCTGATGAACCATACGGAAAGTAGTCCAAAAGATTGAAAAACCCCGTTGATTCAGGTAGATAGAAGATGATTAACCAACTCACAACCCTCACCAACGAGGTGAAAACAATGATTAAGACAAACCGTACTGCCTTTCAAGCCTGAAAAGACAAACGACCTGATTACCCCCCATGCGGGACTGGCCCTGTCGGGTGAATTTGCTATTGGTTTGGGTCTGTTGAAAAAGCCGGATCGACATCCGCCAAAACCCGGCGCAGGCTATGCCCCCGGCAAGCACCTGTTCCCGCTGATGCTCATGCAAAACGGCGGCGGGAGTCCGGAAGATTTACGGCCAATCAGAAAGGATACCGGCCTTCGTGAACTGTTGATGCGAGACCTTTGCATAACACCCCTTTTGGCCCAATTTCGGCGTCCGGCTCAAAATGGTATCCTCGAAATATTCACTATATTCCTCCGGTTCCATTTTTCACCTTCCTTGAACGTGAACAAAAACAGATGTCCTGCAAAGGTCTCGTTCATGACATGGCGCCACGCGTCCGGATAGGCGATTCGAAGCGGTTTTGTTATCATCCTGGCTATATAAAAGAGTCAAAAGCAGACTTGACCCCATATCAGGTGGCGAGAGCCACGTTCTTTCCATGGATTTCATCCGGTGGAAATGGACATACCTTCTGATCTACTCACAAATAGGTTCTTTCCGTATGGATGGAATAATGATGCAACCGTAGAAAACTGGGGACTTTATCGATTAGTTTAACAGCTTTTTCTGTTGACATAGCAAGTATAATAGGATTGTTTATTGTAAAATCAGGTTCAAAAGAAGCTATAAAAAAATCAGCCCTGTGATTAGAAGTACTTTTTAAAAAATTCTGAAAACAGGTAAATATGTGCCGCATGATGATGAGGAAATTAGATTGTTGTACTGGAATAGTATTGATGATAATTATCCTACGGATTTAATAACCGAAATCCAAATAAGGGTTGTAAAATTGCCATGATAAATGGGCTAACAAGCTGAAATGTCAAATATAAATAATTTTCCGGTAAAATTTCATGCAAAATCCGGGATGAATCGATAACCGCCTTTTTGTTTCTTTGAAAAGGCGTATAAATAGTAGAGTGCTGCATGAAAGGCGTAGACGATGAAACGAACATTTCAACCCAGTAAATTGAAAAGGGCCCGTAAACACGGGTTCTTGCATCGGATGGCTTCCAAGGGGGGGCGTCGTATTATCAACCGCCGTCGGGCACGCGGCCGGAAGCGGCTGGCGGCTTAAAAAATGGGCTTGCACCGGGTGACAGTAGGCGGATTGTACGATTGTGACCCATGATCAAAATAGCGGCGCCGATAATCCCTTGGGCCGCATGGGCGCAGGTTTCCGGTTGAAAAAAAATGACCGATTGTTAAAGCGGAGTGAATTTGGGCGGTTATATAAGTCCGGGAGGCTCATGAAGGACCGCTTTTTTATCATCCGCTATTGTGTTAGATCCCCCAAGGAGCCGTTTGCGACGCCCCGCCTGGGAATCACCGTTAGCCGCCGGGTGGGCAATGCGGTGGTTCGCAATCGTATAAAAAGGATTATACGGGAATTTTTTCGCTCTAAAAGGAACCTTTTACCCGAATCCGCCGACCTGAATGTTATTGCCCAAGCAGACACCGCCGGTCAACCGGGACATCTTTTAACCGCCGCGTTACAAACCCTTTTTGAGAACATAAAGACTTGTGAAGACGATTAATTGGCTTTTAACGCGCCCTGTTTTGGTGCTGATCCGTTGCTACCGGATTGTGTTATCCCCCCATTTAGGACAGGCTTGCCGGTTTTACCCGACCTGTTCGGTTTATGCGGAACAGGCGCTGTTGCGGCACGGTTTTTTAAAAGGGGGGCTGCTTGCAGCCAAACGGCTTTTAAAGTGTCACCCGTTTCATTCGGGCGGTAACGATCCGGTGCCCAAAAGGCTTGAGCCCTGATTTTGTTGTAAGGGGATGGAAGAAAAACCCTCGCCTTCAGGCGGTTGAGAATTCACTTAAAGGGATAATTACGTATTCACCGGCTGTGCCGGTTAATGCTTTCAGGATGCGTAGGACGCAAACGGTTTACCGTTCTACACAGGAGAATTATCACGATGGAACAAGGCCGCATCATTTTAGCGATCGCCCTTTCTTTTTTAGTTTTTCTGGTGTGGGATTACTTTTTTATTGAAAAAATACCCCCCGAACAACATCTGACCGAACAGCAAGAGGCGGCGCAGTCATCACCCGTAGATGAAAAAATACCTGCAAAGACACCTCCCCCAACTGAAACCCCAACCCCTCTCCAACCTTCCACCCCTATTGCGGAAACGACGCAGGCGCCTGAAGGCGCCAGGGAAATTTTAATTAAGACGCCTTTATATGAAGCAACAATATCGGAAAAGGGGGCCGTCATTACATCTTTTACCCTAATGGATTACCGTGAAGAGGTTGATCCGGATGCACCATTAAAAGCGCTGGTTTCGCCCGACAACCGCCTCGGAACCCTTTGGGCCGGATTGAGTGAAGTGCCTGGTGACAGTGTGAGGGGCTATTATCGCACTGATGCTCCTTTAGACACGATAACCATAGATGGTGAGGTGCAATCGCTCAACTTTATTTGGCGTTCGCCCCAGGGGGTGCTTGTTGAAAAGCGGTTCACCTTTCAACCGGACAGTTATGTGATCGACTATGACGTGACGGTTAAAAACAACGGCAGCGCACCGTTTCAGGATCGTCTGGCCGTTACCCTCACCCAGGCCGGTGCCGATGCGCCCCGAGGTTATGGATTCGTGGGTCCCAGCGGTTATATTGACGGCCGCTTGGAGCAAATCAAACCAAAAGAGTTTGATGAAAAGGGCAACCTTACCGGAAAGATTGACTGGGCGGCGATTCAAGACCGTTATTTTATGAAGGCGGTTTTGCCCAAAACCGATCAAAATAGCACGATGAGGTTGGCCGTTCAAGATGAAACGGTAATGACCAACACCCTGTTTACTGGAATGGAAACCTTCAATCCGGGCAGTGAAAAAAGCTTTTTCTACCAAGCCTATATAGGCCCTAAGAGCTTGAAAATATTAAATGAAATGGGTGGGTCGTTGGTCAGGGCAGTCAACTTCGGGATGTTCGATATTCTCGCCAAACCGTGTCTTTGGGTGATGAATTTTATCTATGACAATCTGATTTCCAATTATGGCGTGGCCATTATTTTACTAACTCTGATGACAAAGATTATTTTATGGCCGCTGGGTCAAAAAAGCTATAAATCGATGAACGCCATGAAAAAATTGCAGCCGCTCATGACGGAAATCAGAGAAAAATATAAAGATGACAAACAGCGCCAAAACCAGGAGATGATGGCGCTCTATCGTACTTACAAAGTCAACCCCATGGGCGGGTGTCTGCCCATGCTGCTGCAGATACCGGTCTTTTTTGCACTTTACCGGATGCTCTACGAGGCCATCGAATTGCGGCACGCACCCTTTTTCGGCTGGATCAACGATCTCTCGGCGCCGGATCGTCTTTTTAGTCTTGGCGTGGCGATCCCGTTTATGGAGCCGCCCTACGGCATCCCGGTCTTGACACTGATTATGGGGGCTACCATGTTATTACAACAGAAGATGCAACCGCCCATGGGCGATGCTACACAGGCGAAGATGATGATGCTGATGCCGGTTATTTTCACCTTCATTTTCATAAACTTCTCAGCCGGCTTGGTGCTCTACTGGTTGACAAATAATGTGCTTTCCATTGGTCAGCAGTATTACACGCAGAAAAAACTGGCATAATGGAGGGTGCGCACAGGAATCGGAACATGGTTTCACATAAAGAGTTTGAAGGGCGCAGTGTTGAAGATGCGTTGAATAAGGCCGGTTTGGATTTAAATATTGATCCCCGGCAATTGGAATACGAGGTGGTTAATGAAGGGGCAGCGGGCATCTTTGGCCTGGTGGGAGCCAAAAAAGCCAAGATAGTGGTGACCCTTCCGGTAAAGCCCGTGGGATTCACACCGAAAACAGCCGAACCCGGCAAAACCACCAACAAAGCGGCCGAGCACCCGGCGGACGGCAAGGATACTACCAGTATTGATGCGGCGATGGAGCGAGGAAATGTCTTTTTGACAACAGTGGCGGAAAATATTTCCCATGGGATCTCCATAGAGTCGACGGTCACGCCGCACAAAGTTACGCTCAATTTGGGCGGTACCAATCCCGCCATGCTCATTGGTCGTCGGGGCGAAACCTTGGAAGCGCTGCAATATTTAACCGAGAAGGTGACCAACAAGGAATTGGCCAAGAGGGTTCGCATCCAACTGGATGTGGAAGGCTATATGCAAAACCGGCGGAAAAATATCCGCCATCTCTCCTTGCGCTTGGCGGAAAAGGCAAAACGCAAAAGACGCCCGGTAACCGTGGGAAAGATGCCGCCCCATGAACGGCGGCTGGTTCATGTGACCCTACGGGACGAACCTGGCGTTCGGACCCAAAGTGTCGGCTCCGGATTTATTCGCAAAATGATGATCTACCCCCAAAATGGGCCACCGCTTCGCCGGTACAAACACCACCCACGGCGGTCCCGTTGACCGGACTGATCGCTTGGCGGTTTTCCAATGATGAAATTTGACACCATCGCTGCAACTGCTACACCGTATGGTATGGGTGGGATAGGGATCGTTCGTCTATCGGGCGATTTGGCCCTTTCTGCAGCAATCCGCCTTTTTCGACCCCGGAAGCGGGCGGCGCAGCCGTTCAAATTTGACCACCGCCATATCTATTACGGAAAAATTGTTGATCCCGACAACCATTCAATGATTGACGAGGTGCTGCTGCTCGTGATGCGGGCGCCGAAAAGCTATACCAGAGAAGATGTGGTGGAGATTCATTGTCACGGGGGAGTCGCTGCGGTTCAGCGGGTTCTGGATAGTGTCCTGGCTCAAGGGGTGCGGCTGGCGGAACCGGGGGAGTTCACACGCCGCGCTTTTCTAAATGGTCGGATCGACCTGAGCCAAGCCGAAGCGGTGGTGACCATGGTCCAATCGCCGTCATCTATGGGCGCCGCCATGGCGGCGCCACAGCTTTGGGGCACCCTGAGCACCCAGATTACCGCGATTGAAGCGGAGCTAACCGAACTGTTGGCCCGTATCGAAGCGGCCATTGATTTTATTGAAGATACCGATGATCATATTATCAATGCGGATCAACTGAATGAGCGTTTTAGCGCGGCGTTATTCCCCCTGGAAAGCTTGCTGGACAGTTACAATCGGTATCATGTCTATCGGGATGGGATCTTGGTGGTGATCGCCGGTAAGCCCAATGTGGGAAAATCGAGCCTGCTGAATGCTTTGCTAAAATCCGAACGGGCCATTGTGACGCCGATTCCCGGCACCACCAGAGATCTAATAGAAGAAAAAGTGGTCATCAACGGCATCCCGGTAAGGCTGGTGGATACCGCCGGGTTGCACAACACCGGCGATACGGTGGAGGCCTTGAGTGTTGCCAAGGCTGCGGATCTTATCGCCACTGCGGATTTGGTCCTGTTTATGGTTGATGGGTATAATGGCGTGGATGAGCGTGATCACGCAGTGTATCAGCAGTTGCGAGAGCGTCCTTTTATTGTGGTGCGTAATAAGATTGATCTGTGCGCACAAACCACACCGGTCAAGACACCCCGGCATTGGACATCCGATCCTATTATCGATATATCTGCGACAGGGGTCGTGGGGTTGGAAGGTTTGTCGGCGGCGATTGTTGCCAGGGTGGTGCAGGGCCGCCCGCTTTCACAAAATGAATCTCCGCTGGTGCCCAATTTACGCCAAAAAAACAATTTGCTGCGGGCAGTAGATGCGATTGAAGCAGCCCAACGGGAGTTCAGTGCGGACGGTCCGTTGGAGTTGGTCGCGGAGTCATTAAAATCGGCGCGTCTGTATTTGGCGCGCATATCCGGCGGGCAGGTTGATGATGCTGTTTTAGACGAGGTTTTCGGCCAATTTTGTATTGGCAAGTGAATTCCCGGTTGCCTAAAGGCGGTGGCTTCGGCGGCCAGGTTCCCTCGGCCGGATGGAATCCGGCCAGCGCAACCGCCCTAAAAGGGTGCCGCTTTTACGCGGCGGTCGTTTATGAAACGCAAAACCTTCGACATATTCCGCTTCCGGCCCATGGGCCTGCTACAGCCTGCGCCTGAAGGCGAGGGTCTTGCTCCCATTCCCCGAATGAAACAATAAAAGTGATTGTTTCACGTGAAACATTGATTTATGGCTGTGGCAACCGGTAAAAGTGAAAATCAGGAAGACAGGAAAGGTGATGGCGGATAAATTTAATTTTGCACCTTATTTTAAAGCATATGAGCATATCCGGGATGCTGCGGAGCTGATTTTCGAGAAAATGCAGAACGATTTTCCCAAAGAGGTCACCTGCAAGTTGCGGTGCTCCGATTGCTGCCGGGCCGTGTTTGATTTAACCTTTATTGAAGCACTTTACATTAATTATCATTTTAACCGGGCAGTGGATGATGAGACCCGGCGGCTGGTCATTGAAAAGGCCAATACCGCAGACCGTCAAGTCTATCGGCTAAAACGCGCGGCTGCCAAAGACGCCGCTGAAGGGCGCGATGAAGCGGATATTGTCGAAGAGATGGGGCATGCACGGATCACATGCCCTCTGCTTGAAGATGATCAAACCTGCCAGTTGTACCCTTACCGGCCCATTACCTGCCGTTTGTATGGAATTCCACTATCGGTTGGGGGCAAGGGGCGCACCTGCGGGATTTCAGCCTTTACACCAGGCAAACAGTATCCCACTGTACAATATGATAAAATCGTGGAGCGGCTTCAGGTGTTATCCCGTAAGCTGGTAGCGGAGTTGAAATCACGACATGCCAAAATGGGAGAACTGCTGGTGCCGCTTTCCATGGCGCTGCTGACCCAATATGATGACACCTATTTAGGCATCGGACCGCTACCCAAACCGCCCCCATCCACGCGCAAACATGGTAAAAAGCGAAACAGAAAATGAGCTCAATTTCCAAAGAAGAGGCCGAGGCGCGCAAGAAGGCGGTTTTTGACGCTATGAAACCCCGCATGCAAAAGTGGATATTAAAGCGGGGCTATGAACAGTGGGATCCCTTCCAGAAACCCAAAGACCCCGTTGATATCCGTAAAGAGGCCACCGGCCGTACCACCCACATGCTGGTGGGGGAATTTCTAAAAACAAAAGGTACGGAAGATCATAGCCCCGCCTTTGACCGGGGCGTACTGGACCTGGCCTTGGGAATCGTCAACAATGATGATTATTACTTGGGAATGCTTGAATTTTCCCGATGGTACGATAAACTATTGAAAAGCGAGGGCTATAAACGCTAAAAAACCGCCGGCCTGTGCTGCCAACGGTTATTAACTATATGAATTTAAATATTATTGTCCCATTCGGGGGGAGGGGCGAAATACCCTCGCCCTTAGATTGAGAATTCACTTCCTGTCTCCCGGAAAGATGATCAGCTTGCCGCCGTAAAAGCCCGCCACACCTCCGGCCGCCAAGGCCACCAAGTGTAAACCGATATAAATCCAACGGCCCGAACCATAAGCAGCGCCGGCCAACGGGTCGAAAAGACGCCATACAACAACCACTAAAAGCGCAAGCGTAACGATGGTCGCACAGATGATTTTGGTCTTAAACACCGGGGTCATGTTGCCGCCAAAACGGTGCCGCCAATCAATCCAGCCGGCATAAACGACAGCGGGCATGGCCAATAGCACCACTACGGTGTTAAAAAAGGAAGCCTGAATCAGTGCCTCGGAACCAATGATCACTCCGACAAGGAGGAAGAGTACCGCCACGGGTAACACACCATTGGGAATATGCACGGCAATGGGATGGCCGTGCAACTCGACCAGCGTGGATTCGATCCAGGTCCGTTTGGAGAGTGGGGCCTGGGTCGAATCAGCGACTGACTGCCCGTGGGGGGAAGTGGACTGCGTGCCTGTCGGTGGTGTTGCCTGGTGTGTTGAGGTCGTTGTGTTATCTTGGGGTGCATCATCGATCCGTTCGAATTTTGAGGCATCGGCCCCGCAAACAGGGCAACTCTCGGGAGGGGTCGGGCCCGTATGGATATATCCGCAAATGATACAACGCCATTTTGTATCAGGATCGGCTGCTGGAATCGCCGTCGTTTTGGCTGCGCCGTTTTCTTCAGCGGCGGATGCGGGCGGATTAAATTTTGCGCCACAAACAGGGCATTGCTTGTCCCGGGAGGCTTCTTTTGGTAACTTATAGCCACAAACCGAACATTGCCGCTGCGCCATTGACGATCTCCTTTTCTTTGACGGGCTAGGATCTGGTATCCGTTTCATACATGAAAAATGAAAAAATGTCCACCTTCCTAACGGCATGATTTAATTGACAATACAACCACAAGCACATTTGTCGGGTTGCAGTCGTGCGATGTGAGTCGTATATTCAAATTAGGCACAATACCATTGAAAGGAGATTGTGATGCCAATCAAAGTCCTGATTCAACGCAAGTTTAAACCGGGGACGCAAAAGGAGGTTGCGGCGCTTTTAAATGAATTCCGGGCGGGTGCCATGAATCGTCCGGGGTATATTTCAGGGGAAACGCTTTTCAATATTGATGATCCCCAGGTGATGCTGGTGATCAGCACTTGGAATGAATTGGAAAACTGGATGGCCTGGCGTGACCATACCACCCGCATCACGTTTGAGCGGATGCTGGAGGTGTATCAGGACGGATCAACCCGTTACAATGTTTTTAGACTGGGGACAACAACGGAGCAGCTTTAATTTATCCCCTTCCCGGGTAGGACCCAACAGGGTTCCTAAAAACGCCGTTTTCATTTGCGCAATGGCGGTGTTGAAAAGAACTTACTGGGTTATTGGGCTATGCGCGCCCCCGGCCGCCTACATCAGATTAAAACTCCACAAAATACCCGCACAGATCGCCGACCCGATCACACCGGAAGAATTGCAGGCCATTCCGTGCATCAACAGATAATTGGTGGGATCCGACTTGAGGCCCATCAAATGCACCTCCCGGGCTGATCCGGGCACCGCCGAGACCCCGGCCGCGCCCAAAAGCGGATTGATTTTTTGTTTCAAAAAGAGGTTCATGATCTTGGCAAAAATCACGCCGGAGGCAGTGGCGATACTAAAGGCGATGGCGCCTAAAAAGAAGATTCCCACCGATTTCGGGGTCAGAAAGACATCAGCCTGGGTGCTGCAACCCACAAGCAATCCCAAAAAGATGGTGGCCGTATCGATGATTGCTGTGCGGGCAGTTCCGGCCAGACGTTCGGTGACCCCGCATTCTTTTAAAAAGTTGCCGAAAAACAGCGGCCCCAAAAGTGGTATTGAAGCGGGCGCGAAAAAGCAGCAGAGCAACACCGCAACGACGGGAAAGAGCACTTTTTCCCTTTGATTGACTTCACGCACATCGGGCATACGGATGACCCGTTCTTTACGGGTGGTGAGCAGTTTCATGATCGGCGGCTGAATCACCGGAATCAGCGCCATGTAAGAGTAGGCCGCAATGGCAACCGGACCTACCAGGTGGGGCGCCAATTTGGCCGTTAAAAAGATGGAGGTGGGACCGTCGGCGCCACCGATAATGGCAATGGATGAGGCTTCGGCAGGTAAAAATCCCAAACCCAGGGCGCTAAGCAGGGTAAAGTAGATCCCCATCTGGGCAGCGGCGCCGAGGAGCATCAATTTAGGATTGGCCAACAGCGACGAAAAGTCAGTCATAGCGCCAAGACCTAAAAAGACGATGGATGGGTAAAGACCTGTTTTAACGCCAAAATATAGGTAATAGAGCACGCTACCCTGCTCATACACACCTAGGCCAAAACCCTTGAAAAAGGGAATGTTACCCACGATGATACCAAAGCCAATGGGCACCAATAACAGCGGCTCATAATTTTTCGCAGCGCCTAAATAAACAAAAAAGCAGCCTACGATGATCATAACGAAGTGGGGAATGTCCAACATGAAAAACCCGGTGTTGGAAAGAAATTGAAGTAGCATGTCCATTTTAAGAACCCTATACCTGATTATTTATGAAGGGTTTGAACCAAAAGGGGTTGCCTGGCGCCACCGAAACAGCCCGTCCTCTTCGTGAATCAATTCATCCTTTTGACAGAGCGCCTGAATCGTCAAATGGGGATGCGGCAGATTTAGCTTACGCGCCGCTTGATGAAGATCCGCCAAGGCAAAGGGTTCGGCCAAGGTCGCCGAAGCCGCCCGAAAGGGTGCGAGGGCCACATCCACGTCAAATCGGGGGGCGCCGGTTGCCGCGGCATCTTCGGGGGCTGCCGAAGGTGCGTCAGCAACGGATGATTTACCCCGTTGGCGTTTATCTAAAAAATTGGCCAGTTTATGTAACTGGGAAATCAGGGCGGAAAGAACGATGAGCCCTGAAAAGACAATCGTGGCGCCGGTGATCGCCATGGCCCAACCGTTATGATAGGTAATTGCTTCGAAGCCGTACACTTGAATGTCCCCCACCTGTTAGATGTATATATGAAACTACCAAACTACTCAAATCCATTGAATGGAGTCAATACAAAAGTTGTTCCAATTGGATCCAAAGGCGCCAAAAACAACATTCAAGGTCCGGAGCGGTGATGTGGATGATGGAATTGCTTGACCCCAATGGGATTCCTTTTATATACATTGAGGCGGTTGCCGGGGACTGTTTACGGTAAGACAAAAACGCCCACAATGGTTTTAAGGGTTTATATGAAAAGTCTTACCAAAATATGTACAAAAAGAAAGACTTTCATCGTTCGCTGTGGCTGTTAATGGCTATGGCGGTTAGTAAATAAGATAATTATCAGCTAAAGGCCTGATTCGGGCCAACAGACAAGGAGATGGTGATGCGCACATTTGGATGGCCGATACGTTTAATGGCGATACTATTGCTGACTGTAGGCGGAACCGGTGCTTTGGCCGCCGAAAAACCGTTTACCTTCGGGATGCTGTTGGTGGGGCCATACAACGACCACGGCTGGAGTCAGGCCCATTTTGAAGGCGGCCGGTATGTGGAAGAAAAGGTACCCGGCGCCAAAATGATCTATATTGACAAGGTCAACCCGGCGGCCCGGCCCGGCGTGACGATTCCGCAGTTGGTGGACGATATGGTGGAAAAAGGCGCCCAACTGATCATCGCTAATTCCGATGACATGAAAGACGGCGCTCGTGAAGCAGCCATGCTGCATCCGGAGGTGCGCTTTATCCATATTTCCGGCGATGATGCCTTAACGGGCAAAGGGCCGGAGAACCTTTCCAATCTCATGGGTAAAATGGAGTATGGTAAAATGATGGCCGGCTTTGCCGCCGCCATGACCACCCAAACCGGTAAGATTGGTTATCTCGGACCGCTGGTCAACGAGGAGACCCGCCGTTTGGCCGCCTCTTGTTATCTGGGCGCTAAATACGCGTGGACCGAGGTGCTTAAGAAGGACCCCAAGGATCTGGTTTTTCAGGTAACCTGGATCGGCTTCTGGTTTAATATTCCCGGCGTCACCGCCGATCCGACCCAGGTGGCCGGGAATTTTTTCAACACCGGTCACGATATCGTCATTTCCGGCATTGATACCACCGAAAACATGGTGGTGGCCGACCAGAAGCGGGCCGCCGGCCAGGAAGTGTGGGCCATTCCTTACGATTACATCGGCTCGTGCCCGGACGATTCCAAAGTGTGCCTGGGTGTTCCGTACTTTAACTGGGGTCCCGGCTATGTGGAAATGGCCCGATCGGCCATGGGTGATGATTGGAAAGCCCAGTGGCTCTGGATCGATCCCGACTGGAAAGACATCAACAATCATGACACCAGCGCCATCGGATTTGCCGTTGGCCCTTTGTTGGGAGACGAAGCCAAAACCGCGTTAGCCCAATTTATCGCCGACCTGGGTAGCGGCGCTTTGAATCTCTTCAAAGGACCGCTCAACTATCAGAACGGTAACGCCTTTCTCAGAGAGGGTGAGACGGCCACCGATGAGCAGATCTGGTATATGGAACAACTGCTCGAAGGGATGACGGGACAGAGCAGCGCGAAATAGCCTTTCATCGTTTTTGAATGTTAATTTGGATCAGCATGGCGGGGCATAATAACTCCGCCCTGTTTTTTCCGTCGCTCAGACGGCCACAACCGACAATAACAGATGCGGATTGAACTGCAAGACATCCACAAATACTATGGCTCGGTAAAGGCCAACCAAGGGGTTTCGCTGACCGTCCGGGCGGGTTCCATCCATGGGCTGCTTGGTGAAAACGGTGCGGGTAAAAGCACGTTGATGAAGATTCTCACCGGCTTTACCCTCATGACCCGTGGGCGTATCGTGCTGGACGGCAAACCGATCAACATGCAAAAACCGGCCGATGCCGCCCGGGTCGGAATCGGGATGCTTTATCAGGAACCCCTGGATTTTCCATCGCTGTCGGCCCGCGAAAATTTTCAGATGGGTGCGCCGGTCCGGCAAGATAACGGCGCCGTATCCCCGGCCGACGCTTTACAAAAGCTCAGCCGCGCCCTTGCCTTTGAGATCAACCCGGAATCCCCGGTGGCCCGCATGACCGTGGGGGAGCGCCAACAGTTGGAACTGATGCGGCTTTTGGCTGCGGGGGTCAACGCGCTGGTTTTGGATGAACCCACCACGGGTATCTCCGCCTATCAAAAAAAGGTGCTCTTTCAGGCGCTTAAAAAACTGGCCGCCGATGGCAAAAGCGTCATTTTAGTCTCCCACAAATTGGAAGATGTGGCGGCTTTGTGCGATGAGGTGACTGTACTGCGCCATGGGCAGGTGACGGGAAACGCTGAGGCGCCGTTTGATACCGACGCGCTTTTGGCGATGATGTTCGGCCAGGCGCCGGAATCACCCCAAAAAGCACCGCGACGGTTGGGGCGGCCTCTATTACAGCTCAGCGATGTTTCCGCCATGGGCGGCCGGGCCGGGCTGAAAGAGTGTTCCCTGGAGATCAAGCAAGGTGAGCTGGTGGGGCTGGCCGGGCTGGAAGGCAGCGGTCAGGGTGTTTTTTTACGGGTGGCGTCGGGGCTGCAAAGAAGCGTGACCGGTCAAGTCACATTTGCCGAGAAGACATTGGCGGGTAAGAACGCCTTTTTAACCTTTATCGCAAACGGCGGGGCCTTTTTGCCGGGCTCCCGCTTGGAAGAAGGGTTGATTCCCGGTTTGAGTGTCACCGAGCATTACGCGTTGGGCCAGATTCCCGCCGGCGCCGTTGTGAAATGGCCCAGTGCGCTGGATCAGGCCCGTAAAGGTATTGCAAAGTTTAACATCAAGGGCCGGCCCCAATCGGATGTGACCCAACTTTCCGGAGGCAACCAGCAACGGCTGCTGCTCTCTTTTTTACCCCGGAGGCCGAAGTTGCTGCTGTTGGAAAATCCCACCCGGGGGCTGGATATCCATTCGGCCCATTGGGTATGGCGCCATTTACAGCGGTATCAGGCGCAAGGAGCCGGCATTGTCTTTTCCTCGGCTGAAATTGATGAAATATTGATGGTGGCCGAGCGGGTAATTGTCTTTCATGATGGCGTCATTGTGGACGACACTCCGGCCGACGCCACGGATATCGATCGTCTGGGCCGGGCGATTTCGGGCAAACGCTAATGGCAAACAGCACCTCCCAAGGCCGGCGTTCACCCTGGTATTTCACGCCGGGCGTCACCTTTGTCATCACGGTGGGCGTTGCATTTGCCTTTACCACGTTGATTCTGCTGCTGGCCGGAGCGCCTCCTGCGGCAACCTATTATCAGCTCTTCAAGGGCTCTTTGGGCGGTTTTAACAAACTCACCAACGTGATCCGGGTCTGGATTCCGCTCACCTTGTGCGCATGCGGACTGCTCTATACGTTTCGCATCAATCTGTGGAACATCGGTATCGAAGGCCAGATGATGATGGGCGCCGTGTTCGCCACAGCTTTTCTGCGGATTGAAACAGCGGTGAATCAGCCGGGCCTTTGTCTCGCGGGCGCCTTTTTGGCCGGCATCCTCGGCGGAGCCACTTGGGCCTTTTTGGCGGGTGTTTTAAAAACCAGGGGACGAGTACACGAGATTTTTGCCGGATTGGGACTCAATTTTGTGGCTCAAGGCGTTATCCTCTGGTTGATTTTCGGTCCTTGGCGTCGCCCGGGGGTGGCCTCCATGAGCGGTACGGAGATGTTTGAGCGCGTGTTGCGGCTGCCTGTGGTCAACCGCCTCTCACCAGCCGGGCTGATGCTGCTGGTTGCGGCCATCCTTAGCACCGCCGCCATGATCCGTTATACCCGCATCGGTCTTAACTTAAAGGCCATCGGGCAAAACCCCGCGGCCAGCTACCGGTTTGGCATCCGCCCCGACCGCTACATGCTCATCGCCATCGTTTTTGCCGGCGGGTTTGCGGGCCTTGCGGGCACTTTCCAGGTGACCGGGGTATATCATCGCCTGATTCCCGCCATATCGAGCAATTACGGCTATTTGGCGCTGCTGGTGGTGATGCTGGCCAACTACAATGTCTGGGCCGCGCCCGCGGTGGCCTTTTTCTTTGCCTGTCTCAATGTGGGCAGTATCCAGCTCCCCATGGCGCTTCAGTTGGATTCCTCCCTCAGCGGTGTGATCCAGGGGGCGCTGGTGCTTTCGGCGCTGGCCGTTGGGGGATGGCGCCTGATCCTGATAAAACGGATGGCCGCGGCAGCCGTTGAAGGAGAAGCGCGTTTAGCCGATCGGCAACAACAGGCGGGGGCAGCGTAATGGAGATCGATTTTGCCATTTTGTGCGCCGGTGTAACGGCGGGGGCTGCGCCAATTTTGTTGGCTACCCTGGGTGAAACCCTTACCGAAAAGGCAGGAATTGTTAATCTCTCTTTGGATGGCACCATTTTACTCAGCGCCATGGCTGCTTTTGTGGTGGCCTACAACACCCGTAATGTGGCGGCCGGGTTTTGCGTGGCTGCCCTAGTGGGCGCCGCCGTGGCTTTTTTAGTGGCTCTTTTCAGCGTTTACTGGGGCCAAAACCAGGTGGCCGTCGGTTTTGTGTTGACCCTGATGACCCGTGATTTGGCCTATTTTTTGGGTAATTCCTACTCGCGCCTGCCCGGCCCCCAAGCGCAGTTGATGCCGATTCCCGGCTTGCGGGAGATTCCCTTTTTAGGGCCGGTCTTTTTTGCCCATTCCATGCCGGTTTATCTGAGCTTGGTGATGATTCTTTTCTGCTATTACCATCTCTATCGGACCCGCTGGGGGCTGGTGGCCCGCGCCACAGGCGAACACCCTGCGGCGGTGTTTGCCCGGGGATTTAACCCGGCGCGGCTTCAGCTCTTTTACACCGTCGCCGGTGGGCTGTTGGTGGGGCTGGCCGGGGCGACATTCTCCCTGGCGGTGAAACCGGGCTGGGGGCGGCCCCAGGGGTGCGAGGGCGCCGGCTGGATCGCCCTGGCCCTGGTGATTTTCGGCGGCTGGCATCCGGTGCGGGCAGCGCTGGGTGCGTATCTGTTCGCTTTTTTGCAAGTGGCGGGAATCTATATGCAAAACCGGCTGCCATCGGTTCCGGCCCAGGTGTTTCAGGTGGCGCCTTTCCCGCTGATGATTTTTACGCTGCTTATCATCTCTTTTCTACAGCGCGAATCGGTCCAGCGCCACATGGAACAGCGGCCCGGCTGGCGCGCATTGCTTAATATTTTGGCGGGCAACGCCCCGGCCGCTTTAGGGCGGCCCTATCGGCCGGAATAGTTTTTGCAACACCTAAAAGAGGATATTGAGTTGTTATGCCCAAGCCTGTCTTGTATATTCTGGATTGTGAATTGACGATCCATCGGTTGCCGCCCACAGCCGCGATTCCCGATGCCGTTTTTGATCAATCTTTTTACAACATCAGCAAAACCACAAACGAACTGACGATCATTTGCGACACCGTGCTTAAAATTTCCTCTCCGCGGTCGGAAAACGGCTGGTCGGCGATTCAGGTGGCCGGGCCCCTGGCTTTTTCCCAAACCGGGGTTCTGGCCGGAATTGCACATGCGCTGGCCCGGGCGGGGATATCCATCGTGGCGGTTTCCACTTTTGATACCGACTATATTCTCGTAAGCACGCAAAAGCTGGATTTGGCCCGGCGCGCCCTAAAAGAAGGTGGATACTCAATTACAACGTGCGCTTAACGGGGCCTCGAAGAATTTTTTTTACAAGGGAACGAAATGTCGTTATAGTGGGTGTGTGAGTAGTACAAAGAAGGAGGCGCACATGACAATTTCACCGGCACTGATCTGGTTTTTGGCTGGCGTGCTTTTTTTGGTGGGCGAGCTGACCACAGCGGCCTTCGTGCTGATCTTTTTCGCGGCGGGCTGTTGGCTGACGGCGCTGGTGGTCCGGGTGGCCGACATTCCTTTTGCCGGCCAGATCGCCCTCTTTATCAGCTCTTCTTTGGTGCTTCTCTTTACATTGCGCAAATACAGCCTCAGAACTTTTCGCGGCGACGCCAAAGAGGGCGAGGACGACACCTTTGCCACGGCGCTCATCGGCAAGCGTGGCGTTGTGACAAAAAGGATCGCGCCGCCCAAGTCCGGCGAAGTGAGCGCGGCAGGCAGCTTTTGGCGGGCCACCGCTGAAGAAGTGATTGAGGCGGGTCAGCCCGTTACGATGGATCATCAGGTTCCGGGCGATCTGCTGGTATTTATGGTCAAACCGATCAAGGAGAGTTCCCATGAGTGAGTCAATTATATTTATCGTTGTTTTAGCTATTCTCGTTATCGGGCTGTTGCTCAAGACAGCCGTGGTGGTGCCGCAACGATCCGAATTTATTGTGGAGCGGCTGGGTAAATACAGCAAAACCCTGGGGGCGGGGTTTCACATTTTGGTCCCCTTTTTGGACCGGGTGGCCTACAAACGCTCCTTAAAAGAGGAGGTGATGGATATCCCCTCCCAGGATTGCATCACTACGGACAATGTCTCGGTGTCCGTAGATGGTGTCCTCTATCTGCAGGTGGTGGACAGCAAGCTCTCGGCTTACGGCGTGGATAACTATCGTCTGGCGGCCAGCCAACTGGCCCAGACGTCGCTGCGGTCGGTAATCGGCAAAATCGAGCTGGACCGCACCTTTGAAGAGCGGGAGACTTTAAACCAGCAAGTGGTGGCGGCCATCGATGAAGCGGCCCAGAACTGGGGCGTCAAGGTGCTGCGTTACGAAATTAAAGATATCACTCCGCCCCGGACCGTCATGGACGCCATGGAAAAACAGATGAAGGCCGAACGTGAAAAGCGGGCTGAAATCGCCACTTCCGAAGGGGATCGCCAAGCGCGCATCAACCGGGCCGAAGGGCTGAAACGAGAGGCCGTATCCGTTTCCGAGGGTGAAAAACAGAAACGGATCAACGAAGCCGAAGGCCAGGCAAAAGAGATCGAGCTGGTGGCCACAGCTACGGCCCAAGGGATCCGCAAGGTGGCCGAATCGTTATCCGCCCAGGGGGGCGAAACCGCGGCCAATCTGCGCGTGGCCGAAAAATATGTCGTCGAATTCGGCCGCCTGGCCCAAAAGAACAACACCATGATCATCCCCCAGAACATGGGCGATCTGGCCGGCATGGTGGCCACCTCCATGGCGGTGCTCAATAAGGCCGGTAAGGATACCGGGAAACGCGAAGAGTAGGTTGAACGGACTTGTTTTTGCAGCGGTAAAACCCTGCAGCCACCCCAAATGCGATCATTGCGAGCGCAAACCCTGTTCCCGTCATTGCGAGCAAAGCGCCTGCCGGTCGTCAGGAAGCAATCTGCTTTGTTTCCCATTTACTTCGGAGATTGCTTCGTCGCAAGCTCCTCGCAATGACGTTGTGGGTCAATGGTCAGAATAAACCCGGCCTTTCGCCTACACCGGATCTTTCCGAATCTTATCCAAATAGAGGACCCACTCGGTGGGCAGCATCTGCCGTTTGCGGTTGTTGCACTCCTTGCAAGCCGCGGCAAGGTTTCCCTTGATGCTGCGCCCGCCCCGGGCCAGGGGCGCGATATGATCCATGGTCAGATCAGCAGGTGCTGTTTTTTTACCGCAGTAATCACACGCGCCCTTGGCCAATCTGCGTTTCCACCACTGACTGTGGCGCAGATCACGGGCCTTGGCCCGTTCACGGCGAATATCAGCCTCGTCGAGATCATAGGCAAAGGGGGTGGGTTTCCCTTTCATGCGGCTGATTTCTTTTTATCAGTATACAACAGATCAAGCGGACTCTGCGCCGCGTTGATGTCACTGTTCATTACATGGGTATAAATCTCCGTGGTTTTGACATCGGCGTGACCCATCAGCTTTTGCACCACCCGGATAGTGACGCCGTTTTCCAAAAGATGGACGGCAAAGCTGTGCCGCAAGGTGTGGCAACCGGCCTTTTTATAAATACGTGCCTTATCAACGGCCCGTTTCACCGCCTTTTGCAACCCGGAGGGTAGCACATGGTGCCGTCGGATAGCCCCGGTACGGGGGTCATTGGAGCGCTTTTTGGCGGGGAAAACGTACTGCCAGGCGGTCTCTTTGGGGGCATTTTTGTACTTTCGGGCCAGTGCGTCAGGCAGATAGACTTCGCCATACCCCTCTTCCAGGTCGGCGGCATGCAAGGCGATGACCCCATCGATATGGCTCTGCAGCTCCTTTTTGATCTTTAGGGGCAGCGGCACCACACGATCCTTGCCCCCTTTGCCATCATGCACCCGAAGCGTCTGCTGCCCAAAATCAATATCCATGATCCGAAGCCGCAAACACTCCATCAAGCGTAATCCGCAACCGTATAACAGCCCGGCCATAAGGCGGTTGTTGCCCTTTAAATGAGAAAATAGCCGCTTCACTTCGGCTTGGGTCAGCACCGTGGGAATTTTTGGGCTCCGTTTTGATCGCGTGGCGGAAATGTTTTTGGCAAAAGGGATATGCAGCACCTTTTCGTATAGAAACAGCAGGGCATTAAAGGCCTGGTTCTGTGTGGAGGGGGCCACATTTAGATCGGTGGCCAGGTGGGACAAAAAGCGTTCGATTTCAACCTTGCCCATATCCTTGGGATGATGTTTCCCATCATAATATCGGACATAACGTAATATCCACTTGCAATAGGACTGTTCGGTACGGTAAGAGTAGTGATAGAAGCGTAACACTTCACGCACCTGATCCATCAGTTTTAATTTGGGATTGGGCTTGAATTTTGGCTTATTATCCATGAATCCTGGTTATTATGTGCATATGGCGAAAAAGTATCATAGAATAGCTGTTTGTCCATTTTCATGGGTATGGTTGTGTGAGGTTTCCATGATACCAGATTAATATAAACATACACGCCTATTTTGTCCATCTATTTAAAAAAATATGGTGGACATTTCAGGATGTGTATTAACATCGTTATGCCGCAAAGGCCCATGAGCGAATCGCAGCAGACAATTAACCCCGAACCAGTATTACACGCCCTCGCGCGATTATTCGCCGCCGATGGTGCTGCAACTGAAGTCGCGCTGCTGACCTACAGCCTGCCCGAAGTTGGCGAACCGCACTACGACAATTGGAACGGCGGCACTGACTACTACACCATCGTCCTTCACGTTCCCCACAAGCTCTACACGCAAGTCGAATCACGCCTTGAAGAAATCGAATCACGGCTGTCCGATCGACTATCGCGATTCAATGATTCAGATTCACGCGAGCAAATCAGTTCAATTCGTTTGCGTCCTGCAGTCGTAGACGACCCTGAATGGCGGGCAAAAGCTCAGGCATGGCTCGCGGGCACGGGCGTTACCAATCAAGGTCGCGTCCGATCTGATAATGTCGCGCCGCTCAGCGCTGACGGTCTGCTCTTTCGATCACGTCAAGAAATCAATCTGTACCGTGCTCTGAAATCGAAGGGCGTTTCGTTCGCCCCGTTACCAGTGTTTGTCCGAGGTGGCGACGAATATCAACGCCTCGAACCCGATTTCCTCGTTGTCTATCAGGGCATTGTTGCGGTCGTCGAGGTGGATGGTGATACGGTCCATACAGAATCACCAGCGGAAGCACACAAACGCACGGCAGCACTGCAACACGCGGGAATCGAAATCGAACGCGTACGGGCCGCTGAATGTGACACTCTTGAAAAGGCAAATCAGACTGCAGATAAACTACTGGACAGTCTTGCCCAGTTGAAAGCTGCGCGTTAGTCGCGGCATAACAAGGCGTTGCACCGGAGCGGCGGGCGACGCGGGTTTTGAAAGCGGAAGTCGTTCGCCGCCGCCCGGTGAACTTGGTCGTTAGGCCACCAAACACACACCGTCACAACAAAGGAGAAAATTTATGGCACGTAGAGCATTTTACAGTTTTCACTATAAACCAGATAATTGGCGTGCATCCCAACTAAGAAATATGGGGGTAATTGATGGAAATAAACCAGCAACAGATAATGATTGGGAAACCGTAAAAAAAGGCGGTGATACAGCTATTCAAGATTGGATTGATGGTCAAATGAAAGGAAAATCTGTTGCTATTGTGCTGATTGGTGCTAAAACAGCAGGTAGAAAATGGATTAAGTATGAAATTAAAAAAGCATGGAATGATGGTAAAGGCGTTTTAGGTGTTTACATTCATAATCTGAAAGATAAGGATGGTAATCAGTCAGATAAAGGAAATAATCCATTTGATGCTTATAAAATTGGGGATAAGTCTATGTCTGATATTGTAAAAACGTATGATCCTCCATATTCAACAAGCACATACGTTTACGATCACATTAAAGAAAATTTGGCTGACTGGATTGAAGAAGCTATTAAAATAAGAGGAAATCATGACTGATGCTCAACGATCAGTAGAATTATCAGAAGCATCCCCATCTGTTCAAACGCATTTGGGTATACTTCAAGGTGTTATAGTAAGGATGGCTTCAAACAGTACTTCATGCAAAGCATGGTGCATCACTGTTGTTTCTGCTGTGCTCGTTATCGTGGCAGATAAAGGAAAACCAGATTTTGCATTAATTGCTTTTATTCCAAATTTCTTATTTATGGCATTAGATGCCTATTACCTATCAATGGAAAAGGGTTTTAGGAACTCTTACAATTCGTTTGTAAAAAAAATCCATGAAGCATCGTTGACTGCTGAGGACTTGTATTCTGTTAAACCTGAAGGAAAGACAATAACACTACAAATAGAAGCGATAAAGTCATTTTCTGTATGGGGTTTTTATCTTGTCGTTGCTTTATTAATAGCATTATCAAGATGGCTTGTATTAACATGAGTTCAGCAAACCCAGCAACAGCACAAGATGTAAGTACAACTTTTTCTCAGCTACATTATTCACCTGAGAAAACGAAATATAGTCTTGCCCTTCTCAATCAAGCTGATTTATTAAGAATAAGAGCAAATTCAGCATTAAATCCAAAATTAAAATCATCACTGGGGCAATTTTTTACGCCAAGTCAAATTTGCCTTTTTATGGCCTCTCTTTTTGATGGCTTGAATGGTCACATCAACTTGTTAGATCCAGGTTGTGGTTCTGGCTCTTTAACGTCTGCTTTTGTTGAAGAGGTAATTAGGCGGGATCAAACTGAGTCTATTGCGATACAAACCTACGATATTGAACCGATAATAGAACCTTTTATTAACGAAACCTTGGAGCTTTGTATATATTCAGCCCAACAAGCTGGCATTAAATGCGATACAAATTTTATTCTTGATGATTTTATCGTGCAAGGCAGTTTCAAGTCTGGATTGTTTAATGATGAGCAATATACCCATATCATCATGAATCCACCTTATAAAAAGATTTCATCAAATAGTGAACATCGTAAGGTGCTAAGACTATCATCAATTGAAACTGTTAATTTGTATACAGGGTTTGTAGCACTGGCAATACAAAAACTCAAAAATGGCGGAGAGCTGGTTGCTATTATTCCTAGATCTTTTTGTAATGGTCTTTATTATCAACCATTCCGTGAATTTATCTTGCGCCAAACAGCAATAAAACACATCCATATTTTTGAAAGCCGTAATCAGGCATTTTCTGATGATCAAGTTCTTCAAGAAAATATCATTATCCATCTGGTTAAAGGTGAAGACCAAGGAAAAGTTAAAATTACATCCAGCCCTGTCGCTGATTTCCATATTCATAGCCAATCTCAAACAATAACAGCAACAGATATGACTGTACGGACTGTTCCATTTGAGAATATTGTAAATCCAAACGACAAACACAAATTTATACATATTTCCGCCAACAAATACGATCAAGCAATCATTGATAAATTATCTGTATTTAATTCGTCATTAGAAGAAATAGGTATCGAGGTTTCCACAGGGCCAGTTGTAGATTTCCGGCTCAAGGGTGATCTTAGGGAGAATATGGAAAAAGATACTGCCCCATTGATATACCCTATACATATTAATTCTAGTGTTCGATGGCCCAAAAAATCAAAAAAACCAAATGCTATTGTTGTTTCTGGAAATTCTAGAAAGTGGTTGTGGCAGCATTCTGGTTGTTTTGTAATAACCAGACGTTTTAGTTCTAAAGAAGAAAACAGACGAATAATGGCGGCCTTCTATGACAGTTCTTTAGGTGGTGACTTGATAGGATTTGATAATAAACTTAATATTTTTCATCATCAAAAGTCAGGAATAAATAGAGAATTAGCACTAGGTCTTTATGTTTATCTGAATTGCACATTACTTGATAAATATTATCGAGTGCTTGGAGGACATACTCAGGTTAATGCTACAGACTTACGCAATATATTTTATCCAAATGCGGAGTCATTAATTCGTATTGGTAAACAAATACATGAAATAGATTTAACTCAAGAAGAAATTGACAGTCTTATTGAAGGAGAAATATTTAATATGACAGGTGATAGTACAAGTCCGCTTGATGGACAAAATAAAATAAACCAAGCACTTGAAATTATTGCCTTTCTTGGAATGCCAAAGGCTCAGCAAAATGAACGTTCAGCACTGACCTTTCTTGCATTACTTAATTTGCATCCAGAAGGAACATGGCAAAGTTTGGAGAAACCGTTAATCGGTGTTACACCTATCATGGATTGGTGCAGAGAAGTTTATGGAAAGGAATACGCTCCCAATACAAGAGAAACATTTAGAAGGCAAACATTGCATCAGTTTGTTGATGGTGGTCTTTGCTTATATAACCCTGATGAACCAGATAGACCTGTCAATTCTCCAAAAGCGTGTTACCAGATTGCACCTGATCTATTTAAAATTTTGCTATGTTATGGGACAGAAAAATGGGAAAAATCACTTGAAAATTGGCTGAACAATAGAAAAACATTGGCGGCTCAATATGCAATGGAACGAGAAATTAATATGATTCCATTAACCTTGGATGATGGTACAGAAATTAAGTTGAGTCCGGGGAGTCACAGCAAGTTGATTCACGATATTGTTACTGAGTTTGGGCCGAGGTTTGCCCCAGGCTCAGAAGTAATTTATCTTGGGGACACAGGTGCTAAAGAAGACTTTTTTCGTAAAGAACGTCTAGCAAAGTTGGGCGTTACCGTTAACAGGAAAGGAAAGTTACCTGATGTCGTGTTGTATTGGGAACAAAAAAATTGGTTGTTGTTAATAGAATCTGTAACTTCACATGGTCCAGTAGATGGAAAGAGACATTGTGAACTTTCTAAGCTATTTGAAAAGTCAAAAGCAGGCTTAGTATATGTGACAGCATTTCCTGACCGAAAAACAATGACAAAATATTTATCCGATATTTCGTGGGAAACAGAAGTTTGGACTGCAGATGCACCAACCCATATGATTCATTTTAATGGTGATAAATTTCTTGGGCCACATGAAAAAATGGCCTAACAAGGCAAATGCACTCGGACGGTAAAAAGTGCCGCTTCTTCGTCGCTCTGCTTTTTGCCGCCGGTGATTTGCGACGTTATGCCCCCATTTAAACCCGCCACTGTACATTGCCATTCAAACAAACCCTTGACAGAGATATCAATAGTGATACTATATAACCATGGTTAAAATTGATGATATACTGTTGCAGATGAAGCGGAATCCCAAAGGGGTTCGATACAATGAATTGTGCAAATTATGCGATTATTATTTTGGAAAGCCACGTCAAGCAAGTGGCAGCCATCGGATATATAAAACACTCTGGCAGGGTGATCCAAGGATAAATATCCAGAATTATAAAGGCAAGGCCAAGGCATACCAGGTAAAACAGGTGCTTCTGGCTATACAAAAGTTGGAGGATGATCATGTCACTTAAAAATGACCGTTATACATATCGGGTAACCTGGTCAGAAGATGATAGTGAATATGTTGGGTTGTGTGCTGAATTTCCGAGTTTGAGCTGGTTAGCTAAAACGCCGGAAACGGCTTTAAAAGGTATACGGAAGGTTGTTTCGGATATTGTTGAAGATATGCACAATACTGGTGAAACTGTACCCACCCCTGTTGCAGGGAAACAATATAGCGGCAAATTTATGGTACGGATTCCACCTGAAATTCACCGAAAGCTAGCTATTCAGGCAGCAGAGTCTGGTGTTAGCTTGAACAGATTGGCCAGTTCTAAACTTAGTCAATAATATACGCCAAGGCATAACGAAAGCATGAAGATGGACGGGTTGTATCCCGCGAATTTGCGGTACTTCAGCCAAGTTCCACTGATGTGCTTCTCAAATTAGCAGGTGGCTGCATCCGCCCGGCGCTTATGCCCCACGTTATACCGTCAAAACAAAAGGCACTCGAAAAACATGAGTAATAATTTATCATTCATAACAAACGAAGAGAGTCAAGGCCTCAAAGAGAGATTCAGAACTTTAATCAAGGACACGTTTTTTTTTGATTGTCTCGTCGGATACTTTTATTCCAGCGGCTTTTATACTGTTTATCCCGCCCTTGAGAACACGGACAAGATGCGAATCCTGATCGGTATCAGCACAAACAGACAGACGTTTGCTATGATGGAACAGGCCAACAAACAATCACAGCAGGCATTCGCTTTTTCCCATGCTGAAACCAAACAGGAGATTGAAAATCTTGTAGAAAACGAAATGGCCGATTCCGAAGACAGCAGAAACGTTGAAGACGGTGTGCACACCTTTATTGACTGGATAAGTAAGGGAAAACTGGAAATCAGGGCTTACCCTTCACAGAAGATTCACGCCAAATTGTATATCATGACCTTCAGGGAAGGCGACCGCGATACCGGCCGTGTTATCACCGGTTCGAGCAATTTCACCCAGTCCGGCCTGGTGGATAATCTGGAATTCAATGTAGAATTACAAAGGCCCGAAGATTACAACTTCGCCCTGAAAAAATTCAACGAATTGTGGGAAAACGCGGTTGATGTCAGTGAAAAGTATGTGCAGACGATTCAGGAAAAGACGTGGCTGACCCAGAATGTATCGCCTTACCAGCTCTACCTGAAATTCCTGTATGAATACTTTAAAGATGAGCTTAGCCAGACAGACGAGGTGTTCGCCAAATATCTGCCTCAGGAGTTCAAAAAAATGGAGTATCAGGAACAGGCGGTTTTGAATGCCAAAAAAATTCTGTTGGAATACGGCGGTGTGTTTGTCTCAGATGTCGTCGGGCTTGGCAAAACCTATATATCCGCCATGCTTGCCGGTCAGCTGGACGGCAGAACACTGGTCATCGCGCCGCCCGTTCTTCTGGAAAAATCCAATCCGGGGTCCTGGCCCAATGTGTTTTCAGATTTCAAAGTTCCCGCGGATTTTGAATCACTCGGAAAACTGGACGATCTTTTAAACAGAGGAATGGAGAAATATATCAATATCATCATTGATGAAGCGCATCGTTTCCGGACTGAAACCACTATCACCTATGAAAAGCTGGCGGAAATATGCCGGGGCAAACGAATTATTCTGGTAACGGCGACGCCTTATAATAATACACCGCAGGATATCCTCAGCCTCCTGAAATTGTTCCAAAAAGCAAAAAAAAGCACCATCCCGAACCTGCCTGACCTGGAATCATTTTTCGGCAAGCTCGACAAGAAACTCAAAAAGCTGGATCGGAAAAAGGATTCCGTCGAATACATCGACACCGTCAAAGAGAACTCCCGGGAAATCCGGGACAAGATTTTGAAATATCTGATGGTGCGCCGCACCCGGACTGAAATTGAAAAATACTTTAGAAAAGATATTGAAGAGCAGGGGCTGAAATTTCCGCAGGTTGAAAAACCCGCTCCGCTTTTTTACGAACTGAATGGCAAGGAAGACGGGATATTCAATAAAACCATTGACCTGATCGCCAACAAGTTCAGATACGCCCGTTACATGCCCATGCTGTATTACGAAGGCAAGATCGATCAGCTTGAAGCGCAGTCCCAGCGGAACATGGGGCGATTTATGAAAATCCTGCTGGTCAAGCGGCTGGAAAGCAGTTTTTCCGCCTTCCGCAATTCGGTGGACCGGTTTTTATGTTCCTATGAAATGTTCATCAAGGAACTGGATAATGGATCTGTTTATGTCAGCGCAAAACATACCAACAAGATATTTGAACTGCTGGAAAACGACGATGACGAAGCGATTCAAAGGCTGATCGACGAAGGCAAAGCCGAAAAATACGAGAGCAAGGATTTCAGGGATGATCTGAAAAAAGATCTTGATCATGACCTTCAGATTTTAAAAGACATTAAACAGCTCTGGCAGCAGGTACAGCGGGATCCCAAACTGCTGCGTTTCAAGGATGAGCTGTCCCGAAACCGCGTTTTAAAAGACAACCACCTGATTATCTTTACCGAGTCAAAAGAAACCGCCAATTACCTGTACAAGAACACGGATCAGCAATACCCCGGCAAAGTGCTGCTGTTTACCGGCGATTCAGGAGAATCCGTTCGTGACAGAGTGATTGAAAACTTTGATGCCCGAGCGCGCCATAAAAAAGACGAGCATCGCATCCTGATTTCCACCGAAGTGCTCTCCGAAGGCGTGAACCTGCACCGCGCCAACGTGGTGATCAATTACGATATCCCCTGGAACCCGACCCGCATGATGCAGCGGGTAGGACGCATCAACCGGGTGGATACCCCTTTTGATGTTATCCATACCTTTAATTTTTTCCCGACGGTGCAGTCCAATGACCAGATCAAATTAAGAGAAGCCGCGGAAGGTAAAATCAACGCCTTTCTGACGCTGCTCGGCGGGGACGCTGAACTGTTAACCGAAGGCGAACCCATCGGCTCCCATGAGCTTTTCGACCGCCTGACTTCAGGGAAAACACTGGAAGGAGACGGCGAAGCAGAAGAAAGCGAATTGAAATACCTGCACGCCATACGGGAAATCAGGAAAAATGATCCGGACCTCTTTGAAAAAATCAAGCGTCTTCCCCCAAAAGCCCGTACCGCCAAAGAAGGCAAAGCCAGACCGGACGCGCTGATTACCTACTTCCGTCGGGGTAAGCTGCAAAAGTTCTTTATGGCGCAGGCTGAAAATGCGGCCGCTGAACTGGACTTCATGACCGCCGCCGGCATTCTTGAGAGCAAGCCGGATGAAAAACAGCACAAACTGCCCGCGCATATGTATGACCTGCTGGACAAAAACAAGGAAGCCTTTATCATTGCCACCACCGAGGAAATGACGGATCCCGGGAAACGAAAGGGCCGGGACAGCGCCGCCAACATCCTGCGGATTTTAAAAGCAACATTAAAAAACACACAGAAATTCACCGATGATCAGGAACTCTACCTGAAAAAGGTGTTGACCCAGCTCGAAGAGGGCGGCCTGCCCAAACAGACCGCCAAGAATACCTTAAAAGCCCTGAACGCCCTTGGTGAGGAACCTGCCAATCCCTTCAAGGTGCTGGCGGTCCTGCAGACGCGCATTCCTGAGCGGCTGCTGCAAAGCCATTACGCGGAACAAAACCCGGCCGTATTCGGCAAGCGCGAAGTCATACTCTCATTATACCTGGCAGGGGAATAAAGATGGATAAACAGCAGGCTCGGCAAATCATCAAAGATGTTTTTGAATCCCGCTTTGACCGAGAAAGGTACATTCGCCTTCTCCGCGAATTGCTGAACAGTTTTGACAACGAGGGGGCACGGGTCAACCAAGGAGCGCGAATCCCTGAAAAGTTTCAGGATCATGTTGAGAAGATTGAGCGCGTTGGGAAATACACGGAGGAAAAGATCGAGATTATGCTCTTTATCGTGTATTTGAAACGAGAAACGGCCATCGAACGCGCCCGCACCATGCAACGCAATTTTGTGGCGTGGTATCTGTCGCAGGGAGAGAAAGACGCGGCCCTGGTGGCCTATGTATCTCCGGATCAGACGGACTGGCGCTTTTCACTGGTCAAAATGGATTACACCTTTGAAAAGAGCAAGACCGGAAAAATGAAGGTCAAGGAAGAGTTCACCCCGGCCCGGCGCTGGTCGTTTCTGGTGGGCGCCAATGAAAAAAGCCACACCGCCCAGAGCCGGCTGGTGGACATCCTGGCCGATGATGAGCATGCGCCCACCCTGGCGGAACTGGAAAAGGCCTTTGACATCGAGACCGTCACCAAAGAGTTTTTCCTGAAATACCGTGAACTTTTCCTGCGCACCAAAGAGGCTCTGGACAAGGTTGTAAAAAAGGACCCGAAGATCAAATCCGACTTTGAAGCCAAGGGCGTGGACACGGTCAATTTTGCCAAAAAACTGCTGGGCCAGATCGTGTTTCTCTACTTTCTGCAGAAAAAAGGCTGGTTCGGCGTGGGCCGCGATGACGACTGGGGAACCGGGTCAAAACACTTTTTGCGCTCACTCTTTGCCAAAAACCATGGGGATTACCAGAATTTCTTCAACGATATTCTTGAACCGCTTTTTTATGATGCTTTATCCAGAGATCGCTCGGATATAGACCATTGGAATGATCAATTTAAATGTAAAATACCATTTTTAATGGTGGCTTATTCGATCCTGTCGGCAACTATGACTGGGTGTATATCGACATCCACCTGCCCGATGACCTGTTTTCCAATTCCCGTAAAACCAAGGAGGGCGATGTTGGCGACGGCATTCTGGATGTGTTTGACCGCTACAACTTTACCGTGCGCGAAGACGAGCCGCTGGAAAAGGAAGTGGCCATCGACCCGGAACTGCTGGGCAAGGCGTATGAAAAGTTCAACGCCATCCGCCCCGACAACTTCGCTGAATTCACCCGTGCGTTGAAAAGCGGAAAAACCGGCCAGGAGAACAGGTTCAACAGGAAATTCGGCGTCTATTACACCCCGCGGGAAATCGTGCATTACATGTGCAAGCAGAGCCTGATTCAATATCTTGGCAGTGCACTTGACATACATAAAGAGCCGGTATTCACCGAGTCCGCTTCTCAGTTAAAGCTGTTTGGCGATAAAAAACCAAAACAACGGTTGCTGGCGGTGGATTCGGATAAACCGGTTGTTTCCAGGCAGGACATCGAAGATCTGATCGAGGTCGGCGAGCTTATCACCGAGCATGAGGCAACAGCCCTTAGCAAACAGGAAAAAATAAAAAACGGCATCCAGAAATCCACCGAGTATACGGCGCTGCTGCCGGACAGTATCCGGAAGAATGCCAAACTCATCGACGACTTACTGGCTGACATTACCGTGTGCGACCCGGCGGTGGGCTCCGGCGCCTTTCCGGTGGGCATGATGAACGAGATCGTCCGCGCCAGAAATGTGTTGTCCGTTTTTCTGAAAAACAAAGGTAACACAGACATTCCTGTCTGTGCTTTGGAAGACAAAGGTAACACGGACATTCCTGCCTGTGCTTTGGAAGACAAAGGTAACACGGACATTCCTGCCTGTGCTTTGGAAGACAAAGGTAACACAGACATTCCTGTCTGTGCTTTGGAAGACAAAGGTAACACGGACATTCCTGTCTGTGCTTTGGAAGACAAAGGTAACACGGACATTCCTGTCTGTGATTCTCTACATAAAACCCGTCGTAACCTGCCACATTGGACAAAAGAAGGATCTATTTACTGGATTACATTCCGACTTGCCGACTCACTGCCTCAAAAAAAACTCAATGGCTGGAAAGCCGAACGTGATTACTGGGTTGGCAAACATCGTAAACCCTGGAGTGAAACAGAATGGAAAGAATACGATGAACAGTTTGGAAAAAGATTGGAAGGATGGCTTGATTCCGGCCATGGTTCATGTGAACTGGCAAAACCGGAAATTCGAAAAATTCTTCAAGAATGCCTCTTTCGATTCAATGAGGAAAGGCTGCGTCTTCATGCCGCGGTCATCATGCCGAATCACGTCCATCTCCTTCTTGAGCCTTTGGCAGGTAATTCACTTCCTGAATTGCTGAAAGGAATTAAAGGTGCGAGTTCAAGAAAAATAAATCAGGTATCGGGAACGACAGGTACCAAATTTTGGATGGATGAATCCTATGACCATATTGTTCGCAGCGAAGATCAATATCAGCACTTTATTCAGTACATTGCTGAAAATCCGGTTAAAGCCAATTTATCAGAGGATAAGTATTGGTTATATATAGAAGGTGAAACAGGCATTCCTGCCTGTGATCCACCACAGCGGTTATATATAGAAGGTGAAACAGGCATTCCTGCCTGTGATCCACCACAGCCACAGATAGACACACAGACAAGAATGTCTGTGCCACGCTCATCCTATGAATTCAAGCGCCGCTGCATCGAGCATTCCCTCTACGGCGTGGACATCGACCCCGGCGCGGTGGAGATCGCCAAGCTGCGGCTCTGGCTCTCCCTGGTAGTTGATGAGGAAGACATCAAGAACATCAAGCCCCTGCCCAACCTGGATTACAAGATTGTGTGCGGGGATTCGCTTTTGGGTTATCTATATAGACCACGTGGGCTTGTTAAAATCGAATTGCTTAAAAAACAATTTATAAATGAAACCCGGCCAAAGGAAAAAAGCAAATTAAAGGATAAGATCAATCAGTCAATTTACAGTTTATCTAAAATTACAGAAAAAATCCATGGCTACAAGGTTACGATGGATTTTAAAGTTAATTTTTCTGAGGTATTTAGAGGTAATGGCGGGTTTGATGTGGTGATCGGCAATCCGCCCTATGTGCAAATCCAGAAATTCAGTGGGCAACCCATACAAAAAGCCTGGGAGAGACAGAATTACGAAACGTTCGCCAAAACAGGTGATATCTATTGTCTTTTTTATGAAAAAGGGCACCAGTTGTTACGTGATAAAGGCGTTCTGGCTTTTATTACCTCCAACAAGTGGATGCGGGCCGCGTATGGAAAGAAGCTGCGCCGCTTTTTTGCTGAAAAAACCCAGCCGTTGACGCTAATTGACTTTTCCAGCTTTCAGGTATTTGAAGCCGCCACTGTAGATACCAACGTGCTGCTCTTTCAAAAACTGTTGGGAGATAAAAATGTACAGGCCTGTTTGATTGATACTTCATATTCCACTTCTACGCCATTGGAAGTTTTTGCAAAAAACAAGGCGATACGCCTTGATGGGTTGTCCGGCGATAGCTGGGTGATTACCGGCAAGGCGGAGCATGAGATTAAAAGGCGTATCGAACAGATCGGCACGCCGCTGAAGGATTGGGATATCTCTATTTACCGTGGAATTCTGACAGGTTTCAACGAAGCCTTTATTATCGATGGAAAGAAAAAAGATGAGTTGATTGCCCAGGATTCGAAAAGTGCTGAAATTATAAAACCCATCCTTCGTGGACGGGATATCAAACGTTACAGGGTCGATTTTGCCGATTTGTGGATAATTGATACACACAACGGATACCAAAACATATCAGCTATTGAAATCAAGGATTATCCTGCGGTCAAGAAACACTTAGATAGATATTGGGAAAAAATTGAAAAAAGACAGGATCAAGGGCATACACCTTATAACTTGAGGAATTGCGCTTATCACGCCGAATTTGAAAAGGAGAAGATTGTTTATCCAGATATAATGCGACAATCCAGGGGGAATAATAATTTTTCTGATTTTCCATTCATGTGCCTTGATAGTGATGGTTATTATGCTGAAGCGACTAACTTTATTCTGACAGGAAAACGCATCAGGACAATTCTATCTGTATTAACTTCTGAACTTGGAATATATGCTTTTATCAAATTTTATTCCGGCCCTATTTTTGACAACAAGGGTTTTCGTTATAAAAAAGCGTACTTGGAGAATCTACCTGTCCCTGATGTTGCAATCGATAATATTGATAGAATTATTGATTTTTCCCAGGTGATGCGTTGTTCCGATAATAATCATTTACTAAAGTTTCGCAGAAGCTATACGCGTCTGTTTAATTATTGCATTTTCAATAATATCAATAAAGTGAAACAAAGTGTCAGGCTCAATTTTGTAACAAAGTACATCACTTGACCTGATAATCAGCTC